>Ga0070706_100000182_pt1 | contig 79479 bp, 80 predicted proteins | sample KBSK5501metaG_FD_65476 | JGI IMG/M metagenome (GOLD analysis project Ga0070706, IMG submission 65476) | Corn, switchgrass and miscanthus rhizosphere microbial communities from Kellogg Biological Station, Michigan, USA - KBS K5-50-1 metaG | ecosystem: Host-associated > Plants > Roots >...
CTGATGCTAATTGGAGGGCTAAACCGGCGTCAGCGTGCGGATGTCAAAGCCGCCACCGTGCGCCCGATCGTGGAGACGTTCGAGAGCGGATGCGCCATAGTCTGGTAAGGCAATTCTGTAGCCAGACAGGATTTGCCAGAGAGCGGGAGGCGGGGGTTTGCTTCTCCAACGCTCTACTGCTCGACCATCTGCACGACCACCTTTCCCTTGGCATGCCCCTGCTCGAGGTAGGCGAATGCGTCGGCGATTTGCGCGAACGGATAAATACGGTCAATGACTATCTCAAGCCTCTGCTGATCGATGAGGGTAGCCAGTTCTGACAGATCGGTACCACTTGGGTGCATGAAGAGGTACCGATAGGCAACGCCATGCTTACGCGCCTGGCGGCGGATTCTCCAACTGGCTGCCCGGAAGAGAATCGCAAGTGTTGGTCCGGCTTGGAGGTCTTTGCTCGCTGTCTGTGGCTCAGGGACTCCCGCGATTGAGACAACCTTCGCGTGGCGTTTTACTACCCCGAACGTCTTCAAGAGGGTGTCGCCACCGATGAGATCAAGCGCTCCATCGTATTCGCATAGGACCTGCTCGAAGTGCTCCCGCGTGTAGTCGACCACGATGTCCGCTCCCAGTTTGCGGACCATCTCCTCCCCTCGCGCTGAGGCATTGTTGCCATGTGAGCGCCTAGCCACTTTCCAAGCTGAATCGCGAACGTTCCCACCCCACCAGCCCCACCAGAGATGAAGATCTTCTGGCCGCTTCTCACCCGCAACTCGTTTCGTAATGCCTGAAACGCAGTGAGCCCTGCCAGCGGTACTCCTGCCGCCGTTGTGAAATCGACTGAGGATGGCATTTTTGCGACCAGCTCCTCGCGAACCACGGCAAAGTCCGCAAAAGCACCAAGCCTCTTCTTATCAACGCGGGTAAACACCCGGTCTCCTTCGGCGAGGTGCGTGACGCCCGATCCCTTGGCGACGACAACTCCAGACAACTCGCTGCCGGCGGTGATCGGTAGCGGGTGGCGATAGATCAGTCGCAGCAGCCCCTTACCGATTTTGAAATCGATCGGGTTCAATCCAGCTGCATAGACTTGGATCAGCACTTCCCCAAGGTCAGGCGATGGTCTGGGAATATTACGGAGTTCCATTGCTTCCAGACCACCATCGCGGGTCAGAACAAAGGCACGCATGTTCATCTCGTATCCTCCTCCCTCACACAGCGGACATTCGCGAACGTCCACGAGCCTCGGCGGACGATCGCGCCACGGGCTTGCTGACCGCTCTATTAAGCCAACGGGCTGGTCTGTGGAAGGAATCAGCACGGCCTTGGCTGAGCCGCCTGGGCGTTGTATCGACGCAGTAATAAGAAGTGATAGCGGAACGATCGGGAGACGAGACTCGAACCCTCTCAGGACACATCTTGGAGAGGCACGCGCTGGTTGGCTTGGCGGCTTAGCCGAAGGCAACGGTCCGCCGCGTAATTGAGCCCGGTGCCCAGAGAAGTCAGCGCACAATAGGAGCGTTCGATGAGCACGGCCGCCCCCGCCCTGTCCCGCCGCGAACGCGAGGTCGCGGCACTCGTAGCCGAAGGTTTGAGCAACCGCGAGATAGCAGAGCGGCTGTTCATCTCGGAGCGGACCGCCGAGGGTCATGTCGAGCAGATCCGCAATAAGCTCGGCTTCAAGTCGCGAGCACAGGTTGCCGCCTGGGTTGCTTCCGACTCGACTCGGTTGGCTCCAGGCGCTGCCGCGCCTCCAGCCGAACCGCCGGTCCGGACCCGCAGAGTGCCCCGACTCAGACCGCGGTGGTTGTGGGCGATCGGGGTGGTCATGGTCGCGGCTGCAGCCGGCGTCCTGGTGGTCGCTGTAGCCGGCCCCGCGCTCTGGCCCGGCCTTTCTTCCGGTCCGCACATCACGACCTTTGCGGGGACTGGCACCGGAGCCATCTCGGAGGACGGCTCAGGACCCCTAGCCACTGACCTGGTTGGTCCTGACGGCATTGCCGTCAGCAACGATGGAGCCGTCTACATTGCCGAGGGAGATCGGGTGCGCGTGGTGCATAACGGCATCGGCATCGTCTCTACTGCAGCCGGAAGCGACGTCCCAGGCTATGCTGGGGATGGCGGTCCCGCCCAACAGGCTCGGCTCGGCTTGGGGGGATCCGGACTCACCGGTCTCGCCGTCGACGGCGCCGGAGACCTCCTCATCGCAGACACCTATAACAACCGCGTTCGGAAGGTCACGCCTGGCGGCATCATCTCAACGGTCCTGACCGCGATAGAACCTCGCGGCATCGCCATCGATGAACAGGGCGACATCTTCCTCGCGGAGACCGGGGCGAACCAGGTCGAGAAGCTGGACCCGAATGGTGCCCTTTCCATCGTTGCCGGGACCGGTCGGGCAGGCTACGGCGGTGACACGGGGACAGCCATCTCCGCCGAGCTCAGCGCACCAGAGGGCCTGGCCGTGGATCCCGAGGGCGACCTCTACATCGCCGACGCCGGCAACGACGTCGTCCGCAAGGTCACGCCTGATGGCAAGATCTTCACGATCGCCGGCAACGGTATTAGCGGATCCGGGGGCGACGGAGGGCTTGCCGTGAGGGCAGAGCTCTTCCTTCCGACCGGCCTCGCCGTGGATTCGCATGGAATCCTCTACATCGCTGACAGCGCCAATAACAAGATTCGCAAGGTCGATCTAGCTGGCACCATCTCGACCCTGGCTGGAACCGCACAGGCCGGCCCCACAGGCGATAACGGACCGGCCGCCACCGCCCAACTCAATAGTCCAGTTGCGCTGGCGGTCGATAGCGCTGGGAACCTCTACATCGCCGATCAGGGAAATAACCGCGTGCGATTGATTCGGCTCCCAACCGATTGACACCGATGGCAAAATGCTCGCTGCTCGCCACCTAACCCTCCTGTTCGCCGTGGCGCTCGCGGCGGGAGCGTGCGCGACGCAGGGTCCGCCGCTGAAGGAGCTTGCCAGCGACCAGACCCTGCGGCTCGCAATCCCATCCGACATTAGCAGCCTCGAACCGCTTGACCCCGCTCAGATCAGTGACCCGCTTGCGTATGCGATTGGCAGCAATGTGTTTGGGGGTCTCTACCGCTACGACGACGATCTCCGCCTGCGACCGGACATCGCGGCTGGCGCCCCGGACGCCTCCCCCGACCGCCGGACCTATACCTTCCACCTGGTGCAGAACGCCGCCTTCTCAAACGGCGACCCGGTCACTTCTTCAGACTTCGTCTACAGCTGGAACCGGGCCGCGCTAGCTTCGCAGGAGCAGAACGGCGGCGCCGCGGATTTCAGCCTTGGCCGGATCGACGGATACCAGGAGATCATCGCGGCATACAAGGCGAGGCAGCCGATCCCGCAGCTCACCGGGCTTTCCACTCCGGACTCACATACGCTGATAGTCCACCTGACGGCTCCTTCCGGAAGTTGGCTGGACGGGCTTGCTCTCCCCCCTGCCTGGCTTGTCGACCGAAGAGCGATCAAGGACTACGGCGAAGCTAGCTGGTGGACGACGCCGCCAGGGCTGATCGGGACCGGGCCTTTCCAGTTGACAGCTCGGACTCCAAAACAGTTACTGGTTTTTACGGCGACTCGGCACTGGTGGGGCGGAAGCACCGGGGGCTTAACCAGGGTCGAGCTGCATGTGCTCTCAGACGCGGCGAGCCAATGGCAGGCGTACCGCAATAACAGCGTCGACGTTCTCGGATACGGTGTGCCCGAGAGCGGATCCGGTGTCCCAGAGCTCGCCTCGAGCCTGGCTCCAGAGCTCGAGAGCCTGAGTCGAGCGGAGATCCGTAGCTGGACTCTTGGGCGCACCGAATGGGTCGGCTTCAACTTCGAGGCCGGTCCCTTCTCCGCAGCGGACGGTCGCGACCTGCGACTGGCGTTCAGCCAGGCGATCGACCGCGCAGCGCTCGCGCGAGCCGTATGCAAGCACGGATGGGCTTGCAGACCGGCAACCGGCGGCCTGATCGCGAAGGGCCTTCAGGGATACCTCGGGGATGGAGCCGACTCAACCGCACGCTTCGACCGAGCAAAGGCCCGCACGACCATCGCGCGCTTGGACCCGAGTGGGCTGAGGCTGCGCGGCCTGGTTTACACGTACGGCCCGGCACGGCCGTTCCTTGCGGAGGTTGCGGAGAACCTTCACGATCAGTGGAAGGCGAATCTCGGCGTCGACGTGACAGTTCATGGGCTGGATACGGCCACGTTCTTCATCAGCCGGGGACGGGGGCAGTTGAACCTCTTCCGCGGGAGTTGGCTGGCGGACTATGCCTATCCGGACGACTGGTTTGACAACCTCTTTACGACATCGGCTGAGCAGACCTCCAATAACACTGGATCGGGATACTCCAACTCCACCCTTGACGCCATCGTGGCGCAGGCGGACCTCCTGCCGCCTGATCGCGCTCTGTCCGGGTATCAGCAGGCAGGGCGCTTGCTTCTCGACGATAGCGCGATTGCGGTCCTTTTCTATTACGTCCGGACCGAGGTCGCAAAACCCTACGTCCAGGGCGATGGCGCCAATCCCCTTTGGGACTATCGCTGGACGTCGATTCGGATTCTGCAGCACTGACAAGGTGAAGGAGCCGGCCCACACGTCCGGCTCCTGCTCAACCGTGTTGGCTCGCCCTAACAGGACTTATGTCCGTCGAACCAAATACAAGCATCCGCGCGGGGATTGGAGTCGAGATTGTCGTGGACGACGAGCACCTGCGTCCGGCCTGGTACGACCGTAGAGGGCTTGAGCACATAGCCCAACGTGCCTCCCAGAACCATGGCGGCGGCCAGCGCGAAGATCACGGAGAACAGTAGGGTCGGGAACCGAATGAACTGGAGTCGAGCTTGCATGGCGAGTTCCTCCTTATCGGATTGGGATGCGCCCAATGCTGAACTGGGAGGCAGTCATTCCACATCGGGCGAAATACGTGGTGTGGTACCTGTTTCTGTACGTGTTCAGGAAGCTTGGCGTTGACCATGGGCGACGCCGACACCCGCCGCAGCCAATCCTTGTGGTTAGGCTTGGAGGAATTCGCCGACCCTGCCAGAAGGACAACGCCCGTTGCGGAGCCAGTGAGATTTCGCCTTAGCTTATATCACTACAGTAGTGAAATGTGACAGCGCAGCGGGCAACGACTCGAACCCGCGCGAGAACCGCACCCTAACTGGCTGCCGTCGCAATGATGTCGCTTGAAAGTTGCAGAAGGCGCACGCGACGCCCAGCGCCTTCAGCGATGTAAAGCTTGTCACCCGGTGCGATTCCGATCCCGAATGGATCGTAGAGCTTGGCCTTGATTCCAAGCCCGCCGTCGCCACTGAATCCGGGGGTGCCGGTCCCGGCCACCGTGGTGATCTTTCCATTCCGATCAATACGCCGAATCCGGTGATTGTTTGAGTCGGCAACATAGAGATTCCCGGCTGAGTCGAAGGCAAGGCCGTTAGGACCGTCGAGTTGGGCGGCAGTAGCCGGTCCGCCGTCCCCGCTGAAGCCGCACCTGCCGGTTCCAGCGACAACGGTCATGACTCCAGCTGGGCTCACGCGGACAATCCGGCATCCGCCGATGAGGCCACCCGATTGAGCGCTCGGCGCGCCATCGGACACGTACAGGTTGCCGACGGCGTCGAATGCCAGGTACCGCGGAAGCCACATCGGCGCCGGCAGCGATGATGCGTCAAGACTAGTGATGGTCCCCTCCGAGGTGATCCGGCGCACCCGATTGTTGAACGAGTCCGCCACGTACAGAGCGCCACGGCTGTCGATCGCGAGGCCCAGCGGGCTGTAGAGCCGTGCGGCCGTCGCCGGACCGCCGTCGCCCGAGGGGTTCCCGCTTGGGTCCGAGAGCCCGCTCAGGCCCGTCGGGCCGCTTCCGGCAATCGTCGTGATGATCCCGTTGGAGTCAATCCGCCGGACTCGATCTCCCCAGACATCGGCCACGTAGAGGTTGCCACTGCGGTCAAAGGCCATCCCAGCGGGCGCCTGAAGATTCGCTTTCGTCGCGGAGCCACCATCTCCGCCCTCTGCAAAAACGCCAGTTCCGGCAACGATCGCGAGGCGACCATTCTTCTGCAACCGGAAAACACGTTGGCCGGAGTAATCCGAGATGTAAACGCGACCGTCGGCTCCGACGGCAATCCCTTCGGGTTGCTTGAACGTGTGCTGAAGGGGCACGATGGTCGGGACGACCTTCGGCGCCGCCACGCGATGCTGAGTCGCCCATATCTGAATGAACCCGATGCTCGCGATTGCGGCGAGCGCCAGGCCCACTGCCAGAACGGTCTGCGGGCGCCGCCGGCGCCCTGGATGCTGCTGCCAGGTGCGCGTCGCCCGGTCGAGTATGTGCGCGGCCTCGCTCTCGGGCACGGCGCCTGCCCGCAGGTGAACGTAACGGCGGAGTTCCTCGACGTCCTTCATGGTGTCACCTGCTCGCTCGGCACCGAATAGCCGGCAAGGGAGTCTTCGAGTCTGCGTAGCGCTTCATAGAGACGGGTTTTTACGGTTCCTTCCGGAATGCGCAGTTCGGTCGCCACCGCCTTAAGTGTCAGGTCTTCAAAGAAGTGCAGAAAGATGACGGCACGCAACTGCGGGGAAAGCCTGGCGACCGCGCGGCCAACGTCCAGACGTTGCGTGACATCAGGTTGAGGCGCCCGGCTGACGACATGCTCCGTGAGCGTAAGCCAGCGCATCCACGGACGGCGTCGCCAGCGCAGGCATTCGCGAAAGACGATTCTGCGCAACCATGGGCCGAACGCGGATGCCTCCCGCAAGCTTTCCCGACGCTGCCAGGCAATCGCAAAGGCCTCCTGGACAGCATCTTCAGCAGCGCTGAGATCATGGAGGACAAAGTCCGCGTACTGGAGCATCGAGCGGGCGTACTTCCGCAATGAGGCCTCGAAGGCCGCGGATTCATCGACCCTCTTCCCCTGCTCTTCTGCCACCATGCTGGTCACTTTATTAGAGGGCTTGGTGGACCGGAAAAGTTTGACCGATAAAGTCAGGTTCAGAAGTGACTACAGGGCCCCGTAGTTCGAGGAGCTGCTCAAAACGTCGGTTCCAGAGAGCGGGTTCCAGAGAGCGGGAGACGGGACGCAAACCCGTGGCGGAACCAATCATGGCCCAGGTCCGATGCATCCTGGGCGTTGTTCTCCTCGTCGCCGACTGTTAGCGGGTCAGGCCCACGGTATGCCAAGCCTGGTGGCCATTCGTATGAGTTCCGCCCTCGAGCTAATTCTCAGCTTCGAATACGCGCTGGAGAGGTGACTCTCGACAGTCCGCACGCCGATGTGCAATCGACCGGCAATTTCCGGTGTCGTAAACCCTTCGGCACCTAAGCGCGCAACTTCGAGCTCACGACGCGTTAGAGACCTGATGCCGTGCCTAAATCCGTCTATTCCATTGAGCGTGGAAGGCGTCGCCTGAGTCACGACAGTTGGTCGCAGGTGGCGAATGCACGAGAGCAGCGAGGCCAGCGCAGTTGCGTACATCCCTGCGACGACCGCCGTAATTAGAGCGACCGACCCGACCAGCATCAACGTGAGCCGGTTCCCTACTTCGAGCGTGACAGCCGTCAAAAATACAACGATGGCGATCACTCCGACCACGACCGCCCAGCGGGTGGATAGCAGCCAAACGGCGGCGAGCAGCGGGAGTAGCGCAACAACGTCGACGACCGCGTCTGGCGTAAGGACCTCCGCGACGAGTGCAATACCGAGGGCGACAATGCAGCCCGCCGCAAAAGGCAGTTCCAAACTAGTGCCGGACAGGGCACGGGGTCTGATCAGGAACCGAGCGTAGCGCAGCCGGGCCCGGATCGGCCGGCGGATTGGCTCACGCCCCATTTCCAGCCCTCAGCGGCATCATACCCTCGGCGCGACCCGGATTGCTGGCGCCCGCGAACCCATTTGCTGCCGGCACGGAGATGGCCACTTCCGTACAAAATCCCGTAAATGTACGGGAGACGGGCCAGCCGATCGAGTGCATTCTGTCGAGAAGGTGGTCCTGCCCAGCGAGCGCAAGCGCTACGTGGCAAGGCGTCTTCTCTTTGCCTTGGGCAGCCTGATGCTGGCGGCATGCGCGACCAGTTCCGACCCCGAGGGCGCCCGCTGCAACGGCCCACCTGTCACGTTCGGGGAAATCCAGCTTGTCGGCGACCACAGGGAAGCCGAAGTCCGCTTTACCTGTGAAGGCGCGGTCCAGGCTGGAACGATCTACCTCCCGAACCGCCCTGGACGTTACCCTGCCGCGGTCTGGGTACACGGCAGTGGCCCCGAAAAGCGCATCAGCTACTTCGCCGGCAACGTCGTTGCTGCCCTGGTCCGGGTGGGCGTCGCCATTTTCTCATATGACAAACGTGGCGTCGGCGAATCACAGGGGGTGTGTTGTCCGGGAGACAGCGGTCACTTCAACCTGCTGGCCGCCGATGCCGTGGGAGCAGTCAACGCGCTGCGATCAAGGCCAGACATCAATCCGCGCGAAATCGGTCTGATCGGGGGCAGCCAGGCCGGCTGGGTTGTTCCGGTGGCTGCAGCACGTTCGTCGAGTCTCGCATTCACGGCACTTGTCGACGCGCCAACCGTCACGCAGGATGAGGAGAAACTTTACAGCCTGCTGACGGGTGAGGAAGGGAACGCCGGTCGCGTATTGTCGAAGCAGGCGATCGCTTATCGCCTCAAGCAACTGGGACCGTCTGGCTTCGACCCGTTTCCATACCTGCAGCGAATAACCGTTCCTGGCCTGTGGCTTTACGGCGGGGCGGACCAGTCGATTCCGGTTGAGCGTAGCGTCTCGATCCTCAACGCGCTAAAGGAGCGCGGCCAGAATTTCACCGTCATCGAGCTGCCTGGGGCCAGCCACGGCCTGCTGGACGTTCCGCCCTCGGACCCGAGTGCTCTCCCAATCCTCACCCACTGGATCACCGCGCACGTCCAGACATCAACCGAATGACCGTGCAGATCGGGGAGCGTAAAGCAGTCGCCGCGCGCATCCGTAATAGCCCATTCTGGGAGTGCGATAGGTGGACAGTGGTGGCGGCGGTTGTTGGCACGGTACTGTGCGGGGTTTTCAATCTGCTGCCCAATCCCATCGATCTTCCCGGTGGACAGCACCTGAACATCCGGCTTGCCCTCATTGTTCCCGTCATTTTCGGCGTCCGTTTCGGCCCGATCGTTGGATTCGTCGTGGGAGCCGCAGGCACAGCTACCTCGGACATCTCTACCTACGGGTTCTTCTGGAACTGGGCGATCGGAATTGGGCTGACAGGCTTTTTTAGCGGGGTCTTGCCACTGAGAGGATCGCATGCACATCGAGCCATGCAATGGGTGGTTGCTGGCACCGCTCTAGGCGCCTTCGGGATGATCATCGGCACCGGTTTTGCCGCAGTAACCGACATCTGGGTCGCCCATCTGGCTCCCGACGATGCCGTGGGGGCGGAGTGGATCCCGCTAGTTAGCCGCAACCTGGTCTGGGCTATGCCGTTGATCGTGGTCGTGCTTTTTCGCCCAAGAACGCTGGCAGTACCGGCAGCGCGCATGAACACATCGTTTTTCGGAATCCCCGACCTCGTTTGGGCTGGAGCCTGCGGGATGATCGCTATCGTCTTCGCGGCGATCTCGCCGGGGCCGCGCGGACGGGGCCGAAGCCGATCCGTTGTGATGCGCTGGCTGCACCCGCTTGTCTGGACGGTTTGGTTCCCCTGACGCGGGCGTGGATTGAGAGAAGCGCGGCTCGGGGCAGGCTGTCCTGCAGCCAAGCCCAGGCCGCACGCCGAAGCGAGGGCGGTCCAGGGGGGAGCCGGTCGTCGAGCGCGCCAACGCGTAGCCGGAAGGCGAGGAGCTGCGACCGCGTGAGGTCAAGCCGAGACTTGCTCACCTGATACCACGACGATCCATTTTCAGCGGATACACTGGCTGGCGTTGTATGGATTCCATCACGGGCGAAGCACACAGTCGGGTGCTGGCACTGCTGGCGCGCGGGCAGGCTGACCAGGACACCCTCGCGGAGCGCCTGAGTCCGCAGGAGCGCGAAATGGGCGGGGAGTTGCATGCCTGGAGAGCCAAGGACCACGTGGCACACAACAATTTCTGGCGCAAGGACGCCCTGCGACGGCTCCAGGCGGCACTGGATGGTAGTGAGCCCGAGGACACCGAGGCGCAGACGTTGTTGCTGAACGATCGCGTCTTCCAGGAACAGCGCGAGACCCCCTGGGAGAAGCTCGTCACGGAAACGGCGCGGCTGCGGGCTGAGACGGCGGCCTTGATCCAGCGGCTCACGGCCGACGACCTCACCCAAAAAGATCGATATCCATGGCAGCAGGGCGGATCGTTGGAGAGTTTAATCTTCGTCAATTGGTATGACCACCCCGCCGAGCACTGGGCGGACGTCTATCTGAGCCGCAATGAACCGGATCGGGCGGTAGAGCTCCGTCAGGCGGTCGTCGCCACCGTTGAGGAAGTCTTCCCACACAATCCGAAGTGGTATCCGTACATGCTTTACAAGCTGGGATCCATGTACGCGCGCACCGGCAGATCAGCGCAGGCGATTGGCGCGATCCGGGAGGCGCTCAGGGCCAATCCCTCCCTCATCGAGTGGGTACAGCAGGACGCTGGCCTCGATTCCCTGCGCGCTCTGCCCGCGTTCCAGGCGCTCTCCGAAACGAGCGCACTGGCGAGGGATCAGAAATGAGGCCGAGAGAGCGGGAGACGGGACTCGGACCCGCGACCACCTACTTGGAAGGCAGGCGCTCTACCAGCTGAGCTACTCCCGCGTCGAGCGCAATTCTATCCGGCCATCGGCAAGTCGGAATCCCAATCGACGCCTGGGCCCTGGGCCTTGATGTGGAAAGCACTGTTCAGGAAAGTCGACCCAAATTCGTCGCTGGCGATCCGATATTTGCGGAACCGCTTTGTTAGCGGATCCAGAGTTAGCGTTTCGGAATAGCCGAGCTCCGGTATGTCCGCCGACGGGATGAGGAGCCCAAAATCATGCACCCGCCGGTCCGGCCGCAACAGGACGAGGAGCACCCATAACGATCGGTCGACGAAGAAGTGCGGTCGCTTGACCTCAAAATGGGTGCGGCGCGTGTCGTTGAATTCCGCGGTTCGGAGATGCAGTCCGGCGAACCGCCCAGTGCTCAGATGATGAGCCAGCAGGGTGACGGTATCCAGGCGAATTCGATCCTCCGCGACCATGATCGCGCCGTTTGCCGCACGCTCCAGCTCCGCCATCGCCCAGAGCGTGGTGAGGCCCGCCATGCCAACGGTGCCCAGCTCGTCGGACGTGCTCAAGGTGTCGAGTTTCCCCGCCGCAGGAATCGGCGGTACGGGCTCAGCCCAACCCGGAATCGCCGCGAGCCAATGAGATAAGCGTTCGATGTCGACGGCGAACGGAGACCAGGTGTCTTGGACCGTTCCGGCGAAGTTGGCGCTAAACCGAAACGACTCAACCCCATGCGAGTTGACGCGTTGACAACGTAGCCGTAGTTCATGAACCGGAATGAGATACAGACGCCGATACAGCTGGTCATGTGGTGGCGGGACGTGGACCATGGCCCAGTAGCCGGTGGCGGCGTCAGGAAGATCGCTACTCGGAAAGTCCTGGCTGACTGTGCCGTCCGGACTTACGTGGCGGCAGGCTTTCACCTGGATCGCTATGGTCAGTAGCGTTCGCAAGCGTCGCAGGTACAGATCGACACCCCGATCGACCAGCGGTCTTGCGACCGTGCCAGAACCACTGGCCGCGGCGGCGAGCCCTATGGCAACGAGATCCTCGGCGATGGTCCCGAACTGCGCGGACGTAAGGTCTGTCTTCCACGCCGGGCGTGGCCGCGGCGTTAGTCGATAACTCAATTCCGGCATGCCCCTGACGAAGGGAACTGGTTGGCGTCTTAGGAACCTGCGACGTTAGGGCCGGTCGTCGATCCAGGCCTCGCCCTCGATGTAAACCTCTTTCTTCCAGATCGGGACGGTGTGCTTGAGCTCGTCGATCAGCCATTCGCACGCGTCGAACGCCTCCCCACGATGGGCGGCCGTCACAGCGATCACCACGCTGATCTCACCGACCTGTAGGGTGCCGGTTCGGTGGACGATGGTCAGGTCGAGGATTGGCCAGCGACGGCGTGCCTCGTCCCCTAACTGCTCGATTTGTTTCTGCGCCATCGAGCCATACGCTTCATACACCAGGGCACGCACTTGCTTGCCGCGCGAATGGGCGCGGACGATGCCCTGAAAGACCACCAGCGCGCCTTCGTCTGCGCCGCGGATCCGCTCGGCGATCGCCAACGGGTCGAGCTGCTCTTCGCGGAGGGCCACCAGCCCATGGCGCTCGCCAATGGCCCCGCCGCTCACGGGCGGGATGACCGCGAGCTCGTCGCCGTCCTTTAGCGGATGATTCCAGCCGGCGTATTCGGAATTCACGGCGCAGCGGAACGATCGCGGTAGCGGACCGAGATCGTAGCGGGTACTGAGCTGGCTCCAGGCATCGGCCGCGGTGGCTCCGGCTGGCAGTGCTAACTCCAGGTTGGGTTGACCCACCAGTTCCCGGGGTTTGGCGAACAGCACGACCCGGACGTTCATGACGAGATCATATCGCCCGGGTTCTGGCGAACTTCGGCACGATCAGCTTTTCGACGCGCAGCTCATTTCCGAAGGTGAGCCGGGCCATCGTCCGCTCGGTCCCACCGAACTGCGGACGGGTCGCCGTGCCCGGGTTGATGAAGCGCGTCCGACCGACCAGCTCATCCCGCCAGCGATGGCTGTGGCCGTGGATGACGACGTCGTAGCCCGCCGCCCAGCGCGCCCGCCGTTTGTCCAGGTTGTGGACCATCCCGACGCGCCACCGCCCGATCGTGCCCTCGATCGTCGTCGGGTAGCGGGGATCGTTCGGCGCGTTTCCATTGACGACGACGAGCCGCCCCAACCGGCTCAGCCCCGCCAGGACCTCGTCGCTGCCCCAGTCACCCGCGTGCCAGATCTCATCGACGCTGGCAAATTCCCTGGCGACGTGCGCCAGAAGCGCCGCAACGTCGAAGCTGCCCTGCGTGTCCGCGATCAGGCCGATCTTCACCGAAAGAGGTCGGTCGCCGGATCGCGGAGCAGGTCTCGCACCCGACCCTCACCCGACACCGAAGCTCCGCGGATCAGTGCAATCGGCACTCGGTCCAGCTTCCCCATCACCAGCTCAGCGGCGGACGCGAGCTCATCGACCACGCCGAGTTCCGTTCCCTGCAACTCGTAGCCATCGGGGTCGCGCTTGCCGCGATAATCGCGCAGGGCCGTCACGCCGGCGGCGCCAATCGCTACGTTCACCTGGCCTTCACGCCAGGGTCGGCCAAAGCTGTCGGAAATAACCACGCCAACCTGTACCCCCGACGCCGCGACGAACGCCTCTCGAAGCTGGCGGGCCGATTCATCCGGCCGTTCCGGGAGCAGGACGACCAGCTCCACCCCACCGGAGTTCGACCGATCGACGCCGGCATTGGCGCACACGAAACCGTGGCGGGTCTCGGTAATCAAGACCCGGGGCGCCTCACGAACGATTCGCACCGACTCCCAGAGGATCACCTCGACATGGCGAGGGTCGTACGCGATCCGGCTCGCGATCTCGCGAGCGCGCTCCGATGGTTGTACCGCATCCAACCGTCGGACCCGTCCCTCGACCTTCGAGACCACCTTCTGCGTGATCACGACGACGTCGCCCGCTTCGAGGGACATCCCGAGGCGTTTGACGCCATCGAGGATCAGCGTGGCAAGCGGCGCACCCCGCCCGATCTCCGGCAAGCCCGGGACGGGATAGATCGAGACCGGCGTCAAGCGCGCGGCGGCGTGGCGGCCAGGACGCGGTCGAGAACGTTCAGCTCGCGCAGCAGCTGGAGTGTGGCGGTCTCACGGCCAAGGCGGATGAACGCGACCACGTCGTTCGGGGTATCGAGGTCGTAGCGGAGACCCTCGACCTCCATCACGGCGAAGCTCCGATTCGCGCGAGCCGCGGCGGCCCGGTGGAGGATGAAGCTGTCTTCGCCGAATGCCAGGCTGATGGCATGAGGTGGCACCAGCCGAAGGCCGTTGGTCCCGATTCGCCCCCGGTCCGGTGCCAGCAACACCTCGATCTCCGGCCGGTACTCGCTGAAGCTTCGCAACTCCTTGGGTGTGACACCGGGGACGTCCCCGGGAATCGTTAGCGCGGCCGGGAAGCCACGCTCCCAGGCCAGGCTAAACCCCTGCCCCACCGCCGCGCTCTGCCCCTGCCGGGCCCGATCTTCGATCGGCTCCAGGCCGAAGCGCTGACTCTCTTCGAGCACCTCGGGGTCATCCGAGACGACGAACCGCGCGTAGTTGGTGAGCTGGGCGACGACCCCGAAGACGTCGCGGGCCATGGTGACCGCCAGGCGGGTGCGTTCGGGCTCCGACATGATGGACTCGAGCCGGTGCTTGGCCCGCTTCGGCGACTTGACCGGAACGACGATGGCGATCGTCACGCGGCCGCGGGCTGACGCAGGATGTCCAGCGCCGCGACCGCCACCTCGCCAGCCGCCCCGAGGTCGTCGAGCATCGTCGGGCGGACGGCGATGCGGAAGCCCATTGCCGCGATCGCCGGGGCCAGCGCCGCGTCAGCCGCGTCGAGGACGAAGCCGGCCGCGATCTCGCGATAGAGCTGCGCCACCCCGAGGGCATCCGGCCGGATTCCCTCGGCGCGCATCAGCTCGACGGTCGGACCCTTCACGGCGCGGCCGGCAATCAGCGGGGAGATCGCGACCGTGCGCCCGCGGGCGGCGGTGAGCAACGCCCGCATGCCGGGCACCCGAAGAATGGGGCCGATACTGATGGCCGGGTTGCTGGGGGCGATCAGGATGGCCCGGGCGGTCGACACCGCCTCCGCGATGCCGGGCGTGGGCCGGGCCGCCTCGATACCGGTCCAGTAGATCTCGTGGACGACTGGCCGGCAGCGTTCGCGGACGAAGTATTCCTGAAAATGCAGGTCGCCGGCAGCGGTCTTGAGCCGCGTTTCGAGCGGCTCGTCGCTCATCGGCAGGATCCGGCTCCGGACCCCAAGCCGTTCAGCGAGCTCGGCCGTCACAAGGTGCAGCGGGGCGCCCGCGCTCAGCCGGCCGGTTCGGTACAAATGGGTCGCCAGGTCACGGTCGCCGAGCTGGAACCAGGACTCGGACGTCAGCCCGGCCAGCGCGGTCTGTGCCGTGAAGGTGTCGCCTTGAAGGCCCCACCCCCTCGATTCATCAGCCACGCCGGCCAGCCAGTAGGTCACGGTGTCCAGGTCGGGAGCGATGTAGAGCCCGTGCCACCACATGTTGTCGCCGGTGTTGCCGATGACGACCAGGTCGTCCGGCGAGATGACCCGCACCAGACCCCGCAGGAAGCGCGCCGCACCGACGCCGCCGCACAGGACGACGACCGGGCCGGCTGTCATTCCAGCATCATAGGGAACGATGTCGATTGTCCAGGCGCTCGTATTGGCACTGCTGCAGGGCGTGACGGAACTCTTCCCGGTCAGCAGCCTGGGACACACGGTGATCCTTCCCTCGCTGCTTCACTGGAACGTCAACCAGGCCGATCCGACCTTTCTCGCGTTCGTGGTCTTGTTGCACGTCGGCACGGCCATCGCCCTCGTCATCTATTTCTGGCGCGACTGGCTGGCCATTGTTCGGGCGGTGCTCCGCAGCGCGATCGCCGGTCAGCTGCAGGGGACGCCCGACGAACGCCTCGGCTGGCGGTTGATCCTTGGCACCGTCCCGGTGGGGATCGCCGGCACGCTGCTGCAGAAGCAGGTGCAGGCGCTCTTCGCCAGCCCACGGGCGGCGGCGGTGTTCCTGATCATCAACGGCCTGATCATGTTCGGGGGCGAACGCCTCCGGCGCCACGCGATTGCGGCCGAGGAGGGCCGCACGGCTCTCGACCGGCTGAGCGTTCGGGCTGCGGTCGGCATCGGCTCGGCGCAGATCCTGGCGCTGTTGCCAGGAATCTCACGTTCCGGCAGCAGCATGGTAGCCGGCCTGCTGGCGAACCTGACGCATGAGGCCGCCGCCCGATTCGCGTTCTTGCTGGCGACCCCGGTCATCCTGGGAGCGGGCATCTTGAAGATTCCCGATTTGTTCACGCCCAGCGCCCTTCCCCATTTGCCGGTTTACCTTCTGGCCGGTATCGTGTCAGGGGTCGCGGCCTTCCTGAGCGTGGCGTACCTCATGCGATACTTTCGGGTGGGACGGCTTGATCCGTTTGCGATTTACTGTGCGGCGTTCGGGATCCTGTCGTTGATCCTGCTCAGCCGCTAGCGCGTCAAGGAGGACGAATTGCAAGATAACCCGCTGCAAAACAACCCGATGGCCTTCTGGGCCGGGCTGGTGCTGATCTTCGTTGGACTCGCGGGCGTGATCTTCTACCTCTTCGTCCGCACCTCCAGCGAGAGCCTGATCCTGCCCGGGCCGCATTTCAGATTAAAGCATTTCATCATTGCGCTGATCATCCTGGCGGCCGGCGCGGTGATCGCCTCGTTCGCCCGGCCACGACCCGACACGACGTCGACCACCAGCCGCTTCAACCGCTAACCGAAACAAGAGACCATGTCGCACATCGGCTATGCGGCGATGCTGGAGCAGTTCCATCCTCGTGACCTCGTCGATTATTGCCAGAGCGCGGAGGCGGCTGGGTTCTCCGGAGTGATGGCCGCCGACCACGTCCAGCCGTGGACAGCGCAGCAGGGCAACGCCGCCTTCGTCTGGTCGTTCATGGCGGCCGCGGCCGAGCATACCCGGGGTGACATCGGGCCCGGAGTGAGCTGCCCTTCGTTTCGCACACACCCGGCGATCATTGCGCAGGCCGCTGCCACCATGGCGGCGATGTACCCTGGCCGATTCTGGCTGGGCCTCGGATCGGGCGAGGCATTGAACGAGCACGTCATCGCCGGCTACTGGCCCGAGGTCGCGGAGCGCATCAACCGGATGTTCGAATCCATCGAGATCATCCGAAAGCTCTTCACCGGGAAGGATGTCAAACACGCCGGCGACTATTACAAGATGGAGACGATCCGACTCTGGACCATGCCGGAGCAGCCGCCACCAATCTACGTCGCGACCGCTGGAACGGTGACCGCCGAGAAGACCGGCCGGCTTTGCGACGGACTGATTACCGTGGGCGCGCCCGAGGAGAAAATCGACGGAATTTTCCAGCGCTTCGAGAAAGGCGCCCGCGAGGCGGGGAAGGACCCGTCGACGATGCCGAAGATCCTCCAACTCCATTTGTCCTGGGCGCGCACCGACGAGGAGGCGATGCGCAACGCCCTCACCGAGTGGCCCAACGGGGGAATGAAGTTCCCCAAAGCCGACATCCGGTCACCGCATGATTTCGCCCAGATGGCGAAGCTCGTTCGTCCTGAGGACTTCAAGGGCCGGATGCTGATCTCGTCCGACCCGGACGCCCATGCTCGGGAGATCCGCAAGTTCCTCGACCTCGGATTCGATCGCGTCTTCCTCCACAACGTCGGTCGCAATCAACGTGAGTGGATCGAGGTCTTCGGCAAGCAGGTCCTCCCCAAGCTCCACTAAGCCTGATCGCCGAGATCAGGCGATTCGGCCACCTGCCTAAGGTAGGCGTTTCGCTCGCGCAAGAGGCGAGTCATGTAGCGCCGAAGGAAGAGGCGATCCGCCACCCGCCCGAGCGGCCCAAGCGGCGAGGTGTAATCGAAGACGTCGACCATCTCCGTCCCACCCTGCATCGCCACGAATTGGTGCTCGTGGCGAAAGCGCCGAAAAGCACCACGGACCATCTCATCGACGAAGCGGCGCGGTGGCTCGAATTCGGTGATCCGAGACGTGAGGCGCTGCCGGACGCCGAAGTGGGTCGCCTCCCAGGTCACTTCGTCGCCAGGCCCTAACAACCCGGAGGTCACGCCGCCAACGACCCGCTCCCGTGAAGCCGCGGTCGATCGCTGATGCAGATCGATATCGCGCGCGAGGTCGAAGCAGCGAGACGGCGGCGCTTTGACCGGGGTCCGGAGGACGATGACCGGCATGGCTGCCGCCGAGCTCAGCGCCGTGCCGGCAGCGGCAGCTTTCGGCCGCGGACCTCGATAAAGGCAGGGAACAGCGTGTCCAGGTGCGCATCGCTGCCCGGCTCAGTCTCGTCATCATCGCCGGGTGAGAACTCCCAGATCCCGTCCACCACCATCCCGGCCGCGGCCATCCCGTTGACGATCGTTTCGAAGCGGTGGCCGAACTCGATGGTGGGCGCGACCAGTTTCTTGTTGCCCAGGGTCCAGGTCATTCCCCACTCATCGGTGTACGGCACCGGCTTGTCTTCGAAATAGGTGATCTTCGGCCGCCAGCCGCCGTCCTTATAGGTGCCGTACAGCCGCAGCGTCGTGGGGTGCATGGTGGACAGCAGGTAGGTCCCGCCGGGCGCCAGCACCCGCCCGACTTCCATGAGCACCCGAGCCGCGTCGTCGACGAACACCAGCGAGTGACAGTGCCAGACGACGTCGAAGGAGGCGTCTTTGAAGACGGAAAGGTCTTTCATGTTGCCGCGGAGCAGCCTCACCTTGACGCGCTGGCGCGCGGCCAGGTCGCGCACCGTCTTCAGCTGGGTCGGCGAGATGTCGAACAGGGTCGTCTCAGCCCCCAGCTTGGCGAAGATCACCGGGTCCCAGCCGCCACCGGCAGCGAGGCCGAGCACGCGGGCGCCGTGGAGCCGCACGCCCTTGAGACGGCCGCGCGGATCCATGAAGCGGCGCATGCCCGCCCGAGTTTTCGGAGGCCGGCCGAAGGGACGCGTGTAGTTCATGGCGGCCTTCGCCAGCCGCTCCCACATCTGCTTGTTGTGTTCGGCTACTTTGTCGATCGCCTTTCGTCTCGCCGCCACGGCGCTAATTTTCCCTCCCCCGCTCGCGGGGGAGGGTCAGGGTGGGGGGGCCATCATCGGCTGGCTTTGCGTTTTCGGTCGACGTAATCGAGCAGGACGTAGTCCCCCAACCGGTCGGCGCTGGCGAAGAAGGCCCTACCGCCGTTCATCCGGGTCATCTGCTTGACGAACGAGACCAGGTGGTAGTCGTTGTCCAGCATGAAGGTGTTGATGACGATGTGCTCACGGGTGCACCGCTGCACCTCGAGCAGGGTTTTCTGGAAGGTCTCCGGCAACGGCGGGTAGAAGAAGACCGCCTGCTGGCCTTCCATGTGCGCGGTCGGCTCGCCGTCGGTGACGATGATCACCTGCTTGTTCCCGGTCTTGTGCCGGTTGAGGAACTGGCGGGCCAGCATGAGTCCGTGCTGAATGTTGGTGCCGTAGATCGACTCGTTGTAGGTCAGCTCGGCCAGCTGGTGCGATTTGACCGGCCGGGCATAGTCGCTGAAGGCGATCACCTGGAGGAAATCGCGCGGGAACTGGCTGCGGATCAGCGCATCCAGGGCCAGCGCCACTTTCTTGGCGGCGTAGAAGTAGCCCCGCAGCGGCATCGACCGGCTCATGTCGATCATCAGAACCGTGGCCGACTGGGCGCTGAACTCCGAGCGGTAGACCTCGAAGTCGTCGGTTTTGAGCCGGATCGGTTCTCGCGGACCTTCGCGACGCAGCGCGTTCATCAGGGTCTGCTCGACATGAAGATTGAAGGCATCTCCGAACTCGTAGATCTTGGTCTCATCAGATCGCTCTGAGCCGAGGCCGCGGACGCTGATCGGGTGATCGCCGAAGCGGTCTCGCTTCAACCGGCTGTAGAGGTCCCGCAGAGCCTTCTGGCCGATCCGGCGCATCCCGCGCGGCGTCAGCTCCATGCCGCGCCGGCCGCGTTGCACATACCCTTTCTTCTCCAGTTGCGATGCCAGCTCACTCATCTGGTCCGCCGCCTGGCGGGCGTCGGAACCCAGCAACTGCTGCAGCTGCGCCGACTGCTCCGGCGTGAGCTGCCGGCCCTGGTAGCCCTCGCGCAAGGCGGATTCGAGGTCTTCGATTCCCTGCAAGCGCTCCATCAACGAGAGCGCTTCTTGCAATGGCAGCGACTCCGAGCCGTAGAAGGCGTAGCGATTGCCCAGCCCGGGACGCGGCGACAACAGCTCCAGCTGGGCCGCGAGCTCCGCCATCTGCTGTTGAAGCTCGGGATCGTTGAGCGTGGTCTCGAGCAGGTCCTGCATCTGCTGACGCATCTCCGGTGAGAGGGATTGCATCAGGGACTCCATCTGCGCCATCTGCCGCTCCAGGTGCTGGATCAGCTCGTCGAGCGTCTTCGGCGGATTGGGGCCGAAGAAATGGCCGAAGCGCTGCATGAACTGCTCGAACTTCGGCGGCTTGCCCTCCAGCCGATCGCGCAGCATCTGGTTGAGAGCCTTGAGCATCTCCTTGATCTCCCCCAGGTGCTCCGGGCGTAGCTGCTGCATGGTGCGCGTCATGTTCTTGAAGTAGGTCTGCGACACCTGCTGCTTGAGCTCCTCCATCAGCTGCTGGAACGCGTGGGCCGCGCCTTCGTCCATGAACTCGTAGTCGTTGAGCTTGCGGATGGTGCCGCCGACGTCCTCGGGCAGGCGATCGAGCTCCTGCAGCTTCTTCTTGACGATCCGCTGGAGCACGCGCTTGGCGCTCTCGGGCGCTTGTTCGATGCGCTCGCTGATTCCCTGGCGCTCGCGGCGGAGGATGTCATTCAGCCGTTCGCGAATGTTGCCGAAGACGTCGTTCAGGTTGTACCGCTTCAGCTGCTGCAGCCGTTTCTGCCGGAGCCGCTCCAGCATCTCCTCGAAGCCGGGAAGCTTGCGGCCCTGCCGGTCGCGCCAGCCGCGGCTCATCAGCCGGTGCAGCGCGTAATCGAAGTCGCCGCCCTGAAACAGGTCCTCGGCGAGCCGGTCGAACAGGTCCTCGGCGTCGCGCCCGAAGGGCTCCTGCGATCCGTCCCAGCGTTCGTAGCGGTTGGATCGCGAGATCATTTAGCCGGCGTAGATGGCGGCGCCGTCCAGCTCCGTCTTGTTGATCCGCTTGCTGAGGTGCAGCCCCTCGAGCACGAACTCCACGCCCGAGGCGGCGAGCGCCGGCCGCTTGTCAAGGCCCAGGCCCTTGAGCGCTTTTTCCATCCCGGGCAGCTCGCGCAGCATCGTCATGTAGCGGTCGGCCGGCTGGCCCTCCGAGACCTCGAACGTCAGGCCGGCGTCGAAGCGCTGCACCAGCTCGTTGAACTGGCTGGCCTCGAAGTGGCGCCGAAACACATTGAGAACCGCGGTCTTGATGATCTTCTCCAGCACCGTCTGGTCATCACCCTCTTCCCAGGTCTCCATCTCGAGCTTGCCCGCGCTCGACGGGATGATCGAGGGCAGGTCGGTGATCCTGGGCACCGCTTCCGTCTCGCCGGTGCGCAGGGCGCGGCGAGACGCGTTCGACGCGAGATTCTCGTAATTGGTGATCGAGATCCGGACGCTCACACCGGACCGCTGGTTCACCTTCGGGCTGCGGCGTGCGAGCTGTGTCACCTCGGCCACGATCTCTTTCATGAAGTCCGGCATGATCACGGTGAGCTCGCGATCCTGGAAGTCGGTCCGCTCCTGCTCGACAATGCGGATCTCATCCTCGACGTTGCGCGGATAGTGGGTGCGGATCTGCGCCCCAAAACGATCCTTGAGCGGAGTGATGATCCGGCCGCGGTTCGTATAGTCCTCCGGGTTCGCGCTCGCCACTACGTAGACGTCGATCGGCAACCGCAGCTTGAAGCCCCGGATCTGGACGTCCCGTTCTTCGATCAGGTTCAGCAATCCGACCTGGATCCGCTCCGCCAGGTCGGGGAGCTCATTGATCGCGAAGATGCCGCGGTTGGTTCGCGGGACGAGGCCGTAGTGGATGGTCAGCTCATTGGCCAGGTACTTACCCTCGGCCACCCGGATCGGATCCACCTCACCGATCAGGTCGGCGATCGAGGTATCGGGCGTGGCCAGCTTCTCACTGTAGCGTTCGCCCGGACTGATCCAGCGCACCGCAACGCCATCCCCCTGGGCCGCGACCCGGTCGCGGCACGCCCGGCAGATCGGCGCATAGGGGTTGTCGTTGATCTCACATCCGTCGATGACAGGGACCTGCTCATCCAGGAGGCTCACCAGCGAGCGGATCAGCCGGCTCTTGGCCTGGCCGCGCTCGCCGAGGAAGACGATGTCCTGGCCCGACAGGATGGCGTTCTCCACCTGAGGGATAACGGATCCGTCAAAGCCGATGATGCCCGGAAAGAGCACGGCGCTCGCCTTGATCTTGCGGACGAGATTCTTGCGCATCTCCTCTTTGACGGGGAGGACACGGTACTCACTTTGTCGGAGTTGGGCGATGGTCGTGGGGTGCTCCAATGAAAACCTCTTTGAATGTGGTGGCGCCTTTCGATTCTACGGGTGCCGCCGCCGTTCAGCCGGTTTCAAATCCGCTTCGTCTCCGACGCAACCCCGAACACCACGAACAGCAACACCGCTGAGAGGCTGCCGAGCGCGATCAACCACCGCACGCCGATCAGCTGGGTGAGCGTTCCCCCGAGAAAGGCACCGACGGGAACCCCAGTCCACGCGACCGCCCTGATGGCGGCATTGACCCGGGCGAGCAACGGGGGCGGGACGGCCGCCTGGATGTAGCTGCGAAACACGACGCGGCCAAGAATCGCTACGCCGAACCCGAGCCCGAGCGAGACCGCGACCAGGAGCAGGGCCGGGGTCGCCGGGACGACCGGGGCCACATCCAGTAGCGCCAACACCGGCCCCGTGACAAGCAGCTCTCCCACCATCAATTGCCCCAACCGGAATCGGCGCCGGAGAGCGGGCGCGAGGGCCGCGAACACAATCGGGCCGATCCCTGCCAATCCCAGCGCCAGCCCGGTCCGCGCCGCGTCGAAATGCAGCTCGTGCTGGGCGTAGTAGACGAAGACGGCCGTGATCGCCGCGTAGACGATGTTGAGGATGACTGCTGACAGGACGTTCTCGAGGATGACGCGCTGATACCGCAACCAACCCAGGCCGGCCAACAGCTGGGCCCGCCAACCGACCTCGGCCGGAATGTCAGGTGGTCGACGACCCAGGCTCAACCAGGCACCAGCGGCCAGCAGGAAAGACAACGCGTCGGCGAGCAGCGCGTTCGCCGCCCCGAGGAGCCTGATCAGGATGCCGCCGAGCGAAGGGCCGACCAGGGCCGAGACCCCCTCCGTCACCTCCAGGCTGCTGTTCGCCTCGACCACCCGCGCCTGCCGAACGAGCGTCGGGACCAGCGAATAGTGGGCGACCTCGAACCACACCCGCCCAAAGCCGGCAATGAAGGCGACCACGTAGAGCTGGGCCAGGGTCAGCAGCTGAAGGAGGGCAGCCAGCGGCACGCTGGCGAGGACGGCGAATCGCACCAGATCGGCCGCCAGCAGAATCGTCCGTCGATCCCAGCGGTCGGCATACACGCCGACGAATAGCCCGAACAACATGAACGGCACAAACTCAAGGGCGCCGACGATGCCCAGCTGAAAAGGCGAGTGAGTCAGCTGTAAAACCAGCCAGGGCAGCGCGAGGTAGGTCACCTGGCTGCCCATCGTCGAAATCGATGAGCCGCCCCAGAAACGCAGGAAGGCCCCATCCCGAAGGATGGAGGACCGAGTCCGTCCGGCCTGTTCCTTCAGTGCCGGTGCACCGCAGCGCCCAGCTGCTCGTCGATCGCCGGCGCAAACTCGGGAAGTCGCGCCGCGAGCCCTCGCAGGAGGCCAAAGCACCCGGCCAGCATCATGTCGCCGTGCGGCACGGCCAGGTGCGGGTGCAGCCGCGAGCCATCGAGGAGCCGGCGCCGCGGCCCGGTGGCCGCGAGCAGCTGCGGCGCGGCCGTGACCGGTCCGAGCTCCAGCGCCCCATGGCCCAGGTCGTCGAAGATCGCCTGGTTGGACAACCCGCCGACGGCCAGTTCGTCGAGGTAGCGCTCAAGCTTTTCCAGGGTGAGCTCGCCGGTGTGGTGCTCGAAGAGCCCAACGATCCGGCGCCCGTCCAGGAGCGCGGCGATCGTGTGAAAATTTCCGAGGTTTGCCACCATCGGCCGGCTGGTCGTGCTGACGCGTCCATCATCGAGCGCGCCCAGGATCGCGGCCGGGCCGGTGTCCATCAGGAACAGCGGCTGCGATCCCGTCCAGGTGCTCGCCACCGCCAGCATCCGGGTCATCCGAGGCGGGATTTCCTCGCCGAGAAAGCCGAAGCCCGCCAGCCCGGTGCCGCGCTCGACCTGGTCGCGCAGGTAGTCGAAACGAAACCGCCGGTCGCTGACCCCCGGCGGCGCGGCGCCGTGGTCGAAAACGGCCACCGCCAGGGCATCGAACGCGGTGCTGACCCCGAAGGCCTGCAGTGCATCCATCAGCTCCGCGGCATAGAAATCGCGCATCTCCAGCCGACGAGCGCCGTTCACGCCATCGAGCGTGTCCACAACTCGCACGCCCATCGCCTCGACCCGGCCCAGGTCGTCGTCGAAGGTCCGGGCGGCGTCTGGAGTGGCGAAGACCCGCAATCCCTGGCGCAGATGGGCCTCCACCGCCCACTGGTCCGGCCCGCCACCCATCATCACGCCGGTCAGAAACAGGTCCGCCCGGTCGGCCGTCGCCTGTTTGACCCGCTCGGCCACCAGCGCGGTCGGTGATGGCATGACCAGCTGAACGGCGTTCTCGATGACGGTGCCCGCCTCGAAGACCAGGATGTCCTGGGTCCCCGTGCCGATGTCGACAGCGAGCATCCGCGGCCGTGCCACCCTGACAGGTTAAGCGTCAAGACGCCGTTACATCGGAGCGCCGGATGACGGCGCCTGGCCTGAGATGACCCTCGCAAAATCAGTTCGATTCGAGCAGCCCAATCCGCTGCCGGCGGACCTCGCCTGTCCGCGCTGCCGGCTTCGGCTTCGCCTGGTCGAGGCCGATGTCGCCCGCTGCCTGGGCGGGCATAGGTTTCCGGTCGTGGATGGTATCCCGGACCTGACCGAACCCGCCGCCGACGAGCCCTCCAAAGTCGTTACCCCGATGGTCGACCTGACGATCATGGTGCTCGCCTGGAACGAGGCCAACAACCTCCGTTCGCTGCTGCCCCGGGTCCGGGCGGTGCTCGAGCGGCTCCATGTCAGTTACGAGGTGATCGTCGTCGACGCTGGATCGACCGACGGCACCCCCCAGGTCGCGGCGGACGGCGGGGCGCGGGTAGCCCGGCAGACCGAGCCCGGCTACGGTGGCGCCCTACGGATGGGATTCAGCGTGGCGCGGGGCCGATACATCGCCACCATGGACGGCGACCATCAGCACGATCCGGATTTCCTGGAGGCGATGTGGGCCGAGCGCGAGAACGCCGCTCTGGTGATCGCCTCGCGATACGTGGAAGGCGGCCGCGCTGACATGCCGTTCTACCGTAAGCTCTTCAGCCGCATCCTGAACCGGGTCTACGGCTTCGGGCTGGGGGTGCATTTTCGCGACATGTCGTCCGGCTTTCGGCTCTATCGCCAGTCCGTGATCAAGACCATCACGGTCGAGGGGCGCAACTTCGACGTCCTCGAGGACATCCTGCTGCGGATCGTCGCCGACGGCCACCAGGTGGTCGAGGTGCCGCTGCATCACAAAGCGCGCTTCACCGGGCGCTCGCACGTGATGCTGCTCCAGTTCGTCGTCTCTTACCTGCGTACGTTCTGGCGGCTGCGGCAACTTCGCAACTCGCTGGACTCGGCCGATTACGAGAGCTGGTCCTTGAGTTCGTTCAACCTGTTTCGGCGGGCGCGGGCCCGACGGCGGATGGCCTCCGTCCAGAACGCGTCGCAGGGAAGCCACCGCACCCTCGCGCTCGAGTGCGGCGCCGACCCGCTGCTGGCTTCACTCCCGGAAGCGGTTGGCCTGGACGATCGGCTGAACAAGCTGCGGTGGGCCCGGCGTTTCGGCCGGCCGCTGCTGCGAGGCTCAGCGACCGCGCTTCCATTTCCGGACGCCAGCTTCGACCTCGCCGTCTGGGGTCGCCCCGTCGAACCAGCGGCCAGGGAGCAGGCGGTTGAAGAGCTCGACCGGGTGCTGGCTCCCGCCGGACGCATCATCCTCGGCTTCGACCGCGGCGACCGCGCCAATGTGCTGGCGATGCTGGGGAACCGCGGTTATGAGGCGGACGGCCAGCCGACCGAACTGATCGCCACGATGCGCAAGGGTCCAGCCGTCCTCACGCCGATGGGACCACGCCCGGCGCCGCAGGGCGCACCGGCGCGCATCGGGCTCGGGACGGCGGAGATCAGCGCGCTGCAGCGAGAGTACGTCAACGATGTCCTCAACAAGAACCGCCTATCGTACGGCGAGTACACCCAGCGCTTCGAGCAGGAATTCGCTCGGCTGCACGATCGTCGTTACGCCATCTTTTGCAACAGCGGCACAAGCGCTCTCCAGGTCGCGGTCCACGCGCTGAAGGAGCAGCACCAGTGGAAGCCGGGCGACGAGATCCTGGTCCCGGCGGTCACCTTCGTGGCCAGTTCGAACGTCGTGCTGCAGAACGGGCTCAAGCCGGTCTTCGTCGACGTCGAGCCGGACCACGTCGGCATCGACCCGGCACAACTGTCGAAGCACCTGACGCGACGGACGCGTGCCATCATGCCGGTGCACCTGTTTGGTCAGCCCTGTGACATGGACCCCATCATGGCGTTTGCGAATTCCAACGACCTGCGCGTCATCGAGGACTCGTGCGAGACGATGTTCGTGCACTACAAGGGTCGACCCACCGGGTCCTGGGGCGAGGTGGCCTGCTTCTCCAGCTACGTGGCGCACTTGATCGTCACCGGCGTCGGCGGGTTCGCCACCACCAACGACGAGAACCTGGCGATGCTGATGAAGAGCCTTATGAACCACGGGCGCGACAACATCTACCTATCGATCGATGACGATGACACCCAGGACAAGGACGTCCTCAAGCAGATGGTGGCCCGCCGCTTCGCGTTCATCCACGTTGGGTACAGCTATCGCGCGACGGAAATGGAGGCCGCCCTTGGCGTCGGCGAGCTCGCCCGCTACCAGGACATCCTCCGCCGGCGCCAGGAAAATGCCAGCTACTTGACCGGCGGCCTCGCCGATCTCACCCGGTATCTCCAGCTCCCCTCGGTGCGCAACGATACCGAGCACGCCTGGATGATGTACCCCATCATGGTCAAGGATGGGGTCGACCGGGAAGGGCTCCTGCTGCAGCTGGAGATGGCGGGGATCGAGACCCGTCATCTCATGCCGCTGATCAACCAGCCGGTCTATCGAAAGCTCTTCGGCGACCTTGAGCCACTGTATCCAGTCGCCGCCCGCATCAACCGACGCGGGTTTGCCATTGGCTGCCATCAGGGTCTCCAGCGCCGCGACCTGGAGCATATTGTCGCTGCCTTTCACACCTACTTCGCCAAACGCTGAGCCGAAGTCTCGACTCCTTTCCGCGAGCGGGCGAATCCTGCTCCGGTCAGCGATCGAGATGTCGCTGGAAGACGTCCAGGATCTCTTGCGGCGACGCGGTCATCTGGTCGACGAAATAGCCGCCGTCGAAATCGAGGCCTTTCGCCCGCAGGAATCCGGCGCCGGGATGGCGCTTCATCACCGCCACGCCCGGCTTGAGCCGGTACGCGAGGACGGTCCGGCCGCTGGCTTTGACCAGGGCCACGGCTGCGATCTCGTCCCACGGCAATAGCGGGCTTTTGCCCGAGCGGCGAAAGATCACGCCGTCATCCGTGAACTCGAAGCGCGGACGCACCGGGCCACGCATGGCGAAGAACCCAACCAGCGGCGCCGCGATCGCCGCCCAGCCGATGCTCCGACCAGACAGCAGCAACACCGCGCCCCCCACTTCGGTGACGCCCCCCAGCGGCAGGAACAGCGCCCAGGGGAACCGCGCATTGACGACCGGGGTTGTTCCCCGGGGATCAGCTGACGACGTGGACACCACCAGGAATGATCTGTGCCCGCAATACGTTGCCGCGGTAGACGTCGCCATCGACCTCGTGCCACTGGACATCGGGCGCTTTGATCTCGACGGAGCGCGCTTTGCGCTGCAGCATGCTGACGCCGTCGGGCCGCTGGCGGAGGAGGCTCCACAGGACCCCGGCGCGTTCGCGTCCGTTGCGCGGCCGGTAGACGCAGACGTCGAGCCAGCCATCATCGATGGCGATGCCGGGCCCGAAGCGGAATGGCGCCGCGCCCAGCATTCCCGCGTTGACCACCAGCACGACCACGGCGGTCAGCTGGAGTTCCTCCCCATCGGCCCGGATCGTGCACTCGAACATCGGCGCCCGCGGCAGCCACCAGGCGCCGGCCAAAAAGTAGGCAGCACGTCCAAGCCAGGACTTGAGCACCGCGGGCGTGTATCGCATGACCGTCGCATCGAAGCCGATCCCGGCGGCGAGCGCCGAGTAGCCGTCATTGACCCGAGCCAGATCGACGGCCCGGGTATGCGGAAAGTGTTCCAGTGCCCGGCGCGTCGCGGCCCGCCACGCGGCCGGCAGCTTGAGCTCTCGGGCCACGATGTTCGCCGTGCCGAGCGGCACGATCCCCATCGGCACCCCGCGCTGGTGGGCGGCCGCCATCACTTCCGCGACGGTGCCGTCGCCGCCGGCTGCCAGCACCAGCTGAAATTCACGGCGGGCCAGCGCGGCGCCGATCGCCTCGACATTGAGACCGGCGCTCGTCTCGAGCACCATCGCCTCCCATCCCAGCTCACCGGCGAGCTCCAGCAGCCGCCGTCCGAAATCGGTGCCGGTTCGGGGCAGCGCGGGGTTCACGACGAACAGCGCGCGGCGCCGCTCCGCGCCGCTCAACCTCGCCGGGCGAAGAACAGATCCTTGACGCCGCGAACCCACGCCTCGACGATCGACGCCTTCAGCGGATCCATCAGCCGGCGGCGCGACGGGTCATGCGGTCGTGGGCATCGTCGAGGTGTGGATGGCCGTCGGGCTGCACGCAGAAGACGTCACCCGGCCGGCAGACCAGGCTCTCGAACTGGATCGTGGTGTGCTCGATCTCGAACTCGTGCGCGAGGACCTCGCGGACCTCGGCCAGGATGTCCTGCGCCTGCGCCACCCGCTGGTCGTCGATCAGGAGATGGGCGCTCATGGCTCGGGTCTGCGCACCGAGCGACCAGATGTGCAGGTCGTGCAGGTCGCGTACGCCTGGCACCCGCTTCACGGCGCTGACGACGGCGTCGGTCCGCAGGTCCGAAGGTGTCGACTCGAGCAGGATGTCGATGGCTGCGGCGATGACCCGCCAGGCGCTCCAGGCGATCAGCGCCGCGATCGCGAGGCTGAGTAGCGGATCGATCGCGAGCCAGCCGGTGGCCGCGATCAACAGTCCGGCGACGATGATGCCGCCGGCTGCCCAGGCGTCGCCCCAGACGTGCATCAATGCACTGCGCACCGTGAGGTCGCCCTGCATCGGCTGCAAGGAACGGGCGACGACCAGCGAGATCGCCAGCCCGACCACCGCCGCGCCCGCCATGATGCCCCCATACACGGGCCCGGGATGCTGCAGCCGGCGCGCCGCTTCGACGACGATCCCGAGGACGACCGCCCCGAGCAGCAGCGCGTTCACGAGCGCGACCAGGATCCCCACCCGCTGGTAGCCGAAGGTGCGCCTGGCGCTGGCCGGACGTTGCACCTGCCCCAGCGCGAACGTTGAGAGCCCCAGCACGACGAGGTCGGTGACCACGTGGACGGCGTCGCTGAGCAGCGCGAGGCTGTGCGCCGAGAGCCCACCGACCACCTCGACGACCAGCACGATCGCAGTAAGGAGGAGGGCCAGCCGCACTCGGGCGGCAGCGCCGGAGCTCATATTGGGGAGCCGCATCGGCCTTATCTTATTGCGCATCTCAAAACAAGCTGACGACCTTGCGTTCACGCCGGCAACGGGAGAGCGGCTCCACTGGGATCAACTCCCCGATAGGGTCCGCCGAGCCATCGAAACCCGGCTTGGCTGCGGCGTCACCGAATCCGTTACCCAGCCCGGCGGCTTTTCACCCGGGGTAGCCGCCCGACTTCGCCTGGCCGACGGACGGCGGGCGTTCGTCAAGGCGGTCAGCGTCACGACCAACCCGCACTCGCCGGGCATGCACCGGCGGGAAGCCCGCATCGCCGCCGCGCTGCCGGGCTCGGTACCGACGCCGCGCCTCCTCGACTCATACGACGATGGCGACTGGATCGCGCTCCTGTTTGAGGATGTCGACGGACGGACACCGGTCATTCCATGGCGTCAGGACGAACTGGAGCGCGTGCTGCGTGCCGTCACGCAGCTATCCTCCGCGCTCACCCCTTCCCCTATCGCCGTCGAGTCGGTCAGTCAATTGATGACCGACGTTTTTACGGGGTGGCAGCGGCTCGCGGCCGCCGTAGCAAGCGGGCAAGATGGTCTGGGCGGCATTGATCCGTGGGTGCGCCGACATCTTGGCGACCTCGTGAAGCTCGAAGCATCGTCGACGTCGGCCACCGAAGGCACGACGCTGCTGCATGCGGACATCCGCGCTGACAACGTCCTGCTCACTCCAACCAGGGTGCTCTTCGTGGACTGGCCGTGGGCCAGCCGTGGAGCCGCGTGGGTCGACCTGCTGTTCATGTTGCCCAGCGTTGCGATGCAACGCGGCCCGAAACCGTGGGAGATTTTCGACCGTCATCCGCTCGGACAAGGCGCACCCGCCGATGCGGTGACGGCGGTGCTCGCCGCGATAACGGGATTCTTCATCCGGCAATCGCGGCTCCCCGCACCGCCGGGCTTACCGACGGTGCGCGCGTTCCAGCGTGATCAGGGCGTGCCGGCGTTGGAGTGGCTGATCCGCCGAACCGGCTGGAACTAGGCCGGCGATCGTGGTCTCACGAAAGGGCGGCCGCGATCGGCAGGTAGAGCTGGCGATATCGCAAGTAGGGCTCGCGGTACTCATCGCTCGCGGGCCCTGGGGTAGCAACCAGCTGCGGTGATGCCGCAAGCGCGGCCACTCGCTGCGCATCGGGCCAGGCGCCAAACCCAACCCCGGCGAGCAAAGCGGCGCCGAGCGCCGAGACGGCCGTGGTGGGTGTGGCCAGCAGTGGTTGTTCCATGACGTCGGCGAGCAGCTGGCGCCAGCGCGGGTCGAACGAGCCCCCGCCGGCCAGCCGGAGATCGGTCATGGGGACGCCGGTTGCCGCCAGCGCCTCCAGCCCCTGTCGAACGGCAAAGGCCACCCCTTCGAGTGCCGCGCGGAGCAGGTGCCCCCGGGTGTGGCCGAGGCGCAGTCCGATCCAGGCGCCTCGCGCCATCGGGTCGAAATACGGTGTCCGCTCCCCGGTGAGATAGGGCAAGAAGATCAGACCCTCGGCTCCGGGTGCGACGCCAAACGCTTCGGCGTACAGCTCAGCCCAGGTCGTGCCCAGGATGCTGCGCACCCATTCCAGCGCGATCCCCGCGTTCTGCATCGCGGCCATCGCGTACCAGCGGTCGGGCGCCGCGGCGCGATAGCAGTGGGTGCGGGACGTAGGGTCGATCACAAGCCGATCGCGCGGGGCCACCACCTGCGCGCCGCTCCCGATCGTAAGTTGTACCGGCCCCGGCTCGAGCACGCCCCCGGCCAGCGCCGCCGCCGCGGTATCGGCGGCACCGCCGACAACCGGGAGGTTGGGACGAACGCCGAGATGGTCCGCGCCCCCGGGGGTCAGTACGCCGCAGATTTCAACCGATTCGCGGATGGGTGCCAGGAAATCGAGGCGGAGATCGAGCGCGTCGAGCAGCTCGGTCGCCCAGTAATCCCGGGTCATGTCGTAGAGCAGCGTGCCCGAGGCATCGCTGGGCTCAGTGGCCGCCTCGTGGATAAGCCGCAGGCGCAGCCAGTCTTTCGGCTGGAGCGCCCAATGGGCGTGCCGGTAGTGCGCTCGTTCGTTGTCGCGCAGCCAGAGCAGCGTTGGCCCGGCCATGCCGGTGGCCAGCGGGTTCCCGAGCCGGCGGCGAAGCGCTTCGCTGAGCTCGCGATACGCGTCGAGCTGGCGGCGAGTCCGTCCGTCGGGCCAGAGGATCGCCGGTCGCAACGGTTGGCCGGCGTCATCGCAGAGGACCACGCCGTGCATCTGGCCCGACAATCCGATGGCGGCGATCTCCGAGGCCTGTGGGCCGGCGGCCTGGCGGACCGCCTGGCCGGCAGCTTCCCACCAATCCTGAGGATCCGATTCGGCCCAGCCGGGCTGCGGCGTCGTCATCGGATACGCGGCCGATCCGGTGCTGACGATCTCGCCATCGACGTCGAGGACCAGGGCTTTGAGGGAGCTGGTGCCTAGATCGATTCCGAGGAACATACGGCGCCCTCCCAGGGTCCGAGCCTGAGCGTCCTGTCGAGACGCTCGCCGTCACGCCCGCGCGCGGTCCCGATCTCGATGCAGCCCGTGACTTCAGGTATCTGAACCTGTCGGTCCGAGAGGTTGAGTGCGACGGTGGTGCCACTCCCCCGCTGCCAGACCCAGGCGCCGTCCGGCGCCGGGCGCCCCCGGTAACTGCCTGCCTGCAGGTCGCGCCGTTTGCGACGCACGGCGATCAGGTCGCGGACGAAACGCAGCGTCGAGGCTGGATCGCGGCGCTGGTCCTCGACATTTCGCGCGGCGGCATCGCCGATCGGCAGCCACGGCCGGACAGCGGCATCCGTGAACCCGGCGCCGACCGCATTGCGCCACGGCATCGGGGTGCGCTCCGGATCGCGGCCGCGAGGTTGCGGCCAGTGGCGCTTGCCCAATGGGTCCTGCAGGTCGTCCTTGCCGATCGGCGTGTCGGGCATCCCGATCTCGTCGCCGTAGTAGAGCACCGGGGTGCCGCGCAGCGTCAGCAGGCTGAGCAGGGCACAGCGCAGCTTGCGCTCATCGCCGCCCGCCCAGCGGGTCATGACGCGCGAGAGGTCGTGGTTGGACACGGTCCAGACCGGCCAGCCACTGTCGGCAATAACCAGCTCGCTTTCGGCAACGACGTCGGCGAGCGCCGCCGCTTCGAACGGCGCGTGGACGTAGGTGAAGTTGAACGCCAGGTGGAGCTCATCACCCTGGCCGTAGAAGCGACCCATGCTCCGCACGTCGAGCACGTAGGTCTCGCCGAGCAGGATGCGGGGCGGCTCGTACCTGTCGGCCAGGGCGCGCCAGCGGCGGAGGACGTCATGAACCTCGGGCCGCTCGGTGTTGTAGACCGGTCGTTGTCCGAGCCGCTGGACCGACGATGGGTCATCGACCGTCGCCAGTGGATTGTCACGGAGCTCGCGGTCCTTGACGATGCCGTGCGCCACGTCAATGCGGAACCCCGAGACGCCGCGATCGAACCAGAAGCGGTAGATGTCGTCGAACGCGTCGCGGACGTCTGCATTCCACCAGTTGAGATCTGGCTGTTCCGGCAGGAAGTTGTGCAGGTAGTGCTGTCCGGTTCGCTGGTCGAGCGTCCAGGCGGGCCCGCCGAACTGGCTCACCCAGTTGTTGGGTGGACCACCGTCGGGCCTGGGATCGGCCCAGACATACCAGTCCCGATAACGGGCGGTGCGGGACGACCTGCCATCGATGAACCACGGGTGGCGGTCACTGCTATGGTTCGGGACGATGTCGAGGACGACCTTGATATCCCGCTGGGCCGCTTCGCGAATCAGCTCGTCAAAAGTCTCGAGGTCGCCGAACGCGGGTTGCACGGCGCAGTAGTCCGAGACGTCGTATCCCATATCGGCGTCCGGCGAGACGGTAATCGGCGTCATCCAGATGGCGTCGATCCCCAGCCACTGCAGATAATCGAGCCGGCGAATGATCCCGCGGAGGTCGCCGACGCCGTCGCCATTCGAGTCCTGAAAGGAGCGCGGATAGATCTGGTAGATGACCCCGTTTCGCCACCAAACGGTTGACGGCATTGGGCATGATGTTACGAGCGGCGACGCGACTCGGTCGCGACGCCTGCGCCTGCGTCAGGTTATTTCGGTGCGACGGTGCTGTGGCCGTTCGGCGAGTAGCCGCCGGCGAGCGCCTTCACCGATGGCTCGATGATGGCGTCGATCAGGCCGTAGTCCTTCGCCTGCGCCGGCGTCATGAAGAAGTCGCGCTCGATGTCCCGCTCGACCTGTTCCTTCGGCCGCCCGGTGTGCTGCGCGTAGATGCCGATCACAATCTCGCGGAGCCGCAGGATCTCGCGCGCGTGGATCTCGATGTCGCTGGCCTGGGCCGGGCCTTGCATGCCGCCACTCGGCTGATGCAGCACGATCGTACAATGCGGCAATGAGAAGCGCATTCCTGCGCTACCGCCGGCGAGGATCAGCGAGGCGGCGCTCGCCGCCAGACCCGTGCAGAGCGTGCTGACCGGGGTGTGTACGTAGCGCATCGTGTCGTAGATCGCGAGGCCGGCCGATAGCGACCCGCCCGTGCTGTTGATGTAGATGCTGATCTCTTTGTCCGGGTCCTCGCTGGCGAGGAAGAGCAGCTGCGCGATGACCAGGTTCGCCACGTCGTCGTCGATCTGGCTGCCCACGAAGATGATTCGGTCGCGGAGCAGCCGCGAGTAAATGTCATAGGCCCGCTCGCCGCGGGCCGTGGTCTCGATAACGCTCGGTACGAGGGCCATGCATATCCTCCTTAACGGTCGAGGGTGAATCCGATGCGTCGCTTCGGTGGCGGCGCCTGGGTCGAAGCGAGGTAGAGGCTGAAATCGGCGACGCTCCGCAGCGCGGGTGGGCGCAGGCTGGCAGTCGCAATCCTGAGCTGCATCCGCGGGTCATCGGGCCAGCTGCGGCGCTGCTGGAGGGCGTCACGACTACCGAGTCGCTGGGCGAGCTCCAGATAGAGATCGGCAACGGCGAGGTCGAGGGCGCGGGCGATCGCGAGCAGCTTGTCGGTCGAGATGTCCTTGAGGCCGCGCTCGACCTCGGATAGGTAGGCGGTGGACATGTCGGCCGCCTGCGCCAGCGCGGCCAGCGAGCGCTCGGCATCCTCGCGGCGGCGCCGGATGACGGCACCGAGCGTCAGTCGGACCGAATCGGCGTTTTCGCTCTGAGCGTATGTCATAGGCTGTGAGCGTATCATAGCAACCCGGATGCATGTCTGGCGGGCCGGGTCCGTCGTATTGACATGCCAGGTCGGCCGGTGCGTCGATGCCTCGCGCTGCTCGGAGTGATCGCTGGAATGGCGGTGGTGTCGACCGCCTGTACGGCCACGACGGCGACCCGGCCTACCGCCAGCCCGACCCTGACGGCAACTCCGGACCTATCCCCGACGCCCACTCCGACCGCGTCGACGACCCCGTCTTTCCAGCCAACCCCAACCCCAACCCCCACGCCGGATGGCACCGATCCAGCCTTCATTCCGGCGCTCGCGGCGATCCAGATGCTCACCCCGCGACTCGGCTGGGCGGTGGGGTCAGGCGCGATCTTCACCACGAACGACGGCGCGCACTGGACGAAGCAGTACTCGTCCACCAATGAGTACGTCGGCCTCGATTTCATCAGTACGACCACCGGCTGGGTGGTCGGCCTGCACGACCTGCTCGGCACAACCGACGGTGGTCACACCTGGCACGAGCTCGGGGAAGCAGCGAAACCGATTCGATCCGTCCACTTCGTGAGTGGCGCGCAGGGATGGGGCATCGCCGGCGGCGCCGGCGCGCAACTCGTCCACGGCGTCCTGATGCCCGCCTCGGCCGGCACGCTCGTGATGTCGACGGACGGTGGACACTCGTGGACGAACCTCAACAGCCCGGCCGATCCTGAGTCGGCGTGTTTCAGCGACGCGTCACACGGCTGGCTCGCCACCGCCGCGGCAACGATCTATGCCAGCCACGACGCCGGGCAGACATGGATCCGGGCGCTGCTAATGTACGGCCATGACCAGGGGCTGCCCTCATGGGCGCGCATCGAGTGCGCCGGACCGGGCGCCCTCTGGGTCCTCCTGGCCACGGGAAATGGCGCGGCGGGTCACTCGCCGTACATCGCCTACGCCACCGTCGACGGGCTCAGCTGGCGGACCGTCATGGCCGAGCCGGGCACGATCGGCACGCTGATGCCCGGCGTGCCTGCCGGCCCCGACACTCATCCGGGCAGCATGAGCGTCATCGACCCCAATGATGCCGTCTTCGTCGGGGATGGTCCCGCCACCAACGTGGCGGCCTGCATGATTGCCGGCCAGGGCGGCGCGACACTGAAGCGCACTGGCGCCATCGCGGACGCGCCGGAAACCTTCGACGCGGCATTCCTGAGTACCTCGGCGGGCTGGGTACTCGCTCGCCACACCACCGGCGACTTCGTCATCGAAGCCACCGCCGACGGCGGCTACCACTGGACGCAGCAGCTATCGGTAACGGTGCCGTCGCCCGGCTAGCAACCGCCAACGACGTACAATCCAGCACGCGGGGCGTAGCGTAGCCTGGCTAACGCGCTTGCTTTGGGAGCAAGAGAGCCCGGGTTCGAATCCCGGCGCCCCGACATCCAAGTCATGCTCCCGGTACTCGTTATCATCGTCGCGCTCAGCATCGTGACGCTGATCGCGTTCCGCTGGTTCGAGCGCTACCACTACACCGAGGCCTGGCGGAAAAGCGAGTTTCGCGGCCTGGCGTTTGGCTTCCTGATGTGGTTTGGGGGACTCTTCGGGCATCGGGTGCCCCCGCCGCCCCAGGCGAAAATCGAGTTCGCGACCAAACCTGGTGACGCTTCACCGCCGAAATCAGGCGGCTCGACGCTCGCGGATGACGCTGCGGACGAGAAAGAGTAGGTTCGCCGGGCGTTCGGCCAGCCGCCGCATCAAGTACGGGTACCACTCGGTCCCGTAGGGGACGTAGATCCGGACTCGATACCCCTCGCGCAGCAGCCGGTCCTGTAAATCGCGGCGGATGCCGTAGAGCATCTGAAATTCGTACCGGTCCGGGGCGATCTCATGCTCCCGAGCGAATCGCCTGGCGGCCTCGATCAAGCGGTCGTCGTGGGTCGCGATCGCCGGGTAGGTACCCTTCAGCAGCAATTGTTCCATCGCCGCCTCGAACTGCGCGTCCACCTCGGCTTTCTTCGGAAAGGCGACCGCGGGCGGTTCGTCATACGCGCCCTTCACCAGGCGCACCCGCACCCTCGCGGCGTTGGCCCTGGCGACGTCATCCATCGTCCGGTAGAGGTAGCTCTGCAGCACCAGACCGCAGTTCGGATACTGCTGATGCAGGTCCAGCACCAGGTCGAGCGTGCGCTGCGTGTACGCCGAACCTTCCATGTCGATCCGGACGAAGTTGTCCAGCTGCTGAGCCCGCTGCAAGGTGCCGGTCAGGAGCTCGCGGCAGAGATCGGGCGAGATGTCGAGGCCGAGCTGGGTCAGCTTGACTGAGACGTTGGCGTTCAGCCGCTCGCCCGCAATCCGTTCGAAGGCGGCGAGGTAGTCCTCGGTAGCGGCGCGCGCCGCCTTCTCCTCGGTGACGTTCTCGCCAAGATGGTCGAGGCTGGCCGACCAGCCGCGGCGGTTGATGTTCGCCACCACCCGCGCGGCGTCCTCCAGCCGATCGCCCGCGACGAAGCGGTACGCCAGGGAGGCAGTAAGCCGCTGCCGGGTCACGAATCGCTGCAGGCCGCGGCGATGCGACAGATAGAGGAACGAAGCCCGCAGCATCTCAGGATGACCCACCAACGGACAGGGCCGCATCGAACGCGCCGTGCACCTCCAGGGCGTTGAGCGCCCGGGCCCGGTGGCTCAGCAGATTCTTCTCCTCCATCGCCAGCTCCGCCAGCTGGCGACCGTCGGCGAGCCGAAAGATCGGGTCGAAGCCGAAGCCATTCGTTCCCCTCGGCCGGGCCGCGATCGTGCCGGCGAGCACGCCCTCGCCGACGAACTCGCGGCCGTCGGGCAGAGCCAGCACCGCGGTGCAGCGGAATCGCGCCGCCGGAGAACGCCCGGCGGCATCGCCGAGCGCGCTGAGCAGCGCCCGCACCAGGGCCGGACCGTCGCCGTAGTGCTCCACGCCGGCGAAGTATGCGGATTGGACCCCCGGCTTGTCACCGAGCAGTGGCACCTCGAGCCCCGAGTCATCGGCCAGCGTCGGCAAGCTGCTCAGCCGCCGGCCCGCCTGCGCCTTCTTGCGGGCATTGTCGAGGTAGGTGGCCCCGTCTTCCTTCACTTCGAACCGGATGCCGGCGTCATCTGGCGAGATCAGTTCCATTGGCAGCTCGCCCAGGATGGCGCGGATCTCGCGAAGCTTGCCCTGGTTTGTCGTCGCGAGCAGCAGCCGGTTCAGCGCAGCTTCAGTGCCTTCTTTTGCGCCTCGACGAGCTCGGCGGCACCCTTGATAGCCAGCTTCAGCATCTGTTCCATCTCTTCCGGCTTGAATGGCTCCTGCTCGGCCGTTCCCTGGATCTCGATAAAGCGGCCGTCCTCGGCAAGCACACAGTTCATATCGGTCTGGGCGGCAAAGTCTTCCAGGTAGTTCAGGTCCAGCCTCGGCTGACCCTGTACGATGCCAACGCTCACCGCCGATACAAAGTGCCGCACCGGCAGGACGCGCAGCAGGTTGCGCTCGAGCGCCTTTTGCAAGGCGAGGTAGAGCGCCACGAATCCGCCGGAGATAGACGCCGTCCGTGTGCCGCCATCGGCCTGCAGCACGTCGCAGTCCACCATGATGGTCCGCTCCCCCATCAGCGGCATGTCGACCGCAGCCCGCAACGCGCGGCCGATCAGCCGCTGGATCTCCTGGCTGCGGCCGTCGATCCGGCCGGTGCGCGCCTCGCGGGCGGTGCGCGTTTGGGTTGCCCGCGGCAGCATCGAATACTCGGCCGTCACCCAGCCCTCCCCGGTGCCCTTCTTGTGTGGGGGTGGTTTGTCGTCCCAGCTGGCCGTGCACAGGACGCGGGTGTCGCCCATATTGATGAGCGCGGAGCCCTCCGCGTACAGGTTGACACCGGTCTCGATCTTCACCGGCCGCAACTGGTCCGGTTTGCGGCCGTCAGGTCGCGTCTGAGCCAACGCTAGTTATCTTCGCAGAGCACGGATTACCAGAATGCTGGCCTCGAACAGGATGATCAGCGGCAGCGTTAGCAGCGTCGGGGTGAACGGATCGACGCCGGGCGTCACCATGTTCGCGCCGGCGAAGATCCCAAGCCAGAATTTGAATCGGTTCCGCGACAGGAATTGGGCGCTGACGATGCCCGCAAGACCGAGCATGGTCATGGCCAATGGCAGCTCGAAGGTCACCCCGAAGATCGCAATCAGGATGAGGACGAAGTTGATGTAGCTGCCCGCGATCGGCAGATATTGGAGGTCAGTCGTTCCGAAGCCGATGAGGAACCGCAGCGCGATTGGCATCGCGAAGAAGGCGAATCCGATGCCCATCGCAAACAGAATGACGGCGGAGGAGACGAAGCCGAGTGCGAAACGGCGCTCGTTTCGATGGAGCCCGGGGGCGACGAAGGTCCACGCCTGCCAGAGGATGACGGGACTGGCCAGGATGAAGCCGGTGAAGATCCCGATCTTGAAGTAAAGAAAGAATTTGTCAATCGGTCCAGTGAAGTACAGCGGCTTTCCGCTGCCCAGCACATGCTTGACCGGACCCAGGACGATCTCGAGGACGAAGCCCGAGACGATGAAGCCGATGATGGTGGCGACGCCCCAGGCAATCAGGGAGACGATGAGGACGCGACGGAGCTCCTCGAGGTGCTCGATGACAGTCATCCGCCGCTCCTCTTCGGGCTGAACCAGTGTCGGCTTAGCCATAAGGGTGGTTCAGCCCAGCTGGAGCCGCGTGCCGGTCAGGACTTCGTGTCGCTGACGGGCTTGACGTCGCCGGCCGGCTTGGAGTCGGCGGCGGGTGGGGTCGGTCCCTGACTGTCGCTGGTCGAGACGCTCTTCTTGAGCTCCTCCTGCAGATCGGAGGATTGGCGCCGAAACTCACGCATCGCCTTCCCGATGGCGCCGCCAACCTCGGGCAGCTTACCGGGCCCATACACGATGAGCACGATCGCCAGAATGATGAGAAGGACGTACCAGTGACTGAAGAATGGCATTTAGAGCCCCTTTGCGGCCCCATTATACGCCCGCCCCGGAACCTTCCCCTTAGGCGGGGTTGAGAGCCTAGCCAGCCTGTTCCTGGACCGTCACGGACGTCATGACATCGCCCTGCACGATCTTCAGGACGACGTCCATCCCGGTCTGGACGTAGCCGAACAGGTTGTAACTCTTGGCCAGCTTTCCCGTCTGGTCAGCCGTGACGATGAAAAACTGGCTGCCGTTGGTGTTGGCACCCGAGTTCGCCATGGCGACCGCGCCGGCGGTGTACTCGCCGCGCACCGGCTCGTCGTTGAACTTGTAACCCGGGCCGCCGGAGCCGGTGCCCAGCGGGTCGCCGCCCTGGATGACGAAGCCGGCGACCACACGGTGAAACTTCAGCCCATCGTAAAACTGGTTGCGCGCCAGGAAGACGAAGTTGTTGACCGTGGTCGGCGCCAGCGTGGGATCGAGGCACAGCGCGATCGTGCCCTTCGCCGTCGTGATCGTCGCCAGGAAGTGGTGCGTGGTGTTGATCGTCATCGGGGGCGGGGCGCTGAAGCTCTTCTTCCCGGCGTTGCCCGGGATTGGCGTCATGACCGCGCCGAAGTTCAGGGCGCCACAGGTTGCGGCGCTCACGGCTGCGGTCGGGGTTGGGGTGGGCGCGGTGCCCGGGCTGCCGCCGGCGTTGCGTCCAACATAAACGGTGAACGCGAGTATAGCGACGGCGAGGACGCCGAGCGTCGTCAGCATCTGCGGCACCCGCCGCCCACGGGACCCTCTGGGAGACCCACTGTTCGTGACAAAGCGAGAGCTCAACCCAGGTCGTCCCAGCAGGGAATGTCCGCCGCCACCTCTTTGGCGTGGTAGGTCAGGATCATCTGGGCGCCGGCGCGCCGGATCCCCAGCAGGATCTCGCGCAGCACGCGCCGCTCGTCGATCCAGCCGTTGGCGGCGGCCGCCTTCACCATCGCATACTCCCCACTGACGTTGTAGGCGGCAACCGGCACGTCCGTCGCATCGGCGACCGCTCGAATCACGTCGAGGTACGCGAGCGCGGGCTTCACCATCACGATATCGGCGCCTTCGTCGACATCCAGGCGCGCCTCTCGCACGGCCTCGCGCACGTTCGCCGAATCCATCTGGTAGGCACGCCGGTCACCCAAGCGTGGCGCCGAGCCGGCGGCCTCGCGGAATGGCCCGTAAAACGCCGACGCATACTTCGCGGCGTACGCCAGGATCGCCCGGTCGTGGTAGCCGCCGCGGTCGAGCGCCGAGCGGATCGCCGCCACCTGGCCGTCCATCATGCCCGAGGGCGCGATCACGTCGGCGCCTGCGGCCGCCTGCGCAACGGCGATCCGCTGGTAGATCTCGAGCGTTGGATCGTTCGCCACGATGTCCCCGTCCAGGACGCCGCAATGGCCGTGATCGGTGTACTCGCAGAGGCAGAGATCGGCGATCAAGAGGGCGTCGGCGCCGAACGCATCCCGCAGCTGGCGGAGAGCCCGCTGCACGATCCCATCCTCGGCCCACGCGTCCGATCCTGGGGCGTCCTTGTGCGCCGGGATGCCGAAGAGGACGAAACTGCGCACCCCCACCGTGATGGCCGCCTCCACCTCGCGGGTGAGCGAGTCCAGGGTGTGTTGCTGGTGGCCGGGCATGGCCTCGATCGGCCGCGGCTCCTCGATCGCATCCCGGACGAAGAGCGGATAGATCAGGTCCTGCGGCCCGATCTGAGTCTCGCGCGCGAGCCGGCGGAGCGCCGGTCGCGATCGCAACCGGCGGGGACGTTCAGTGGGAAAGCTCATGCTGATACCGAAGTTCGGCTGCGCACGATGGCGGCGACCAATCCGCGCGTCGTGTACTCCTGCGCGATGATATCAACCCGCAGCCCGAGATCACTCGCCGTCTGCGCCGTGATCGGACCGATGCAGGCCACCAGGACGGAGCTGGAACGCGCGCCCTCAAGCGCGTCGACGAAGTGCCGCACCGTCGACGAACTGGTAAAGGTGACCATGTCGATGCCGGGCAGCCGCTCGGCGAGTCGCTGCCGGAGCCCGGCGGGGGCAACCGCGCGATAGGTCTCGACGACATCGACCCGGGCGCCGTGGTCCCTGAGCCGCTGCGCCAGGACCTCGCGGGCACCGGCGGCCCGAGCCAGGATCACGCGCGCTCCCGGCTCGATGACCTGTGCCAGCGCCTCGGCCAGGTCCTCCGCGACGTAGTGTTCGGGAACGAGCGCGGATCGAACGCCGTGTTCCGAAAGCCGGGCGGCGGTCTGTGGGCCGATGGCCGCAACCTTCATATGTGCGGGGAGGCCATCCTCGGCCAGCGAACCCAGCTCGACGAGTCGATCCACCCCGTTCGCGCTCGTGAGCACCAGCCAGTCGTACCGCTCGAGACGGAGCCGCTCGGGGTCGACCTCGATCGGCTCGATCACGATCACCGGGCAGACGACCGCGACGGCGCCCTGCGCTTCCAGAGCGCTGGCCAATGCGGCCGATTGCTCGTCGGCGCGGGTGACCATCACCCGCAATCCGCTCAGCGGCCCGGCGCTGGTCGGGGCGCGAAGCAGGCGCCCGGCGCCCTGCTCCTCCAGCCGGCGCCTGACCTCCTCGACCACCTGCGCATCGTCGGCACCCCTGGCCTGCGCCCGAAGCACCCGCCTCCCGTCCTCCGCCAGGACCACCGCATCGAGCACCAGCTGGCGGTCGTCGACCTGGGCGTAGGCCCCGATTGCCGAGAGACAACCGCCACCCAGGCTTCGCAGCAGGGCGCGTTCCGCATTCACCGCCCGGCTCGTCGCCCGATCAGCGACCTGCGCCGCCAGCCGCGCGGCCTCACTGCCCTCGAGCGCCTGCAACGCGAGCGCGCCCTGGCCCGGCGCCGGCAGCATCACGTCGAAGGGCAGCAGTTGGTGGGCCTCGCCCAGCCGTCCGAGTCGCTCCAGTCCCGCCGCGGCCAGGATCAGCGCGTCGACCGCGCCCTCCTGAAGGCGGCGCAACCGGGTATCGACGTTCCCCCGGATGTCGACCGCCGGCAAATCCGGTCGGACGGCCGCGATCTGCGCCACGCGCCGCGGACTGCCGGTCCCGATCCGACTGCCGGGCGGCAGCGAGCTCAGCGTTGCGGGCTGACGGGCGATCAATGCGTCGCGTGCGTCGGCCCGCGGGAGAAACGCGGCGATCGTTAGTGGTGGAGCGAGGACCGTCGGAAGATCTTTCGCCGAGTGCACGGCCAGGTCGGCTCGGCCCTCCAGCAGCGCGTGTTCGAGCTCCTTGACGAAGACCCCTTCGCGGGAGGCCTCGCTCAGCCGCATCGATTGATCCCGGTCGGCATGCGTTGTCATTGGCGTCAGCACGAATTCGTGCTCGGGGAAGCGGCGCGCCAGCGCGTCGGCGGCGAGCTGCGCCTGGATCATGGCGAGCCGGCTGCCGCGAGTCGCGAGCCGGAAGGTCTTAGCTGCGCCGGCCGACGACATAGACGGTCAGGCCTTCCAGCGCCTCGCGGTAGGGTGAGGGCTCGAACGCATCGAGCTCCGCGCGCGCCTGTTCGCCAAACCGGCGGGCATATTCATAGGACTCCTCGATGCCGCGGGATCCGCGCACGATCCGCACCACGTCCGCGTAATCGGCATCGTGGAGCATCGGCTTATCGAGAATGGCCTCCAGCTGCCCGTCGACTGAGGGATCGTGCCGCGCCAGCATCAGCGGCAGGGTGACAGTCCCTTGCTTCAGGTCGTTCCCGACCGGTTTGCCCACTTCTTCCTCCGTGGCCAGGTAATCGAGGACGTCGTCGGCGATCTGGAACGACATCCCGAGCAGGCGGCCGAAGCGCCGGATGGCGTCCACCTGCGCGTCCGGCAGCCCGCCGAGGACCCCGCCGCAGAACGTCGAGGCGGCAAGCAAAACCGCGGTCTTCCGCTCGATCTTCGCGTAGTACTCGTCCATGGTCTGGTCGTAACGCCGCTGGCTGGTCAGCTGCAGCATCTCGCCGAAACAGATCGTCATCACCGTCTGCGAGAGCAGCGCGTCGATGCTCGTGTTGCCGATCTGCGACATCAGGTTGGCGCCTTTGGCGAAGTAATAGTCACCGATGATGATCGCCGGATTCGGCCCGAGCGTCTCGTGGATCGTTCGAAGGCCGCGGCGGGTCGGCGCGCCGTCGATCAGGTCGTCGTGGATCAACGTGGCGTTGTGGATGAACTCGATCGCCATCGCCGCGCGGTACACATCATCCATGCGGCTGGTGTCGCCGAGCCCCGCGGCGAGGAAGACGAGGGCCGGCCGCAGGCGCTTCCCGCCGGCGTCCAGGATCTGCTCCATCGCCTCGGCTACCGGGCCCAGATCCGCTCGGACCGTCGCGTGCAGGCGATGCTCGAAATCCTCCAGCTCGGCCCGGATCGGGGCGACGAAGTCCGTCCCGGTCATGGTGGCCGTCACGCAGCTCCCTCCCGGCCGGTCATCGCCTCGACCAGCTCGAGGCGAACGGTGTTGATCGGGGGGAGGCCCTCGCCAAAGAGGATGCGGGCCACGTCGGTAAACCGCTCCGCCGATCCGGTGACGTAGATCTGGTGGCGGGCCGTTTCGTGATCGCCTGCCTCCAGTCCATTCTTGGCGAGCACGCGTTTGACGCGGGCGGCAGTGGTCTCGGCCGAATCTACGACGGTCATCTTCTCCCCGGCGATCTTGCGAATCACCGGGCGGAGCAGCGGATAGTGGGTGCAGCCGAGGATCAGGGTGTCCGCCTGGAATCGCATGATGTCCTCCAGGGCGTCGCGCAGCACCACTTCCGTCTCGGGCGCCTCGGATTTCCCGGCCTCGACCAGGTCGACGAGCGCGGGCGCGGCTTTGGGGAGTACACCGATCGTGGGGTTGGCCTCGCGAATCGCGTGCAGGTATTCCTGGCTCTGCAGCGTCCCCTCGGTGGAGATCACCGCGACGCGCTTGTTTTTGGTGGCCGCCACGGCGGCCTCGGCTCCCGGCGTGATCACGCCGACGATCGGAATGTCGAAGACCTCACGGGCGGTATTGAGGGCCGCCGCGGTCGCCGTGTTGCACGCGATCACCACCAGCTTGACGTCGAGGGTCTCGAGGAAGCGGATGATGTTCAGCGCGAAGTGCCGGACCTGCGCCTGGTAGCGCGGGCCATATGGAAAGTGGCCGAGGTCGCCGAAGTAGATCGTCGATTCATTGGGAAGTTGCCGCTGCAGCTCGCGCAGAACGGTCAGGCCGCCCACACCCGAGTCGAAGACGCCAATTGGGCGTGGGTCACTCATTCGCAGCCCATCTTAACAATGCCTAATTCAATTGGACTCGAGCGACGCGCCGATGACAATCAGGCCGCGAATTGATCAGGAGCCGGTCGTGACTGCAAGCGAAAGGACCGCCGGGTAGTTGTACCGACGATGAAACCCCACGTCCGGCGCGGCCGCGCTGCCAAAGAAAAGCGAATCGAGCGCGCGAAAGCTCGCCTGGCCGCCGCCCGCCTCAAGCCGGCCGCGTAGCGCCGCCCGCACTCCATTCGCACCCTCATGCCGGCCGCCGCGGGCGGCTAGCGGGGCGGCGGGCGGGTGATCTGGCTTGCCAGTGGGATAGCCGCCGTACATCAATCGCAATAACCAGGGCGTCTGACGGCAGCGGCAGCGTGGTTCGGTACTGGGGATACTTCCGCTTCAAGGCGGCAATCGCGCGCTGCTGCTCCGGACCACGCTCGATGACCCGGGCCCGTCCGGAAAACAGCGCGTACCAGAGGCGGCGCCAGTCTTCGACGTAGTGATCGACGAGGAGGGCCGCGACCGGATTGGCCCGCACGTTCCGAACGCGGCGCAGCCGGTGCGGGTCCGTCGACTTCGGTTTGGCATCGATCGCGTGGTAGAGCGTCTCACCGAGCAGCACGAAGCAGACCGGCACCAGCGACGGTCGTTTGCCGTCTGACGTCGCGAAATGGGCGAGGCGTGCGCGCGAGACTCGTCGTCGCCACTCGGTCTCGATCAGGGTGATGTCGACATGATCGGCTGGATGGTGCTCGGGCGTTCCAGAAAAGATTCGCGATTGCCTTGACTTATGACAGCAATGCTATATCCTTTTCTGTAGATGACCCCCTCAACCTGGTTGAAGGCCCGGGCAGCCGAGCTGGGTGCCGCGCTCTGCACCGCCGCGGTCTTGATTTCCGGATTGGCGATCGGCCTGCCGTTCCTGCGCGCGCGGATCGCGGAAACTCTCCTCTACAGCTGCTGCTGCGTCAGCGCCGTGGTGCTTCGGGCCGTCCTCGATCTGGCCGTCCGCGTCGTTGCGCTGGCGGTTCGATCCCTGAGGCCCGCCGTGCCGGTGATGACCAGGCTGAAGCCATCGGGCGCGTGACCGGGGAATCCTTCGATAAAATGGGCGCGGGGCCCGCTGGCCAAAGGGAGGACACGATGGGATATCTGAGAGGCGTGGTGCACGGGATGATCATCGGCGGCGCTGTGGCCCTGCTGTACGCACCCAAGCCAGGACGCCAGATGCGCGTGGAGTTGTCCGAGCGACTCGACCAGGTGCGCGAACAGGTGCAGCCGGTGCTCGACCAGGCGCAGGGCGTCGTCGAGTCGGCACGGCCGCAGGTCGAGCGTGGCATTTCAAAAGCACAACAGCAAGCACAGCGGATCACGCGGCGCGGCAACGAGTCCAGCGGGAGCGGATCGGCGTACGGCGGGTCGGTCGGCATGGGGACCGGCAGCGCACCCGGGCCCGGGGTCTAATCGCGAACACGCCACGGCTAGAATGAGGCCGTGGCGGTGAACGGAGAGGGGATCGTCGTCGCTGGTGGCGTGCGGACCGCGATTGGCAAGTTTGCCGGCGCCTTCAAGGACACCCCGACCTCCGAGCTGGGCGCGAACGCGATTCGCGCCGCGGTTGATCGCGCTGGCATTTCGCCCGACGCGGTCGACGAGGTGATCCTGGGCTGCGTTGGCCAGGTTGGCGAGGATGCCTTCAACGCGCGCTTGGCGACGTTGAAAGCGGGACTTCCCGAGAAAACGACCGCCTTCAACGTCAACCGACTGTGTGGGTCGGGATTGCAGGCGATCAACAGCGCCGTCCAGGAGATTCGCACCGGCGAAGCGCAGGTGGTGGTCGCGGGTGGCAACGAGAACATGTCGATCCAACCCTACCTGCTGCCCCGGTCGCAGGTCGGCTGGCGCCTCGGCGAGGCCGAGCTCATCGACGGCACCCTGTCGTTGGTGACCGATCCGTTCGGCCGTTACCAGATGGGTTGTACCGCCGAGAAGGTGGCCGACCGCTACGGGGTTTCCCGCGAAGCCCAGGACAAGTTCGCCGCGGAGAGTCAGCGGCGGGCGGCCGCCGCCATCGCGGAGGGTCGCTTCACAGACCAGATCGTCCCCGTCGCCATCCCCCAGAAGAAAGGTGACCCATTGCTCGCGAACCTCGACGAACACCCGCGGCCGGGAACCACCGTCGAGTCACTCGGCCGCCTCAAGCCGGCCTTTCGCGAAGGCGGCAGCGTCACGGCCGGCAACTCGTCCGGCATCAATGACGCCGGGGCCGCCGTTGTGGTCATGACGAAGGCGAAGGCACAGGAGCTCGGCACCATCCCGCAGCTTGAGTGGGTGGCCGACGCGGTGGCCGGCATCACGCCCGAGATCATGGGCGTGGCCCCGATCTTCGCGGTCCAGAACCTGCTGCGTAAAGTCGGGATGACGATCAACGACATCGACCTGATGGAGCTGAACGAGGCCTTCGCCGCCCAGGCGGTCGCGGTCATCCGGGAGCTCGAGATCGACCCGGAAAAGGTCAACCCGAACGGCGGCGCCATCGCGCTCGGGCATCCGGTGGGCGCCACCGGGGCGATCCTGACCGTCAAGCTGGCCTACGAGTTGAAGCGGCGGCAGGCGGAGTGGGGCATCGTCACGATGTGCATCGGCGGCGGCCAGGGCATCGCAACGCTGTTTCGGAATCTGAACTAGGCCGAACCGCGCTGCACGGACAGCCGCCGGTTCACGTTGTACCGACGGGGCATGTCGCGCTTGATCCGCCGTCCGGTCATCCTCGGCGCCACGCTGGCGCTATCGCTGCTGACGTTGCTGAGCTTCGGCATCCTGGCCACGATCGTGGTGCTGGCGGCCGGTGTGACGGCGGCGGTGCTGGTTGGGCGTCATCAGGCGGGCCTGTTCAAGATCCGCACCCGTCCGCGAGGCCGGCGCGGACCGATCTGGCGGCCAACCGTCCAGCACCAGGAGCTACCCAAACCGACCGAGGACCCGGTGATCGCCTTCGGCGAGCCCGTCGTCGAGCTCTTCGAATCGCGGACGCCGCCACTGGCGCATTTGCAACTCCGCGCCGGACTCCGCAGCCAGCTCGATGGCTTTGCCCTGGGACGGACGAAGCGGATCATCGACGCCCCTGACCTGCTGGCCCACGCGGCGGCCGACGCCGAGTCCTGGCCGCACGTGGAGGCCGCCGTTCAGAAAACGCTCGCCCTGGCGCGGGCCCGCGGCGTCGAGATCATCCCCGATGGGCAAGCCCGCCTCAGCCAGGCGCTCGCGCTGAGCGCGGTCCAGGGCGTGCTGCTCGCGGAGTGGCGCCAGCTCGAAGACGGCAAGACGGTCTGGGAGGGGACGAATGCGCAGATCCGGGCATCGGATGCCTTCACCATCCAGCGGATCACGGAGGCGATGGAGCGGCGACAGCTCCCGGATCTCTTTGGCGGCATCGCCCGTCGCCCGGCGAACTTCGACGTGCGCCTGCTTCTCCCCTATACGCTGGCGACGGCCTTCTACCTCCGGCTCCACGGCAATCCGCCGCGAGCCTTCGCCGCCTAACCCGACGGCCCCTTACGGGTCGCGGCTTTATTCGTTCACGACCCGGGTCGTGATGGCCTCGTGCCGCGGCTGCGTAAACCGAACGAAGGAACGATCGCCGATCCATTGCGTCGGCGGGATCGCCCACCACTTCGCCATGCTGTTGAGTTGGCCTGCGTATTGCACCCGCAACCGCGAGAAGCCGTTCCAGGAGTCTTCCGCCGGGCGCAGTCTCCAGCCGGCCGCCGCCAGTCGCTCGCACGCCTGGTCGAACTCGTAGCGCTCCACCCCCACCTCGTGATCGCCTTGCCTCCGGAAAAAGCGGCCCAGATCCTCGACCAGGTGGGTGCCCATGGCGAATGTCATCTTGGCCGGCCCGTGCGGGCCATCTGCCACCGTCGTCAGCACGAGCGTGGTGGCGTCGAGGACCGCCCCCAGGGCACTTACCCAAGACTCGTTGTCGTGGGATGACCGGAAATACGCGAGGAGCGGATACGCGATATGACTGTCGAGCACCTCGGCAGCCCACTTTTCCCAGTCCGCGAAGAGGGCCGGCAGATCGTCGGTCATGTCGAGCTTTGCCGCGGTCTCGAGGAGGTTGACACCGGATGGCGGAGCGCCGGCCCGGGCGTCAAGCGTGACGACCAGCACCTCGCGGCGCTGAAAGGTCGCATAGATCGAGAACAGGAAGCTGATCGCCAGAGCGATGGTGCCCAGCCCGGCCATCCCCGCCGCGATGCTGACGAGCCGTGCTCCGCCAGAATTCGCCACGACGTTGCTGAAGGAAATCGTGAGCAGCGAGGTCCCGGCTGTATAGATGGCGCTGCCCAGGTTCTCGATGGGAGGTGTCGTGGAGTTGCGAAAGGCGTAGAGCATGAGCCCGAAACCGAGGATGAGTCCGGTGATCCACATCACCAGTAAGAGGATGACGACCATGGGCGCGAACGTCCCGAGCGTCCGCTCTCGCGATCCCGCCGTTCGGCTACGAAGCCCGACCTCCCGCATGACGCGCCAGCCATTGACGATCACCAGGCGAGAGATGCGGAATCGGCTCGGCGTCGAGCGTGGCACCACGACGCTCTGGAAGACGTCGTTGAGGATATACACGGACAGCGCCAGCCCGGCCAGGAACTCGAGGACCACCGTCATGAACGCCATAGTATTACTGACGGCATCGGCGGGCCGCAACTGAACGGCGCTCGGGACATTCAATGGACGCAATGCCGGGACAGGGACTCGAACCCTGACGCCCTTACGGGCAGGCGATTTTAAGTCGCCAACGTCTACCTATTCCGTCATCCCGGCGCGAGCAACATTCTAGGTTGGCCCGCGCTTGTTTTCCTGCGTCGCATGCGCTAGGCTGCCACTCCTGCATGTGGCGGTCTTTTTCACGCCTGCTGGTCGTGTTCCTGGCCATTGGCGCCCTCGCCAGCACGGTGGCCTCCGCGGCCCCGGCGCAGCCGGCGACGGCGTCCACCACCACCAACCGGCTCGCCTCGCCCAGCCTGGCATCTGCGTCAGGACCGCGGCCGGACCGCGGCGAACTCCCGGCCAGCCCCGCGCCCACGCCGACGGCTACCGCCACGCCGACCCCGGTCCCGCCACGGCAGGCGGCCACCCTCCGCCCCATCCCGCTGCCGGCGATCGATGCCCAGGAGGTGGCGCTGGTCAACCTCGACACCGGCCGGTTCCTCTGGCAGTCGAACGCGCGCGCCGCCTGGGCACCGGCGAGCCTGACCAAGATTTTCACCGCCATGGTCGCCTCCGACCTGATGGGGATGAACACGGTGGTCACCGTACCGGCATCCATCAACCAGCTGCCGCTGGACTCGACCGTCATGGGACTGACGGCTGGCGAGCAGCTAACCGTCCGGGACCTGCTGTACGGTGTCTTCCTGGACTCCGGTAACGATGCCGCCGAAACGCTCGCGTCCGCCGTCACCTCGCGATCGAGCTTCGTCGCCGACATGAATGTCCGAGCCCTGCGGCTCGGCTTGCGGACCACGCACTTCGTCAACCCCACCGGGCTCGATGCCGCCGGGCAGTACTCCTCCGCGGATGATCTGGCGGTGGCAGCCCGTTACCTCGAGGCGCACTATTCCGGACTGGTGGCGATTGCGGCGACGCCGGCGATCGCGATCCCGGCGACGCCGACGCACAAGGCCTTCGCGCTGATCAATCTCAACAAGCTGCTGCACACGTACCCGGGCACGTACGGGCTCAAGACCGGCTGGACCGACGCCGCGCTCGGCTGTCTGATCACGACCTCGAGCCGGGGCGGCCACCGGCTGCTGGCGGTGATGCTTGGCGCCCCCGCCGGGACGGCCTATCTCCAAATGCCGAAGGTTCTCGACTACGGGTTCGAGCTCCTCGGCGTGCTGCCTCAGCCGGCTACACCGTGATCGGGTTCAGTTGGAGTTTCACTGGGTTACGCGGCGCCCGGTCGCATGCGGGCTCGCCGGCTCACCGCCAGCGCCAGGCCGCCACTGCCGAAGACCAGCGCGGCCAGTCCGACTAACCAACCGAGGACCGGTATCAGCGTGACCACCGCCAGGATGAATAACCCGCCGAGCAGCGCGAGGGCATCGTGATACCGACCCCAGCCGAGCTGGGCGAAGACCAGCCGCCCCAGCAGGAAGCCGGAGACGACGTAGCCGAGCGCGAGCGCCAGGATCCAGAGTGGGATCAGCAACAGTCCTAACCACCAGCCGCCGATCAACAAACCGATGACAAACACGATCGCGGCAACGATAGGGGTGGCCACCAGGATCACGGCGCCGATCCCCAGGCTCAGCCAGGGGTCCGCCCGCAGGAGGTCGATGCTCCGGGTGCTGAACCTCGGCAGGAGCAGGATGAACAGCAAACCGAGGGCGAAGATCCCAATCAACGCGCGCACCCATCCGATGAAGCCGTTCCTGGCGCCGCCGGTCCCCCGGTCGGTTGGGGTGTGTCGGGTCGTGCTCCCGGCGACGCGAGCCCCGTTGGCGATTTCGACCTGGTTGTTGCTCGTGTAGTCGAGGTTGCCGCCGATCTGCGCGCCGTCGAGCTTGAGATGGTCGACGCTGCCGGTCACATCACCGCCCACTCGATTCGTGAGCGTCAGGCTACCCGACCCCATCATGACGCGCCGCGCCACCGGCGCCGATACCGTCGCCGTGCCGCCGGCGAGCACGAGATCGCGGCCGATGGTCGCGCCGGAACCGATCGCAATCATTCCGCCGGTGACCACGACGTCCTGCTCCACCGGGCCGTTGAGCGTCAGGTTGCCGCCCGCGGCCCGGATGCTGCCGCCGACCTTGCCGGTGACGTTGATGGTGCCGCCGGCGACGATCAGGTCACGGCTGACATTCCCCGACACCGTGACGGTCCCGCCGGCCGCGATCACGCTGCCGTTGATGGTGCCCGCGATCGTGATCGTGCCCCCGGCCGCATAGATGTCATCCGACACCGTCGAGCCGGGGCCGACCGTCACGTCCGGGCCCTGGCGGAGGTCGGCCGCCGCCGCCGCAGTCGGTAGCCAGAGCACCGCGCCCGCGGCGCACAACAGAGCCGGCAACCAACGGCGGGTGAACGAGCGCATGCACGCCATGGCAATCCCCTCCTGATGGCAGCGAGCTCTGCGCCCTATTCTCGCACGCTATGCCACGGCCACGTCGGGTTCAGCCGCCTCTGGGGAAGCCGGGAGTTCACTGACCGCCGGATCTGCCTGGCGCTGCCGTCCGCGCAAGGGCACGTCTGGCATGAACAGGGACGCGATCAGCGCGATCGCCGAGAGCGCCACCGCGATCAGGAACACCTCATGCAGGCTGTTGGCGAGGGCGTCGCGGACGGCATGCATCGCTTGGTCGAAGAGCGGTGCGGCCTGCGGCGGCAGTTTCGCCTTCGCCGCTGCGATCTTCGCCGGATCCAATAGCTCGTTGGGATTGCCCGCGGAGCTGCCCATGACGGTCTTGAAGGCGGGCGGCAGGTTGACCTTCGCGACCTGGGTCGCGATCGCTCCGGGCAGTTGCTGCGCCAGGATGCTGCCGAGCACCGCCGAGCTGACCGTGCCGCCGACGTTGCGCCAGAACTGGATCTGGCTGGTGCCGACCCCGAGGTAGCGCTTTGGCAACGCGCTCTGCACCGCGTTGATGTAGAGCGGCATCGTGGCACCGAGCCCGAGGCCGATCAGCACGATGTCGAGCGTGATCGACGATTGCGATGTCGACCGGGTGGTCTGCGCCATCAAGAACATGCCGACCATCATCAGCCCAAGCCCGATGGTGCCCAGGTAGTGGTAGCGCTTGATCCGCGGCATCAAGTTGCCGGTGACCACGCTGGAGACGATCAGGCCGAACATCATCGGCGTCAACAGCAGGCCGGAATTGGTGACGCTCACGCCCAGCACGCCCTGCGTCTCGAGCGGGACGAAGATGATCGTGCCGAACATGCCGAGGGCCGCGAAGAAGCCGATCACCATCGAGACGGCGAAGGCACGGTTCTTGAAGAGCTGGAAGGGCACGATTGGCTCTTTGACTCGGCGTTCGATCACGAAGAACGCCACGAGCATCGCCACGCCGAATCCGAGCAGGCCCAGCACCTCGGGCGAGGTCCAGCCCTGGTCCTTCGCTACGGAGAGAGCGACCAGCACGGGGATCAGGCCGGCGGCGAGGGCGGCCGACCCGATGATGTCGATGTCGCGCCAGGAGGCTTTGGTCCGAACGAAGGGCAGGAACCCGGCGACGACGAGCACACCCAGCAGGCCGACCGGCAGGTTGACGTAGAACACCCACCGCCAGCCGAGGTTGTCCGTCAGGAAGCCGCCCACCACCGGGCCGATGATTGAAGCAAGACCGAACACGCCGCCGAAGAGTCCCTGGATGCGGGCCCGTTCCGCCGGCGGATAGATATCGCCGAGCACCGTGAAGGCGGAGGCGAACAGCATGCCGCCGAAGAGCCCCTGGATGATGCGGAAGAGGATCAGCTCCGTCATGTCCTGGGATAGGCCGCAAAGCGCCGAGGCGGCGACGAAGCCGATCATCCCGGCGATCAGGAACGGCTTCCTGCCGAAGAGATCGCCGAGCTTGCCTGCGATTGGCACGACCACGGTGGAGGCGACCAGATAGCCGGTGATCAACCAGGAGTAACGATCGAGGCCGTTGAGCTCGGCGACGATCCGAGGGAGCGCGGTGCCAACGATTGTTTGATCCAGTGCGGCCAGCAGCAGCGCCAGCATGACGCCGACAGTGGCGAGGACTTTGATTCGGGTCGACAGCTCACCTTGGGGCATGATGCCCTCCTTCCACGGAACCGACGGGCTCCGGTGCGGACATGGCCTGGATCAGGCGCAGGCAGAGATGACGGAGTTGGACGAGTTCGGCGTCGGTGAAGCCTTTGGTCAAGGCGACCTGCGCTCCCGTCGTTTCCCGCCACAACCGGTTGATTCGTTCGCGACCTTGCTCGGTGACCTCGGCGTACACGGAGCGACGGTCGTCGGGATCGTCCACGCGTCTGACCAGCCCGTCGCGTTCGAGGTTATCGACGAGCCCGGTCACGGTCCGGGGCGACACGTCCAGCATCTCGGCGAGATCGCCCATCGTGAGCCGGCCATTTGCCTGGTGCTGCAGGCGCACCAGGATCTGAAACCGCCCTTCGCTCAGTCCCTGCTGCTCGGCCCAGCGGTCCATGGTCGCGTGCATCTTTTTCCCGAGGACGCGGACCGCGGCGAGCGCCTCGGCCCCGGGCGACACCTTGCGGCCGGTCCGGGCCAGGATCTCGCGGATCTTCGGATCGAACAGGCAGCCGTCGGGATCGCTTTTGAACTCGGTCGGCTCGCCCATCCTAAAATTGAGTAGACTCATATTCCCGTGGCTCATTATCCCATAACTCAGGAAAAGACGCAACTCGGAACGAGCGGAGGCCCGGTAACAACCGGCCGGCGGGCTCGTTGGGGCGGCGTCGCCCGGCGACGCTGCCCCATCGTTGCTAGTCGCGAGCGATCGAAATCTTGCTGGCGCCGCCGCCGATTTCGATGTCGTAGCGGTCGGCGGCCAGCGAGTAGTCCGGCGTTTCGAGGCGGACCGGGCCGCCGACGGCCCCGAACGCCTGGTCATCGAGGGCCAGCTTGCTGGCGCCCCCGCCGATGCGCAGCCGAGCCGCAGTGCCGGCCGGTCGACGCAACGTCATGGCGCTGGCGCCGCCCGACACGCGGATCCGGACGCTGCCGGTCGGCCGCGGGAGTTGGAGGCCAACGTGGCTGACGCCGCCGCGCACGTCGATCCCGAGAAGCTCAACACGACGAAGGTCCGCCTCCCAGCGAGAGACGCCGTCGCCGATATCGATGGCCCAGGCGCTGGATGGGCTGATCGCAATGTCAGCGGACGTGCGGCCCCAGATCAGCGGATTGAAGCGCGGATAGTCGATGCTGACGACACCGTCCGTCTCGGTGACGTGCGGCTTTGGTCCGTAGAACTCGGCGCGGCAGCTCTTCGCGATTGAGTGGTCGACCCGAATCGTCAGGTTGGCAACACCGTGAGGAAAGACCAGACGGGTGGTCGTGGTTGCCGTTAGCCGACTCGGTCGGTTCCTTGTTGTCGGTTCCACATTGCTCATCGATTTCTCCTTCTTGGTTCTCGTTACGCGACCGAGGCCGGCTCCTCCCGAGCCTCCGCTCGGACAAAAGCCTGGGCACTGCTCCGACGGCGAACGCTCAGCCCGCCAATTGCTGCGACCAGGATCACCACGATGGCGAGTACCATGGTCGGCCGCATCGCATCGACGAACGCCTGCGTGAACACGGCGCGCGCCACCAGCTGGATCTGGTGGGCGATCTGGGCTGGCACGCCCACCGGCAATGCCAGGCTGGCGCCGGTCTGCCCGCGTCCGACTTCCAGGCCGGCCTTCGCCGCCCTGCTGAAGCCATTCACGAACGGACCCTGCAGCTGCGCCGGCAGCTGCGCCGAGTAACTCACCGCCCGGTTGTGCAGGGCGGTCGCCAGCTGGTTCTGCAGCAAGGCACCGATGGCTGCGCTTCCGATGACGGCTCCCAGCTCCTGCACGGTGGACACGACACCCGACGCCACGCCGGCGAGATGAGGCTGTAGATCGCGAGTCGCCAGGCTGAAGACCGGCGTCCAGATCCCGGCCATGCCGACACCCGCGATCACAAGGCCCGGCACGAAGCTCCAGCGATTCGAGCTCACCTGGGCCGTCCAGGCGATATAGGCGATCCCCATCGCGAACAGCGTCAGCCCGGCGATCAGGATGTATTTCGCGTAGCGTGCCGCCAGCGCGGCGGCACCGCCGGACATCAGGATCATCGCCAGCGGCTGCGGCGCGATCGCGAGACCAGCCTCGAAGGCACTCAGCCCGAGCACGGACTGGTAGTAGATCGTCATCGGCAGGAAAACCCCGACGATGGCGAAGCCCATGGCCAGCATCACGAGCGTCATGAGCGTGTAGTTGCGATCCCTGAAGACGGCGAAGGGGAGTAACGGCTCCTTATCCTGGCGCCGCCATTGGACGATGAGAAAGACCGCCAGCGTAAGGATCCCGGCCGCGATGATCTCGGGAATCGTGATCCATGACCACACGGTTCCCCACTCGTAACGCTGTCCCTCGATCAGCCCGAAGACGATGCCGAGCAAGCCCGCGCTCGCCAGGGCAACGCCGGCGAAATCGAGACGATGGCGCCGGCCCGGCCGCAGGTCCGGCACGAAGGCCAGGGCGAGGACGAACGTGAGCAGGCCCACCGGCAGATTGACGAAGAAGATCCAGCGCCAGCCATAGTGCGTAACGATGAACCCGCCAAGCACGGGACCGAGCAGCACCGCAAGTCCGGCGAGCGAGCCGTAGATGGCGAAGACCCCGCCACGCCGCTCCGGCGGGAAGATGGTCGTCATGATCGGCAGTCCCTGGGGCGCCAGCATCGCCGCGCCCAAGCCCTGGGCACCGCGGGCGAGGATCAGCTGGGTCGGATCGTGCGCGAGCCCACTCAACGCCGAGGCGATGGTGAAGACCACGATGCCGGCGGCGAACATGTTGCGCGGCCCGAAGATATCGCCCAGCCGCCCCGATGTGATCAGCAGCACGGCATAGACGAGGCTGTAGCCGTTGAGTACCCAGAGAATCTGATCGAGCGACGAACGAAGATCGTCAACGACGCTTGGAATCGCGACGTTGACGATGGTCAGGTCGAGCAGGGTCATGAAGAGACCCAGCGCAAGCACCGCCAGCGCCAGCCAGGGCGCGGAGCGTCGACCGTTTGCCGGCATGGTTCGTTAACCCTCCTTGGGAATGGACGCCGCTATACTCGGGGTGCGCGCCCTTGAGCAGCGGGTCCTGTTATTGGACCGACTCGAGGAACACGACCTCTGACGGAGTGGTCATCACACTTCGCCGGAGGTCGTTGTCGTTCATCCTGCTTCACCTCCTTCGCTTCGGATCTGGAACTGCTCCCCCACCTTCTGCATGTGCTCTTTGGTGATCCACAACTTGCCTTCCTCGATGTCATGCACCAGGTTGCGGACCCACTGGAGCTCCGCGCGCTTGAGGGCCACGGCATATTCGCCTTCGACCAGGAAGAGACGAGGCAGACCCATTTCCATGAAGGTCGTGAGCTGTTTCTCCGCACCGGCGATCTGACCATCGAGGAGCGCCGTCCGCAGTTTCAGCAGGCGGGCCACCTCGTCCTTATCCAGCGCGGCGAAGAAGGCGAGGGCTGCGCCGAACTGCGGGTACTCATTGACCGGTTGGGCTAACAGTTCGCTCAGCCACTCCGTGATCTCGTCGCGGCCGGTCTCGGTGATGGCATAAACCGTCCGCTCCGGCCGGCGTCCTTCCCGGCTCGTCTCCTGCGCCTGGATGAAGCCGCCCTTCTCGAGCCGCTCGACCGTGTCGTAGATCGAGCCGCCCTTCAGCTTGATCACCTGGTCGTGCCCGCGCTCCTTCATCTTCGATTTCATCTCGTACGGGTGCATCGGGTGCTCCATCAGCAGATTCATGACCGCCAGCGCCAGTGGCGTCCGCGGCAGCTGTCTCTTAGTCGCCATCGTTTAGTCGGGATCGACTATACTACGGCGACTAGTCGATGTCAACCAGGGTTCGCCTTACAGCATCCTTACCAAGAAGGCGGACGATATACGGACGTGGGCGCTGGCGTTCGGCGGATCCTCGTCGTCGATGACGACCCGATGGTCGCCACCACCGTCCAGCGGGTACTCCGGCCCGAAGGCTACGACGTCGACGTGGCGCTCGGCGGGGCCGCAGCCTTGGAGCAGGCTCGCACGAACCGACCTGACCTGGTCGTGCTTGACCTGATGATGCCGGAGATCGACGGCCTGGAGGTGTGCCGGCAACTACGGAGGGACAGTAACCTGCCCATCCTGATGCTGACCGCCCGCGGTGGGACGGCGGACCGCGTCCAGGGCCTCGACTTGGGAGCGGACGATTACCTCGTGAAGCCGTTCGCCTACCCGGAGCTCCTGGCCCGCGTGCGCGCCCTTCTGCGGCGCATGCCGCCGCCGCCAACCATCCTCCAGTTTGCCGACCTGACTCTGGAAATCGAGACCGGCGAGGTCCGGCGTGGAATTCGGGTGGTGTCGCTCACCGCCCGGGAATTCGCGCTGCTCGCCCACTTGCTGCGGCACCCTCGCCAGGTGCTGACGCGTGAGCAGTTGCTGGCCGCGGTCTGGCAAGGCGACGATACCGACGACAACGTGGTCGCGGTGTACATCGGCTATCTGCGGGCGAAGCTCGACGAGGGCGCCGAGCCTCGACTGATTCAGACCATCCGAGGCTTCGGCTACAGCCTGCGCGAGGCGTAGATGACAGGGTCGCGGGGTTTCCCGCGTGTGTCGTTTCGGTTTCGACTCGCGCTCTTCGGCGCCGCCCTGGTGGCCGCGACGGTCCTCGCCTTCGGATGGTTGGTGTACACCCTGGTGGCAAGCAGCCAGGCCACCACCCAGGACGATGCCCTCAAGCAGCGCGCACCCGATGCGCTCGGACTGATCGCGAAGGCGCCGGTCACTGAGCTCACGGGTTCGGCGGGGGCATCATTGAGCGGCGCCGAGGACCTGCAGCACCGCACCGACATCTTTGTCGAGGTTCTGACCTCGTCGGGGGCGATCATCTCCAGCACCGGCCGCATCGGCGATGCGGCTCCCGCGGTCCCCGCCAGCGTGCTGACCGCCGCCGCAGTGCGCGGCAGTTCGCTGGCATCGATCGATGTGCCGGGCGGCCTGCAGCTGCGGATGTACGCGACCGACTGGACGCGGTCTGACCTTGGCCGTCGTGGCTACGTGATCGCCGGCCAGCCGACCAGCGTTCAGACGACGAACCGCAAAGGCCTGCTCGGCTTCCTCGTCATCTCGTCGATCCCGACCCTCCTGGCGGCGCTGGTCGCCGGATGGCTGATCAGCGGCCGCGCGCTGCGGCCGCTCAAGACCGTGGCCGACACGGCTGACTCGATCGCGCGTACCCACGACCTGAAGCGGCGCCTGCCACCTGGATCGCGAAAGGACGAAATCGGGCTGCTCAGCGCGAGCTTCAACCGCATGCTCGAGCAGGTAGAGGCGGCGAATCAGCAGCTGGCGGTCGCGCTTGAGGCCCAGCGTCGATTCGTGGCGGATGCCTCGCACGAGTTGCGCACCCCGCTGACCACGATTCGGGGAAACGCAGGCCTGCTGGCCTACGGCCCCGAAGTGACGGGCGATATCCGGGCCGCGGCGGCTCGCGACATCGCCACCGAGAGCGAGCGGATGAGCCGCCTGGTCGAGCACCTGCTCACGCTCGCCGAGGCGGATGCCGGCCAGCATCTGGTGCTGGGGCCGGTGGCGTTGCGACCGCTCATCGAATCGGTCTGCCGCCAGGCCCGGACCATGCATCCGGATCGCACTTTTCGAAGCGTTGGGCTGACCGACGCCAACGTCCGCGCGGACGAAGACGCGATCACGCAGCTGCTCTGGATCCTGGTCGACAACGCCGTGAAATTCACGAAACCGGGTGGCGCTGTCGAGCTGGGCTTGCACCGGCAGGATTCGGTCGCGCTGTTGACGGTTGCCGACGACGGAACGGGCATCCCGCCGGGCGACCTGGACCGGATCTTCGAGCGCTTCTACCAGGCCAGCGAGGCGCGCACGAACACCGGGGCCGGCCTCGGTCTGTCGATCGCACGTTGGATCGTCGAGGAGCACCACGGAACCGTCGCCGCCCGCAATAATGACGGGCCCGGGACAGCCTTCACGGTAACGTTGCCGCTAGCCGCCTGACCTTACGTCAGTCTTATCGGCCGGCCTTACGGTCGATGCATGTACGACATCGCCGCCGACCATGCGCCCGCGCTCAGCGCCGCCATCGTCCTTGTCGTGTTCCTTTGGGTCTTCTTGCGCGTGATGCGACTCCTCGCCGCTTCGGGCGCCGCCTTGCCAACCCGAGTCACCGCGGCCTTCGATCGCGCCCCGGCGCTGACGAAGCTTGCCGCCGTGCTGATGCTGCTCAGCGGAGCGATCCACCTGGCGCTGGTCCGCGGCCACGACGGGATCACGGGCATCCTCTTCATCATCGACGGCGTTGGATTCATCGGCCTGGGGATCGCGGCCTTCATCACCAGCTGGTGGCGCCGCCTCGCCATGCTCTGGTTGACCGCCACCATCGCCGCCTACATCGTCTGGGTGATCGCCGGTTGGGAGACGCCCGACCAGGTGGGCATCGCCTGCAAGTTGATCGAGCTGGTCGCGCTTGGCCTGGTCATGCGGCTCAACCACCCGACCCGCCGCACCTGGCCGCGACGCATCTGGCGAGCGACCGCCTTGCCGCTGATCAGCATCGTGATGACGTTCGGCATCTGGGTCGGCGGGCTGGCGCACCCAGACGCGCTGCACGCCCATGCTGGCGCCGTGCTCCAGCCGGTCAACGCGGTCGCGACGCCGGAGCAGGGCGCGGCGGCGGCCCGTCTGCTGGCGGACACGAAAGTCAGCCTCACGCGCTACGGGGATCCGGCCGTCGCCATCGCGGCGGGTTACGAGCCCGGCCCGGTATCGGACGCCGATCCCCTGCTCCACTTCCAGAACCCGGCCAACGCGCATGCCATCCTCGATCCCAATCGGCCGCAAGCGCTGGTGTATGCGCGAACCCCGAGCGGCTTGCGACTGGTTGGGGCGATGTACCAGATGCCAAAGGTCGGGCAGTGGGGCCCGGATCCGGGCGGGCCGCTGACGCAGTGGCATCAGCACGAGGGGATCTGCTTCTCGCCCTTCGGGTTCGAGTTCAGCTTCGAGACACCGTTCTGGACCTGCTCCGTTGGTTCGACCAGCGGCACGACCGCGCCAATGCTCCACGTGTGGATCATCGACAACGGCAAGAGCGGGCCGTTCGCCGCCGAGCTCGATAAAGCCGTCCAGCGCGAGCTCGCTAGGAGGTCATGACGCCATGAGCCAGATGCCGCCGGCCAACAGCGCGTTCGAGATTGCGTCCGTGCTGGTTGTGGTGCAGGCGAGCCTCTCCTTTGTCGCCGGCTTGAGCGCGCTCCCATTTGGCCTCGTCGAGCCGGGCTTCCGGGTGCTTGGGGTGCTGACGCTGCTGATTGCCGCGGCGATGTTCTGGCTGGCCCGCGGCCTGCGCCGTGGGCGTCGCTGGGCCTGGGGCTGGCTCGTCACCCTGGAAGTGGTGAGTCTCGCGATCACGGCCCTGCTCTCGCTGCTGCCGATCGGCACGATGCGCGGCCCGGTCCCGCTGCTCGTGAACCTCGTGATCCCGCTGTCGGTGCTGGTCTTGCTCGCCGCGGGATCAGGCGATCGGCCGGCCCAGCCGGGGCCGGCCGAGCCGGCTTAACTCAAGCGCGGGTCCGCGCCGCCAGCCGTATCGGCAGGCCGACACCGATCAGGTTGCCTTCGGAGTCCTTGAACCAGGCGACCTTCTGTCCGTTCGGTATCTCGCCGATGCCGTCGACCGTCTTGACGAAGGGGGTGTCGTATTCCTCGAGCTTCACGCCCCTGGCCCGAAGCTCTTTGACGGCCTTGTCGAGGTCGTCCACCTCGATCGCCATCTGGGTGTGCGTCCCCGATGGCTGCCCGCTGCTGAGAAAGACCCCGAAACCGGTGCCTTTCGCCAGCTCGTAGAGCAGGCCCCCTTGATCTTCCTGGATGGGCGTCAACCCTAGCTTGTCGCGATAGAAAGCTTTCGCCCGCTCGAGGTCCTGTGCCGGGAGCGCCGCCGCCGCGCGTGCCTGGTCGAACATTGTCCACCTCCTACTCGGCGCGAGCATAGCACTCCGAGCCGGGTGGCCAGGTTTGCTCTTATGCCTGGTCGGCGATCAGACACGCGCCACGCTGCCGCCGGTGGCTCCCCTGCGCGAGAGCGCGTCGATGGTGGTCGCCACCAGCAGGACCAGGCCGGTCACGATGAACTGCCACTTGACGTCGAGTCCCAGCAGGTACATGCCGTTGTAGATACCGCCGATGACCAGGCCACCGAGAACGCCGTGGAGCACCTTGCCCCGGCCGCCGAAGAGGCTGGTCCCGCCGATGACGGCCGCGGCGACGGCGTAGAGGACGAGCTGACCACCGTTGACGTTGTTGGACATCCCGCCGAGGTACGAGGCGTAGAGCAGGCCCCCGATTCCGGCGGTGAAGGAGCAGAGTGTAAAACACCAGGTCACGATCGTCCCCACCTTGATGCCCGCCCGTCGAGCCGCCTCGCGATTTCCGCCAATCGCGTACACATAGCGCCCGAATCGGGTTCGCTGGAGCAGGATCGTCCATGCCGCAAGCACCGCCAGGACGATGGGGATGACCCAGGGCACGCCCTCGAGCGTGCCGATCGCTGCCCGGTTGACGTTGCAGATCGCGACCACCACGACGGAGACGACTGCGATCAGGACGATCTTTAACAGGGTGAGGCTCACCGGCGGCGCCACCAGACCGCTGCGCCGCCGCCGCGAGTCACCAAACCAGAGGACGGCCCCGAGCGCGACCACGATCACCGCCATGCCGATCCAGCTCACCACCGGATCGATCGTTCCCCACATCAACTTATAGATCACCTGCAAGTTGTTGTTCTCCCCGGCGAGACTCGGATAGCCGGAAAACGGCCCCAGGCCAAGCAGGATCAACACCACGCCGTTGAAGATCAGCAGCCCGGCCAGGGTGACGATGAGGGAGGACAGCCGCAGCCGGGTGATCAAAGTGCCCTGCCAGGCGCCGATGAGGCCGCAGGCCAGCACGGCCACGATGATCGCTCCCCACCACGGCCAGCGCGCGGTGGTCGGTTGAACCAATTGAACGCCGATCACCCCGCCCACCGCGGCGACGTAGCCAACCGAGAGGTCGATCTCACCGAGCAGCAGGGCGAAGCCTTCGGCCATGGCGAGCACCATGAAGACGGCGCTCTGCTGAAATAGGTTGACCAGGTTTCCGGCCGAGAGGAACACCTGGTTCGGACTGATCGCCGTGAAGACGATCGAGATGAGAATCAGGCCGGCGATGACCGGAAGCACGCCGCTCTCGCCCGCCCGAAGCCGGGCGATCCAGGCCCGGAACCATTGGCCCAGCGACTGGGCAACGATTTCCGGAGGAAGTTCGAGCGCGGCCGCGTCGGCGGCGGCGGTTGGATCCGGGACGGCCTCCGGCGCCTCAGCCTGCGCCATGCTTCGTCGCCTCCCCATCAGCCGCCTGCCTCGCGCGAGTGGAGCCGCCGGTCGTCATGTACTCGACGACGCTCTGCCGGTCAAATGCGGAGGCTCGATCCTGCGCCACCATCCGCCCCAGGGACAGCACCGCGATCCGGTCGGCCACCTCGAAGACGTCATTGAGGTTATGGGAAATCATCATCACGGCCAGCCCCCGATCGCGCAGCCGCCGAACCAGGTCCAGCACCATCTTCGTCTGCACCACGCCCAGGGCGGCGGTCGGCTCGTCGAGCATCACCAGCTTCAGGTTCCACATCACGGCCTTGGCGACCGCAACGGATTGCCGCTGGCCACCGGAAAGTGAGGCCACCGGCTGCCGGATGGACCGCACCGTTGTCACCCGCAGGCCGGAAAGGGTCTTGCTGGCGGCTCGCTCCATGTCATCCTCGTCCAGCAGCCCGTTGTGCACCCGCTCGCGTCCCAGGAACATGTTCTGCACGATGTCGAGATTGTCAGCGAGCGCGAGATCCTGGTAGACGGTCTCGATCCCCAGGCGCGCGGCATCGCGCGGGCTGTGGATCTGGACCGGGTGCCCCTCCCAGAAGAACTCGCCATGGTCGGGCTGGTAGATGCCGGCGATGCATTTGGTCAGGACCGACTTTCCGGCGCCGTTGTCCCCGGCGAGCGCGGTGACCTGTCCGGCCGGCAGGTCGAGGTCGACCTTGGTCAGCGCCTGGACGGGGCCGAAGTGCTTGTCCAGGCCACGCACCTTGAGCAGGGGTTCGGCGGCCACGGGCGCTTGGGCGATCAGCTGGGCCATCTCCCTACTTTATGTCTCACGGCCCGGTGTGTGTGTGAGGGCGCCGCCGCCCTCGAGGCGGCGGCGCCATCGTGATCTAGCTGATGCCGGCTGCGCTGCAAGCGGCCGCTCCCGCGGCGCTGCACAGCGCGGTCTTGTCGACGAAGTTGTCCTTGATGACCGTGTCTTTCATGTTCGAGGCGTTCACCCAGACTGGGACCAGCAACGACGCCGGCTGCTGGCTCCCGGTGACGTTTGCCGGCGGTGAGGTCGTGCTGTTGAGCAACGCGGACGGCGGCGTCTGGCCGGCGCGCAGGATGGTCGCGAGGGCAACCGCATCCTGGGCCTCGAGGTAGACCGCCTTGTAGACCGAGCCGCACTGATAGTTCGTGAGGACGTTGACCATGCCCTGGAGGGTCGCATCCTGACCGGTGGTCGGGATCTTCTTGGCCGGGACACCCTTGTTCTTGAGGACTTGGATGACGGCGTTCCCGAGCCCGTCATTCGCCTCGACCGTGGCGTTGATGTTCGAATGGGCCGTGAACTGCTGCTGGAAGATCGTTCCACCCGTCGCGTTCACCCAGTCGGGCGCAACCTGGTCCCCGACCAGGGTGTAGCCAGAGCTGTTCGTCTTACCCGCGGGCTCCGGGGTGGTGGTATCGCCCCAGATCACCTGGTTGTAACCCTGCGCGAAGGAGACGGCGTTCGGGTCGGAGTTCTCTCCACCGTCGAGCTCGAAGACCTGCGGGTTCGACACCCCCCAGGCCGTGATGCAGTCCTTGAACCCCTGCCCGATGAGTGAGCCCACTTTCACGTTGTCGAAGCTGACGTAGTAGACGTTGGTGCCCGTGAAGGTAGCTCGGTCGTAGCTGATGGTCTTGACACCCTTTTGCGCCGCTGCCTGCTGGATCGCGGCGCCGACCGTGCTGTTGAGCGGATCGAAGATCAGCACTTTCGCGCCGGCGGTGATGTCGGCCTGGGCATCGGCCAACTCCGTCGCATCATTGCCATTGGCGTTATCGATCTTGTACTGCGACGAGGAGTAGCCGGCCGCATCGAAGGCTTTCTTCAGATACGGCTGGTCGAAGGCGACGTAGCGGGTCGATGAGGTGGTATCGGGAAGGATGACACCGACGAGGCCGCTGCCCGCCGACGTCAGTCCCTTCAACTGACTCATGACCGAGAAACTCGCGTCGAACGAGGTGACGCCAAGCCCCGGTGGCACCGTGGCGCTGGTCGTGCTCGTCGCAGTCGAGTTCCCGCACGCCGCCAGGATGATCGCCATTGCGCCAGCGAACACGATTGCCGTAGATGATTTGAGTTTCCGCAATTGCTCCGCCCTCCTAAAAGTTGTGGTGGTCCCGGTGGGAAACGACGAAAAGGGTTGGGCTACCGTCCGGTGGTCTCCCGGACGATCCAGGAGTATTCCCCTCTTACGCTGGGTCCCAGCCGACGACTATTGTGGCGCCACCGGGAAGAATGCGCAAGAGCGAACTCGCGCTCAGATATATTGCGCTCTAACAGTCTCTAACGAACGCGGCCGAGACGACCACCTGCCAAGCGTGTAGAGTCGACATCAGGAAGGGGGAGCAGCTTGGCCACGAGTCCGACCAAACGACGATTGCTTCCGACCCCGGCAAAGCCACCGGCGCCCAACGGTGCGCCGAGGACACCGGGTCAGCCAGCAGCGCCGCAGCCCTTCTGGCGAAGCCGCGGCTTCTGGATCTACCTCGTGGTCCTGCTGCTGCTGAACTACCTGATCAGCATCGTGTTCACGAGCGGTCCGGCACGAATGACGCTCCCCTACACCACCTTCATTCAGCAGGTAAACGTCGACAACGTCAAGGACATTACCGCCCAGGGCAATTCGATCCAGGGCGACTTCAAGAAATCCGTGACGTATGGAACGGCGAGCGGCACGACGTTTCAGACCGAGCGTCCGGTCTTCGCGCAGGACAACCTCGAAGCCCTGCTCGAGCAGCGCAATGTGCCGATCACGGCGACGCCGCCCGGCTCCGGTCAATCGCCGCTACTGAGCCTGCTGATCAGCTTCGGCCCGGCCCTGTTGCTGATCGGCGGTTTGCTTTACCTGAGCCGACGGATGACGACGACGGGTCCGGGCGGCATCCTCGGAGCCTTCGGCCAGAGCCAGGCGAAGCTGTACACGCCAGACTCGGGACCGAAGACCACCTTTGCCGACGTGGCCGGGATCGACGAGGCCAAGCAGGACCTGGCCCAAGTCGTCGATTTTCTCAAGACGCCGGAAAAGTACCAGCGGCTCGGCGCGCAGATCCCACACGGCATCCTCCTGGTCGGCCCGCCGGGAACGGGTAAGACCCTCCTCGCCCGAGCCGTCGCCGGCGAATCGAACCGCCCGTTCTTCAGCCTCTCCGCCTCCGAGTTCGTCGAAGCCATCGTCGGTGTGGGCGCGGCCCGCGTTCGCGATCTCTTCGCGAAAGCTAAGGCCGCCGCTCCAAGCATCATTTTCATCGACGAGCTGGACGCCATCGGCCGTTCGCGCGCCTCATCCGCGACCTTCGGCGCCAACGATGAGCGCGAGCAGACGCTCAACCAGATCCTGACCGAGATGGACGGCTTCACGCCGAACCAGAATGTCGTCGTGCTCGCCGCGACAAACCGTCCCGAAGTCCTGGATCCCGCGCTGCTGCGTCCGGGCCGGTTCGACCGGCGGGTCACCGTCTCTCCACCCGACCGCGTCGGCCGCGAGGCGATCCTCAAAATTCACACCCGCAACCTTCGCCTGGCTCCGGATGTCAACCTGGACGACATCGCGGGAGCGACGGCGGGCTTCGTCGGCGCCGACCTGCGCAATATCGCCAACGAGGCGGCCTTGATCGCCGCGCAGAAAAATGAGGACCTGGTGACGCAGGCGGATTTCGACGAGGCGATCGAACGGTCGGTTCTCGGCCTCCGGCGGCCCATCGTGCTCGGGCCCGACGAGAAGCGCTTGATCGCCTACCATGAGTCGGGGCACGCGTTGATGGGCTTGCTGGTTCCCGGAGCAGATCCGGTGAAAAAGCTGACGATCGTACCGCGCGGCCTTTCCCTCGGCTCGACCTACAGCCAGCCGATCGACGACCGCTACAACTATCCGGAGAGTTACCTGCGAGGGCGGATCACGCTCGCCCTCGGTGGCCGGGCGGCGGAAGAAGTCGCCTACGGCGCCGTGACGACCGGAGCCGAGAGCGACCTCCAGCAGGTGAACCAGATCGCCCGCTCGATGGTCGCGCGCTTCGGAATGTCGCCGAAGCTGGGACCGCTTAACCTGACCCAGCCCGGCGATGGCGCCGCGGTGGAGCACTTCAGCGAAGAGACCTCGAAGATCCTCGACGAGGAGGTCCGCCGGATCGTCGACGAATGCCACCGAGAATCGGTGCGGATGCTGACCGAGAACCGCGACCGGCTCGATCGCCTCGCGGAAGCGGTGCTCAAGAAGGATACCCTCGACACGGACGAGATTTATGCCGCTACGGGCATCAGCCGGCCGTCCTCATCCCGCCCGGTGATTGCCCCACCGCTTCCGGCCAACGGCTCTTCGCGCGACGGCGACCTGGCGAAAGATGACGTCGGCGCCGAGATCCGTCGTTAGCCGGCGAGCGAGCTCCGCAACGATTCGGTTTCACTCGACGGGGCAACCCCGAGTTCTTCGGCGAGCAGGCGCCGGCATTCGTTGTAGACGCGGATAGCCTCGCCGCGGTCGCCCTGCCTGACGAGCACCTGCATCAGCCGCCGGTAGCCTGACTCGCGGTACGGTTCGAGCTCGACGGCCGCCCGGGCCTGGTCCAGCGCGAGCGCCAGCTCACCGTTCGCCAGCAGCGCCTCCACCCGGCAGTCGAGCGCTCGCACCAGCAGCTCACGCTGGCGCTGACGGCAGGCCGCGATCCAGGGTGCGTCCTCTCCGACAAGGAACGTCCGCCGGGCGATGGTGGCGGCGATCAGCGACGGCCCGTAGGCGGCCAGCGGTTGGTTCGCGATCAATGCCCCCTCCGCCTGATGGACCGCATCCGCCGCGGCCTCGAGATCGATCCAGGTGTCCGGCGGAGGCCGGAACTGGTAGCAGCGAAACGCGTTCGGGATGATCCGATCGCGATCGAGTCCGAGGCTGCCCAGCTTCTGGCGCAGCTTGCTGACGACCGCGCTGAGCGCGACCGGCCAGGAGGTCGGCAGCGATTCCGGCCAGAGCAGCTCGGCCAGCTCCGATTGCGGGACGGCTCGCTCACGTTCGATCGCGAGGTAGACGAGCGCCAGCCGGCCCTGGCGGCCCGGCAGGTCCGCCTCTCGGAGGAGCTGCTCGCCCCGCTCGACCGCCACCTCGCCGGCCAGGTAGATCCTCAACATGAGAGCGCCAAACATTCGCCAAAGCCCACGACGCATGATCTTAGGCACCCGGCTCTCAGCCGCTCCCGGCTCTCAGCCGCCCCCGGCTCTCAGCCGCCCCGGCTCTCAGCCGCCCCCGGCGTGGAAAGGGCGGCGGTAGGAAAGGGCGGCGGTAGGAAAGGGCGGCGGTCAGACTTTTTTCGAGGAGGTGCGGAATGCAAAAGCGCGTCGAGTGCGAGTGCGGCTGGTCGCAGCAAACCGACAACGAAGCACAGCTGGTGGCCGCCGTGCAACAGCACGCGAAAACCGTCCACAACATGGAGGGCGTGACGAGGGAGCAGGTGCTCGCTCAGGCACGGCCCGTCTGACACAAGGAGAAGAAATGGCGAAGTACCTGTACTTGCTCTACGCCGACGAGTCGAAGATGCCCGCCCCTGACAGCCCGCAGATGCAGCAGCAGGAGGCCGCGTTCGGTCGCTATTACGAAGAACTTGCCGGGCGCGGCATGTTCAAAGCCGGCGATCCAGTCCAACCGTCAAAGACGGCCACGACCGTCCGCGTCCGGAACGGATCGACAAAAACGGCGCCGGGCCCAGCCGCTACAGGCGGCGAGCAGATCATCGGCTTCTACGTCATCGAAGCGAAGAACCAGGATGAGGCGATTGCCTACGCGGCCAAGGTGCCATCGGCAAGCGTGGGCGCGATCGAAGTCCGACCGATTATCGGCTCCTGAATCCGAAGCCCCCTACTCCCTCCCCCTTGTGGGGAGGGTTGGGGAGGGGGTACCTCTGAAAGTGTCGAGGCAGCCGGCGCCGCAAAAGTAGTGAATCGTCTCCCCCGCGACCAGCGTGTGCAGCGCGCCCCTCACCTCGACGCGCATCCCGCAGATCGGATCGATGGCCGTCTCCGGTAATGGAATCGCGTACCGGCGCTGATGCGCCTGGCGTTCGGCGGCAATCTCGGCGAGCGTCGCCAGGGCAATCTCCTCTTGCGATCCGCCGACCGAGTTGTCGGCTGCGCGCCGGACGCGATCCAGGTGGGTGATCCCTCGGCCTTGAAGCACGTCGATCACCGTGGCGGCCCGGCGTCGGCTCGCGACCAGGCCGATGTAGGCGACGTCATAGCCCAAGAGCGCCTCGATGGCATCCTCGTCGTAGTGACCCATGGTGGCGACGACGGCCCACGTGCTGGCGTTCGGCTGCGCGGCGGCGAGGTCGAGTGCGCCGATGACCTGGTCCGCATCGGGGAAGTCGGCCGGCAACGCACCGGGGTGCACAGCACAGGTTTTGTACCCGATCGTGGCGCCCAATCTGACGAGGGTATGCGCCGCCGGCGTATCGCCGACGACGACCAGCAACGGTCGCGGCAATTGTGGATCGATGAAGACGTCCAGCTTGCCGGCACTTGGGCAGGTACTGAGATGCGACACGACGCCGGGTAGATGCTCGGGGGAGTCGTCGGGCGCGATCTTGACCAGGCGCGGCTGGGCATCGCCCATCGCGATCAGCGCCTCGCGTCGGACCAGCCCTTCGGAGCAGCTACCGCCCACCCAGCCCCAGAGCTTGCCATCGGGCGTGATCAACGCCTTGTCGCCGGCCTGGGCCGATGTCGGCGGCTCGACCCGGACGACAGTCGCGACGACGAAGGTCTCCCCGCGCCGCCGCAGCTCCGCCGCCCGGTCGAGCACGTCATCCGCGAGTGACATCGTTATTCAGCCGCACCCGCCGCCTTCAAGGCGGTCCAAATCTTGTCCGACGTGACCGGCATGTCGATGTTCTTGATCCCGAGATGACCGAGGGCGTCGATCACCGCATTGACGAAGGCCGCGGGTGAGCCAACCGTGGCCGATTCCCCGATCCCCTTGGCGCCGATCGGATGGTGAGGTGACGGCGTGACCGTCTCGTAAGTTTCGAACTTCGGGGTCTCCCAGCTGGTGGGCAGCAGGTAGTCCGTGAAGTTCGAGCCGATGCAGTTGCCTTCTTCGTCGAAGGTGATCAGCTCCATGAAAGCGATCCCGAAGCCTTCCGCCAACCCGCCGTGGATCTGTCCCTCGACGATCATCGGGTTGATGCGGATGCCGCAGTCATCGACGGCTACCATGCGGCGGACTTTCACCTGGCCGGTGCCGCGATCGATGTCGACCACAACCAGGTAGGTGCCGAATGGGAAGGTGAAGTTCGGCGGGTCGTAGTAGGTCACGCCCTCGAGCCCGGCCTCCATCCCATCGGGAAGGTTGGTGTAGGCGGCGAAGGCCACGTCCTGGATCGTCTTCGACTTCGATGGCGAGCCCCGGACGAAGAACTTGCCGTGGTCGAACTCGATGTCCGCTTCGGACGCCTCGAGCAGATGGGCCGCGATCTTCTTCGCCTTGTCGCGCAGCTTCCGGGACACCATCGCCGTGGCCGCGCCGCCGACTGGAGTGCTCCGGCTGGCGTACGTGCCCAGCCCATACGGCGTGTTGTCGGTGTCGCCTTCCTGGACCTCGACGTCGGCGGCCGGGATGCCGAGCTCTTCAGCCACGATCTGGGCGAAGGTGGTCTCGTGTCCCTGCCCCTGGCTGCGGACGCCTAGTTTCAGGATGGCCTTGCCGGTGGGATGAACGCGCAGCTCGGCGGAGTCGAACATCCGCAGCCCGGCGATGTCATAGTGCTTGCCCGGGCCGGCACCAACCACCTCCGTGAAGCTGGCGATGCCGATGCCCATCAGCTCGCCCTTCTTGCGTTTCTCAGCTTGCTCCTTGCGCAACTCCTCATAGCCGGCCTTCTCCAGCGCCAGCCGGAGCGCCTTCTCGTACTGGCCGCTGTCGTACTCGAAGCCGGTGGCCGACTTGTAGGGGAACTGCTCCGGCCGGATGAAGTTCTTCGCCCGCAGCTCCGCCGGGTCCTGGTTGAGCTCGATCGCGGCACTTTCCACCAGGCGTTCGATCAGGTACGAGGCTTCCGTCACCCGGAAGGAGCAGCGGAAGGCGACGCCACCCGGCGCCTTGTTCGTATAGGCCCCGTCCGCCTCGACGTGGGCGGCCGGGACGTCGTAGGAGCCGGTCACGATATGGAAGAGCCCGGCGCGGAACTTCGACGGCTGGGCATCCGCAAAGAAGGCACCGTTGTCGCTAAGCAGCTTGACCCGGAGCCCGAGCATCCGCCCGTCATTGCGCAGCGCCATCTCGCCCTTCATGTGGAAGTCTCGGGCGAAGCCGGTCGAGATCAGGTTGTCGCTGCGGTCTTCGACCCATTTGACCGGCTTGCCGATCAGCAGCGACGCCGCAGTCGCCACCACGTAGCCCGGATAGATCGGAACTTTGTTGCCAAAGCCGCCGCCGATATCCGGCGAGATGATGCGGATCTTTTCCTCCGGGAGTCCCGCAACGATCGCAAACAACGTTCGGTGGGCATGCGGCGCCTGCGAGGTCATGTAGAGGATGGTGTTCCCGGTCGCGGGGTTGATGTCGGCCACGATGCCGCAGGTCTCGACCGGCGAGGGATGGCAGCGCGGATAGAACGTCTCCAGCGTGACGACCCGGTCGGCCTTCGAAAATGCCTCTTCGGTCTTCGCCTTGTCGCCCGCTTCCCAGTGATAGATGTGATTCGACGTCTGCCCCTCTTTCTCGTCGCGAATCAGGGGCGCGTCCGGCTGGAGCGCCTTATACGGGTCGACGACCGCAGGGAGCACCTCGTAGTCGACCTCGATCAGCGGCAGGGCATCACGTGTGATGTACGGGTCGGTCGCAATCACGCAGGCGACCTCCTGGCCCTGGAATCGCACTTTGTCCGTAGCGAGCACCGCCTGCGTATCGCCGGAGAGCGTCGGCATCCACGCCAGCTTGTGCTGGGCCAATACCTCGCCGGTCACGACGGCGACCACGCCCGGCAGCGCCTGGGCCGCGCTGGTGTTGATGGAACGGATCCGCGCATGGGCAAAGGGGCTGCGCAGGATCGCCATGTGCAGCATGCCCGGCAGCGTGATGTCGTCGACGTAGTTTCCCTTGCCCCGGATGAATCGGTCGTCTTCCTTCCGCTTGATGCTCTCGCCGATGAACCCCTTCATTGGTGTCTCAATCGCCATGGCTCAGCTCCCTACAGCGGCGCCGGCGGGCACGGCCGCGGCTTCTTTCATCTGGACGGCGGCGGCCCGGACGGCCTTGACAATGTTCATGTAGCCGGTGCAGCGACAGATGTTGCCCGAGAGCGCCCAGCGGATCTCCTCTTCCGTCGGGTCCGGGTTGTCGGCCAGCAGCGCGAAGCTGCTCATCATCATCCCCGGCGTGCAGAACCCGCATTGCAGCCCGTGCTCTTGTTTGAACGCGGCCTGGATCGGATGCAGCGCGCCGCCGGCGTGCAACGCCTCGACCGTGGTCAGCTGCCGCTCATCGGCCTGGACCGCCAACACCGTGCAGGACTTCACCGGAACGCCGTCGAGCAGCACGGTGCAGGCGCCGCAATGGGTGGTGTCACAACCGATATGGGTCCCGGTCAGCCGCAATTTCTCGCGGATGAAATGGACGAGCAGCAGCCGTGGTTCGACCTCGGCACTGACCTTCTCGCCATTGACGGTCACGCTGATCGGCCATCCCATCGTCATGCACCTCCCCTGGCGCGCTCGCGGGCGCGTTTGAGCCCCCGTTCGGTAAAGACCCGGACCACGTTGCGCTTGTACTCCACCGACCCGCGCTGGTCCGCCTTCGGTTCGGCGGCAGCCGCCGCCAGTGAGGCCGCCTCTTCGATGGCCGCGTCATCGAGCGTCTGCCCTCGCAGCGCCGCCTCCGCCTGCTCGGCCTTGAGGTTCTGCGGCCCCACTGCCGTCAGCCCGATCCCCGCGGAGCGAACCTTTCCATCGTCCATCTGCAGGTGAACCGCCACCCCGACGGTGGCGAAGTCGCCGACCTTCCGTTCGAGTTTCAAGTAGGCGCCGCCCGATCGGCTGCCGGCGGCAGGGATGCGAACCTCCGTCAGCAGCTCATTCGGTTGCAAGACGGTGCTGAACGGTCCGGAGAAGAAGTCGCGAGCCTTCACCGTGCGACGGCCCGACTTCGACTGGAGCACCAATTCCGCGTCGAGGGCGAGCACCACTGAGCCCCAGTCGCCTGCCGGGTCCGCGTGGGCCAGCGATCCCCCGACGGTGCCACGGTTGCGCACGATCGGGTCGGCCACCTGGGCCGCCGCCTCGGCGATTACGGGATAACGGGAGGCCAGCAAGGCTGACCGCTCGGCCGACTTGTGCCGAAACAGCGTGCCGATCCGGAGCACGCCGTCGCGCTCCTCGATGACGTCGAGGCCCGGCACCCGGTTGACGTCCACCAGGTGAGCCGGACTGGCAAGGCGCAGCTTGATCAGCGGGATCAGGCTCTGGCCGCCGGCCAGTACCTTTCCCTCATCGCCAAGCCGATCGAGGAGTTCGAGCGTCTCCTCCGTGGTGTGAGGCGCGTGATACTCGAACGGCGCAGGCAGCATGGGCAACCCCTCCTGGTTACGCAACAACCGCCGACAGTGACATCAACCCTAGTCTCGGTCGCTAGCTATGTCAACGCCAAATCCGGTCGCGCGGGACAACCAGCTCAGCGCCGGCGCACGAGGCGGCCGATGCCGGCGCGAATCACCTCCCAGGCGAGTCGAAAGGCGCTCACCGGTTTCACCGCCGCCGCGACCGGTACCGCAGCCGCCGTGGCTGACCTGGGTGATGGGGCGTCGCTGGCCGCAGTCAGCGGCCCGGCCGGCGCAGCTTTCAGCTGCTGCTCGAGGCATCCGGCAAACTGCTGCGCCAGGCGCTGTGACACGTCCTGCATGATTGCCGACCGGCCGAACTGCGCGACCAGCCCGCTGACGGCGACGTCGGATTGCATGGTGACGACCGTCCGCCCCCCCTCGGCGTGCAACTCACTGCGCACGCTGGCGACCGCCCCGCCCCGGCCCCGCGACTCGACCCCGTTGGCCTTCAGATTCACGGTGTGGGCGGCCTCATCGATCGCGTCGATCTTGACCTGCCCCTTGTAGTCGACCGTGATCGGCCCCAGCTTGACCTGGATCTTGCCCTCGTAGGTGCGGTCGTCGATGACGGAGGTGAGCTGCGCCCCCGGCACGCAGGGCGCAATCCTGGGCACGTCCAGCAGGTATCGCCAGACCACGTCGAGCGGCGCATCCACCTGAAAGCTGGTGGTGATGATCACGCGTCGAGCGTATCGAACGCGCCATACGGCGGAAAGCGGAAGGCCATGTCTTTGGAAAGCAGCCCGCCGTGGCCGAGGCTATTGAAGTCGCCGGCCGTGACGCGCGCGCCGGTGAAGAGTCTCGGCAGGATCAGATCCAGCACCGTCGCCTTGGAAAACATGCCGCAGGCGGCGACGCCGAAGATCGGCCGGTCATGCAGGTAGGCGAGCCAGACCGCGCTACCGGGATGCGCCGGCGCACCCTGCTTCTCCATCCGGGCGCCGAGTTGCGCGAGGGCGATCAGTGTCGGATCGAGCGGGTCGGTCGCGTTCGCGCCAGCCGTCAGGAGAAGATCGGCGTCGCGGACCAGCCCGCTGATCGCCTCCCGCACGGCATCGACTGCGTCAGGGACGTAGCGGATTTCGCTGATCGTCGACCCGAACCAGGCGACCTTCATCTCGATCGACGCCTGGAATTTCTCGCGTTGCTCCGGCTCGAGCCGTTCGCGAACCAGGATCGCCACCCGCATCGGCCGGAACGCCAGGACCTTGACGACCGCTTCGCCACCGGCGCAGACCGTCTCCACCTCGCCAAGCCGCGCCTCGGGAACGACAAACGGGGTGACTTTGACCCCGGCAATCGTTTTGCCTTTCGAGACGAGCTGGCCGTCGAAGAGGGTAAAGATGGAGATGTCCGTGACCGCATTCAGCGCCTCGAGCCGCTGGACGTCCACCTTGAAGATGCCGTTGATCGCGGCGCTCAGGCGTACCTGGCTCTCGACGGGACCATGCTGGACGACGCCCGGACCGGCAACGAGCTCGGCCAGCCGGCGGGCCGCCTCGTCCTCGTGGATATCGCCCGGTTCCAGGCGAACCACATGGAGCTCATCGATTCGGGCGCCGGCCACGACGGGCCAGTCGTCCCGGCTGAGAACTCGTCCCTTGAGCAGCAAGACTCGGTGATGGTCATCCGGGACAAGAATGGTTTGCGCCAGCACCGCGCCGTCGATCGTCGCCGCGTTCAAACCCGACCCGCTAAGCGCTTCGGGCTTCATGCTGCCGGAGCCGGCGTGGCCGCCAAACCGGGCATCGGGCCGCCGACCTTGCCGTGACGGACGGCAACCATCTGCGACAGGATCGCCAGCGCCGTCTCCTCGGCCGTTTGCGCTCCCAGGTCGAGGCCGATCGGCGCGTGCACGCGCGCCAGGTCATCCGGATTGACGCCGGCGGCGGTCAGCCGGGCCACCCGGTCGCGATGCGTCTTCTTGCTGCCGATGGCGCCGATGTAGCGCGGCCGGCCACGCAGCGCCGCGGTGATGGTCGGGTCATCGAACTTTGGATCGTGGGTGAGGATCACGACGTAGGTCGACCCATCCATCGGCACGTCGTTCAGGACCTCGTCCGGCCAGGCGTGGATCACCTGCCGCGCCTCCGGAAATCGCTGGCGGTCGGCGAACTTCGAGCGGGCATCGACAACAGTGACGCGAAACCCCAGCGTGGTGGCGAGGCGGGTCAGCGGGATCGCGACGTGCGAGCCGCCGAAGATGAACAGCTCGGGCGGGCGGGGAAACGGTTCCAGGAAGAGACCGTCACGCCGCACCGGGTTCTCTCGCTCGAGCAGCTCAGCGGCGCCTGCTTCGGCCGCGGTCAGGAGCCGGCGAGCGCCGGGGGCGTCGCCCACGTCGGTCGTCAGCACCACCGGCCGCTCGGCTTCCAGCGCGCCGATCAGGTCGCGATGCACCTCCGTAAGCGGCTCGATCAGGACGTCGACTTCGCCGCCGCAGCTCAGCCCGACCGTCCAGGCGAGGTCGTCACTGACCCCGTAATGAAAAAGGCGGGCCGGCTGCCCCTTGAGGATCGCCTGAGCCTGCTCGAAGACCTCGCCTTCGAGGCAGCCACCGCTGACGGACCCGGCGATCTTTCCGGATTGGCTGATCGCCATCCGTGATCCGGCCGGTCGCGGCGCGCTTCCCCAGGTGCTGATCACCGTGGCGACGGCCACCGGATCGCCGCCGGCGAGCCACGCTTTGACGTCGGTCATGACGTCCCGCATAGATCAGAGTCTAGACAGATTTTCGGATGCCGCCGTCAGGCGGTCGCGCCCACCGGCGTCTGCCGGCGGACCGGGCGACGGCTCGCCGTCTCGAGCAGGAGCACGCCGAGCGCCTCGAGATTGGCCAGGTTGTGCGCCGGCAGGAAATCGTCGACGAACGGCAGCGCGGCCTGCAACCCCAGGGTCAGTGGTTCGTAGCCGGGAGCGCCCATCAGCGGGTTCATCCAGATCAGTCGGTGGCAGGAACGTTGCAGCCGCGCGATGGCCGTGCGCATCTGGGCGGCGTCGCCGCGATCCCATCCGTCGCTGATGATGGCGACGGTGGCGCCGTGACTGAGCACGCGCCGAGCGTAGCGGCGGTTGAAGGTCTCGATCGCCTCGCCGATGCGTGTTCCTCCCGACCAGTCATCCACCGAGGCCATCACCCGGTTGAGCGCCGCATCGACGTCGTGACTGCGGAGCAGATGGCTGATCCGGGTGAGTCGGGTGGCGAAGACGAATGCCTCGACTCGGGTGCTGGCCGTCTTGAGCGCGTAGGTGAAATTCAACAGAAGTCGCGTGTATCGCTCCATCGAGCCGCTGATGTCGCAGAGCAGGACGAGGGGCCGGGGCCGCTGTGTCGGGCTTTTCCAGCTAAAGACCAGCAACTCTCCACCAAACCGAAGACTCCGGCGGAGGAGTCGCCGGATGTCGAGCCGATCGCGACCTCCTGGACGGGCTCGCCGAGACCGGGTGAGACCAGCCGGCAGCCGCATCAGACGGATCAGCCGCCGGACCTCGGCCATCTCTGCCTCGGTGAGCGTGTCGAAGTCCTTCTGGCGAAGCACCTCGGCCCGCGAGTAGCTCGCGACCTCCATCTCCTCAGCGCCCTCGGCCAGGTCGCCGTCATCGAGCACCTTGAGCTGCCGGCCCGTGAAGGTGGCCGTCCCGCCCGGCTCGGTCTCCGGGACTTCTTGTGGCGGGGCCGCGCCGTCGTCGACGCTCGATGCGCCGAGGAAGGCGGCTAGCGCGCGATCGAGCAGCCGAAGATCATCGCGCCGTCGGGCGAAGTGGACGCGGACCGCCGTCCGCAGGTCGTCGGCGCGCCCGATGTCGATGACGCTCAGGGCGGTGAGAAACGGCAGCATCCGTGCCGGACCGGCGTCGAAGCCGAGCCCGCGAAGGATCCGGCCGAAATGCAGCCAGTTCCTGGTCAGGATCGCTCCGGGATCAGGCATTGACGGCGCGGGCCAGCAGCTCTCGCGAGCCCGCCCCCCGCAGTCGTTCGAGGTCCTCCTGGTACTTGACGATCGAGCCGAGGGTCGCCTGCACCGCCGCCTCATCGAGCTCGCTCTGGCCGAGCGCGATCAATGAGCGGGTCCAGTCGAGCGTCTCGGCGATCCCGGGCAATTTATAGAGGTCGAGCCTTCGCACGCCGCCGATGAACGCGCTCACCTGGCGGGCGAGCTTTTTTGGGACCTGCGGAACTCTCGCCGTGATGATCTCGTATTCCCGGTCGACGGTCGGGTAATCGATCCAGAAGTAGAGGCAGCGGCGCTTGAGGGCGTCGTGAATCTCGCGGGTCCGGTTCGAGGTGATGATGACGGCGGGCGGCTTCACTGCCTTGATGGTGCCGATCTCGGGGATCGAGATCTGGAAGTCGGACAGCAACTCGAGAAGAAAGGCCTCAAACTCGTCGTCCGCCCGGTCGATCTCGTCGATCAGCAGGACGGGCGGGGTGCTGCCATCGCTTTCGATCGCCTGCAGCAGCGGCCGCTTGACCAGGAACTGGTGGCTGTAGATCTCGCGCTCCGTCTCTTCCCGATTCGAACCGGAGGATTCGAGTAGCCGGATGTGCAGCATCTGCTTCGCGTACGCCCACTCGTAGACGGCGTTGTTGACATCGATCCCCTCGTAGCACTGCAACCGGATGAGCCGCGTCTTGAGGATGTCGGCCAGGACCTTGCCCACCTCGGTCTTCCCCACCCCCGCCTCTCCCTCGAGCAGGAGCGGCTTGTCGAGCGTGAGCGAGAGGAACAGGGTCGTGGCCAGGCTGCGATCGGCGATGTAGTGGTGATCGAGCAGGGCCCGTTGGACGTCTTCGATGGTCGCAACGGGAAGGTCTTTCATGGCCGAATTGTAGGGAGAGCGGCCACGACGCGGCAGCCGCTCTCCCTCCCTATCGTTCTAGTGGTGCGCCGTGACGTCTTCCAATGCCCGGCGCGTCAGCACCTGCACCAGGTGCCGCCGGTAATCCGGTGAGCCGTTCAGGTCTTGCGGCGGGTCGGTGCCATCGGCCGCACGCTCCGACGCGTTGCGGATGTCCTCATCGTGCGCGGCCTTGCCTCGCAGCGACTGCTCGACAGCCGCGGCACGCAACGGACGGCTGCCCATCCCCGTCAGGCCGATCGCGACCTGGGAAACATCGTGGCCGCTGACCGTGACCTGGGCCGCGACGGCGACGATGGCCCAGTCCTGCGACCGTCGGCTGAACTTGAGATAGGTGCCGCGGCTGCCTGCCGGCGGGGTGGCGATCCGGATCTCCCGAACGACCTCATTCGGCTCGAGGGCAGAGGTGAAAGTGTCGACAAAGAAGTCGCGAGCCGGGATGCTGCGCTCGCCGCGCGGGCCGACTACCATGAGTTCGGCGTCCAGCGCCAGCAGACACGCCGGGAAGTCGCCGAAGGGGTCCGCGTGCGACGCGGCTCCGCCGATCGTTCCCCGGTTACGCACCTGCGGATCGCCGATTTGAGCGGCAGCGTTGCTGAGCAGCGGCAGCTTTTTGCGCAGCAGCTCAGAGAACTCGATGTCGTGATGGGTCGTCAGCGCGCCGATCGCGATCTGGCCATCCTCCTCGCGGATGTAGTTGAG
>Ga0070706_100000187_pt1 | contig 78411 bp, 71 predicted proteins | sample KBSK5501metaG_FD_65476 | JGI IMG/M metagenome (GOLD analysis project Ga0070706, IMG submission 65476) | Corn, switchgrass and miscanthus rhizosphere microbial communities from Kellogg Biological Station, Michigan, USA - KBS K5-50-1 metaG | ecosystem: Host-associated > Plants > Roots >...
GAAGGGCTCGCCGACCTCGCGCCAGGCCCGGAGGCCCGGTACGAGGCCACCGAAGCCATCTCCCTCGCGTTCGTCACGGCGTTGCAGCTGCTGCCGCCGCGGCAGCGCGCCGTGCTGATACTGCGTGACGTCCTCGGCTTCCGGGCTGCGGAGGTGGCGGGCATGCTCGACGCCACCCAGGAGTCAGTGACCAGCGCCCTCAAGCGCGCCCGCGCCACCCTCGCGCACCAGCCCGCGCCGTCAGCCGATCACCAGGCACCCCCGCCGCCCGGCTCGGCCCCCGAACAGCAACTCGCGGCCCGTCTGGCCCGCGCCTTCGAGAGCAGCGACGTGCAAGGCGTCGTCTGCCTGCTCACCCACGACGCGTGGGTGCGGATGCCGCCGCTGCCGATGGAATACCAGGGACGCGAGCTCGCCGCGCGGTTCTTCGCGTGGGCCTTCCACGACGGCCGCAGGTTCCGCCTGATCCCCACCCGGGCCAACCGGCAGCCCGCGTTCGGCCTCTACCAGCGCGACCCCTACGCCGCGATCGCCCACGCGAACGGCCTGCTCGTGCTGACCCTCGCCGGCCACCAGATCAGCGCCATCACCCGCTTCGAACCCGGCGTCCTGCCCCAGTTCGGCCTCCCCCGGACTCTGCCCGGCTGAGCAAGGTAACGCGCCCAGCGGCCCAGAGGGCAAGCGGACGCTCCGGGGTCCTGCCCCGTCAAGCATGCGCTCACGACCGCCCACTTTCTCAGCCGGCCGGTATCTGCACTGTCGAGGGGTCGCAGCCGAAGCGAGCCGGCCGGCCGGCAGGCCCGCGACATCCACGGGCAGAAAGGAAAGGGATACAGATGACCAATCGCGTACAGCAGCGGTTCGGCGCCCAGGCCGCGGTGCTGGAACGCAACGTCTCACCGCAGGTAGCCGCGGAGTACAAGCGGGCCGCCCTCGCCAACGTAGCCGCGCTGGGCCTCCTGGCGCTCGGCTGCGTAGGCGAGCTTGGCCGCCACGATTCGGTCCGGCTAGCCGGCGCAGCCATGATGGTGACCGGCGCGCTGTGGCCGCACGCGCAGCCTTCAGCGGCGATGCTGGCGGCCTACCAGGCCGATCCGGCGCTGGCGTCCATGCGGCTCGATTTCACCGCGACCCTGCGCGAAGTGCTCGAAGTGCTGATCGCCGGGCTCCTGGCCCGTTCGTCCCGGCCGCCACCGGATGATTGATATGGCTCGCTACGGGAAGTGTGCCTTAAAGCGATAGCACACTCGCGGAGGTATCAAATGGCCCGCATGAAAAGAATCGACGAGGCCCGCATAGCAGCCAGCGCCACAGACCGCGCGCTGCAGGCGGCGGCTCGGGTAAAGCCGCTGGCCAGGAGCACCCGGGAAGCTGCGGGACGCGGCCTGCACAGCACCCGCGCCTGGGCGGCGCCGCAGGTCGAGCGCACGGGGCACGTCCTGCAGGACAGCGTCGCGCCCAAGGTCTCGGCCCTGCTGTCCTCGGCCGCGCAGTGGCTCGAGCCCGAGAAGCCACGGCGTAAGCGCTGGCCCAGGCTGGCTGCCATCTCGGCGCTGACGGCCGCGGCAGGCGCGGCCGCAGCTGTTGCCCGCAACCGCAGGAAGCCGGACGTCACGACCCAGGCGGCCGACGTGACCCCCGCCGCGCAGGCACCTGACGGGCAGGCGAGGACTCCCGCCGACGCTGACGCCGCCGGGAACAGGCAGATCCACACGCCCTGACCAGGCTCCCGGCGTAGTCACGACTACCTGCCGCGTACTCATCGTTGCTGCCCCCCCGGCAGCGGCGTGATGTTGTAGTTCATCCGGAAGAGGTTCTCCGGGTCGTACTGTGCCTTGACCCGGCCAAGCCTCGCGTACTTTTCCGGCCCGCCGTAGGCCTCCACGACGCGGTCCATCTCGTCGAAGTTGAGCATGTTGACGTAGATGCCCCGTCCGGTCCACGGCTCGAGATCCCGGACGATTCTCCGGGTCCGGTCAATGTAGTCGGCGTCGTTGGCCGGGTCGTTCCAGGCCATCGCGAAGTTGAGCCACAGCAGGTACTGGCGGTTGGAGAAGGCCGTCGCGTCCTCCGCGACGTCGCCGATGGCCCCGCCAAGGCCGATGATCTCGACCTCGCCATGCATGGGCATGTCCTTCCAGAACTCCACGAGAGTGTCGATCGCCTCCCCGGCCAGCTCCGACACGTGCGCTTCCTTGGTGTAGTAGCGCTGGCCGTCGGGGAACTCCTCGTCGAGGAGCTTCTGCACGGCCGCCCCGAACGGCAGCACGGTCGAGGCCGTCACGCACGGGTCCCCGACGCCGCCGAGACGGTCGACCAGCGCGACACCGGCGGCGTCGTCGGCATCGTCGAGCCACATCGCGATGAGCATCAGCAGCCGCTTACCGACTAGCTCTGGTGGCACGAATGGCAGCGCCGGGACGTCGTGCTTGAGCGCCGCGTGCCAGCCGATGGTGCGCGGCAGCGTGGGCACGATCGAGGCGTACGCGCGCAGCGCCTCGGCGGCGTCCTCGGGGTGGTACAGCGAGACGCCGATGCGCATCATCGGGCCGAAGTCGCGCGCCCGGAAGGTGAACCGCGTCACCACCCCGAAGTTGCCGCCGCCGCCCCTGAGCGCCCAGAACAGCTCCGGGCGCTGGTCGGCAGAGACCTCGACGACCTCGCCGCTGGCCAGCACCACCTCCAGGGAGACGAACTGGTCGCAGGTCAGCCCGTACATGCGCGAGAACCAGCCGATCCCGCCGCCGAGCGCCAGGCCGGGAACGCCGGTCTCGGACATGATCCCGGCGGGCACGATCAGGCCGTGCGGTGCGGTGGCCGCGTCCACGTCGCCGAGCAGGCAGCCGCCGCCGACGTGCACCAGGTGCTGCTCGGCGTCGACGGTCACGTTGCGCATCCCGCCCAGGTCGATGGTCAGGCCGCCCTGTGACACGGCCTTGCCCGACACCGAGTGCCCGCCACCGCGGACCGCGGGCGGGAGCCTGTGGGCCCGTGCCACGTTGACGGCCGCGGCCACGTCCTCGGTGCAGGTGCAGCGCAGGATCAGGCCGGGATGCCGGTCGATCATGGCGTTCCACACCAGCCGGGCCTGGCCGTAATCGGCGTGACCGGGGCCGATGATGTCGCCCTTGAATCCGCCAGCGAGCTGGTCGGCTATGCGCAGCCGTAGCTCATCATCGATCTCGGGGCCCGTCACAACCGTTGTGTCGGGCGATGACGTCGTTGCCATGTGACTCTTCCTTTCCGCCAGGATCTTCTCGCTCATTGACGGGAACCTTTCGTTCAGGTCAATCGAAGGGGCGGTGATCGGCAGCCGGCCGACAGCCCTGGTGAGGGCGCCGCGGAGGTCATCCGCGGCCGGCGGCCCGATCGCGGCGCGCCGTCGCAGGTGCTGCCACAGCCGGGGGAGCAGATCATCCGCCACGGCCCGCCATGAGGCGATCTCCTCAGCCGTGAGCGGTGTCACGTGACCGGCCGCCCGGGTGGCGAGCCAGGCGTCACAGGCGGCGGACAGCAACCACATCCGGGCCACCGCGACGCCGGGTGTCGCGCCGAGGGTCAGCGCGCCGTTCCCGCGCAGCAGCACGGCCTCACCGGCCGGCAGGCTCGCCGCCGCGCCCTCGGCAAGATCAGCCGACCGCAGCAGGCGGGCGCTGTCGTGCACTGGAACCGATTCGCCGAGCCAGGCGGCCTGCCCGTGCAGCGGCGCCAGCGCCGTGGTTGTGGCGGCCGCGGCGAAGGCGGCCGGGGGCTGGGCCCGCGCGATCGAATCGGCGTCGGGCCGGGCGTGGTAGAGGGCGAGATGGGCCCAGGCCTCGGCTGGCGCGCCCGCCGGCAGCGACGGCGTGTCCAGTGGCATGGTGATGATGGTGGATTCGGTGACGATGGCCAGATCGGCGGCGGGGGTGATCAGCATCGAGGCGCCCGAGCGGGCCGATACGTGCCCGTACGCGGTGACCAGCCCGAGACCGGACAGCACATGCGCGGCCTCAACCAGATCGTTGCGCAGCGCCGATGCCGGAGTCACCGCAGGTCCTCCTGTCTTTCCAGGCGCCGGCCGTCTTCCCAGACCGTCCGGCGATGGCTAAACTGTATGCAGTTTCGCGGGAAAGGGGAAGAGCCGTGATCTCAGGACTGCACCATTACGCCTTGGAAGTACCGGACCTGGCGGTGGCTGAGGGTTTCCTGCAGGACTTCGGCCTGGAGACTCAGGAGAAGGACGGGTCACTTGTCGCCCAGTGCCCCGGCCGCGACCAGGAACAGGTCCGGCTGCTTCAGGCGCGCGCCAAACGGCTGCACCACGTCTCGTTCACGCTGCGCCCGGGCTCGCTGGACTCAGTACGGGAGGCGCTGGAGCGCGCCGGCACGCCTGTCATCGAGCCGCCCGCGGGCGCCATGGAGCACGGCCTGTGGGTGCGCGACCCCGACGGCACCGCGGTGCAGTTGCTCGATGAGGCGCAGGCTCCCGCCCGTCCGGTCGCTGACGTGCTGGCGAACGTGGGCGGTACGCACCAGCGGATCGGCGTGGCGCAATGGCAGCAGGCCACCGGGGACGTCATGCCGCGCCGGCTGGGGCACACGCTGCTGTTCACGCCGCAGCCGCAGCAGATGACCGAGTTCTACACCGGAGTGCTCGGGCTCCGGGTGAGCGACCGGATCCACGGCCTGGTGACGTTCCTCAACGCCGGTCCCGGGGACCATCACATCTTCGGGTTCATCGCGAGCAGCCACCCGGGCTTTCATCACGCCAGCTTCGAGGTGCCGTCCATCGATGCGATCGCGCTTGGTGCCGACCGGATGCGCAGCCGGGGACGCGACGCCGGGTGGGGACTGGGACGTCACACAATCGGGTCGAACTTCTTCCACTACAACCCCGACCCGTGGGGCTCGTGGATCGAGTGGTTCTCCGACATCGACCAGATCGACGACTGCTGGGTCGCCCGCGAATGGGACGTCCCCCCGCACCTGTGGGGAACGCCGCCCCCGGAGACCTTCCTGAGCAATCGCGAACCGCGCGGCTGAACCGGGCCAAGGCCTGGACTGTACTCGGCGGCACGTGCGCTTCTACGTGCGACAGAGGGCGTCAGATCGGTTACGGACTGGTGGTGGTCAGGGGCGGCCCGTGATCTTCTCCGCCAGCACCGAATCGAACCGCGCGACGGCGCTGCATGGTCATCTCTCCGCTCCCACTGCTCCATCGGGATCTGGTCGTGAGGGCCTTCCGGTCAGCGGCAGGTGGTCCATCAGGCCGGCCACGGCCTGCCCGGTACTCGCGCCGATCAGCGATCCGACCACGATGTCGCCTGGGTAATGCACCCCAGTGTGCACCCGGGAGTACGCGACCGCCGCCGCCAGGAACCGCAGCGCCAGGCCGAGCCAGGGCTGCTCCCGGCCGATGGCCGAGGCGAAGGCGAACCCCGACGCCGCGTGCCCGGACGGGAACGACGTGGAGGTCGGCATCCGCACGTTCCGTTGCTCCGGGACTCCGGCGCCGACCCGGTCAGGGCGCTGCCGGGACCAGAAGGACTTGACATTAAGGTTTATCAGCGCGGAGGTGACGCCGATGGCCAAAGTTCCGCGCACCGCCGCACGCCGGCCGGCCGGGCCGCCCGTCACGGCGAGCCCGGCCGCGATGGCCAGCCAGAGGCGGGAGTTGTTAGCGGCGTTGGAGAGTCGGCGCAGCGGCTTGTCGAGGGACGGGGTAGGCGTGGACGCTACGGCGGAGTAGATCGCCTGGTCCATTGCCCCGAGCTCGCGCAGCCCTTCGGCAACCTCCCGGCGGACCGGCCCGCCTAGCTGCGCGAGCCAGTCAGCCAGGCGCTCCGCTACCGCCTTGGCGCCAGCGGGCTCGCGGGCGGGGTCCTGCTTTGCCATCGGCGTATGCTAACACCCAGGCCAAACGGGAACGCGGGAACGGCCTGCCAGTCAGGGAGGATCAAGTGCCGGGGCAGCGCGCGGCGGTGGGGGCGCCGCAGCGGCCGAGTGCGGGTCGGCGGCTGGCGGCCGCGGCCGCCCTGGCGACGCTCGTAGCAGCCGCCGTCCTTCTCCTCATCGGGATCGCTCTCCACGTGGCGGCCGTTGTCCTGGCCTTCGTCTCCCTGCTGATCTGCGCCACGGGCGGCTGGTACGCGGTGTCGAGGCGCGGCGTGGTGCGGGTGATCGCCGTGGCCGTGGTGGTGGCATCTCTCGCGGCGTTGGGCACCGGCCTGTTCTTCGCCAACATCAGTGTCTGGCGGCTGAGCCTCGTCGTGGTCCTGGGCGGGCTGTCAGTCCTGGCCGCGCGGTACGCGCTCCGGCGGACTCGCAGGCAGCTGCGCGCCGATCCGGCGCACCTCATTCGGGCCGAGCGCCCAGCGCATCCCGTTCTGATCATGAATCCGAAGTCCGGAGGCGGCAAGGCGGAGCGGTTCCACCTGGCCGAGGAATGCCGGAAGCGGGGCATCGAGCCGGTCGTCCTGCGGCCTGGCGATGACTTGCGCCAGCTGGCCGAGGACGCCATCGCGCGGGGAGCCGACGCGATCGGCATGGCTGGCGGCGACGGTTCCCAGGCGCTGGTCGCCTCGGTCGCCGCGCGGCACGATGTCCCGCATGTGTGCGTGCCAGCGGGCACACGGAACCATTTCGCTCTCGACCTCGGGCTGGATCGCAGCGATGTGGTGGGCGCGCTCGAGGCGTTCGCGGAGGGGGTCGAGCGCCGGATCGACCTGGCCACCGTGAACGGGCGGACGTTTGTGAACAACGCCTCGCTCGGGCTCTACGCAGAGGTCGTCCAGTCGCCCGACTACCGGGACGCGAAGCTGAAGACCGCCGCCGCGATTCTGCCTGACCTGCTCGGCCCGGACGCGACCCAGCTCGACCTGCGCTACGCGGGGCCGGACGGCGAGGCGCACCGCACGGCCCACCTGATCCTCGTGTCGAACGACCCGTATCAGCTCGACCACCCAGGTGGCCGGGGAACCCGTGCGCAGATCGACCGGGGCGTGCTCGGGATCGTGGCGGTCATGATCGCCGACGCGGCTGCGGCCAGGACCTTTGCGGTGCTCGAGGCGGCGGGCCAGGTCCGCCGGTTCCCCGGGTGGGTCGAGTGGAGCGCATCGCGATTCGAGGTCAGCTCTGGCGCCCCGGTGCAGATCGGTGTCGACGGCGAGGCACTGACAATGGATCCGCCCGTGGTCTTCGAGTCCCGGCCGGGCGCGTTGCGGATCCGGCTGCCACGCCACGCCCTGCAGCGCTCACCTGCGGCGAGAGCGGCGCACCTGCTTTCTGGCTCGACCATCGCGGAGCTTGGCCGAGTCGCCGCGGGCCAGGTCGGCGCGGGCTGAAACGGGGCTAAACCCTGCGCGATCACGAGGAATGGCCGTTGACGCGCAGGATGCGCAGCGCGCCCACGACGATGCAGCCGCGCGTAGTGAAGGGTGTCCTTGATTACCGTGAACCTGGGTGCGCATTAGAGTCCCAGGAAACGAGGAGGGTGGCTATGGCGGAGATAACGCTCATGATCGGCGGCGACGTCAGCGGTACCGATGGTGTCTGCGGCGAGGTGAGGCGCGTGGTCGTCGACCCCTCTGCGCGGAAGGTCACCCATCTCATGGTCGAGCCGAAGGGGCGGCAAGGGCTCGGCCGACTTGTTCCTCTGGACCTTGTCGACGCCACGGCGGGGGAGATCCGGCTCCGCTGCACCATGGCGGAGTTCGAGAAGCTCGGCTCCGGCGAAGAGACGGAGTTCGTGCCGGGCTCCCTCGGCTACAACAAAGGCGGCCCGGCACAAGTGGTCTCTGACCCTGACTACCCCGGCTCGGGCGGCCCGGTCGTGGACGGCAATACTGTCCCGGGATTCTCGGAGACCGAGATCATCGACATCGTCCCTGAGGACAAGGTGGAGATGCGGCGCGGCGATCACGTCCGTGCCACCGACGGGGACATCGGGCAAATCCGTGCGGTCCGCATCGACCGTGACAGCTACGACGTGACCTCCGTGCTCCTCGAAGAGGGACACCACTTGTGGGGTCACAAGGAAGTAGCTATCCCGATCCGCGCCGTAGCTAGCTTCGACGACGGTATCCAGCTCAACATCAACAAGCAGCAGGTAGAGGACTTGCCGCCCGTCGACACCCATCACCCGAACGTGTAGCCGTAGCGATTCCATGATCACAAAAGATCGCCGTCATATAGGGCGGTATGCCAAAAGGTAAACGGGGGGCTGGCGGGTGCTGGTGTGGGCTGGGGTTGCTGAACTCTTGGGAGACCGGCTTCGATGCTTTCTAAGGTCGGCTCGGGCTCGGGCTGGGTGGCGGTCACGCCGTCATCACCGCCCACACGACCTTGCCGCTTGACCGCGCGGGCGTGTGCACGCCCCACTGTTCGCTCAGCGTCTCGACCAGGAGGAGCCCCCGCCCGCGTTCTGCCTCGGGGTTGTCCGGCACGGCGCGGGCGGGCCGGTTGTGGCTGGCGTCCCAGACTGCAACCATGACGCGCTGCCGGTCGGAGTAGAGCCAGACCCGGACTGGTGGCGTCCCTGGGAACCACCGCCCGTCATATCGGCTGCCATTCAGGTCCGCCGACGCTGCGACTGCGTTCGTCGTCAGTTCCGCGACGATTAGCTCGGTAGTGCTATCGAAGGTAGGTAGACCCCACTCCCAGAGGAGGGCACGGGCATGGAGCCGGGCGCAGGGCACCGCGCTGGCCAGGGGCGCTAGCTCCAGGTATGAGCGCAGCGGCCATTTCGCCCAGTGGTGGGCGGTACCGGCTCTGGAGCTTTTCACAGATCCGTACTCAGACATGCCCGATGTTGCAATCGGGCAGTCGTTTACAGAGCCGGTACCGCCGCTCATGGGAAACCACTTTCTCCATGAAAGCCTTAAACCTGACACCGGGCAGGAATGCGGGCCTGCCCGGTGTCAGGGCCTTTACGGACTTGACCCAACGTCCGCCGTCATCGTGCTACCGTCATCGTGCCACTACTACCTAGCATATGCAACATACAGATGCAACTTTCGTGAGAGGCATGGATGGCGCCACAGAGCAGTCCTACGGTCAAGCGGCGCAGGCTTGCGGCCGAGCTACGTCACTACCGGGACGCTGCAGGTCTGACGATTGACGACGTGGCCGAGCGTCTTGAGTGGTCAACCGCGAAGATCAGCCGCATCGAGAACTCGCGCGTCAGTGTCTTGCCTCGTGACGTGAAGTTCCTGCTCGGCGTATACGGCCTGACCGATCGCGACCCAGCATGGGATGTCATGCTCACGCTTGCGCGTGAGAGTCGCGAACGTGGCTGGTGGCATCAATACGGCGATGCGGTGCCGGACTGGTTCGAGGTCTATGTCGGCCTTGAGGCCGACGCTACGTCTATCAGCGCCTATCACACCGAGTTCGTGCCGGGCCTGATCCAGACGGCGGACTATGCAAGGGCAATCACCCGGGCGAAGCTGTCTGACGTGACAGACGATGATCTTGAGCGCATCGTCGGCGTGCGTATGGAGCGTCAGAAGATTCTGACCTCCGACGATGGACCACACGTCTGGTTCGTGATCAACGAAGCCGTGGTGCGCCGGGTAGTCGGCGGACCCCAGGTCATGCGTGGGCAGCTTGACAGGCTGATGGCCGTTGCCGACCTGCCTCGCGTACAGCTACAGGTACTTCCCTTCGACGCTGGCGCTCACGCGAGCATGGACGGATCGTTCAGCATCCTCGCGTTCCCTGAGCAGGCAGACCCGCAGGTCGTGTACATGGAGTACCTGACCGGCGCCCTGTATTTGGAGAAGCCAGCCGACACCGACCGCTATAGACTCGTGGTCGACCACTTGCGCGCCACGGCGCTCAACATGGACGCCTCACGCGCGTTGATCGCAGGCATAGCCGAGCGATTGGGATGATCTGTACCCCTCAAGGAGTGAAACTCCGTGAACATGACAGCGGACCTGACGCGAGCCGTCTGGCGTAAGAGCACGTTTTCCAACGGTTCAGGTGGCGACTGTGTAGAGGTCGCCGCCAACCTTGACGGCATCGTGGCCGTCCGTGACTCCAAGAACCCGCACGGCCCGGCGCTGATCTTCACCCCTGGTGAGTGGCGGACGTTCGCCGCTGGGGTGAAGTCGGGTGAGTTCGATCTGACCTGACCTGATCGTCCGGTCGCCAGTTCAGGGGGCATCGCTGTGCGGCCTGGTATTCCCCTTTGGCGCACCGCCCTATGCGTCTGGCGGGAATCCTTCGTGATCATGGAAAGGCGTCACTGTGATGGCCTACAGCAGCCACATCCGCCACGCCGGTCACAGCGACGAGGTCCGCAACGGCTGCCGGCCGCTCACGCTGACACGCCCTGCTTGTCGGCCGCCAGCCGGCGCATGGCGTTCAGGGTGGCCTCCACCGCCTTGAGGTAGTCGCCGGTCATGGAGTCGGCGTACTCCTGCTCGGCGGCCGAGCCTCCCTCGACGCCGGAGACGACGAGGGCGAAGCTGAACCGGAGGTGAAGGTCATCGTCGGCGCCTTCGATCTCGTTGGCGATGGTGCCAAGCACCGGGCCGGCGATCCGGGTGAACACGACCCGGTGCGGCGCCTCCAGCGTGATGCGCTCGGTGAACCGCTCTCCGCGGAAGTCGATGTCGCGGTCGAACACGGTGTCGCCGTGCCGGGTGGTCACCTCGCAGAAGGTCATGCTGGGCACGAAGGGCAGCGCGTTGTTCGCCTTGAGTACCAGGCCGTCCCATACGGCGGCCCGATCGAGTTGCGGTTCGCCGGCGACATTGACCGGCAACTGGTGCGTTACGTAGATCATGATGTCCTTCCCGATGGATCGATGACGGGGTTGTCGAGGGCACCCAGGCCGTCGATGGTGGTGCGGACGAGATCGCCGGGGCGCAGGTACAGGCCGCGGCCGGCGCCCACCCCGGACGGGGTGCCGGTCGCGATGACGTCGCCGGGCTCGAGCGTGACGACTTCGCTGGCCGCCCCGATGAGCTCGGCGACCGTGCAGATCATGTCGGCGGTCGATTCCTCCTGCTGAAGCTCGCCGTTCACCCACAGGCGCAGCATCAGGTCCTGGGGGTCAGGTACCTGGAACGCGGGAGTGATGCCGGGCCCGAGGGGAAGCGAGCCGTCGACGGACTTGGCGGCGAACCAGTCATAGGTGAAGGCGTCGGCTGGCACGCTGCGGCGTTTATGGTGTCCCCGCGCGGTGACGTCGTTGGCGACGCAATACCCGGCGACGTGCGCCAGCGCGTCCTGCGGTGCGACATCGCGGCCGCCGAGGCCGATGACCACGGCGAGCTCCGCTTCCCAGTCATACCGGGCCGTCTGCGGCGAGCGGACGATGATGGCGTCCGTGGGCCCGATCACGGTGGTGGTGGGAGCCTTGAGGAAGAAGTACGGCTTCCAGTCATCACCGGGAACCTCACCGCCCATCTCACGGATGTGGCGCCGGTAGTTGACGCCGGCGCAGACGACCTTGCGGGGCCACCGGACCGGCGCCAGGAGGGTGTCATAGTCGATGACGGGGGCATCGTCGACCTCGATGGCTCGCAAGACATCGTCGGCCTGCTTCCAGTCCTCGAGCAGCTCCAGCATGGTCGTCCAGCGCTTGAGGTCCGGCGGGCCGACCAGGGTCCCGTCCTCGCGCAGGACAGCCACGCCGATGGTGTCGCCCCGCTGGTAGGTCGCCAGCGACCACGTCATGAGGATGCTCCCCGGGTAAATGCCGAATCGCCGGAGATCTGGTCGTGGACGCAGGCGATGTCGAGTTCACCCCACCCGTCGGCGACTGCCTTGTCGAACACGGTCTTGGCCGACGTGAAGACCGGAGTCTGCAGGCCGGCCGCGGCGGCGGCGTCCTCGACCTGCCCGAGGATGGAGTGCAGCGTGTCGATCGGCCCGGGAGCGGGCAGCCAGGTGCGCTGCCGCATCACCGGGCCGCGTTGCTTCCAGATGGCCGATGCCGCGATCGAGTTGTCGAGGGTGCGCTGGACGAGTTCCAGGTCGAGGCCGCTACGGCGGGCCAGCACCATCGCCTCGGCGGCCGCGGCGGTATGCACGGCCAGGAGCATGCTCGCGATGTACTTCATCCGGGCGCCCGTTCCGAACACGCCGGTATAGACCCAGGGACCGGAGATGGCGTCCAGCACCGGCCGGACGCTGTCCACGCTGGCCTGGTCGCCGGAGGCAAAGGTGGTGGCCAGCCGCGGGCCGACCATGCCGGGGCTTCCGCTGATGGGGCAGTCAAGCAGGTCGCCGCCGCGGCGGCGGACCGCGTCCCGGATCCGGCTCTTGTGGCCGACGTCGATGGTGCTCATCTCGATGTGCACGGTGCCCGCCCGCAGTCTCGTGAGCGTCCCCGCTTCGCCGCACACGACCTGCTCGACGGCGGCCGCGTCGGGCAGGATCGACAGCAGGACGTCGGCCCGCTCGGCCACCTCAGCCGGGGAGGCGGCGGCAATGCCGCCGGACGCGATCAGCTCGGGTGACCCGCTGCGGCGGTAGCCGATGACCTCGAAGCCCCGCTCGGCCAGGTTGCGGGCGATGGGCATGCCCATCTTGCCCAGGCCGATCATGCCGACTTGGTACATCGCTACCTCCTGAAGTCACGCAGCCTCACGTCACGCAGCGGGTCAGCGCCACTCATAGGTCCCGGTGCCCAGGGACACCCGCACCGAGACGGCCCCCTCGTTGAGCCGCCAGCGATGCACCTCGAATGTCCGCAGCCCAGCCCGCACGAACGGGTCGCCTGCGGCGATGAGACGGGCCGCCTCCTCGTCGGGCGCGCGGAGAACGGTCACCCCGGAACCGGGCCCGATCCCGGGTCCTGACAGCAGCGGCCCGGACGCGAACAGCACGTCCGCCTGCTCCAGCTCCAGCAGCCAGGCCAGGTGACGCTCGACATGCGCGTCGATGGCGGCCTGGTCAGTGCCCGCTGCCGGGGTGGACAGGATGAGCCAGTAGTCACGCGCCAGCAGCCGGGAACGATCAACGGGGACCACTGGGGCCTGGCTGCTCACCCTCTAAACTGTATACACTTATTGTGTTACGTCAAGAGCCTGCTGTGTTACATCCATCGCCCGGTGGCGGCGAACTGTATGCAGGCTTCACGCGATCGGGAAGAATATCGTCATGGCCCGCACCTCGCTCATCCCCGACATCCGCAAGGTTCACCTGCCTGAAGCCCGGCAGGCCATCCCGCATGTGCATGCCTATCTGCGTGAGTGCATCCTCGACGGCACGCTGACGCCAGGCACCAAACTCTCGCAGGTGACCCTGGCCGGGCAGCTGGGCATCAGCCGCACCCCGTTGCGGGAGGTGCTGCGGATGCTGCAGGAGGAGGGCCTCGTCGAGATCGAGCCGAACCAGCGCACCCGCGTCGCCGGCCTGGACCCGCAGGAGCTTGACGACATCTACGCGTGCCGGATCCTGCTGGAGACCGTTGCCCTGTCGATGACGATGGGGAATTTCGTGCCGGCCGGCCGCAAGGAGGCCAAGCGGCTGCTGACGGCGATGCGGCGGGCGGCCAAGACGGGGGACTTTGACGCCTGGTTCGGGGCGCACGCCGACTACCACCGGCTGATCACCGCGGGCGCCGGTGAGGCCATGCAGCGGCAACTCCAGGCCTTCGCCGACCGGACGATCCGCTATATCCGGATCTACCAGCTGTCCGACCCGAACAGCTGGCAGGCTGCTGGCGACGTCGAGCATGCCCAGATCCTGGAGGCGCTGATCGCTGGCGACGAGCGGGGCGCGCTCACCGGGATGGCACATCACCTGGCGCGCACCGCGCTGCGCGTGCTGACCGATTGCGCGCCGGAGTACGTGCCCGTGGCGGTGCCGCACGCGGTCGCGCTCATCGACCGCAAACCGCCTGCCGCGTTGCGGCTGACCGGCGCGAGCTGACGTCAGTCAGCCAGGAACGGCTGGACAACGGCGAGGAACTCAGCCGTTTTCTCGATCATCGTCCAGTGCCCGCAGCCCGACAGGACGTGCAGCCGTGAGTCGGGGAGCAGGTCCAGCAGCTGGGCAGAGGAATCTTTCCATGGCACTACCCGGTCGTCGCGGCCATGCACCATCAGGACAGGAGCGCTGATCGCCGCGAGTTCCGCGCCGGATAGCGCCAGGTCGTCCACCCAGCGCTGCCGCGGCTCGGGGAACATCGCCGCCCACGAGTCCCGCACCCGCGGGTTGAGGCTGGCCTGGTAGCGGAGATCGACGAGTTCGTCGGTGATCAGGTCGCGGTTGTCCGCGAACAGCCCGAGGACCTGCCGCATCTGCTCCGCGCCGGGGGTGTAGCCCCACACCGCGTTCAGCCCGTCAGGCAGAGCCATCGCCACGCCCATCGAGCCCATGAGCACGATACGCCGCACCGCGCCCGGCCGGGCGGCCGCCATCGACAGTGCGATGGCGCCGCCCATCGAGTTGCCGATGACGTCGACAGGGCCGACTCCGAGCGTGCCGAGCAGGGCCAGGGCGTGGTCGGTCCAGGCCGCGCGGCCGTAGGTGCGCGGCTCACCTGTGGCCGTTCTGCCAAATCCCAGCTGATCGGGTGCGATGACGCGGCGGCCCGCGCTGATCGCCGGGATGACGGGGCGCCAGTTTGCGGTGGCGGTCACGCCGGGCCCTGACCCGTGCAACAGCAGCACCGGCACAGCGGCTCCCGGCCGAGCGGCTCCCGGCGCTGCGGTGTCGATGACGGCGGTGGCCACGCCATCCACATCGAGGTGGCTGGCCGCGAGGGTGCTGGTGGTCACGAGGCCTCGGCTCCGGCTCGCTCCGGCTGGAGCTGGGCCTGGCTGGAGACACGTTTCACCGGGCCCAGCCACATGTCGATGGAACCGATCTCGTCCGGGTCGAAGGTCCGCGGTACCCATGTGGCGTCGTCATCGATGCGGCGCACGCCGAACGAGTACTCGTAGGTGAACCCCTCGGGGCCGAGGAAATACAGGAAGATCGCGGTGGACTGAGGATGCCGGCCGGGCCCCATCTCGATCTCGACGCCGTGATCGACCAGGAAGTGCCAGTTGCGGAACACGTCGTCGATGGAGGCGACCTGGAAGTTCATGTGGCATAGCCCCGGCCGCTCGCCCTGGAACACGGCCAGCTTGTGGTGGACCGGATCGATCCGCAGCAGGCAGGCCGCCTCCCCGATCCAGTCTGACACCCGCGCGTTGAAGCGGGTGCTCCAGAACCGGTGGGCCTCGTGCACGTCGGGCGCGTCGAGGCACAGGTGACCGAACTCGGTGATGCCGGCCGGCCGGGTGAACGCGACCGGCCGGGCGATGGTCTCCTGCTGGCTTACCAGCTCCAAGCGATTACCGAACGGATCGTCAAAGGCGATGTACTCCCGTACCCGGCGGGAACGTGCCTGGTGCGCCGAGCCCCGGTGCACGGTGATCCCCGAGCGTTCGAGTTCGGTCTCGGCGGCGGCCAGCGCCTCGGAGTCGGCGACTGTGAAGCCGGAGGAAATGACGCCGGATGGTCCTTCGACCAGGGCCAGGCAGTGGTGGCGGTGGTCGGCGCGCAGATGCGCGACACCGAACTCGGCCGGGGTGGCCAGTTCCAGGCCGACGGTGCCGGTGGCGAACCGGACCGCCGCGTCAAGGTCGGCGACGCCGGAGCGGACATAGGCGATGTCGGTGAGCGTGATCATCGGCTCGGCTCAGGCGTAGACCGGGGCGACGTCGATGTAGATCTGCCAGTCGCGGACCAGGTCGCCCTCGTAGATCAGGATGTCCGCGTTGGGGAGCGTCACGGTCTTGCCGTCCTTGCGCAGATACTCGACGTCGATCTGCGCGACGACCGTGTCTCCGAACTCCCACACGTTCCTGATGTGGTGGGTCAGGCCGTCGATGCTGGAGAAGAACCCGGCGACCGCTTCCTTGACGGCCTCGCGGCCGGTGACCGGATCGGCGTTGGCGAAGCGGAACTTCGCGTCCGGGGTGAGGTGGGCGACGAACTTGTCGGGGTCGAAGGCGTCGATGTCGGCGAAAACCGTCGCTACGTCGCGGCTCATGACGTGCTCCCGTCGTTGGAAGACCAGGGATGATCTACTCAAAACTGTATGCAGTTAACCAGAGATGCGCAACGGCTCTTGACAGCAAAACTGCATACACATACTTTGCTGAAAGCGGCGACTCCGGGGACCTGACCATCACTGGGCTCTGTGCCCGTCGGCCGCCTGGCGCCGGTAACTTTCCCGCTCAGCAGATGAGGTGGTGTGGGCCGTGGACGTCGTCGCGCAGGCGGAGGCGGCCGACCGGCTGGCCTCCGCGTATGAGACGCGGGTCCCGATTGAGCCGTTGACGGAGAAGTACACCGGGCTGATGCTGGGCGACGCGTATGAGATCCAGTTGCTGCAGATCCGCCGGAGGGTAGCGTCCGGGACACGGGTCAAGGGCCACAAGGTGGGGCTGACGTCAGCGGCGCTCGCGCTCGCGGCCAATGACCTGGGACGGCGCGGTCTCGCCATCGAACCCGGCTGGATCGTCCTCACCGGTGGCATGACCGATGCCGTGTTCGTGACGCCGGGATCGGCGCTGGCCGTGCACTTCACCCATCTCGGTTCGATCTTCCTGTCCGGAGGCTGAGGTGCCGCTCGTCGAGGTGACCTTGGCTGAGGGCCGGACGCCGGAGCAGATCCGGTCGCTGATCCACGAACTGCACGAGGCGGTCGTCCGCGCCGCCGCCGCGCCGCCGGAGAGCGTGCGGGTCATCGTCCGGGAGGTGCCGGCCACGCACTGGGCGGCGGGTGACGTCACGATCGCTGAAAGGCGTGGCTGAGTGATCGCGCTGCATTGGCCTTCACGGAAGGCGGCCACGGCGCAACGCGCCTGACGCGGAACCCGAGGTGCCGCGTCAGGCGCGCTTGCGTGGTGCGGTCAGCCGCCGATGTAGTCGGCGGGCAGGTTCCGTCCCGGCACCTGGTCCGGCGCCAAGACCTTCTTGTCGCCCGGGTACGGCCGCACCCAGCCGGTGGCGGAGTACCAGTCGAGGCGGTTGAGCATGGCCGGGTTGGCCAGGTCCTCATTGGGCTTGGCCCCGCCGAAGTGCTGATGCGTGCTCCACGCGGCCCACTGCTGGTAGATGGCCATCATCGCGGCCGGGATCACTGTCGTGGCCGAGCCAACGGCCGCGGACCTGACCGCCTGCGCTGGCGTCCCCGCGGTCACCCCGGCCAGGCCCGCGGTCAGCGGGATCTGGTTGGGCAGTGCGTTGTAGGGGGTGAAATCGGGGTGGTTGGTGAAGGCGCTGAACATCGGCTCGGCCGCCCGGTCCTCCTGGTTCATGGGCTGGATGCCGAGGATCTGCTCGATCGTCTTCACCATGTTGAGCTGGGTGTAGTAGTTGTCGAGGACCACACCGCGCTTGGCGTACGGGCTGATCATCAGCGCCGTGCTCCGGTGCCCATCCACGTGGTCGACGCCGTTCTGCGGGTCGTCCTCGACCACGAAGATCGCCGAGGACTTCCAGAACCTGCTGTGTGAGATGGCGTCTACGACGCGCCCGACCGCCAGGTCATTGTCGGCGACCTGGGCGACCGGGTAGGGGTCGCCGCTGCCCACGCCGGAGGTGTGGTCGTCGGGCATCCACATCAGGTTCAGATTGGCGAGTGTGCCGGTCTTCTCGCTCTGCTGGAACGAGCGGAGCCAGATGTCAGTGCGGTACTGGTCCGGGACATCGAGGTCGAACCTCGGGTACTGGTGATTGTCGATCGCGTTGAGCGAGGGGATGTCGGCATAGGTGGAGTACTTGTCCAGCGGAACCGGTAGCGGGCCGCTGGCCTTGCCCTCCAGGATCTGGGAGTCCTGATACCACTGCTGCCAGGTGGGGTAGCCGGTGGCGGGCACGTTGAAGAAGTTGTTGTACTCGCCGAACGAGACCGCGGTCTGGCCGGCGCGCTGCGCCGCGTTCCAGAGGAATCCGTCCCGCTGGTAGGCGAGGGCGTCGCCGCCCTGAGCCGGGTAGCTCCGGAAGAACGCGCCGAACTCCTTCTCGATGTAATCGTTGGCGTCCGCCTGCATCAGCCAGTTGTGGCCATCCGCCGACAGCGTGCCCTCGTCGTAGAAGTTGTCGAACAGCCCGAAGCTGCTGGCCAGGGCGTGCTGGTTGGGGGTGACACTCCCGCCGAACTGCGCGAGGGACGGGTCACCATTGCCCTTGGCCATGTCCCCGAGCACCTGGTCGTAGGTGCGGTTCTCCTTCACGATCAGGAACACATGCTTGATCGGTGAGGGCTCCCCGAGCCGCGCCGGCACGGCGGCGGTAGCCCCGGCGATGCTGGGCGAGGAGCGCGACGCGAGCAGGTGCTCCCAGTCGTTGTCGACGAAGACCTGGTGGGTGTACCGGCCGAGGTCTTCCTGGCTGGGCAGGGCAAAGGTCGTCAGCGAACCCGTGTCGTCATAGGTGTTGTGCCCGGTCGCCGGATTGGTGCCGGGGCCCTTGGCGATCGTGCTCTCCGGGCCGCGTGCGCCGATGCCCTTGTCGTTGGTCACCACGATCTTGCCCAGCTTGGCGTCCAAGGCGACGTTGACCGGATACCAGTCGGTCGGCAGCAGACCCTGGTACTGCACGGGCGAGACCGGGCCGTTGTAGCGGAAGACGGCGATCGCGTTGTCCCGGCCGATGCTGACCAGGATGTGCTCGGCATCCGGCATGGTGATGGCGTTCGGGTAGCTGCCCACCGCAGAGCCTGGCAGCGGGTTGACGTTGAACGTCTGCGTGACCTGCTTGGCCGCCGTGTCGATGACCGACACGCTGTCGTCGTTGGAGTTAGCCACGAAGAGCGCCCGGCCGTGCAGGTACATGGCGGTGGGTTCCAGGCCGACGGAGATGATGCCGGTCTGCTGGCCGGTGCCCAGATCGACGATGGAGACCGTTCCGGTGCTGGCCGCCCCGGTGGAGTTGTCCGACACGATCGGCGTGCCGTCAGAGAGGTTGGTGAAGTCGCCCGGATTGGCCGGCCGGCCGCCTTCGTTGGAGACGAATGCCTGATCGCCTGCCAGGACGACCTGCCGGGGTGCGTTGCCCACCGGGACCTGGGTGACCAGCGCATTGGTGGCCGTGTCGATGACCCCGAGGGTGTTGCTGCCGTTGAGGGCCACGTATGCCTTCGACCCGTCCGGCGAGAAGGCCATGCCGGAGGGCAGCGCCGGGCCGTTCGGGCCAGTCAGCTGGATCACCACCGGCGTGGTGTTCACCAGGCCATTGGCCTGGACAGAGAAGCGCAGCAGGTCAATGGACTGCGGGACCCACAGGCTCTTTCCGTCCGGGGAGTAGAAGGGGCCGTCCGCGGCGACCGAGCCATCTCCGATGGCCGGGTCGGAACTGCTGCCCGTGCCCACCTGCTGGACGATCTTGCCGGTCGTGACGTTGATGAGCGACAGGAAGCCGGTGAAGTTTTGCCACGTCAGGGCGGCCATCGTGGTCCCGTCCGGGCTCAGCGTGCTGGACGGGAGCCGGCCGTTGGTGACAAGCGTGCGGGTGCCGATCGGCTTGACCCACTGATTGGACGGCAACAGGATCCCGTTCGCGGTATTCTGCCCGGTCTGCTGGTTGCCGAACTCACCGTTGAAGAACCCACTGGCCGCCCCGGCACTGACACCGCCGATGAGTACGACCAGGCTGGCCACGCTGCCGATGGCCAGCGTGCGCCGCGGCAGGCGCATCGCGACCTTCGCCGCGGCTCTCAGCCATTCCTTCGGTCGAGTGCGCATCCGTTTCTCGCCTCCGTTTCCCAGGACCCAGCGGACGCACACATAGGTGCGGCCATTACTGGGCTTGCTGCGCCAGGCTACGGATGGCAGACGTCTCCTACACTCCTGCCAGGTGAATTCCAGCGAGGTCCCGATGAACGGCGATCAATAGCCTGCTTGCCTCCCATGCGGCGTCAGCAGCCTCCGCCGTGTAACTAGAAATAGTGATTCAGGCACCCTTCGTGACCGGGCGCCGGGCCCCTTGCCTACCGTGCCGTTGTTTGCGCAGGGGCCCAGCGAACGGTGAAGCTATCCAATAGATAGCCAAACGCGTTCACCGTCGGTTGAACGAAGTTGTCCCGGATAGTCCGTGTCGCCTCGGTCTCGGCGGTCCTGACCAGCGGACCCGTAACTTGCTGGACGTGAGTAGATTTATAAAACGCGATGTGCTGGGCCTGGGAATAAAGCACTGACTCCGAAAACTGAGGCCGCAGGGCCATACCGCAGGCAAAACCCGGGTACGTCCAGCTATGCTGCGAGTCTATCGGCTTTGACGGGATATTGTCGATTGTGACATCGTGAACGGATTGCGGGAGCTGTGGCGGCGGAAGGGTCATTATGATCGTCACATGACCAGGCTTGCCCACCTGAGGGCGGCTGAGGACCTGCAGCCGGTAGTGGCCGGAAGCCGGTCTCCACCAGGCGGCGCCTGGATTGAGGTCGACAGTGGCGGACGCGTGGCCTACGGCGTAGAAGGTGCTGGCGTACCAGCACGGCCATGGGCCGATGCTCTTAGAAACCTTGTGCGTGAAGAAGAAGCTGAAGTTCGCCTGGCCGAGGGCTGGCTTGGAGATTCCCTCAATCTTCTGCAGCACCCAGGGGCCCAGATCGGTACTGGTGGTGCTGCTGGCACTGATCGTTTGCCACGGCCAGCCGAACTTGACGCTCGGCAGATGGATGTTGACCCCCACCAGGTGCAGGGCTGCCGGAAGCGCGGCCAGTACCACAGACGCGATCGCCCGGCGGAATATCAGGCCGACCACGACGATGGCCGCGGCCCGCTTGACCCGGGGCGAGATACGGCGACGGCGCGGGCCCGGATAGCCCGCCCTCCCACCTGGCCTCTCCAGGTCGGCGAGGTCGGCACCGCGAGCCTGCCAAGGTGGCAGCGGTCTGGTCTGATCTGGCCCGGCGACGCCGTCATCGGGCCCGCGGAGGCCGGTCGGCACGGTGCCCGGATCGTCCCGGTCATAGGGATAGTGAACCCGGTACCAGCCTGCCTCCCGCTGACCCAGCCTGTTCGCGGTGAGCGTGCCCAGCAGAAAGAGCACAAAACGAACCACGTGGTCCACCTTCTTTCTATGCTTGGCAGGGTGACTAGACGGTGGCCTTGTAATTCAGGCCCAAAACGATAGGCACGGCTCCGAAGGGCATGCGGAATCGGCCACCGGGCCTGTCCGGCGCATTCGGCTCATCTATGTTGGGCCAGCGCATGTTGATGTGCTGGACGGTGAGGCCCTCCACGGAATACGGGAACTCCATGGCGGATGTGTGGTGCAGTTTGAGCAGGCCGCCCCAGCGAAACGATGCGAAGACGTTGGCTAGATCGCGCACGGACAGGTCTTCCCGCGTGGTCAGGTCGATCTGGTAGACCGCCCAGGCGAGTTCCACCAGATCATCGGCGCATTGTTCTAGCGCCTCTGACTTCGTCCGGTAAATCGTGCCGCTTGGATTTACCGTGCCCAGCTTCTCGCCGTGGACCGGTGAGTAGCGCGGCTGAGCCTTGCACTGCATCCAGTCGCATGCCGCGAGCAGCTCCCAGCGGATGCCGGTGTGGCTCGCCACGTCGCCGTACAGAGGCTGGGCGCGCATGAGCGGCGCCCTGGCCATCGCGATGAAGGCGTTGCTGACGGATGGGGGAATACTTGGCTGGTACTGGACCGTACTTGTGGAGGCACGGCGAGATGCGGTCCTCCGCTTCTGGCGGTTGCTGGGCGCTGGCCCGCGCCTGGCCGACATGGTCTGGGCTGATGGCGTCGCTTCAGCCGGAGGCCAAGATGCATAGGACGGTCGGCCCGGTCCCGGTGTTGCCCGGGGTGAGGGGGCGGGCCCGGGTGCGGGCGCCGACGCACGCACCGATGGGGCGGGCGCGGGTGCGGGCGCCGACGCACGCACGGGCGGGGCGGGCGCGGCATCTGGCAGTCCAGGGATCGCTGCTGTACCCGGCGTTGCTGCCTGGAGCGTGGCAGTTGGCGCGACGACGTCGTAGCGGTACAGGTTGTATCGCCGCATGAGGCTGATGAGCTTCGCGCCATAGTCGGGATCCGTTGCATAGACGCCGGTGAGAGCAGCCGCGAACGCATTCGGATTCTGACGGTCCGCCATAGCCTGCGTGTAATGCTCGCTGGTCGCGAGGAGCCTGCCGTGATCATCGATGCTCTCAGCGATATCGTGATACACGCGAAATGCGGCGGAGCGCGTCACCAACTGGCCGTTCTCGTACTCCTGCGTCGCCTGCGGATCGCTGCCCGCCGGGCCAGTGCCCTTGATTCCAAACAGATTGTGATCTCTGGTGGCCAGGCTGCTTCGGCCCCAGCCCGATTCGTCGATGGCCTGCGCGATCGTCACCGCCGCCGGGATACCGTACTTGTGCTGCGTAGCCACCGCTCCCAGTGCCACTTGGCCGATGAAATCTTGTTGAGCGTTTGCGGCAGCAAACTCTTGTTGAGCGTTGGCGGCCGCCACCGGCGCCGTGGCGGGGGGCGGACTGTGCCTGCGGTACGGGCTCGTCGTCGGTGCGGCCGCGTCGGCCGATGGGTCGTGCGCCGTGGCCGGTAGTCCAGGGATCGCTGCCGTGCCCGGCGTTGCGGACTGGTAAGCAGTGGCCGGCGCCGAGCGGCCTTCCCCCGGCTGGGCCGTATTGACCGCCTTCCCACGGCCGGCCTGGCCCGCCGGCCGGCTGGCCTGCGACGTACGCCTCAGCCGCGGCGAGGGCCGGCGCGGCACCGATGGCCCGCCATTGCCGGAGGTGGGCGCGGGCATCTGCTTGGCCGGGATAGGCGCGCGGCCGGGTGGCTGCGCCTGTGCCGACTTGGGGGAGCCGATCGCCGATGCGCCTGGGATGGCGGCCAGCCCCGTTCCGGCTTGATCATGTGCTGGGTGTCCCTTGGGCGCGCGCTCACGGCGACGCGGCGCCACGGTCGCGGCCGCGGCCGCGACCGTAGCAAGCTGGCCGTTGTTGACGAATCCGACGACGCCCTGGGCGCCAGGCGGATCGCCATATTCGTGAGCGTTAATAGAGAAATCCGGGAGGGAATCGCCACCCACGGTATGCAAGACTCCGCCGACCGCCTCGGTGACCACCTCGACGTGGCCGTCGAACAGCACCCAGTCGCCGGGCAGCGGTTGGTAACCGTCGCCCAGCGGGTGCCAGCGCTGATGCACCTGCGCGTCTTGGAGGATCGAGACAACGCCGAGCGAGGCCGGATTGGGGTCAACGCGGACGTCGGCCCACTCATGGAGTGGCCACGGGTAGGAGCTACCTCCCGTCACCCAGCTTTGCTGGCCGACTACCTGGGCGGCCAACTCCAGGGTCAGGCTGGCAAAGGCCGCGCACGATGCGCCGTGGTCGACACCATCGATACTGTCGTGTTGCCAGATGAGCGCCTGCACCTCGGCCGGAGTCTTACCTTCGGAAATCCGGAGGTAGTAATTGGTAACGTTGACGATGGCGGAGCGCAGCATCGCGTCGTCCGCCGGGGCGGGCTGGGTTGATTGATCGAGGGCCAGCAGGCGCATCGGCACGCTCGTTGGCGACGTCATGTCTGCGGCCGCTTGCGAGACGAAGGAGAACCCCGTTATCGCTCCACCCGCGCCGAGGCTCACGAGCGCAGTCACCTGCTGCCACCAGGGTTTGCTAGCTGAATGCACAAGATCACCTCTTTCCTGATTACACGGGCGCCTGTCGTCCCGGACCAGATGTGTAGATGGGCGGGCGGATTACGCTAACGGTTTTGAATTGGCAGATGCTTCAGAATGATCTGGACCTGTGGGTCACCGGGGTTTGTCGCGTTCTGAAACAGCACGGCGGCATCCTGAGCTGTCTTGGGCGCGGCACCTACGACCCACTTTCGGTAGACATCGGCCACCAGGGCAGCCTGCCCTTGCCGACTGGTCACGGGTTTGGCGCAGAGGCTCGGAAAGCCCGCACGCGCAGTGACCGCCCGTGATCCGGTGTACCGGAGACAGTTTGCGGAGGAGCTTTCAAGCCCGGGCTGAACGACCGGGTTGCCGTCCGCACCGGTCAGAGTCGCCCCACCGATAATGTTGTTAATGGACCGAGCCGCCACCTGGAGGCTGTCGACCGGATTAACCGGGTTGTATGGATGGTGGAGGTTCAGGGACCAGGCCATCTCGCCGCCCTGCGCTGGCATGATCGGCTCCAGGCCCAGTCGGCCAGTCTTCGCGTCAGCGAAGTTCGGGTTATTGGCGCTCGTCATCAGGGCGAACACCCAGAGGATCTGACGCGTGGTCTTCGCGCAGGCAAAGTTGACCTGGCCAGGCTCAGACTTGACGTCCGGATTCTGGCACGCCTGGGCGGCCTGATTCTGGACTGTTGCCACACTGGCCGGCCACGAGGCTCCCCCGCCGGAGAGTGTCAGCACGACGATGGCGGCACCTGCCGCGATGACCGCTGTTCCTATAGCCACCTTGCGCCCGCCCGAAAGACGCGGATAGTAGGCGCTTCGCCGGCCATGGTTGACGAGAACCTCGGTGCGCCCTTCAGGCGAGTGCGCCTGGCCGCCTGAATTCGCACTGCCATAGCCCCGGGCAGAGTTCGGCGCCGCATATCCGGCTGGCATGCTGTCAGCATCGTACTCGCGCCCGACATCCTCTAGAACGGAGCGGTATGTTTCCTGGAATTGCATAGGCGCCGCTTTGCGGCCACGGACCGACTGGGCAAGCTGACGTTCAAGCGACACTCGCGCGTGAGAGAGCTCGCGCTCGAGTTCCGCGGTCCTGTTCTTCAAGTCAGCGAGGCGTCGGCTATTCGGGCGGATGTTGTATTGAAAGTGCCTTCTCACTTTCTCACCTCTAGCATGCGGCCTGTGTGAGGCATATCCACGTGTTGAGTGACCTGCATGGAACTGCCTACGAGGCGATTTATCTCTCGGGTAGCCGGCGGCGGCCCGACGCTACGGCCAGCCGTCTGCCATCCCTGCGGTAGGTATAGCTTCCGGGGAGCCGCTATGGCCCGGCGCTCGCGCGATGATCGTGACGAGTCCAGGCTTCCTGTGGCGGCGGCCGCCCCCCTGGCTCGCGGAGTCCGCGATCCGGGCCGACATTCCCGGTGGCAGGCACCCCGCGGCGGGGAAGGATTGGCCGCGGGCGGGTAGTGCCAGGTCATCCGGCGACGCGTCCGCCCGGCGAGCAGGCAGCGCAGATGCCCGCCGCCCTGACCTGCGGAGCGGGACATCTGGCTGTGACTCGGCAGCCGGGGTGACCTGATACATGCATGCCATTAGAACACATGTACGAGGCCAGTGTGAAGTGCGTCCGATTAGAACACGCGTTCGCTCCGGGGCGACCTGTCCTGCCTGGGCCAGGGCCTGGACCGATGCGGGCCGGTCTTCCGGCTGGTCCCGGTGTCCTGTCCGGCCGGCCGGCGCGAGTCGCTCGTGCGGCTGAGTAGCGAACTCTACCCTGCTGCCGTCCGCGCTGTGCCTGGGTGGCCCACGCCACCTTCGACGGCTGCGTTGGCCAGATGCGCGTAGACGGTTACAGACTCGCGAGTGTAGGCACGATCTGTAGGGATTCCAGCGGGTCAGAGTCGGCCGGATCCGCTGCACGGCAAGCAGGAAGGGATGATGCTCATGGAGTCCGGGCCCGTCAACGTGAGCGAAGCCCTGGCGTCGTTCGACGACATCTACAGCCCGCGGATCATCGGGCGTGTCAACGACTATGACGTCCGCGTGGCCCACGTCAAGGGTGAGCACGTCTGGCACGTGCACGATCACACCGACGAGTTCTTCCTCGTGCTCAGCGGCCAGTTCGACGTCTCCTTGCGCGAACCCGACGGGGGTGAGCGCACCGTCGCGCTGAGCAAGGGTGAGATATTCGTCGTGCCCAAGGGCGCGGAGCACATGCCCTCTTCGTCCGGCGGCGCGATCCTCATGTTCGAGCCCGCCGGGACCTCGACGACCGGGGACCGTCACGAGGGAGAGATCCCCGGCCACGTAGACAGCACCACCGGCCACGAGCTGGCTTGAACAGCGGAAGACACGTCACTGCGGAAAGCGTGGTCGTCGTGACCGCCCGGCACCAGGAGGCAATATGGACATTACCCAGCTGATCCTCGACGACCATCACGAACAGCGCCGGCTCTTCGCGATCCTGGAGCAGATCGACCGCGGCGACACCGCGACCTTGAGCGCGGTGTGGTCACGGCTGTCGGCGTTCCTCGAGCTGCACGCCGCGGCCGAAGAGGAGATCTTCTACCCCGAGCTGCTGCGGGTGGGCTCGGACGCTGGCACCGTGGAAAGGGAGGAGGAGGAAACACTCGACGCGATCCACGACCACAACGACATCCGGGACGCGATCGCCGGGGTCGTGGGCAAGCCGGTCGGAGGGGAGGAATGGTTCGCCGCGGTCGCCGCGGCGAATCTGGCCAACAGCGATCACATGGCTGAGGAAGAACGCGAAGGCCTCACCGATTTCCGCCGTCTCGCCGGGCTCGCGCTTCGCCACGATCTGGCCGTCGCGTTCGCGGCGTTCGAGGCGACGCACTTTGCGGGCGTCCCGCCAGTGGACCGGGATCCGGCCCGCTACGTGCGCGAGGCCGAGCAGAAGCTCGGGCCGCCGGGCAGCCCGGGGGGGTCAGACGGATCGCTCAGCATTGGCAGTCTCAAGCGAGACTGACCGGGGCTGCGTGGCTGACGGCAGCTCGGACGAGGCCGGCGTCGCGCGTCACGATGGCCGCTGTGACGCACATGCCGTCACCTCCGTATCCCGGCCCACCGCCGGCGCAGGTTCGAAGCATTCGCGCTCCGGCACGACGATCGCTCGCTAGAACGTGAGGACCAGGCGCCCCCTGACGCCACCTGCCTCCAACAGGCGGTGCGCCTCGGCCACCTGCTCGGCCGGCAGCTCGGCGGCCACCCGCAGCGTGAGCCGGCCCGCCGCCGCCAGGTCGGCGAGTCCAGCGAGCTTGTCGCCCGCGTGCAGGTAGTCGCCGACGAGGACCAGCCGGACAGCGATGGATCGCTCGGTGTCGCCGCGGAACGAGCGCACCACAGCGAGCTGGCCCCCGTCGCGTACCGCTGGCAGCACCGGGGCGCCGATCACGGCCGCATCCAGCAGCGCGTCAGCCCCTTCCGGTGCCGCACGCCGGATCGCGGCCGCCACCTCCGGACCGCGGTCGACCACGACGTGAGCGCCGAGGCGGCGGACAAGCCCCGCGTCTTGCGGGCTCGCATCCGCGATCACCAGCAGCCCTTCCGTGACCGCCAGCTGGATCATGTAGCCGCCGACGGCTCCCGCCGCCCCGGTCACCGCCAGCGTGTCGCCCGGCCCCAACGCCAGCAGGTCCAGCGCGCGACGGGCGGTCAGGCCGTTCATAGGCAGCGTCGCCGCGGCCGTCAGGCTGATCTTCTCGGGTACCCGCGCCACCGAGTCGGCCGACACGACGACGAACTCCGCCTGCGCGCCACCATGGCGATGGCCGGGCGACACGATGGCCATCACGCGCTCGCCAGCCAACCAGCCGGAACCGGGAGCCGCGGCATCGATCGTGCCGGCCAGCTCCATTCCCGGCACGTACGGCGGTTCCTGCCCGTCCGCTGGCCCGTGCCTGCCCACCCTGAGCACCGTGTCCGCCGCGTTGACCGTCGCCGCAGCGACCTGGATCCGCACTTCACCGGCGCCGGGCTCGGGCACCGGCCGCTCGACGATCTCCAGCACCTCCGGCCCGCCGAACCGGGTGATGCCCACTGCCCTCATGACGCGGCCGCGAACATGATGGTGTGGCGCAGGCTGGTCCGCGGCACGGTCACCGTTCCCCCTCATGGGCGAGTCAGGATCGACAGCAGCTCATCGACGCCGCCCACCCGCAGGTGCGGCCAGCGCACTCGCGGCAGGCGGTCAAAGGAGTCGGCGGTCCCGATACCGGACGTGACGGCGACGGCCAGCGCGTGCCCTCGGTGGGCCATCGGCACCTCGAGTTCCGGGTCGTCGCCGACGACGGCCAGATCAGCCGGGGGTATGCCGAGCCGCTGGCCGGCACTGCGTAGCGCGTCCAGTGAGGGTTTGCCGACAACCCGCACCCGGCAGCCGGTCAGGCTCTTGATCATTGCCGAGATCGCGCGCGAGGTACCGATCGCCCGGCCCCCGGCGGTCGCGAAGAACATCGACTGCGAGCAGCTGTACAGCGCGGCGCCGCTCCAGACCGCATGGCACGCCGCCTCCAGGGCCGGCATGGTGAAGCTCGGGTACCAGCCAACCAGCACCGCGTCCACGGCTGCCGCCACGTCAACAGCATCTGCCGCGTCCGCAGCGCCCGCGGTGCCGGCTCCCTGGCATTCCGCCACCGGCACCACGTCGATACCCGCGTCCCGCACCGGGCCGGCCAGGCCTTCGTCGCCCAAGACGAGCACGCGCCGGTACCGCTGCCGGGCGAACACGGCCACAGCGCTGCTCGCCGGCGTGAGCATGGCGTGATCCGGCAGGTCGAAGCCGATGGATCGCAGCGTCTCCGCGTACTGCCGTGGCGTTCTGGTCGTCCCGTTGGTGAAGATCGCGAATGGCTTGCCCTGCCGGGTGACCCAGCGTGTGATCTCGAGCGCGCCGGGAAGCGGTACAAGCTCGCGGTTATGCCGGTCGCCGAGGACCAGCGTTCCGTCCATGTCGAAGACGAAGCCGCGAACCGCGCGCAGCCGGTCTCGCACCGCCACGGGGATGTCGGCGTCGGCGGAGGCAGGGGCGGGATCACCCACTGCCGGTCCCGTGAGAGTCGTCGCCGCGCAGTTCCAGGCGGAAGCCCGGCTTTTCGATGACGAGGCCTGATACCGGCGGCCTGGCCCTGAGGCCGCCGAGCAATTCCAGGACCGGCGCGAGGTCGGGGTTATAGTGCCGCTTGGCCGGGCCCGCGGCCAGCATCGCGTCGACCTGATCGGCGGGCATCGTGACCCGGAGCAGCAGTTCCTCGTCACAGATGCCGGGCGGGAAGCGGTTGCGCAGCTCGCCGGGCGAGGCCGGCGGGGGCTCCGCTTGCAGCTGGACGGCACGCGGGCGAGACAGGATGCGGTCCCGCACGTTCTCATCTACGGGCGCCGTCGGTCGGCCGAATCTGCCGAGCACGTAGCGGATCGCCTGGTCGGAGACGTTGCCGTAGCGCTCAGTGCCGATCACGTTGTAGAGCGCCTGCCCGCACACAATCTGCGGGAAGGGCGTGACCATGATCGGATAGCCGAGATCGGCGCGCACCCGGCTTACCTCCTCCATCACCGCGTCGAAGCGGTCAGCCAGCCCGAGCTCAGCCAGCTGGCGCTGCATGGTGGTGATGACGCCGCCGGCGACCTGGTGCCTCAGGAACGATGCGTCGTAGGACTGCGGGGTTCCGGCCGGCAGGGACTGAGCCCGCGCCAGCCGGGTGAAGTATCCCGCTACCACCGCCAGCAACCGGTCGTCGAGGTCGACCGTGTGGCCGAGTTCCCGCAAGTTGGCCACCACCTGCCCGGCGCTGGGCAGCGAGGTCCCGTCGGCCAGCGCCCCGCATGCCACCTGCAGTACCTCGACACCGAGTTCGGCGGCCGTTAGGTAGGTCAGCGGGGACAGGCCGATGGTGGTGTGCGAGTGCAGCTCCAGCGGCACGGCCCCGAGCCGCGCCCGGACGGCCGGCAGCAGCGTACGTGCGCGCTCAGGCGTCAGCAGGCCGGCCGGGTCCTTGACGTAGACGCGATCGATATCCGGCGACGCTGCCATCTGGCCGGCCAGGCCCGCGTAGTAGGCGTCATCGTGCACCGCGCTGATCGTGTAGGTCAGCGCGGCGACTATCTCACCGCCGCCCGCCTGGCGAATCGTCCGCGCGGTCTGCAGCACGGCCCCCATGTCGTGCATCGGATCCAGGACGACGAACCGGGAGATCCCGGCGGCCACCAGCCGCTCGTAGGCCAGCCGCATCAGGTCCGGGTGGACCGGCTCCCAGGAGATGAAGCGCAGGCCGGAACCGATGAACTGCAGTGGCGTCCGGGGAGCCGCCGCATGGGTCAGCCGGATCCGCTCCCATGGATCCTCGCGATGGGTGCGCACCGCCACCCCCATGTGGGTGCTCGAGGTGTAGTCCAGCGCCAGGAAGCCGACCCGGTCCATGACCGGGACGATCTGCAGAATGTGCGCCGTGGTCAACCCGGTCGCGCCCCACAGGCTCTGGTTGCCGTCGCGGAGCGAGACGTCGACGAGCCGGATCTCAGCCAACGGTGCCTCCGGCAGCGGACCGCCGTCCTGTGGTCGGGCCCAGGAAACGGGCGCACCACGCGGTATCCAGGCCGCCGCGGGCGAACTCGGCCTGCGCGGTCAGCTCGGCGTGCATCGGGACGGTCGTGGCCACGCCGCTGATCTGGCAGCGGCCGAGCGCCCGGCGCAGCCGCTCCAGCGCCTCGGCACGGTCGCGGCCGCTGACGATGAGCTTGGCCAGCAGCGAGTCGTACCACGGCGGGACCGAGGCGCCCGCCTGCACATGCGTGTCCACCCGGATTCCCTGGCCGGCCGGGAACACCGCCCGGGTGATGGTCCCCGGGCTCGGCCGGAAGCCGTAGGTCCAGTCCTCGGCGTTGATCCGGCACTCGATCGCGTGCCCGGTAAGCTCGACGTCGTCCTGGGCTAGGCGCAGCGGGCGCCCTTCGGCGATCGCGATCTGCTCAGCGACGAGATCGAGCCCGCAGATGGCCTCCGTGACCGGATGCTCGACCTGGATCCGCGCGTTCATCTCCAGGAAGTGGAAGGTTCCGCGTCCGCAGTCGACCAGGAACTCGGCGGTGCCCAGGCCGCGGTAGCCGAGATACTCGCCGAGCGCGACGGCGGCCCGGCGCATCCCGGCCCGCAGACCGGCGTCGAGCAGGGGCGCGGGCGCCTCCTCCAGCAGCTTCTGGTAGCGACGCTGCATCGAGCAGTCCCGGTCGCCGAGATGGATCACATTCGTGCCGTCGCCGAGCAGCTGTACCTCGACGTGGCGACCGGGCGTGACGTAGCGCTCCAGGTAAACCCGGGGATCTCCGAAGGCCGACTCGGCCTCGGCCATGGCGCGCTCGACCGCCTGGGCCAGGTCGACCGGCCGGTACACCTGCCGCAGGCCGCGGCCACCGCCGCCGCCAACCGCCTTGATCAGGACCGGCCACCCGATCTCACGCGCGAGCTCGGCCGCGGCGGCGGCGGTGGGCGCCTCCCCGCCGGGCACCACCGGCAGGCCGGCCGCGATCGCGTGGCCGCGGGCCCGGAGCTTGTCACCGACGGCATCGAGCTGCTCCGCTGTCGGGCCGATGAAAACCAGGCCGGCCGTGTCGCAGGCCCGGGCGAGGCGCGGGTTCTCGGCGAGGAACCCGTAACCAGGATGTACCGCGTCGGCGCCGGCCGTGAGCGCGGCGCCTACGACGGCGGCAACGTCGAGGTAGCTCGCGGCGGGCTCGGCGGGCCCGATGCGGATCGCGGCATCAGCCAGCCGGGCCGGCCGCGAGTCGGCGTCGGCGTCGGAGACTGCGAGGACGGTCTCGATGCCGAGGCGCCGGCAGCTGCGCAGGATGCGCACGGCGATCTCACCGCGGTTGGCGACGAGGATGCGCCGCAGCATCACCGCTCCTCCCGGACCCGCATCAGGGCCGAATCCTGCGCCGCGAACTGAGCATCGGCGATGAGGATCTCGGCGACGGTGCCGCGGACGCCCGCGCAGACCGAGTTCATCAGCTTCATCGTCTCGATGATCCCGACCACCGTGTCCGCGTCCACATGGCTGCCGACCTCTACGAACGGCGGCGCCCCGGGCCTCGGCGCACGGTAGAAGGTGCCGAGCAGCGGGGCATGCACCGAGCGGAGCCCGTCCGCCTGCCCGCGTTCGGCGGCCTGGTCGGCGAGGCCACCCCCGCCCGGCACGTCGTCGGGAGGCGCAGGCTGGCCGGCCGCCGCTTCCCCGGCCGCCACGGCACCGCCAGGCGCGGGCGCCGCCTCCCCCGGCAGCATGCTGGGCGCCGACAGGGCCGCCATCTCCTGGGTCCACTCCCCGTCGGCGGTGCGGCGCAGCGAGAGGCGGAACCGGGCCGTCTGCAAGTGCAGTTCGCCGAATGGCAGGGTGTCGAGCAGCTCCAGGATGTCCTGAACGTCGTCGCTGGTCAGGTCCACCGCGAGCCTTCGGTCCCGATGCCGAGGTGAGCGGCCCGGCCGAGTCCCTCGAAGACGTGGTCGACTGCCCTGGCCTTCGGGGTGGCGATGGGTCCTTGGTCGCGGCCGGCCCACACGGTCTCGGGTCTGCTCTGCAGCAGCACGATGCCATCGGCGGACGGGGCATCGTCCGTGATGGCCCACTCGATGTCTTGTGCCGCCCCGTAGTGCCGCTCTACGCGCCGCCCGAGCTGAGCCAGGGCCTGAACCTCGGCGTCGCTGAGGCAGGGCTGCTCGCGCAGCGGCTCGGGCACGTCGTCGCCGACCACCCCGCAGCCGCTCGGATCCATCTGGTGCCGGCGGAGCTTGGCGGCCACCGTGCGCCGGACGATCTCACCGGTCACCTTGCTGATCACATAGCGATCGGGCGTGACATCGCCGCAGACAAGCGCGGAACCCAGGCCCCAGGAGCCCTCGATGGCGATGACCGAGCGATCTCCGGTGGCCGGGCTGCAGGTGAACATGACCCCCGCCGCGCGCGGGTCGACCATGCGCTGGACCACGACGGCCATCGCCAGGTCATGTTCGGGAATCCGCATGCGCAGCCGATAGCTGACCGACTCGGCGTTGTACAGGCTCGCCCAGCAGCTGCGCACGTGGTCGAGTACCGACTCCGCGCCGCGGACCCACAAGTAGGTGTCCTGGAGCCCCGCGAAGCTGGTGTCGTCGCTGTCCTCGCTGGTCGCGCTGGAGCGGACCGCGACCGGAGCGCCGTGGTCCCCAGCCGCAGGATCGCCGCCGAGCCCGCGGTAGTGCGCCGTGATCACCGCGCGCACAGCACCAGGAAGCGGCGCCGCGACAATGCGCTGGCGGACCCGCGCGGTGACCTGGACGATGCTGGCATAGTCATCGGCAGGCAGTTGCTCGACCGCGCGCCGCAGCTGGCCGGCCGGGTCGAGCGCCCGCAGTGAGCATTCGAATGCCTGGGCGGTGACGACGAAACCGGGCGGGACGGCGATGCCGGCCCGGGACAGCTCGCCGAGGGCCGCGCCCTTGCCGCCGACCGCCTGCCGGTCGCCAGCGCCCACGTCGATGATGCCGCGGACCAGGTCCGGCCCGCTCATCTGGCCGCACCGCTCATCTGGCCGCCCGCTCATCTACCTCTGCTCATCTGGCTCTGCTCGTCTGGTGCTTTGCTCGTCTGGTGTTTTGCTCGTCTGGCATTCGCTCATCTGGCCGCACCGGGCCGGCTTCAGCGGTGGTCAGCCGACGATGGTCACGATCCCGCGGTCACCGTCGACGCGAAGCCGCTGACCAGTCTTGATCCGTGTGGTCGCGTGCCCGGTGCCGACCACGGCGGGCATCCCGTACTCGCGGGCCACGATGGCGGCGTGCGACATTGTGCCGCCGATGTCGGACACCGCCGCTTTGATCTTGCCGAACACCGGCGCCCAGCTGGGCGCGGTGACCGGGCAGACCAGGATCTCGCCGTCGCGGATCTCGCCGATGTCGTTGACGCTGCGCAGGACCCGGGCGGTTCCCTCGACCACCCCCGGCGATGCCGCATAGCCGTGGATCTCCATGCCATCGCCGGCGGCCGCCCAGGTCGCCAGGGTCTCCCCGGTGATGCCCCAGAGCATGCGCACCGCGGGGTCGTTCAGTGCCTCGGGCACCGGGCCGATGGCCGGCGGCGGCGACCAGTCCCGCAGCACCTCAAGCATCCGCTTGCGCTCGGCGATGATCGGCTGGAAGTGGGCACCGCCCAGCGGCTTCCCGCCTGCCGCCCAGGCCAGCATCACATCGGCGAGGGCCTGGTCGACCTCGGAGTGGTGGAGCTGGAAGACGTCCTCGGCCTCGACCAGCACCCCGTACCGGGCCAGCAGCTCGCCGAACTCGCGGATCTTGCCGAAGAACTGCGTGGTGAACCAGTGCTCGCAGTAGAACTTGTGGTCCTCCACATAAGGGAAGACCAGCCGGACCAGGCTCAACATCTGGTCGAAGGCGGCGCGCTCCTCGTCGCTGGCGAGCAGGCTGCGGTGCTCGGCGACGATGCGCTCGCGCTCCTGCCGCAGGTGCTCGGTGGGCCGGGTCAGCTGCTGGCCCTCGCGCACCATCCGGACGTAGCGGGGGAGCGCGGCGAACGGCACCGTCAGGTTGTCGTTCCAGCTGCGGTGATGGTGATAGAAGCCGTCGCCGGTCGACACGTGGAACCACGGATCGCGGGCCGCGTCAAGACCCGCCAGCCAGCGTCGGCCCGGCTCGCCGCGCCCGGCCAGCGCCTCCAGCACCGCTTCGGGCGCTCGCCCCTCGGTGAACTCGTTGTCGACACCGCACTCGACGGCGAGCCTGGCCAGCCGCCTGAGTTCGTCATCAGGCCGGTACATGATCACTTCGATGCCCGCCACCATGCGAGCAACCATCTGGTCACTGATCTCTGGGAACGCCTTCTTGCAGAACTCGAAGAAGACCACGTAGGCGCCGTAGCCGAGCATCAGGAACTCGGTGTGGTGGTGCCACATCTTCGAGTACAGGTCCAGGCAGCGGTGATAGTTCTCGCGGACATAGTGGTTCTGCGCCACCCCGGTCGAGTTCGTGACGACGTCCGCGTCGTCGATCTCGGGCAACTCCGGCACCGTGATGCCCTCGATCTCCCGGATCAGGCCCCGCATCCGCGTCTTCCAGCCCTCATACAGCCGGTCCCAGTTCTCGTAGTAGTGGCCGGCTCGCTCTTGGAAGACCGCCAGCCGGCGCTCGATCTCGGCTGGGTCGGTAACTGGGATGGCCGTTATGTAGATGCGGCCATTCACTATCCGGTGCTCGATACCGAGAGTGGTGGGGAAGCAGAACACCCGGGCGGTGTTCGCGCCGATCGCCGTGTAGGGGATCTCCGCTGTCACAACGTCGAACGCCGGCATCGGCTCCGGGAAGTGCATCGCGTTGTAGAACCAGAACCGGTTGTCGTCCTCCGGCTGGAACCGGGTGAAGTACGGGTACATCGAGCGCCATCCCTCGGCGCCCGGGACGTCGGCGATCTGGGACGGGAGCGGGAAGCTGCTCGTGGTGCCGTTTCCCTCCATGGGGGGGCCTCCTGGTGCGAGATTCCGCTGCCGCGTCGGCAGCGCCGACCTTCCGCGCTATGCCGCTGCCCGGCGGGATGTGCGGCCGATTGAGCGGCAGGTGGATCACGCGATGCGGGCGGGTGCCCCGGCTCCCGCTCAATGTCAGGTCTTACATGGCTGACGGTGGCACAGCCCCGATACGGACGCAATGATCATTTGATAGCTTTTCACTGGGTGAAATTGGTGCGTGAGTACAAGGTCAAGACCATTGACGCGCTGCATCGAGGGCTGCAGGTCCTCGAGGTCTTGCATGAGATGCGCGCGGCGAGCCTGCACGACCTCCACCGGGAAACCGGGATCCCGAAGAGCACGCTGATCCGCATTCTGCACACGCTGCACGGCAGTGGCCTGGTGTGGCAGCGCATGGCCGATAGCGCGTTCCTGCCCAGCCACATGTTGCAGCGGCGGGCGCCGCTCGATGACGCGGACTGGCTGGGTGAGGTCGCCTCCCCGGTGCTGGAGCGGCTGTGCACGCGGGTGCCGTGGCCCTCCGTGCTGTCGGTGCCGCGGCTCGATTACATGGAGGTCATCGAGACCAACAGCCCGCGCGCCTGCTTCGACTACGTGGCGCCCGCGCCGGTTGGCTTCCGCGCGAACATACTGCGGTCCGCATCGGGTCGGGCCTACCTTGCGTTCTGTCCTGATCAGGAGCGCGAGGCCATCGTGCGCCGGCTGCGAGAGCGTGATCTGCCCGGCCACGAACTGGCTCGCGATCCCGTCGCCGTGCGGGCCTTCGTCGAGCAGACGCGGCAGCGTGGGTACAGTGTGCGCGCGCCGGACTTCGGCGGTCACTATAGTCGGCCGCGGGACCAGGTGGACGACCGCCGGAACTCGATCGCAATGCCGATCCGGGTCGGCGATCAGGTGCTCGGCTGCGTCAACTTGACCTGGCGGATGACGGTGCTGACCGTGGCCCAGGTGGCCGAGCGTCATGTGGCCCACCTGCGCGCCGCGGTCCGCAGCGTGGAGCGGCGGGTGGCGGCGGCCGACCCGGGGGAGTTGGACGCGCGAGCGCCCCAGGCAGGCCAGCCGGTCCGCCGCGGCCGCGGCCGCAGCCGTGCCTCCTTTCCGCCGGATCAGGGCAGCCCGCCGGGTGTGTCCCGAATGCAGGGGCGGCCAGTTGTCGATGAGTGACTCGAACGGCTCTTGCGTACCGGGCCGGGCCGCCGGGGCGGGCGCTGCTCTTGGTTCAGTACCCGGCCGCGGGATCAACCAGCCCGAGTAGCGGCTGGCCGGCGGCGAACCGGGCGACGTTGTCCCGAATGCGCCGGGCCAGCAGCCGCTCGACCATTTCTGGGGTGTCGGCGGTGTGCGGGGTGATGATGCAATTCTCCAGCTCCCAGAGCGGGTGCCCGTCGGGCAGCGGCTCCGGGTCGGTGACGTCGAGCGCCGCCCCGCCGATAGCGCCACGGCGCAGCGCAGCGACCAGCGCACCGGTATCGACATGACGTCCGCGGGCGACGTTGACCAGCCAGGCGTCCGTCCGCATCGCGGCCAGCTCGGCGGACCCGATGATCCGCTCGGTGCTGGGCGTGAGCGCGAGGGCCAGGAAGGTGACCCGCGCGCCGGCGAGTGCCTCGTGCAGCCGGGCCTGCGGCAGCGTGCGCGCCGCTCCGGGAACGGAATCGGCGTTGCGACGCACCACGGTGGCCGAGACCCGGAACGGGGCCAGCAGTTCCAGCAGGCTCGCGGTGATGCCGCCGCCACCCAGGATGGTGACCGGCTCGTCGTAGAGGCTCTCCCCGGCGGGCTTTCCCCACGACCGGGCGGTGATGCGCTGGCGCAGCATGCGCAGCCCGGCCAGGGCGAGGGCCAGGGCATGCTCGGCGACCGGCCCGGCGTAGGCGCCCTTCGCCGATGTCCAGGTCCGCCCGGGATCGAGTATCCCGGCGGCGGCGACCCGCTCCACGCCGGCCATGGGGAGCTGGACCCAGCGGGCCGAGCTCGCGACGGCGAGCGCTCGCCGCAGCCCGCCGGCGTCGGCGGGATCAAGCCAGACGAGCGCATCGGCCATCGCGTCGACGCCGGTCGGCTCACCGCCGCCATCGCGGATCGCCTGGCTGGCGGAATCGCGGGGCACAGGGCCGACGGCCACCCGGGGCGCGGTCACGTTCAGCACCCTAATGGGGGTTACCCGGCTGCCGCGCCACGGGGCAGTGCATCGCATGGTCAACGATCTAGCCCTCCGGGGGATATGACGTGCGGCGGCCCCGTTAGGCTGGCGCCGACCGAAGATCGGCCGGTGAAGTCACGGTTGGAACGCCCCGGAATTGCGTGAGCTGCGGAACTACGCGAAGGAATAACCATGTGGAATGCGTTCGACACCAGCGCTCGCGCTGGCCTGACGGCGGAAGTGGTCACCTATCCCGGCGGCAACGGGGATGAGATTCACGCCTGGGTCGCCAGGCCGATCGCAGAAGGGCCGGCCCCAGGGATTGTGGCCGTGCACCACCTGCCCGGCTGGGACGAGTTCTACCGGGAATTCGCCGAACGGCTGGCGCGCCACGGGTACACCGTGATCTGCCCCGACCTGTACTGCCGATTTGGCCACGGCACCCCCGACGACGTCGCGGCCCTGGTCCGCTCTCAGGGAGGAGTGCACGACGACAGCGTGGTCGCCGACTGCGGGGCCGCGCTCAAGTGGCTGAAGGCCCGGCCGGACAGCAACGGCAAAGCCGGCATCATTGGCATGTGCTCGGGTGGCCGCCATGCGCTGCTGGCCGCCTCCCGCGTGGCCGGCTTCGACGCGGTCGCCGATCTGTGGGGAGGGGGAGTGATCATGTCGAAGGACGATCTCTCCGAGGCCCAGCCGGTCGCCCCGATCGACTACACCGCCGGTCTCACGGCGCCCCTGCTGGGGCTGTTCGGCAACGACGACTCCCATCCGTCGCCCGAGCAGGTGAACCTGCACGAGGCCGAACTGAAGCGGCTCGGCAAGACGTATGAGTTCCACCGCTACGACGGTGCCAGCCACGCTTTCTTCTACTACCACATCCCGATGTACCGGCCCCAGGCGGCGATGGACGGCTGGGCGAAAGTCTTCGACTTCTTCGGCGGCCACCTGCAAGGCTGACGGCCTGCAGCCCCGACGCCTGCCCGGAGGCGGCGTTCTGCTGTGGATTCCCAGCCGCTGATCCCCAGATCGCATGCGCCCGAGCTGCCCGCGGTCGCGACCATGCCCCCGCGAACGACCAGATCGCACTCACAGTCAGGGACCGCTCTCACCTCCGTCATGGTGGATAGCCCGGCCGGCGGGATCGCGGGCCGCCGACCCGACAGCGACCGGCGAAGCTGTCACGTCCGGCACCCTAACCCAGCCGCCGCGCCAGTGTCCGGCCGGGCTGCGTGCGCGCTGGATGGCAGGCATCGGCGCCGCCCGGGAAAGCCTCCGTGAACCGGAGCCACGTAATATCCGTCAATCGCTATGACGAGGCTATGACTTTAGGCGGAATATCTGCACACATAGTTACGCATGGGGAGCGGCAATGGCGCGCGGTATAAAACCGTGCTGCGGCAATTCTTGTGCCACCACGGACTTCGTGGGCAGGCCGGCCGAGCTCAGCCAGCTTGAGGCGGTCGCCGGTGAGGCGGCATCTGGTAACTCATGGGTGGTGCTTATCGAGGGCAGCGCGGGCGTCGGCAAGACCGCGCTGCTCCGGCGGGCGATGGCGGGCCTGTGGGACTCGTGCGTGCTGCACGCGTCATGCGACTCGTCCGAGGCCGATCTACCGTTCGGGCTCGTTTCGCAACTCCTGTGGCGGGCGTGCAGCCACGCACACCCTTCCGTCGCCTCTACCGTCCGGGTCACGCCCGACGAATCGCCAGCCCACGTTGGCGCCCAGATCCTCGAGATCGTGCATGCGGCCCAGGCCGTGCGCCCGCTCGCGGTCGTCGTCGATGACCTGCAGTGGGCCGACCGGGCCTCCACCCAGGCACTCGGATTCGTTTTGCGGCGGCTGGGCTCCGCAAAGGTGCTCGCGCTGCTGTCGGCCCGCACCGAAACTCCAGCGCCGGGCTGGAGCACCAGCCCCGTCGACGACTTGCGGCGGCTGACCGCTGATCGTGAGTTCGGCCGGCGGATCTCCCTGCGCGGACTGACGCCCGTGGAAGTGGAGGAACTGGCGCACCGGATGGGCCACGGCCCGATCCCGCTCGCCGCGGCCGAGCGGCTGCGCGCCCATACCGACGGGAATCCCGCCTATTTGCGCGGCCTGCTGACCGACCTGCCACCAGAGAGCCTGGCCTCGGCGGACCATACGCTGCCCGTCCCCGCGCCAATAGCGGCGCAGGTGGGGCGGCTGATGTGCGCGCTGCCCGAAGCCGGCACGCGCCTGCTGGCCGCTTTGGCCGTGCTCGACGCCCGGTGCCCGCTCGGGCTGGCCGCGCAGGTCGCGATGGTGTCCGATCCGGTCGCGGCCCTCGAAGCCCTGCTTGATTCGGGCCTTGTCCGGTGGTGGCCGGAGGATCCGGCCACCCCGGTGCGGGTCCGTCTTCCCATCCAGCGGGACGCGATCTATCAGCTGCTCAGTCCCGGCCAGCGCCGTGAGCTGCACCTGGCCGCGGCGTCGCTGGTGGACGCCGGCGCGGCCTGGGGGCACCGGGTAGCCGCCGCAGGCGGCCCGGATCAGTGTCTGGCCCATGAGCTTGACCGGGCGGCCGCTGCCTACCTGGGCGAGGGAGACGCCGACCGCGCCGCCACGCTGCTGCTGTGGGCGGCCGACCTGAGCGATGATCGGCGCGAGTATGAGCGGCGGCTGCTGGCCGCCGCTGCTCATCTGGTCTGGTGTCACCGGTTCAGCAGGCTGGAGGCGCTGGGCGGCAAGGTGGCCGAGTGTGCCCCTGGCCCGCTGCGTGACCTCGTCCTGGTCGCGCTCAGTCCCGCCGAGGAGCCGCCCGCGTCGGTGCGCGCGTCGCTGACAGCGGCCCGGGCCGGGGCGGCCGGACCCGGCACGTGGCAGGCCGTGGCCCGGACCGCTCTCGCCATTGCCCGCAGCCATGCCTGGCGCAATTCCGACGGATCCGGCGGCGGCATCGCCGAACACATGCTGGCCATTGATGATCTTGATCCGGAAGCCGCGCAGCTGGCCAGGTGCCTGGTTGCCGAGTCGGCCGGGCGGCGGCACGGCGGCGTGCGCGCCGCGCTGCGCGCTCTGGAAGAACGTGTCCCCGGACCGTCGTCCCCGTCATTCGCGGCCGCAGATGCGATCCCGCTGTGGAGGCGCGGCGCGTTGCGCGCGGCCACCGGCCAGCTGGCCGGTGCCGCGGATGACCTGTCGGCCGCGCTCCAGTTCGCCGGCACGGGCACGTTCGGTGCCGCGGACGCCTCGGCGAGCGCCCTCCTCGCACAGGTCCAGTATCTTCTCGGGGCATGGACGGCGGCCGCGGCCACCGCCGAACAGGCGGTCTCCATGGCCGTGAGCCGCGGCACACCATGGTCCTACTGCCAAGGCTATGCCGTCGCCGCATGCGTGGCCGCCAGCACTGGAGGCTGGGAACGGGCTGAGGAGTACCTGGATGCCTCGAAGCAGTGGTGGCGCACCGCAGGACCATACTCAGGTGCGCTCTACCCGGCCGTGGCCGAGGCGACTCTCGCGCAGGCGAGAGGGGATCACGCGAGAATCCTGGCCGCGCTCGGCCCGCTGCTCGATCAGCCCCAGCCGGACAGTGACGGGCTGCACGACCAGTTCTGGTGGCGGCCGCTTCACGTCGAGGCGCTGATCGCCGTAGGCCAGCTGAATGAGGCGGCCGCCGCCCTGGCCATGGTCGCGGCCCTGGCCAAGAACGCAGCATTTCTTCGCACTGGCTACGGGTGGCTCTCCGGATGGCTCGCACACCGCCTGGGTGACCCACAGACGGCGCGGCGCACCTACGAGGAGGCGCTCGCGACCCCGGTGACCGCAGAGGAAATCCCGTTCCTGCGGGCGCGGCTCGAACAGGCATATGGCCAACTTCTGCTGGCCGAGCGCAGCCGCCGCGCGGCGATCACCTGGCTTCGCCGCGCACACGAGCACTACACCGCGCTTGGCGCGCGGCCCTTCGTGGAGCAGTGCACCGCCGACCTCATGGCATGCGGGCTACGGGGCGCCGATCCCGGCCTGGCCGAGCAGCCCGCCGCGCTGAGCGGCCGGGAGCACCGCGTAGCCCACCTCGTGGCCCAGGGCCTGACCAACCACGAAGTCGCCAAGGAGCTGTACATCAGCACCAAGACCGTCGAGTACCACCTCAGCAACATCTTTATCAAGCTAGGCATCACCTCACGCCGTCAGCTTCGCTCTCCGCTACGCGATGGCGCCGCGCGGGAATTCGTCCCCCGGGTGGCCCAGCTGGCCGGCAGCGCGCACACGCCCTAGCCCTGATGCTGGCCGGATCGCCTGGCCGCCGGCGCGTGAGGCCAGCCCGCATGCAGGCCAGCCCGCCGCCCGTGTAGGCCAGCCCGCCGCCCGTGCAGGCCAGCCCGCCGCCCGTGCAAGCCAGGCCGGCGGCTGTCAGGCCAGCCCGGCGGCCGCCGCCAAGGCAGCGGATCCGCCGGGGCTGCGCATACTCGGTGCTGCGCGTCAGGCGCGATTCCTGCGTGACTGGATGGCTGGGATGGCCACGGGGGCGCAGGCCACGATCGCGGCGGCGAGCCCGACGAACGCGCCGAACCGCCAGGCCGCCAGGCCCGGCTTCGTAAGGAACGCGAGGAGCACGAGCACGAGGTTGACGCCGGTGGCCGCCAGCAGGAGTTGCTCGTGGGTGAGCGGCAGGCGGAACGGCAGTTGCTCGAATCCGGCCCGCAACACCAGGTAGGCCACGATAGCCAAGGCGACAAGCAGTACGAGATACAGGTAACCGTGCGCGGCGACGCCGTCGACGGTCGCACTGAACCCGAAGACACTGACACCGAACCACGGCAGGAACAACGAAATCAGCAGCGCCAGCGTCGCGATTCCCGCGATCCGGTCGACCCCCGTCCATCGCCGTGCGTCGAAGCGGAATGCCGGCGCTTCCGACGCGGGATACCGGGCGGTGTCCCTCGGGCCGGCCGTTCCGGCCGCAACCGGGCCCGGCCGGGCCGGGCCCGGCCGGGCCGGGGCCGGCCTGGCTTGGCCTGGCGGTGGCGTCGCCGCCGATTGCTGCGCGCCGCACCGCGGGCACCAGGTGGCGCCTTCCGCGATGTTGTTGCTGCACTGTGAGCAGACCATGTACCTGGTCCTCTCGGATAAGCCGGGACTTCCCCCGGAGCCTGGCAGTCCCATTCGGGGACCGGGCGGCCTCCTCGACCGCACTGCGGCCAGCCTCCCCGGCGCGCGAGCCGTTTTCGACCGGGAAAACCCCTAGCGCGGCCCTGGGTTGCAGCGCGTGACGGGCCCGCAGCCGCCCACCCGGAGCGGCAGCGTCCGGCCCGCCTCCACCGGAGCCCAGGCCTGGATAGAGTCGTCACACTGGAGGGGGGAAAGCGATGAGCCGCGATGCTGCTTCCCGGGCTACCTGGGACGCTCTCATCATATTGGGCTCGAATATCAAGCGAGATGGCGACGGGTACCGGCCAGTCACGTACGACGACCATGACACGTTTGGCATGCTCGCCGGTGAGATCAGAATCATTGCGGCAGTTATACTGTACGAACAGAATGTGACTAGCACTTTTGTCTTCTCGACTGGTACCAGCGAGAAGACCAAAGAAATACTTGGGCCTAACGTACCTTCCGAAGCAACTGTGTATAGTCAGGATTTTCTGAGCCGGATCAGATCCTCGGACCGCCCGCCACCGGCAGTAATCCTCGAAGACCGTTCAGTCAACACGTACAGTAATCTGACCGAGTGCATCACGATCATCCGCCGGAACCGCTGGAAGCATGTGGCAATTATGTCCGCGCGGTACCACATGGCACGTGTACAGATGCTCTGGGAACTAGCCAGGGAAAGACATCCAGTTGCCACTACCGCGGTTTTCGTGGCCGCGGAGGACGTCGTTACAGAGTACTTGCCAGGTATATACGAGGATATGATCGAGGCCGCCTACAGCTCGCCCCAAGGGCGCAGGCGCCTCAGGAACGAAGCGCAAGGGGTCCAGGATATGAGGGACGGCAAGTACGTCCTGACTGAGTTTCAGCCTTCCCGCGTTGATTCTCGGAGCCATTAGAGCGCCCGGCAATAGGGCGCTGGATCAGGGAGCGGCGAGCCCGGCAGTCCTATTGCCGGGCGCTCTCAGGCGAAGAGTCCGCCGGACCCCCCAGGGGAGGCCGGGCCTGACCCTACGCCATGTCAACGCGGAGATCGTCGGCGACCGAGCCGAGCAGGGTGTAATCCGTGCGGGCCAGTTGCAGAAGCGAGCCGGGAACGAACTCCGAGACCGGGCCGTGCGCGACTAGCCGGGCGATGAAGCGCTGCCAGGAGTACCCGCCGCCGAGGTCGCCGTCGAGCCAGAAACTGCGGTGCTTGGCCGAGAGGATTTCCATGGGCCCGATGGTGTTGGCCTGTGGCGGCACCCAGGACCAATCGCTACCGAAGCTGTGCAGGGCGTTCTGCATGATCGTCATCGGATGAAGCTCGACCAGTCGTGCCGTCGCCTGCCGGTAGGCGTCCAGATCACCGGCGAACTCGTGGCCAAGCTGAGGTTCCCAGAACGCGATATGTCCGCCCCAGCCGATGCCTCCATAGCAGACATCAGCTCCGCCCAGTTCTTGTATCGCGTCGCTGTAGCTGGGCAGTTCGCTGGTGGTGGGAAAGTGGATCTGGGCGCCGGGCGGCCGCAAGCCAGGGTCGATCTTGTCGAAGAAGTTCGCGAACATGGCCCGCTGGAACGAGCCCTCCCAGGTCACGGGCGCTGTTTGGCCATCCTCGTTCGCGTACTCGTCCATGTTGAACGTGTGCACGTGGTGCAGGGTCAGCCGCTCGGCGTTGATCATCTGGGCGGCGAGTTCGAACTGCGGTACTGGCCCGCAGGGAAGGATGAGCACGAGCCGCTGACCGGCGTCGCGGCTCGACCGGATGCGGCCCATCAGGTCGTCCGCGAAGCGCTGGTAGAAGACGCTGGCATCGTCGATGACCTGGATGTGGAAATCCGGGTTCGGGTGGGCCTGGAGGTCGGCCCGGCAGATAGCGCGCACACGTGCGCAGGCATCCTGATCGCGGAAGCTGATGAAGCTGCTTAGCCCGTAGCTGAAAGCGTCTCCCACGTGGTGCTCCTCGTTCTCAGGTGACCTGGAATGGGTCAAGACGGCCCGGACCTTCATGAGGCCACTCCAACCATCGGCCGTGGTGGCGCAGGCGAGGCGGAGCTCCCTGCTGGCCCGCATCTAGTGTCCCAGCAGGGAGTTTGCCCCTCTCACCGTGGTAGGTCGCCGCGCCGCAGAGGATGTTGGCCAGGTCATGCGGGGCTCACGGCACCGGGACGGCGGCGTCGCCGCCCGCGGTGCAGTGCGTCCGCTCGCCGGCCCAGCTGCCCCGGCCCTGGTGAAAGAAGCCGCGCAGCGCGCGCACGGGCCGGGTGGCATCAGACCACCGCTGTGACATGGCCACTGCAATCTGGCCCAGGCGCACGTCAGCATCCCGTCGCTCGGCGATGGTCCGGGGACGTCCTGCCTCGTATGCCTGATACGTCTGGTAAGGCATCATGTCCGGCACTCCTGTCTCTGTGCGTCGTCCGGGTGGCCGTCAGGGATAGCGCGCCTCTCGGCGGCGCCCATCAGGCCGGGCACCACCACGACGAATGAGAACGCCGGCGATGGACAGCCGAGCCGGCCGGCTGGCATACCGCCGCTCAGGTTTGGCCGGTGGCCTCTGCCAGCCTGCGGGCGAGATAGCGGTACTCGGCGTCAGTGCTCGCCAGATCGAGGGCTTCCCGGTAGCTGACGGCGGCCTCGGCGGAGCGTCCGAGGCGCCGGAGCAGGTCGGCGCGCGTGGCCGGCAGCAGGTGGTAGCCGCTGAGCGCGCCGGACGCTTCGAGGGCGTCGACCAGTTCCAGCCCCGCGGACGGGCCGTCGGCCATAGCTACGGCGACCGCCCGGTTCAGCTCTATCACCGGGGAGGGCGCCAGTTGCGCCAGCGTCTCGTAGAGCCGGGCGATCTGCGCCCAGTCCGTGGTGGCCGCCTCCGGGGCGGTGGCATGGCACGCGGCGATCCCCGCCTGGAGCTGGTAGGGGCCGGGGCGCCGGCGCCGCAGGGCCGTCTCCAGAAGCCCGGCCCCCTCATCTATCTCACGCCGGTCCCAGCGAGCGCGGTCCTGGTCCTCCAGCGTCACCAGGTCGCCCGCCCCGTCCACGCGAGCGGCTCGCCGGGCGTGATGGAAGAGCATCAGCGCCAGCAGGCCGAGGGCCTCGGGCTCGTCAGGCATCAGATGGGCCACGGCACGGGCCAGCCGGATGGCCTCCGCGCACAGGCCCTGGCGCACCAGGTCGGCGCCCGCGGTAGCGGTGTAGCCCTCGTTGAACAGCAGATACAGAACGGCCAGCATCCCGGCCAGGCGTTCCGGCAGGAGATGGGCCGGCGGGACCCGGTACGGGATCCCCGCGTTGCGGATCTTGTGTTTGGCGCGCACCAGGCGCTTGGCCATCGTCGGCTCGCCGACCAGGAACGCCCGCGCGATCTCCGCGGTGGTCAGGCCAGCCAGGGTGCGGAGCGTGAGAGCGACCCGGGCTTCCAGCGGCAGCGCCGGGTGGCAGCAGGTGAACATCAACCGCAGCCGGTCGTCGCGAATGCCGCTCTCGTCGTCTTCGGCCTGGTCAGGATAATCGGCAGGTGACAACGCTGCTGCCTCCCTCAGCTTGGCGGCTTCGGTCGCGCTACGGCGCAGCCGGTCCGTGGCACGGTTGCGCGCCACGGTGGTCAGCCAGGCGCCGGGACGTTGCGGGACGCCGTCGCGGGGCCAGTTCTTCAGCGCCCGCGCGAACGCGTCCTGCGCGCACTCCTCGGCCAGATCCCAGTCGCCGGTCATCCCGATCAGGGTCGCGACGACCCGGCCCCATTCGGCGCGGAACGCCTCGGCGACCGCCGCGTCGGTATCAGCCGTCACTCCGTCCAGAACGGCCTCACCTCAATCGTCCCGATCCGGGCCGTGGGATGCTCGGCCGCCACCTCGATCGCCTCGTCCAGGTTCGCGCACTCGATCACGTCGTACCCGCCTATCTGTTCCTTCGTCTCAGCGAACGGCCCGTCCGCGACCAGCACCTCGCCCTCGCGCATGCGAACGGTCGTGGCGTCGCTCGTTGGCTGCAGCCGGGAGCCGTGCAGGTTCACCCCGCGGCCGACCGTGTCCTCGATCCAGGACGCGAGCGAGGCCTCTACCGCCGTGACGTCGTCCGGGCTCAGCTCCAATGACTCGTCGACGCAGTGGATCAGCATGTACTTCATGGTTCCTCCACCATCGTGATCGTCCTGCGCGGAGGTGCCTCTCCGCAGTGTTACCGGCCCGAGGCCCGTGCCCAGGCGATTCAATCCGAGCCGGTGGTCTCGGGCCGTTTCGCCCAGTCGACGAACGGGGCCGGCCGGGATGGACTAGCGAAGGTCAATGACGAGGTCGGCAGTGGCGACGCCGATCTCGCCGCCGTACATATCACTAGCCGCGGCGCGCGCAGCGGACGGATCTGTGCCCGGCAGCAGATGGGTCAGCAACAGACGTCTGGCGCTCGCATCGGCCGCTTGCTGACCGACGCTGCGCGCGCTGGACAGGTAAAGCCGTGAGTCCTCGGGAACCTGATCCACATAGCTGGCCTCGGCCAGCAGCAGATCGGCGCGGCCCGCCAGTTCCGCCAGCACGGGGCTCGGGCCGCAGTCGCCGGTGTAGACGAGCACCTGATCGCCGGCGGCGAGCCGGACCCCGGCATTGGGCAGCCAATGCGGCAGCAGGCAGGTCTCGGCGCGGAACGGGCCGATATCGAGGCGGTCGCCCGCGCCGAACTCACGCAGCACGTAGGCACCATCCAGCATGCCGGGGCGATCCAGCGCCAGCACGGCATCCAGCGCGCCAGGCAGCGCGTACACCGGCAGCGGCGCCGGCGGATCATCGCGCATCGCCCGCGCCCGAAGCAGCGGGTTCAGGTCAGCGCAATGGTCGGGGTGTCCATGGCTGATGAACACCGCGTCTATCTGGTCTGCTGTTGCCCGCTTCAGCAGCCGCGGCACGGTCGCATAGCCGAGGTCGACCAGAAGCCGGAAACCATCCTGCTCGACGAGATAGCCGCTGCACGCCTGACCCGCTTCCGGCCAGGCACCACACGCACCGAGAACTGTGAGCCGCATCAGATGAACTCTACCGACCTGCGTCGGCCGCTATGGGCGCCGCCTGCTGCCGATTCCGCGGCCCAGCCGGAGGGCGACCGTGACAGTACTGGCCCCGACGAGGAGGGCGACACTGTTGGGCACGATGAGGGCCAGATTGCCGGACGCCAGGCCATAGGCCATCCAGAGCAGGAACCCGACCAGCAGGACCGCGAAGTATCCAACCGAGACATCACTCGATGAGCGTTGCTTGAGCATCCGGCGGATTTGCAGAACTGGTGATACACCCATCAGCACGCCCCATGCCGCGGCGGCGATAGCGAGCCCATTAGTGACCATGGCGTTTCCCTCGGCAAAGCGCCCGGTCTCGGCGGATTGTGCTCGCCAGCTGATCTGGTGAGGGGCGCAAGCACAACCGTTATTCACGGTACCAGGAGCCATCCCGCTCGGTCATGCTGGTTTCCCGCTCGCCTCCTGGGCCCCGCCCGCCTCCCCGTTCCCCCTGCACTGCGCCCCTCCGGCTCGCTCCGCCTGGCGTCCGCCGCTCGCACGGCGCCGCGGAAGCTGGCCGCGCCCGCCGTCACCGAACCGTTGTGCACGAGCACCATCTCCGCCGCGTCGACCATCTTCGCCCAGCTCAACCCGCGGTCCTCCGACGACGACAACCGGCGCGTGCCGGCGGTCCTGGCCTACATCGGCCGCTGACGACCCGCGCCACGAGGGAACCGGAAGGTCCGCGTGTGGCGTTGACATCCATGTGGGGCTGACCGTAGTGGACTGCGTCTCGTGAGCCGTTTCCGCGAGCGGGTGAGCCGATTCGTGCAGAAGCCCGGCACAGCGGATCTCACCCGGTATCAGCGTCTGCTGCCCACGATCGCCGCGCGTGAAGAGATGCTGCGCGACCTGTCGGACGGAGCGCTGCCCAGCCTGGCGGGTGGCGCGCTGGACGGCGCCGCGATCTGCGCCATCGGGCGGGAGGCGGCCCGCCGGACGCTGGGGGAGCGCCCCTACGACGTGCAACTGCTCGGCACCCTCGTCATGCTGGACGGGCATATCGCTGAGATGCCCACGGGCGAGGGGAAGACCCTTTCCGGCGCGTTGGCCGCCGCCGGGTACGCGCTGCGCGGCCGGTCGGTGCATGTGCTGTCGGTCAACGACTACCTGGCCCGCAGGGACGCCGAGTGGATGCGCCCCGTCTATGACCTGCTTGACGTCACGGTCGGCTGCGTAGGCCAGGCGTCGACCCCAGCGCAGCGGCGGCGCGCGTATGCGGCGCAGGTGACCTACGCGCCAGTCAGTGAGATCGGCTTCGACGTGCTTCGCGACCGGCTCGCCACGGACGTGGCCGACCTCGTGCTGCCGGACCCCGACGTGGTCCTGATCGACGAGGCCGACTCGGTCCTCATCGACGAGGCGCTGGTGCCGCTCGTGCTCGCGGGCGCGGCCGACGAGGGTGACGCCGACCTCGGGATGGTGGAGATCGTGCGCGGGCTGCGTCCCGGCCTGCACTACGAGGTGGACGACGATGCCCGCAATGTTCAGCTGACCGACGCGGGCGCACGCGCCGCCGAATACGCCCTGGGGATCGAGCTGTACGCCGCCGGGAATCTCGACGCCCTGACCCGGCTTAACGTCGCCCTGCACGCGCAGGCGCTGTTGCGGCGCGACGTCGACTACATCGTCCGTGACGGCCGGGTTCACCTGATCAACGCGTCCCGGGGCCGGGTCGCCCGGCTGCAGCGCTGGCCCGACGGGCTGCAGGCCGCGGTCGAGGCCAAGGAGGCACTCGCGGCCAGCGAGAGCGGCGAGATCCTGGACAGCGTCACCGTCGAGTCCCTGGTCCGGCGCTACCCGCGCGCCTGCGGCATGACCGGCACCGCCGTGACGGTGGGTGAGCAGCTTCGGCAGTTCTACGGGCTGGAGGTAGCGGTGATCCCGCCGAACCGGCCGTGCGTGCGCGAGGATCAGCCGGACCGGCTGTACGCCACCGTGCGGCAGAAGGAGGAGGCGGTCGTGAGGGAGGTGGCCGCCGCGCATGCCACCGGGCGGCCGGTCCTGATCGGCACCCTCGACATAGCCGAATCCGAACGGCTAGCGCGCTGGTTCAGGTCCGCCGGGCTGCCCTGTGCCGTACTCAACGCCAAGAACGACGCGGAAGAGGCCGCGATCGTGGCCGATGCCGGCGTGTACGGCGCGATCACCGTATCGACGCAGATGGCCGGGCGCGGTACCGATATCCGCCTGGGCGGCCGCAGCGGCGACCGCGATCAGATAGCCGGGCTGGGCGGGCTGTATGTCATCGGCACGGGGCGTCACGCGAGCAGTCGGCTCGACAACCAGCTGCGCGGGCGATCGGGCCGGCAGGGCGACCCCGGCGGCTCGGTCTTCTTCGTCAGCATGGAGGACGAGCTGATCGCCAGTTACGCCCCACCCACCTCCCCATCCCGCTTCGCGCCGCGGGACGTGGCCGCCGGTGGCCGGGCCCGGGACGCCCGGGCGCACTGGATGGTGGGCCACGCGCAGCGCGCTGCCGAAGGTGCCCACCTGGAGGTTCACCGGAACACCTGGCGCTACAACAAGCTCATCGAGGACCAGCGACGCGTGGTGCTCGAGCATCGCGATCGCGTGCTGCGGACCGACGCGGCCCTCCGGGCGCTCGCCGGGCGCTGCCCGGCCCGCTACGGTGAGCTCGCTGCCACGGTCGAGGCCGGCGTGCTCGCCGGGGCCGCCCGGCAGATCGTCCTCTACCACCTCGATCGCGGCTGGGCGGACTACCTCGGCGTGCTGGCCGGGATCCGTGAGGGTATCCACCTCCGCGCGCTCGGCCATGGCCCCAACCCGTTCATCATGGCGCTCGACCCGCTGACCGAGTTCCACCGGGAAGCGGTCGGGCTCTTCACCCGCTTTCTCGACCAGGTCGAGGAGCGATCCGCCGAGACCTTCCAGACCGCCGCGATCACCAACGGGGGAGTCGATCTCAGCGCCGCCGGGCTGAAGCGGCCCACCGCGACATGGACCTACCTCGTGCAGGACAACCCGTTCGGGACCGGCCTCGACCGCGCACTGCGCCGCCTCAGCCACCTGGTCCGCGGCGGGGACCGGGAAACCTAGGTCAGGAGCCGACCTCCCGGGGAGTGACCTCGCGTGTCGCGCCGCTGGCGGTCTCGGCGTGCTCCGCCGCCAGCGGCCTGCGCCGGTTAGCCCTCGGTCACCTCCACCCGCGAGGTGCCGCCGCATGATGTGGACACCAGCACCTGGCGGCCCGGGTTGGAGTCCCGGATCACGTACGGCGCGGGTGCCCCATTGAGCGTGACGGCGCTGATCGTCGCCCCAGCCGGCACGGTCGCGCCGACGTGCAGTGTGCACGCCAGCCGCCCGGTGACCGTCGTGGTCCAGGTGTCACCGTGGTGGCTCGCGGCGACGTCGACCGAGCCGGGGCCCACCTGGATCGCTGTGCCGCGCACGGTCGTCTGGCCGGGCGGCACGCTCGGGAGGACCTCGAGCAGCCCGTTCCCGAGCTGCGGATCGACGCCGAGTTCCTGGTGGACGACGGGCCAAAGGACGCCGTAGGTGCCCCATGCCTGGTTCAGGGACGAGCGCTCATTGAACGGCTGATCGATGTTGGCGGTGAATGCCGGTGAAGGCCCGATCTCCGGCATCGCCCCCGGCTGCTCCGCGACCGCGCCGAGCTGAAGCTGCGCCAAGTCGTCGGTGTAGCGCTGCTGGTCGGTCCGGCCGAACAGGCCGTAGTTGCCCAGGGCGACGGCCATCACGGCGGTGTTGAGCGTGTAGGCCTGCTGCGTCGAACCCTGGTAGGGCGCCGGATCGCAGCCCGGTGCACCCTCCACGTACAGGCCGTATTGACCTGAGTAGCAGGACGTCTCGCGCAGCGCCAGGGCGGGCCGCGCGTCGGACGCAGGCGCGAGGCCTGGCGTGGGGGAGCCTGGCGGGTACAGCTCGGCTTCCATCGGTGTGAGCGCTGTCCACCAGCGCTGCACGAGCGGCGTGTTGGCCGGGTCGGCGAGCGAGTCGGCGAACTGCGGGATGCCCGGCTGCCACCAGGCGCCGGTGAAACGCTGCTCCAGCGCGCTGGCGTGGCTGAGGGCCCAGTCCTGCGTCGCGGTGTCGTGCTTGCTCGCCGCCATGTCGGCCAGGTCGAGCAGGCCGCGGATCGTGTACACGGCCACATCCACCGCGTCCGACCCGAGCACGCTGGATTCGACGTTGCCCGATCCGTCCGGCCACAGGTCGTCATCGCCGGTAGCCAGGCTGATCATGTACTGCATGTTCTTCTCCGCGAACCCGTACAGCTCGTCACGGAACCGGTTATCGCCGGTCCAGCGCCAGACCATGGCGACGGCGGTGGGGAACTTGGCCGTCTCGTCGATGTCGCCGGGTTCGTCGTTCAGGCCGAAATAGACCGAGCCGTCGGTGACGGTCTCGTGCACCACCTTGCCGGAGTCATGGTTGGCGATGGTGCTCACCTCGGCGAGGGACCGCAGGCCGTCCTCGGCCGTGCTGAACTGCCCGGCGGCCAGCAGGGCGTACATCGTGTACTCCTGGTCGGTCGCGAACATCCATGGGTAGTCGGGGAATCCCGCGCCCTCGAAGCGGATGCTCGGCAGGGCTCCGATGGGCGCCGGGTAGACGGTGCCCTCCTCGGTCGGGCGGATCTGCACGCCGTCGGCCTGCTGCGTAAGGTCGGCCAGGTCCTGCTTGCTCCACGTGGTGGCGGCGGCGAGAGCCGGATCGCCGGGCAGCGACACCTGGGTCTGGCCATTCAGCGCGAGCCGGGCGGCGATCTTGGCCGCGAGTTCCCGGCCCGGGTCCGCGCTGGCCGCCTGGTATTCGGCCTGGGCATCAGCGAGCCCCTGGTCCGAGCCTGCCACCGTGAACCAGACCGTCTGGCTGGCATGGGCGGGCAGGTTGAGCACATAGGTCAGCCCGCCGCCAGCGCCCTGGCCGTACGCGGTGTCGTCGCAGCGGAACATGTCCGGGGCGCTGCCCACCGGGCAGATGACGGGCGGATCCTGCGGACCGCGGAAGCCGGTGCCGGTGATCCCCGTAGCTGGGGTGAGGCCGCTGGCGCCGACGATCGCCGCCCAATGATGCGGCGACGCGTTCGCGGCCGGCGGGGTGCCGTCCTCCCGGAAGACGAGCTGGCGGCCGTTGAACGTCGCCTGGTCGGGCAGGTTGAAGGTGGACTGGTCGGGTTTCGTGAAGCCCCACGGGTAGGCGCTCATGAGCTCGGAGTGCGCGTCGACGTTGAGATCCAGGCGGGTCGCGCGCGCGGGAGCGGTGAGGGTGAGGCCGATCTCGACCGCGCGGCGGCCGTCCGGCGCGAAGTCCGTCCGGGTGATCCGCACGCCGTCGGTCGCCGGCAGCGCCATCCGCGTGAAACCGAACCCGGAGGAGAACCGTGTCGCCGGGCCGATCCACTGGCCGTCCAGGCCGAACCAGATGCCGTCGAGCAGCTTGATCGGCGGCGTCCAGATGCCGCCCATCTCGCCGCGAGTGTGAAATCCCATGGCGGGGAACCGGCCGTCCTCGGTGCCCATGTCGTAGGCGCGATCTCCGGCGGCCACATAACGGCGCAGGCTCAATCGCGAACTCACCGACAGCGTCGGGCTCGCGGCCCCGGAGTTGTTGGCCGACCGGACTGCTGGGGCATCACCCCGTGCGGCCGTGCTGGCGCCGGCCGGTGACAGGGCCATCGCCGGGACGGCCATGGCCGCCGTGGACGCCGCGACGAAGATCGGCAGGAGGAGAAGGTTACGGCGCATGTGCGCCACCTCGCTTTCAGACGGTCATCTGGCACCGTTGCCAGGGCCGGTTACGCCCGGGATGCGCATCCGCGCCGTCACCCGGACGGGTCGATCACTCCAGCGGCGCCGCCGCCTCTGCGTACCGGTTCCGCGGCCGCGAGGACCTGCCCGTGGCCGAGGAACTCAAGGCCGGTGGCGGCCCCGATATTAGGGCTGATCTTGATGCTCGGATCGAGCGGCGAGGTGTCTACTATCACGAATGACTGGCCCAGCGCCTCAAGACCGGGTGTGGTGGGGGCGGCGATGAACGCTGGCTCGGCCTGCGTCAGCGCGCCGTTGCGCTGCGAGGCTCGCGGCGCCGCGATCGCCTGCGGCAGCGTCATGCCGAAGTCGATGCGGTTCACCAGGATCTGCAGCACCGTCGTGATGATCGAGGCGCCGCCCGGCGAGCCGACCGCGAGCCACGGCTGGCCTGACTTGAGCACGATCGTCGGTGACATGCTCGACCGGGGCCGCTTGCCCGGGGCGGGCAGGTTCGGATCGGGCACGCCCGGCTGCAGCGGCGTGAAGTTGAAGTCCGTCAGTTCGTTGTTCAGCAGGAAACCGCGCCCAGGAACAACGATCCCGCTGCCGCCGAGTTCCTCGATCGTGTTGGTGTAGGAAACGACGTCGCCGAAACGGTCGGTCACCACGAAATGATTGGTGCTGGTGCCCTCGTCGGGCTGGCGGGCCGTGGTCGGCGCCGCCGGGGTGCACCCTCCGGAGCCTGCGAACGGATCGCCTGGCGCGACCGGGCTGGTCAGTGCCTTGTCCGGGTCGATCAGGCAGGCGCGTTGGCGCCCGAAACTCCTGGACAGCAATTGCTTCAGCGGCACGTCCACATAGGCAGGGTCGCCGATGTAGCGGTTACGGTCGGCGAAGGCGAGCCTGGTTGCCTCCAGGTAGTGGTGCAGCGCCTGCACCCGGGTCATCGCCGAGAGGTCGAAGTTGGACAGGATGTTGAGCGCCTCTCCTGTGGTGATACCACCGCTGGAGGAGGGTGCCATTCCGTAGACGTCATAGCCGCGGTAGTTCACGTGCGTCGGGGCCTGCGCGAGCGCCGCGTAGTCACGCAGGTCGCCGATCCGCATCAGGCCCGGCCGGGGGGCGAGCGTCGCGCCCGGAGCGAGCGGCAGGTTCTCGACGGTGTTCACGATGTCGCCGCCCAGCGGGCCACCGTAGAAGTCGGCGGCACCCTGGCGCCCGATTTCCGCGTAGGTGCTCGCCAGTTGCGGGTTACGGAAGATCGATCCGACCACGGGAAGCTGCCCGCCGGGCAGGAACAACTGGCTGGTCGAGGAGAACTGGGCGAACCTGGCGGCGTTCTCGCGGACCTGTTCGCGGAAAGTCGCGTCCACGGGGAACCCCTGGCGAGCGACGCGTTCGGCCGGGCGCAGCACCTGCGCCAGGCTCTCCGTGCCCCACTGGTCGAGCGCGTTCTGCCAGGTCATCAGGGTCCCTGGCACCCCAACGGACAGGCCGCTCGTCACCGCGACGGGGAAGGCGAGCGGCTTGCCCGTGACCGGGTCGATGAACAGGCCGGCCGTCGCGAGCCGCGGCGCCGTCTCCCGGCCGTCGATGGTCGAGACGCGATGCGTGCGCGCGTCGTAGTAGACCAGATAGCCGCCACCGCCGATGCCCGCGACGAACGGGTCGGCCACGCCGAGCGTCGCGCCGACCGCCACCGCGGCGTCGATCGCATTGCCGCCGTGCCGCAGCACCTCCAGCCCGGCCGAAGTGGCTTCGACATCGTCGGAGGCCACGGCGCCCCCCGTCCCGACCGCGACCGCCTGCTTGGGCAGGTTGTTGACGGTTTGCCTGGGCGTTCCCGCCGACGCGGGAAGGCTGGCGGAACCCGAACCGACGAGTAGCACGGCAACTGATGCCGCGGTGAGCACGCCTGCGCGTAACGGCATGAGCACTCCTCCGGACGGCTGGCCTGAGGCCAATGATCCGCGGGCGGACATATCCGCTCCGGGGCCTTTTAAACAACGCCCTGGCAGCGGGCGCCCTCAGGCGCGGTCCAGCCGGGCGAAACGCCGCACCAGAACCAGGGCCGGCGACAGCGCGCTGTACCCCGGCCGCGCGGTGGTCGCACTCAACCCTGGCGGGCCATAGTGGGGGTAGGGCGGCAACGTGGGAAGGCCACAGATGAAGATCGCTACCAGCATCGGATATTGGAGCGCCGGACCACCAGATGGAGCGGCAGACGTGTTCGAGGCCGCTGATCGGCTGCGGATCGACCAGGTCTGGACCGCGGAGGCCTACGGCAGCGATGCGTGGACACCTCTGGCCTGGTGGGGATCGCGTACATCGCACGTCCATCTGGGCACGGCCGTCTCCCAGCTATCGGCTCGCCCACCAGCCACACTGGCGATGGCGGCGATGACGATGGACCATCTGACCGGGGGTCGCGTCATCGTCGGAATTGGGACGAGCAACCCGCAAGTGGTCGAAGGCTGGTATGGCCAGCCGTACCCACGTCCCCTGGAACGCACCAGGGAATACATAGACATCGTGCGCGCCATCGTCGCCCGCAGGGAACCCGTCGCCTATGACGGCAAGCACTACCAGTTGCCGTTCGCGGGAGGGACCGGGCTGGGCAAGCCGCTGCGCTCCATCCTGCATCCGTACCGGACCGAAATCCCGATCTACCTTGGTGCGGAAGGCCCCAAGAACGTCGCGCTGGCCGCAGAGGTCGCCGACGGGTGGAACCTGATCTTCTTCTCGCCCACAATGAACGACTTCTACGCCGCCGCGCTGGCCGAGGGGTTTGCCCGCCCCGGCGCCCGGCATACCAGCGCCACCTTCGATGTTGTGGGTGGCCCCCTCAGCATCATCGTCGAAGACGATCTTGAGCGAGCGGCTGACCGGGTCCGGCCCTCGCTTGCCCTCTATATCGGCGGCATGGGCGCGCGCGGCGTCAACTTCCATCACGAGGTCTTCGCCCGGATGGGATACGAGGCGGAGGCCAGGACCATCCAGGATCTGTACCTCGCCGGCGACAAGAAAGGCGCCATCGCGGCTGTCCCGGTGCGCATGGTCGAAGACGTCGCCTTGATCGGCCCATGGGCCAAGATTGCCGACGAGATCCAGCTGTGGAAGCAGACCATCCTCACGACGTTCTCGGTCAGCACCGACCTGCGCCACCTGGGCCGGGTCGTGGAACTCCTCCGCGCGTGACCGGCGGCTTCCGGGTCAGCAGCGTGATAGCAGCGCGCGCGGCGTCCTTTTCGATCCGCCGCCACGGGCGGCCCGCGGCCCGCCCGATCACGCCCAGCGACTGCTCGGCGTCCGGCAGCGACGACATTTCCACCGCGTGAGCCGCCCATCCGCATCGGCGGGCCGCGCCAAGAACCGCGTCGCGGTAGAGCATTCCCTCGGCCGCGTGCATCCAGGCGTGCGAGCGCATGATGTCCGCCAGCGATGCCGGCACCGACACCGCCTTGACCACGACAGCAACGCCGAGGACCGCAGCGCCCTCGCGCAGGCCGCCCGCCGCCCCGCGCAGTCCAGCCGCCGCGGCCTCCTCCGCGCCCCGCTCTACCTGGCCAATCATTTCCTCAGCCGCAGCCAGTCCAAGGTCGGCGGCCGCGTGGTAAGGCTGGGCGGGCAGCGCGCGAGACACCAGGGCCATCTCCCCCCGGGCCATGTAATCAGGGGCATCCGCGAAGCCACCCAGCATGACCATGACGGCCGAGCCAGTCCTGGTTACCACGCCGATGACGACTCCTGCGACCGTCACCAGGCCGACGGTAGCCAGCGCGGCCCGGGTCGGCAAGGGCGCCTCGGTAAGCGAATGACCGGCACGGGCACCGCAGGCCGCCGCCGTCCCCGTGACATCCTGGCCAGGCGGCATGTCAGCGCGCCCGGACCTTCACCCCGGTCGTAGCTGCGGCCTGGCGCCTCGCGGCGTGAAGCAGATGGATGTTGTGAGAGGTTCATCGCGGAGGAAGCAGGCATGGCGCGAACCGGGTCGCGGCTGACGCGTCCGGTACGCGTGCTGCTTGCCTTCGTCTGCGCGCTGGTGCTGGTGGACACGATCTTCTTCACCGCGCTGACCCCGCTGCTGCCGCACTACACGCAGGTGGCCGGGTTGTCGAAGTCGGGGGCCGGGGTCCTGGTCGCTGCCTACCCCCTCGGCACCCTGATCGGCGCGCTCCCGGCAGGATTGCTGACCTCGCGGCTGGGGGTCAGGCGAGTGGTGCTGCTCGGGCTGGCCCTGATGAGCGTGTCGACGCTCGTCTTCGGCTGGGCTTCCGTCGCTGGTGTCCTCGATGCGGCGCGTTTCGTCCAGGGCCTGGGCGGGGCGTGCACCTGGGCCGCCGGGTTGGCCTGGCTGGCGACGGCCGCACCGCCCGAGCGCCGTGGCGAGATGCTGGGGACGGCCCTGGCCGCCGCGGTGGGCGGGGCGCTGCTTGGCCCGGTGGTCGGTGCTGTCGCCGATCAGGTGGGAACCGGGCCGGCGTTCGCCGCCGCCGCCGTGGCCGGAGCCGCCCTGCTGGCCGTGGCCTTCATCGTGCCAAGCCCGGAGGGTTCGGCTCCGCAGGGCCTGCGGGCGGCGTGGCCCGTGGTGCATGACCGGCAAGTCGCCACCGGCTTGTGGCTGACGATGCTCGCGGGCATGGCCTTCGGGGTCGTGGACGTCCTCGCGCCGCTGCGGCTCAGCCATCTCGGTGTTACGGCGCTGATCATCGGGGCTACCTTTCTGGCCTCCGCGGCGATCGAATCGGGGCTCTCGCCGCTCGTCGGCCGGCTGTCAGACCGCCATGGCGCCCTCACGCCTATCCGGATCTCACTGTGCGCGGCGGTGGTGGTCAGCCTGCTGGCGCCGGTGCTGGAACCGGCCTGGTTGCTCATTGCCCTGCTTATCGTGGGCATGCCCGCCTACGGCACCCTGTTCACACCCGCCACCGCATTGCTGAGCGCGGGCGCAGACCGCCTGCAACTGAATCAGGGTCTCGCGTTCGGGCTGGCGAATCTGGCGTGGGCGTCCGGCCAGGCCGTCGCCGCCGCGGGGAGCGGGGCACTGGCCCAGGCGACCTCGGATCTGGTCCCGTACTCCCTGCTCGCAGGCACTTGCCTGGGGACGTTCGTCGTCCTCCGGCGGAAGGGGCTACGTGCTCAGGGGTTAGTCGTGGCATTCCTGCTGGCCCGGCGGCACGTCCAGGGCCGGATTGCGGTCGAAGAACCCTGACGGCTTAAGCCAGAACGATGCCGTGTCGACCGGCATGACCGGCCAGTCCTCCGGGCGGGTGATGTGATGGATGCCAAACACGTACCAGAGCACCACGTCGGTGTTCTCGATCGAGCGGTTCTGGGCGGTCCAGGCGGGCAGCCCGGAGTCCAGGTCGCTGAGGGTCGGGAACTCGCCGCAGGGCCATCGTTCGTCCTGGCGGTACGGCGTGACCCAGACCGTGTGCTCGATTACCCTGGCCCGCTCCACGACGGGGGAGGAAGGATCCAGCAGCGGCGGGAAACACCCGCCCGGAACCAGTTTGTACCCGGCCGAGGTGCCCAGCCTGTTCCTGACGTGAGGATTAATGATCTTCCAGGCACGCTGCGTGTGCCAGTCGTAATCCTGCTTGCCCTGCGCCTCAGTGCGCAGCGGCGTCTCGCGGAGCACCAGCCCGATGGCGTAGGGATCGTCGTCGGAGGCGGGGCAGGGCTGGGACTCGACCGCGCAGACCATGTTGTCCGGCCCGTCCACGTCGAGATCCAGCCGGGCCACGATGAAGTGCTGGTGGAACGGCGCATACGTCCGCTCGTCCACCAGCGTGCCGTAGGGCGGCTGGCGGCCTGCGGCGAAGTTCGAAGTCACCATGATCCCGGTGGCGCGCACCTCGCATTCGATGTTGCCGTCCTGGTAGAAGCGCCAGTACACGAGGTACTCGTAGTTCGCGACCGTGACGTGGAATGACACGACGAGCCGCCGCGCGCGCCGTACCTCCGCGCCGGATACGGGATCGACGTGCTTCCAGAGGACCCCGTTGTCCTCCTCGTGGATGCAGATGGCTCGGGAGATGGTGCGCGGCTCCCCGCTCGAGTCGTGCACCACCGCGTCGAGGTACGTGATCTCGCCCAGGCAGTCGCAGCCGCGTTCGAGCGAGGTGGTCATGAAGCCCAGCCCCCACTCGCCGATGTCGAATGCGGTACGCCGGTAGTGATCGGTGGTCGGATCCCGGTAGGGCACGACCATCTCCGCGAACGAGAGCCGGTGCGCGATGGGCCGCAGGCGCCCAGCGTCACGGAATCCGACCGTATGCAGGACCAGGCCTTCCCGGTAGGTGAAGCCCAGCCGTAGCTGCCAGTTCTGCCAGGTCAGCAGCCGGCCGTCCAGGGTGAACGAGACACCGTCGGGCTGGCTGATGTGCAGCGGTTTCACCTCCCGCAGGGGCATCGGGATGAGCGTGGGCAGATACTCGCCCATGACCTCGGGCCCGTCGGCCGTCCCGCTGCCGAGGTTGTCCTCGATCTCGAGCAGCGTCATGCGGTTAAGGTCCACGATCGGATGCAGCCCGCTGACGTGATGCGCGTAGGGGTTGCCGTCCGGGCTGCCGCGATACCAGACATCGGCCCAGCCCAGCCGCAGTCCGCGGTAACGCGGCGGAACCAGCGCGGCGGCGTAGGCCCACAGGTCGGTGAGGACGCGGGCGTGATCGGTGATCCCGCGCCGGGCGAGCGCCGCGGCCAGCAGCGGGTTGGCGCGCAGCATCTCGTCACACTCGTGCCATTCGTCCAGCGTCATGTTCGGGTGCTGGCCGGGCAGGTGCTCCCAGGTGGTGACAGCGGCGGCGGTCAACGACACCACCGCGCGATACGCCTGGCCGTCATCGCGATTCCAGCAGATGGCGAGCGCCTGACGGTGAGCCGGGTGCGGGTCCTGGGGGGCGTCCTTGCCCGGCTCCTTGAGCTCGATCGAGGCGAACCGCCACCGCGGGCCGACCGCCCGGTCGCGCCGGAGGACTGTGGCAACGAGCCGGAATTCCTCGGCGGTCAGCGGGTCGAGCGGATGTGCGGGTGCGCCGGAGTCCACGGCCACGTCCTGTCAGTCGAAACCTTCATTCTCATGCTTAACGTGACTACCCCAGGTACTCCCTCACCACGCGTGCTGGCGTTCCGTGCGGCAATCGGGAACCTTCGCATCCGGGCGGCCGGGCAGCCCAGGGGCCGGACTGTCCAGTCCGATCAGGCCAGGTGCGGGCGGCCGGGCTATTTGCGCTATGGCCGGCGGCGCTCTACGTTCCGGCCATGCATCGTGTGGACGCAGTAACCGATCAGATGATCCGGTCCGTGCTGGCCTACGCGGAGAACCGGCTGCGGCTGGACCCGGTACCACTTGACGGGGGGCCGCGGGATCCGGCTGATCTCCAGGCCGCGCTGAAGGGCCTGCCAGGCGACAACCCCCATAGTGCCGACCAGATCCTGGGCGTTTACGCGTCGGTCATGGCACCGGCGGTGATCTCGGCGGACAGCCCGCGCTTCCTCGGCTTCATCCCGGCCGCGCCGACGAAAGCATCGCTGCTGTTCGACATGCTGGTCTCCTGCGCATCGATACAGGGCATTTCGTGGCTGGAGGCGGCCGGCGCCATCCACGCCGAGAACCAGGTGCTGCGCCTGATCGCTGACCGTGCCGGGCTTCCCGAGTCCGCCGGCGGATGCTTCGTCTCCGGCGGTTCCGCCGCGAACCTGTCGGCGCTGGTCGTTGCGAGGGAGGTGGCCAAGCGCAACGCGGGCAGGGCGGCCGCCGGCCGCCGCTGGCGCGTGGCCATCGGCGCGGACGCCCATTCGTCGATCATCAACACGCTGCGGATCCTGGAAATGGACCCACTTGTCGTGCACGCCGAAGGTCACCGGCTCACGGGGGCCGCGCTCCGGGCCGCCGTCCGGGAAGACGGCGACCCGTCGTCGCTCGCCGCGGTAGTGGCAACCTCTGGCACCACCAACGCGGGCATAGTCGACGACCTGGCCGGCGTCGCCGAGGTGGCCCGCGAGTTCGGCGTGTGGTTCCACGTGGACGGGGCCTATGGCGGGGCGGGGCTGTTCGCGCCCAGCGTCCGGCGGGCGTTCGACGGCGTCGAGCACGCGGACTCGTTCATCGTGGACCCGCACAAGTGGATGTTCGCCCCCTTCGACTGCGCCGCGCTGATCTACCGCGATCCGTCGCTCGCCCGGTCGGTGCATAAGCAGGACGCTTCCTATCTCGACGTCATCCACAGCGACCCGGCTGAGTGGAATCCGACCGACTACGCCTATCACCTGACCAGGCGGGCCCGCGGGCTGCCGCTGTGGTTCTCGCTGGCCGTCTATGGCGTGAACGCCTACACCGAGGCAATCGAAGCGGGCATTCGGCTGGCGCGCGATACCGCCGCGGAAATCAGGACTCGCGACTACCTGGAACTGATCCGCGAGCCCGACCTGTCCGTCGTGCTCTTCCGCCGCCCCGGCTGGGCGCCCGAGCGGTACACAGGGTGGGCCAACCAGCTGCTGAAGGATCAGGTGGCATTCCTCCCCCCGACCGTATGGGAGGGCGAGACAGTCGCCAGATTCGCGTTCCTGCACCCTCACACGCCCATGGACCTAGTGCGGGAGATCCTCGACGGGATGGCGTGATTCATGGCGCCTGAGCGCGCGCAAGCATGCCCGGTCGATCTCGCCGGTGTCCTTGCCGCTGGCCAGCTGCTGCGGCCCCGTAACAAGGTGCTTCTATGTCCTCGGAGGCGGTTGCTGCAGCGCCCACGTGTTGCCGTCCGGATCGCCGAAGGTCACAAACGAGCCCCACGGCTGGACATCAATGTCGCTGGCCTCCACACCGTGCGCGACGAGTTCCCGCCGGGCGGCCGCTACATCAGCCACGACGACCTGTACACCTCGCTGCGAGCCCGGTGCCATCTCCGTGATCCCGGTGCCCATCACGATGGAGCACGCCGACCCAGGGGGAGTGAGCTGGACAAACCGCAGGGCGTCGTTGACCTGGTAGTCGTGATCAGCGTGGAAGCCGACCTGCTCCACGTAGAACGCCTTGGCGCGGTCGACGTCGGTCACGGGAATCGCGACGAGCTCGATCTTCCAGTCCATGCACGCAACATATACCCCGAGTCGGACATTCAGCCGCCAGACCAGCCCGGCACCAGCTCTTGACAGGCCGCCGTCACAGCTCTAATTTCCTCATTAACAGGAAACTTTCCTATTCATTAGCCTCAGGTACTTATCGGCGTACTTGTCCATGACGCAGCCGGTTTCGGCCGGTCTGCGTGATCATGCGATCCCCTTGCTGGAACGGCAGGAAAGTTGGCTCAATGTCACGGTCACGTTGGCTCATGGCGGTCGCCGCGCTCGCACTGGCGGCCGCAGGCGGTGCCCCCTCTGCCGTGTCCGCAAGCTCTTCGCCATGGGCTGCGGTGCCCGCGCACGTCTTCGCCCCATACTTCGAGGCCTACACCACCGATAGCCCCGCGGCCCTCTCGCGGGCATCGGGCGCCCAGTACCTGAACCTCGCCTTCATCCAGACCCCGGCCGCCGGGTCGTGCACCATCGACTGGAACGGCAACCCGGCCACGCCGATCGCGTCGTCCGTATACGGCGGCGACATCGCGACAATCCGCGCTGCCGGAGGTGACGTCATTCCTTCCTTCGGCGGCTACTCCGCTGACCACACCGGCACCGAGATCGCCGACAGCTGCACGAATGTCGCGCTGGTCGCCGCCGCCTACGAGAAGGTGGTCACGACCTACAACGTGACCCGCATCGACCTCGACACCGAGGACAACTCGCTGACCAACACGGCGGGCGTCGACCGGCGCAACAAGGCGATCAGGATGGTCGAGGACTGGGCGGCCAGGCATGACCGTGTGGTGCAGTTCGTCTACACCCTGCCGACCAACGTGGCCGGGCTCAACGCCACCGGGCTATATGTCCTGCAGAACGCGGTGACCGATCATGCCCGGATCGACATCGTCAACATCATGACGTTCGACTATTACGACAACCAGCCGCACGAGATGGCCGCAGACTCGATGACCGCCGCGCAGCACCTGTACGACTCGCTCCACCAGCTGTATCCGTCCAGGTCGGCTCACCGGCTATGGTCCATGATCGGCGTCACAGAGATGCTGGGTATCGACGACTTCGGGCCACCCGAGATCTTTACCACCGCCGACGCGACGACGATTGAGCATTGGGCGGTAACCAAGCACCTGGCGGAGCTGTCCTTCTGGGCGCTTGAACGGGACAACGGCGGCTGCCCGGGCACGAAGGGCAGCGACAGCTGCTCCGGGATCTCCCAGGCGACCTGGCAGTTCAGTCACACCTTCGAGCCGTTCACCAGGAGGTAGCGCGGCGGGAGACTCAGCGCTCGAACGTGCTCCTCGACCGTCTCCGGCTCCTCGTCCTCCTCCGGCTCCGGTCCGTGAGGCGCATCGTTCAGCCCGTGGCGCTGCGCTGCGACAGCAGGCTGTAACCCACGCCGCGCTGGGTGTGGATCAGCGGCGGGCCCAGCCGGCTCAGCTTGCGGCGCAGGTAGCTGACGTAGGTGTCCACGATCTGAGGCTGGTGAGCTTCGTCCTGGCCCCAGACGTTCTCAAGTATCTGCCCCCGGGTGAGCACGCGCCCTTGGTTGCTCATCAGGTAGATGAGCAACCGGAATTCGGTGGGCGCGAGTTCCACTTGTGTGCCGGCCCTGTGCACAGTCCACCGGGACGCATCGAGTTCCAGGTCCCCGGCGTGCAGCCTGGCGATGGACCCCAAGTGACCGTTGGCCGCCCCGGCCGCCCAGTCCGATCGGGCGACCTGGGCGCGCTCGCGAATACTCGGCTCCTCGGCAACCACGAGGACCCGTGGGAGGTGATCGCCATCTCTCATGCCGTTTCACGCTTCATGTCGCCTCGTCGCCTTGCGGTGGCGCCTGCGTCGCCCGATGTATGCAGAACGAAAGCCGCCGGGTCACTGCCGTCAGCACGTGACGCCGACGCGCCCGCACCGCACGGGTTCACGGTGCGTACGGGCGCATCGGCGTCGGCGCGCTGAGGAGCGGGCCGCACCTCAAGCTCACATGTGCGTCCCACTCGGCGAAGGTGTGGGGGTCACCGTCGCGGTGCCCGTTGGGGTCACGGTGGCGGTTGGGGTGATCGTCGGGGTCATGGTGACCGTCGGCTTGACCGTCGGGGTCATGGTGACCGTCGGGGTGATTGTCGGGGTGACCGTCGGGGTCGGGGTGATCGTCGGGGTGGTGGTGGGCGCGAGCGCCTCGATGAGGACCAGCTGGGCCATGCGAATGTGGCCCCGCACTGTACCGGCGACGAACACGACGTCACCTGCGGCCAGCCCGCGCCAGGTCAGCCTGGAGGTGGGAATGGTCGTCGTGGTGGTCGGCGTGGTCGGCGTGGTAGTCGGAGTAGTGGTCGGCGTGGCGGTCGGGGTGACCGTCGGGGTGACCGTCGGGGTGACCGTCGGGGTCGGGGTGACCGTCGGGGTGACCGTTGGAGTCGGGGTGGCGGTCGGCGTAGTGGTCGGGGTGGTGACCGGCGCGGTCGTAGTGCCGGTCGGCGTGGTCACCGTGGCGGTATTGCCGACGGTCGCCGTGCCAGTGATCGTGATCGTGATTGTCGTGCTGCCGGTGGTTATCGAGATCGTCGTGACGGCCGGCTGTGCCACCGGGGTGGTCTTGTTCAGCACCGTTGCCACCGAGGTGCCGCCGGTCACGGCCTGGGCCGCAGCGGCGGTGGTCAGCACCGGCACGGCGGCAGGTGTCATCGTCTTAGCCACGGCGGCGGTCGGCACCACGGACTTGACCGCGGTCCGGCCCGAGATCCACCAGACGCTGAGCTTGCCGTTGAGGCCCCGCACGATCATGAAGTGATGGGTGATCAGCACGATCTGGCCGCGCTGGAACGCCAGCATGGTGTGCTGATGGTGCCGCGAGAACATGAACTGGCCGCCGAAGCCCTGGAATGCCGCCAGCTCCTGGAGTGACCGCGTGCCCGAGTGTGAGGCCCAGCCGGGCTGGCTCAGGCCGGTCATGGCCGAGTTCAGCATCGTGCCCCAGCCGTTGTTGCCATAGCCGAAGGAATACGCTGCGTCGTGGTAGGTGGTGGCGTGCTGGTTGGTCAGCGCCAGCCCGCCACCGACACCGGCGGCAACGGCAACGGCGCCGGCCGTTGCCTTGAGCTTCCAGTTCGAGGACCGGTCGTAGCGTGTCACAGCTTCCTCCCGTCAGAGGCACCGCGCCCGCAACGCGCGCCCCGAATCGAATGCAGGGGCCATTTGAGCTCTTGGTAGCCGCCGCGCGGCTTGTACACGTCCATGGAATTGACCGTGCCAGCGTGCCTTCGGGCGGGCCGTGACATTACGACTCACGTAAGCAATACGTTTGTGGTTTCACATCTAGCCAGCTACATGCGGTGTCATGGGCGTTGACCTGGGCTTTTAGGGTGCTGGTTGGTATTCGTTGATCACATCGCCGCAGGCGGGGACGCGGTGCGATCACCGAGGTCAAGGAGAAGATCCGGATCTGCCGCATACCCTGCGGCCCGCCCGGGCTCGCTGACGCTGCGCCTGCTTCGGACCGGTCACCACGGTGGCTGTGTCTCCCGCTCGCCTCCGGGGCGCCTTCAGGCGCCGCCTTCCCTCGTCGCTCGTTCCTCGCTCCTCAGTCCAGGCGGCACCGCGCCCCTCCGGTTCGCTCACTGTGTCTCCCGCTCGGTCTCCCGCTCGTGGCCCCCGCTGTCGCTGCCGACGGCTTCAAGATCTCCCCGGGTGCCCCCCTTGCCGCCCGGGGGGACACCATACTGGGGGAGGCGGACGGCATTTCGGGTAAAGGGCGGGTTCCATGCGGTTGCGGGCGGGCGTAGCGATCGACCTCGGTACGGTCAACACGCTTGTCTGTGTCGCCGGCCGTGGGCTCGTCGTCGAAGAGCCCTCCGCTATAGCCCTTGACCGGGAGACCGGCCAGGTGGCTGCGGTGGGCCACGCCGCTGACGCCCTGGCCGGGAAGGATCCTCGCGACGTCGAGGTCATCCACCCCCTGCGTGATGGGGTCATCGCGGACCTGGAAGCGTCGGCGGCCATGCTGCAGGCCTTCCTGCGCCTGGCCCGCCTGCGCCGGGGCCTGCTGCGACCATCGGCTGTGGTCTGCGTGCCCGGCGGCGCCACCTGGGTGGAGCGGCGATCCCTGGTCGCCGCGGTCGAGGCATCAAAGCCCCGTTGCATCGTGCGGCTCGTCGACGAACCGGTCGCCGCGGCGGCTGGCGCGGGCTTCGACCTCGCCGCCGGATCCGGTGTCTTCATCGTGGACGTCGGGGGCGGGACCACGGAAGCCGCAGTGGTAGCAGGCGGTCATGTGGTGCGCGCCCGGTCGTTGCGCGTCGGGGGCAACGCCATGGACGAGGCGATCGTGCACGCCGTCAAGGCCGAACTGGGCCTGCTTGTCGGCCGCAACGCCGCCAGGAGCCTGAAGATGACCCTGGGGCTCGCCGATGGCGTGACCGGATGGCTGGAGGCGGTCGGTGTCGACGCCGCGCGCCGGACGCCCCGGATAGAAGACGTGCCGGGGCGGCTCGTGGCCGAGGCCCTTGAGCACTCGGTCGTCGCGATCGTCGACTCGGTGCAGGAGATGCTGTCGGATATCCCGCCGAACCTCGCGGAAGACGTGGTGCGCGGGAAGATCCGCCTCGCCGGGGGTGGAGCCTTGCTGCCGGGCCTGGCCAGCAGGATCGAGGCGGCGACGGGCATCCCGGTCCTCATCGTGGACGACCCGCTGCGGTGCGTCGTCCGCGGAGCGGCCGAGATCCTCGAGCATGGTGGCGCGCTCGCCAGCGCCCGACCGGTCTGATACCCGCCGCCCGCCTCGGGCCGCGTGCCGTGCGTCGGTTAGGCGGGATGTTCCTGCCGGTCGCCGGCCCACTCGGTGTGGAAGCTGCCTTCCTTATCGACGCGGCGGTAGGTGTGGGCGCCGAAGTAGTCGCGTAGCCCCTGGATCAGGGCCGCAGGCAGCCGGTCCCGGCGCAGCCCGTCGTAGTAGGCCAGCGAGGATGAGAACGCAGGCGTCGGGATGCCAGCCGTCGCCGCCTGCGCCACGACCCGCCGCCAGCTGTCGACGCCGTCGCGCACGGCCGCGGCGAAGTACGGCGCGACCAGCAGGCTGGGCAGCGCGGCGTCCTCGTCGTACGCCTCACGGATGCGGTCCAGGAAGCGGGCCCGGATGATGCAGCCGCCGCGCCAGATGGTTGCCATCGCGCCGCGGTCGATGTTCCAGTTGTACTCTGCGCTGCCCGCACCAATGTGGTCGAAGCCCTGCGCGTACGCCACCACCTTGGACGCGTACAGGGCACGGCGGACGTCCTCGACGAACGCGCCAGGGTCGCTGATCTCCGGTGCCGCCACCTCGCTGCCGAATGCCTCACGCGTCGCCTCGCGCTGGTCGGCGTGACCGGACAGGGCGCGCGCGAACGTGGCCTCGGCTATGCCGGTAATCGGGATCCCGAGGTCGAGCGCGCTCTGCACGGTCCAGCGGCCGGTGCCCTTCTGCTCGGCCTGGTCGAGCACGACATCCACGAATGGCTGGCCGGTCGCGGCGTCGGTGTGCGCGAGCACGTCCGCGGTGATCTCGATGAGATACGAGTCCAGGTCGCCCTCGTTCCAGGTGCGGAAGATCTCGCTGATCTCCGGCGGTGCCGCGCCGAGGCCGGCCCGGAGCAGGTCGTAGGCCTCGGCGATGAGCTGCATGTCGGCGTACTCGATGCCGTTGTGCACCATCTTGACGAAGTGGCCGGCGCCGTCCGGGCCCACATGCGTGCAGCATGGTGTGCCGTCCACCTGGGCGGCGATCGACTCGAAGATCGGCCCGAGCCTCGCGTAGGACTCCGGGGAGCCGCCGGGCATGATGCTCGGCCCGTTGAGCGCCCCCTCCTCGCCGCCGGAGACACCGCAGCCGACGAAGTGCAGCCCGCGCTCCCGCAGCGCAGCCTCGCGCCGCCGGGTGTCGGTGTAGTGCGCGTTGCCGCAGTCGATGATGATGTCCCCGCGGTCGAGCAGCGGCACGAGTTCATCGATCACGGCGTCGGTGGCGTCGCCCGCCTTGACCATGATGATGATCGCCCGCGGCCGCTTGAGGCTGGTGACGAAGTCATTCATCGACTCGGCCGGCACGAATGTGCCTTCCTCGCCATGCTCCTTTACCAGGCTGCGGGTGCGCTCCGCGGAGCGGTTGTGCAGCGCGACGACATGCCCGTGCCGGGCCAGGTTCCGCGCCAGGTTGCGGCCCATCACCGCCAGGCCGGTCACGCCGATGTCTGCACTGCTCTGCTGGGCCATGCGTGGCTCCTCGCAAGTCTCGCCTCCGTGGTTCACGGAGATTTCTGGGGTGGCTGCCGGCTGCGGGCCGGGCGGTCGACGGCGGTGCGGATCCTCGGGGTTGTGTGACTCCACGCTAGCGCCAGCGGCCAGTCCCAGCGGCGGCACCGGCAGCGGGCGGGTCGCCGGCTGTCGCCGGGCGGGCGGCGGCCACGGCCAGTAGCGCCTGGGCACGCATGGAGCCGTCACCGCAGGACCGCCTGCGCGATGGTGTCGGTCAGCCAGCGCTGCCATTGTGCCGGGCTCCAGCCGCGTTCGGCGGTGAGCAGTAGGTACACCTCGGGGCTGAGGAGGGTGAAGATGATGTCCGCGGCTTTTTGCACCGTCAGGCCCGGGCGCAGCGCCTTCTTGGCGGCGAGTGTCTCCGCGAGGGTGCGGTGGGCGAGATAGCGCTCGTGCTGGTTGGTCCGCCACTGCTCGGCCATCTCCGGGTCAGCGCCGGCCGCGTCGCGCACGCTGGACAGCATCGGCGCCACCCTCCCGAAGATGACGCGGCTGTTTTGTAGCCAGACGCCGAGCGCGCGCAGGGCATCGGGCTCGTCGCGGACCTGCTGGACCCATGGCCGGTCCAGCAGCGGCACGGGCGCATCATCACCTACCGCGAGCACGTCCATGACTTCCTTGAGCACCGTGCGCTTGTTTCCGAAGTGGAAGTAGACCGTCTGCACCGCCACACCGGCTCGCGCCGCGATCTGGCCGAGGGTGGTCGCCGCGTATCCCTGCTGCAGGAACAGCTCCCGTGCGCACTCGATGATCCGGCGGCGGGTGGCGCGGGCCTGCTCGGCGCGCCGGATGGCCTTGACAGACTCTGTCACTCGCTAGAGACTACTCTAGTCAGTTTCACTAGAGCTGACTCTAGTAAGCCAGGGGGGTGGGGGCATGGACACGACCCTCAGCGGTTTCCATCACGTGAAGCTGCCGGTGTCCGACATTCACCGCAGCCTGGAGTGGTACGAACGCGTGCTGGGCCTGCGAGTCCAGCTGGAGTTCGTCGAGGAGGGGGTACTCAAGGGGGTGGCGCTGGCCGATCCCGGCGAGACCGTGGCACTGGCCCTGCGGCATGATCCAGAGCGCGCCGCGAGCGTAGCCGGGTTCGATCCGGTGGCGCTACGCGTGCCGGCCTTTGACGCGCTGCAGGCGTGGAAGCAGCGGCTGGACGATCTGGGTGAGCCGCACGGAGGGATCGTCGCCGGTCATGTGGGATCGGTGATCGTCGGGCTGCACGATCCCGACGGCATCGAGATCCGGCTGTACCAGCCGGCAGGAGGGGAATCATGAGCTTCGGCCCCCAGGGTTACGTGCTGCACGCCGATGAGGGCACGCACGTGTGGTTCCTGGACACGCAGATGAGCGTCAAGGCCGGCGGAGGGCAGACCAACGGCGCCTTCACGTTCCTCGAATGGTCGGCGCCCGCGGGGTTCGGGCCGCCGCTGCACCGCCATGACCGCGAGGACGAGGCGTTTTACCTGCTCGAGGGCGGCATCGAGGTCGACTGCGGGGATAAGCGGTGGCAGGCGGGTCCCGGCGACTTCATCTTCCTGCCGCGCGGCATCCCCCATGCGTTCGTGGTGTCCGATGGGCCGGTCAGGGGTTTGCAGATCACGGCACCGGCCGGCTTCGAGCGGTTCATCGAAGAGCTCGGCCGCCCGGCGGAGGGGCTGGGGCTGCCAACCCCGGCGCCGCCGCCCGACGTGCCCAGGCTGATCGAGGTGAGCAGGAGGTACGGGATCGAGACGCTCGGGCCGCCGCCGGGCTGACCGTGGGTGGCCGGTGCGTCCCACGCTCAGCTTCCCCGCGGATGTCATGCGGAAGGCCTCCGTCGTCGCCGGGATCTACGGCGCCCAGCTGCCCGACATCGACGACCCCCGCGCGCAGGCCGTGCGCCGCACCACCACCGGCACCCGAATGGTCGGCCCGCGTTAATGCCTTTACCTGGGCCGATGCCGTCCACCGCCCGTGTGTTGAAGAAGATCTTCGACCAAACGGCCAGTCCACACGCCTGCTGACCCGGGCATGCCCATCCGGCGTGCCCGGGCCGATCATCGCCCGCGTTTGCGGGAAGGGCGCGGCGGCCGGCCCCAGTGGATGCGGTGTTGCGAGAATGGGCGTCATGCTACACACACCGCTGACTGACCTGCTGTCCCTCGATGTCCCGGTGGTGGGCGCGCCGATGGCGGGGGTCGCGGGCGGCGCGCTCGCCGCGGCGGTGTCGGCCGCGGGCGGGCTCGGCATGATCGGAGTGGGCAGTTCCGTGCCCCCGGACTCGATCCGGGCCGAGGCCGATCGGGCTCGCCTCACGGGTGCCCGGTTCGGCATCGGCTTGATGGCGTGGGCCCTGGAGCAGCGGCCGGATCTGTTCGATGCGGCGATCGCGGCCGGCCCGGTGCTGGTATCGGTCAGCTTCGGCGCCTATGCGCCGTGGGTGGACCGGCTGCACCAGGCCGGGATCATGGCTACCACCCAGGTCGGTGACGTCGAGGCGGCCCGGGCCGCCGCCGGCTGTGGCGTCGACCTGCTCGTCGCCCGCGGCGCCGAGGGCGGCGGGCACGGCCGGGACTCGGTGGGGACCCTGCCGCTGCTGCAAGCCGTGCTCGACGCCGTCGATCTGCCGGTTCTCGCGGCGGGCGGCATCGGCACGTCCCGGGGGCTCGCCGCCGTCCTGGCCGCGGGGGCGGCCGGCGCGTGGGTGGGCACGGCCCTGCTGTGCTGCCGGGAGGCCCTCAGCAGCCCGGCGGCACGGGCCCGCATCCGCGCCGCCCGCGAGACGGACACGATATACACGCGCGTCTTCGACGTCGCGCTGGGACTCGCCTGGCCGCCGGAATTCGGTGGCCGCGCGCTGCAGAACGATTTCACCCGCCGCTGGGCCGGACGCGAGCGGGGCCTGGCCAGCGACGAACAGGCCCGTCAGCAGCTGGCCACCGCGCGAACAGGCGAGGACTATGACACCACCTTCATCTACGCCGGGCAGGGCGTCGGCATGGTCGCCGAGGAACGTTCTGCTACAGAAGTGGTGGCCGGGATGGCGGCCGGCGCGGAACGTCTGTTGACCAGATGGTGACGGCCAGGCAGGAGTCAAGGCCCCACTGGCGACAACGTGCCCAAATCCGCGGAGGGCACGTCTCAACGACACCGAATCCGCACGGGGCACGTTGGTGGGGAGCGGGTTCGCGGCTGGGCGCGCGGTAGGAGCCGGGCAAGTGCACGCTCGGCCGATCTCCGGAGCCCGGACCCGGCACTGGATTTTGACCGGCGCGGTTGACCTATGGGAGCCGGGCGAGGGATAATTCTGCCATTAATTAATAGGAAACTTTCCTATTAATTACCTCCCGATCTTCACCTGGAGGGAATGTGCGCCAGTCCCCGCTCCGCTCGCCGCGCCACACGGCGCGGGCTCGTCTTCCATGGCGGCCGGCGATGGCCGCACTCGCGGCCGTCCTGCTGGCCGGCGCCGCGGTGGCCGTGGCCGCGGTCGCCGCCGGGCCAGCCTCGGCCACCGCTGCCCTGGCCGCCGGCTGGTACGAATCGGCGCCCTACTACAGCACGTTAGACTCGGCCGCCCCTGACCTCGGCCAGGTGATGGCCGCGACCGGGCAGAAGGCGTTCGACATGGCCTTCATCCTGGCCAGCGGCGGTTCGTGCGCACCGGCGTGGGACGGGACCGACCCGGTGCCGGGTGACACCCAGGTGGCCGGTGTCATCAGCGGTGTCCGTTCCGGCGGGGGCGACGTGATCGTCTCGGCCGGCGGCTACAACGGCACGAAGCTGGGCCAGGTGTGCAGCTCGGCCTCGGCCACGGCGGCCGCCTACCAGCAGGTGATCACCACGTACGGCCTGCACGCGATCGACTTCGACCTCGAGGAACCGGAGATCGAGAACGCGACGGCCATCGCCAACGAGCTGGGCGCCGCGCAGATCCTGCAGGGACAGGATCCGGGGCTGTTCATCTCGATCACCATGCCGTCCACCACAACCGGCGCGAACTACTTCGGCCAGCTACTGCTCAACCAGGCTAAGAGCCTGGGATTCACCCCGAACGACTACACGATCATGCCATTCGACGGCGGCTTCAGCGGCGGCTCCTCGCAGGTCACCGCGTTGCAGGACTTCAACGCCCAGCTGGTGAGCACGTTCGGCTGGACCAGCGCGCAGGCCTATGCCCGCGAAGGCTTCTCCGGAATGAACGGCCGGACGGACATAGGTGAATACTTTTACCAGAACGATTTCCAGGCTGTACTGTCCTTCGCGGAGAGTTCCGGCCTGAGCAGGTACACGTTTTGGTCGGTCAACCGGGACCGTCCATGCAATCCGGTCAACAACAATGGCGTGACCTCCAGCGAGTGCAGCAGCGTCGCGCAGAATTCATGGGATTTCACCGCGTACACGGTGGCATTCGCCAATCACGCGTCGGTGACGCCCCCGACCCCGACGCCGACCCCGACCGCGACTCCCACCCCGACCCCCACTCCCACCCCGACCACGGGGGGCTGCACGGCGGCCGCCTGGGTCTCGAATATGGCGTATGTCAGTGGTGATGTGGTGTCCAACGGCGGCGCCAAGTGGACCGCCAACCAGTGGAACTATGACGAGGTTCCGGGCGGCGCATCGGGCGCCTGGAACAACGACGGCCCCTGCTGACCCTGGCTCCCACCCGCCCGCAGCCGACCCGCCCGCAACCGGGCGGCCCGGCTGCGGGTGACCCGGCGTCGACCGAGCGGTCGCGCGGCGCGCTGGCGGGCCCAACCGGACCGCGTGTGCAGGGGTAACGCGAATGTAATAAAAAAACGGATTATGAAAGGATGGCGCATCAATCAGCCGGCCCCAGCCGTCGCGGGGCTCCGCCGACGGGCTACCTGCCGATCGAAGAGCACGGAGTCGTCGGTGACCTGCGGACCGTGGCGCTCGTGGGCACGGACGGCACGGTCGACTGGTATTGCCCGTCCCGCTTTGACGCTCCCGCGCTCTTCGGCGCGCTCCTGGATGCGCGCAAGGGCGGTTACTTCTCTTTGTCGAGCCGCAGTAATACGCGCCCGAAGCAGCTTTACCTTCCCGACACGAACATCCTGCTGACCCGGTTTCACGGCGCGGAAGCGGTCGGCGAGGTGATCGACTTCATGGTGCCGGAGACCAGCGGCACCGGCAAGGCACGCGACCTGCTGGTCCGGCAGGCCCGCGCAGTCCGCGGCCGGGCCACCTTCGAGCTGGCCTGCCACCCAGCGTTCGACTACGCCCGTGCCCCGCACACCGTCGAAGTGGTGACCGGCGTCGGCGCGGTCTTCGAGTCGCCCGCCGGCCGCTTCGTGCTGCGGACCAACGTGCCGCTGAAAATCGAGGAATCCGGCGTCGCCGCGACGTTCACCCTGGACGAGGGTGAGACCGTGGACATCGAGCTGGAGTGGCTCGGCGAGGTCCGGCCGCTCGCGCCCGGCGAGACCGACGAGCTGTTCACCCTGACGTCGGACTTCTGGCAGGGCTGGGTCAGCCAGTCCCGGTATCGCGGTCGGTGGCGGGAGACGGTCCAGCGCTCGGCGCTCGCCCTCAAGCTGCTCGTGTACCACCCGACCGGCGCGCTGGTCGCCGCGCCGACCACCTCACTGCCCGAGGAACTGGCCGGCGGCCGCAACTGGGACTACCGGTACAGCTGGCTGCGCGACGCCGCGTTCACCGTGTATGCGCTCATGACGCTCGGCTTCCTGGAGGAAGCGGCGTCGTTCATGGAATGGGTGCAGCGCCGCTGCGAGACAGCGACGCGCGAGCGCGACATCATGATCATGTATGCGGTCGACGGGAGCGAGGACATCCCGGAGACTGTCCTGGACCACCTGGAGGGCTACCGCGGATCGCGGCCCGTCCGCATCGGCAATAGCGCCGTGCGCCAGCGGCAGATCGACGTGTACGGCGAACTGATGGACTCGGTCTATCTGTACAACCGTGAGGTCCCGATCTCCTACGACCTGTGGGTGGGCCTGTCCAAGCGGCTCGACTGGCTCGCCAAGCACTGGCATCAGCCGGACGAGGGCGTCTGGGAGATCCGGGGCCCTCGGCAGCGCTTCACCTACTCGGCCCTGATGACCTGGGTAGCGTACGACCGGGCCGGCCGGCTGGCGCGAGACCGCGGCCTGCCCGCACCAGTCGAGCGGTGGCGCAAGCTCGCCGCTGCGGCCCACCGGTTCGTGCAGGACTCGTGCTGGGACCGCGAGCTTCAGACCTACGTGATGCACCCGGGCAGCAGGCTGCTCGACGCATCGCTGCTGGTGATGCCGCTGGTGAAGTTCGCCGGCCCGACCGACCCGCGCTTTTTGTCGACACTGGACCGCATCGGCGCGGAACTCGCCTCCGACAGCCTGGTCTACCGGTACGTGAGCACCGGGCACGATGGGATCGATGGCGGTGAAGGCACGTTCAACCTCTGCTCGTTCTGGTACGTCGAGGCGCTCACCCGGGCCGGCCGGGTCAAGGAGGCCCGGACGATCTTTGAGAAGATGCTCACCTACGCCAACCATCTCGGGCTCTACGCCGAGCAGATCGGTGCCTCGGGTGAAGCGCTGGGCAACTTTCCCCAGGCGTTCACCCACCTGGCCTTGATCAGCGCCGCGATAAACCTCGATCGCGCGCTGGACCGTCGCTGAGAGGCCACAATCCGCACCTCGTCACCAGCCACCCGGCACAACAGCTCAGCGTCTGGGCTGGGCGTTGGCGTGCGCGTGCCGGACCCGGTCGGGTCAGCCTCCGGCGGGTGAGCTGCGCTGGATCTGGAGCAGGAACTCAGCGTTCGAGGAGGTTGAACGGGTCTTGTTCAACAGCAGTTCGATGGCCTGCTGGGAGTCGAGTTCGGCCAGGACTCGTCGCAGCTTGGCGGTGACGGCGTGTTCTTCCGGTGACATCAGCAGGTCGTCCCGGCGGGTGCTTGATGGCGTCACGTCGATGGCGGGGAAGATGCGCTTCTCGGCGAGGTCGCGGCGGAGCCGCAGTTCCATGTTCCCGGTGCCCTTGAACTCCTCGAAGAACACATCGTCCATCCGGGATCCGGTCTCCACTAGCGCGGTGGACAGGATGGTCAGGGAACCACCGTGCTCGATGTTGCGGGCGGCGCCGAGGAACTTGCGGGGCGGGTAGAGCGCGCTCACCGCCACTCCGCCGGCCAGGATGCGGCTGCTGGGCGGCGCGGCGAGGTTGTAGGCACGGCCGAGCCGGGTGATCGAGTCGAGCAGCACGACGACGTCGCGGCCCATTTCCACCAGCCGCTTGGCCCGCTCGATGGCGAGTTCCGCCCGCGCTATGTGCTCCTCGGCGGCTTGATCGAAGGTGGCGGAGATGACCTCGCCGTGCACCGTCCGCTGCAGATCGGTGACCTCTTCCGGCCGTTCGCCGACGAGCACGACCATCAGGTGGACTTCGGGGTGGTTGGCGGCGATCGCCGCGGCGATCGCCTGGAGCACCATGGTCTTGCCGGCCTTGGGCGGGGACACGATGAGACCGCGCTGGCCCTTGCCGATCGGGCTCACCAGGTCGATGATCCGCGCTATCGGCGAGCCTGCCGCAGACTCGAGGCGCAGGCGCTCCTGCGGGTGAAGGGGTGTCAGCGCGGCGAAGTCGGGGCGCTGGATCGCCTGCTGGGGTTCGAGGCCGTTGACGGTGTCGAGGCGGGCCAGCATGGCGTACTTGTCCCGCGCCCGGCCTGGACGGGGGGCCTGGATGGCGCCCTCGATGTGGTCGCCCTTGCGCAGCCCGTACTGGCGGACCTGGGCGACGGAGATGGCGATGTCGCCGGGACTCCGCTCGTAGCCAGAACGGAGGAACGCCGTGCTGCCGCCGACATCAAGGATGCCCGACACCGTGATAGGAGGGTTGACGTCCTGGGTCAGAGGCTTGTTCTGGATCGGGGGGTTGTCCCGGATCCGGGGGGTGTCCCGGACCTCGGTGGCGGCCGGTCGCGGCGAGCGCCGCCGGGTGGTGGTTGTCGTTGTCATATGGGAGTTCCTTTCATGGAACGGGGTAAATCTGGGTACGCCAAAGAGAGGTGCCGGCGGTGCGCCGAAAATACGCATGCGCGCGGCGGCTGAGAAAAGAACATTGCCCGGGAAAGCAGATCCGGCACTTTGGGAACGCTCTACATCCGCACCTGGATTGTGCCGGGGAGGATGGAGCCGAAGACCCTTCTCAGGGAGGACGCTGGCCCGTCGCTGCGGGAAGCATCACTTGTGGCGACTATATACCGCAACACCGGTCCGATGCCAAATAATTCCTGGGCGCCGGCCCGATGCCCGGTCAGATCGAGAAGTCCTGCTCGTACCGCTCGCGCGTGACGACCTGGCTGGATACGCCGATGACGACCGAGTCGGGCGTTACCGGGCGATGGCGAAGGCGGCAGCGCGTGATAACATACAGTCTAGACAGACTAGACAGACTAGACAGTTCTTGGGAGATCCATGCGATGGCAGGTGCAGGAGGCCAAGCAGCGCTTCAGCGAGCTCATCCGCACGGCGCACGCTGAGGGTCCGCAGGTCGTCACCCGTCATGGCGAGGCGATCGCCGTGGTCATCGACATCGTCGACTACCGGCACCTCAAGGGGGACATCGCCGAATTCAAGGATTACCTTCGGTCGGGCCCGGGCTTCGACGACCTCGATCTGAGCAGGACCACCGAGGGCCCGAGAAGCACCGACTGGGCCGGTGATGCATGACCTACCTGCTTGACACCAATGTGATCTCGGAACTTCGCAAACGCCATCCGGACCTTCATGTCCTCGCCTGGTATGCCACAGTCACGTCAGCGGAGATTTTTGTCAGTGCTCTCACCATCGGCGAGATCCGGCTGGGGATCGAACGCCTGCGCAGGAAGGACAGTGCCCAGGCGGACGTTCTAGAGCAGTGGCTGCGCGGCTTGCACGCGACCTACCGGGATCACATCATCGACGTGGACGCGCGAATTGCCGGGGAATGGGGTCGTTTGAACGTCCCCGACCCGCTGCCTGTGATCGACGGCCTGCTGGCAGCCTCGGCGAAGACCCGTGGATGGACATTCGTCACCCGCAATACCGCCGATTTTGCGCACAGTGACGTCTCCCTGCTCAACCCCTTCGATCCTCCCTGCGCCCGCAACGAGCCCGGAGCGGATCTGGGCTCGCCAGGATGAGCCCGTCACGCTCGTGACGGGCTCAGCAGGCTGATGACCAGCGCGACGAGCGAAACCCCGGTGACGAGGATGGTCAGCAGCAGGAGCCGCCGGTCCTGTGCTGTCCCGGCGGCCGGCCCGCGCGCGAGCGAGCCCAGCCTCCAGACCAGGGCGCTGAGGGCCAGGATGGGGAGTCCTGCGCTCAAGTGGTCTTTGAGGACCGCCCCGCCGAGCGCCGCGAAGGCGGTAGCCGTCCGGGTCCAGGCGAGTTCCGTCCGCTCCCTGGCGCTCTGGGAGTTGGCGTCCTCGATGTCATCGGCCGGTGTCATCAGTGTCTCGTCACCGCCGAGACCAGGGCGAGCGCCGCGGCCAGCAGGCCGATGACGGTGACTGTGGCCGCGAGGATCTGGGGCAGGCGCGACCGGCCGAGCGGCTGGCTGCGGCGGAGCGCGCGCTGGTTGCCCTTCCATTCGAGATAGCTGATCACTGATACAGCGGATCCAAGGAGGATCAGCGGGGTCCCGATCACTTGTCGGCCCCAGGGGATACCGGGGAAGGGCCGCAGCAACTGGACCACCGCCAGCCCGGCAACTACGAGGGCCAGCGAGGTCCGGCTCCACGCCAGGAAGGTCCGCTCGTTGGCGAAGGTCAAACGGGCATCCGGTTCGGACTCCCCGGCAGCTTCGCCACCCCCGGCGGCTTCGCCACCCCCGGCGGCTTCGCCACCCCCGGCGGCTTCGCCACCCCCGGCGGCTTCGCCACCCCCGGCGGCTTCGCCACCCCCGGCGGCTTCGCCACCC
>Ga0070706_100000190_pt1 | contig 77656 bp, 74 predicted proteins | sample KBSK5501metaG_FD_65476 | JGI IMG/M metagenome (GOLD analysis project Ga0070706, IMG submission 65476) | Corn, switchgrass and miscanthus rhizosphere microbial communities from Kellogg Biological Station, Michigan, USA - KBS K5-50-1 metaG | ecosystem: Host-associated > Plants > Roots >...
GCCGCTGCACCGGGTTTCCCGATTTGATCTTCCTCACCTTCGCACGCTCCTGAGTCGCTAGGCCGACTTCTGCCGCGTCGATTTATTCACTGGCCTGCGCACTTCATCAAGGGCTCGCGGCCACTCCAGTCCAAAGCCGGACTGTTTGTGCGAGCAGTTGGCAATCGGTCGGACCTTCGGATCCGGCGGCGATCAATGGTGTGTCGCCAGCCAGTGCTCCACGTCCAAAGCATCCTTCTTGCTGCCTTCGCCGGCGGCAATGAAAGCCTCGCGGGCCTTCTCCGCTACCATCCTGGCGCGCGTCGGCTCTCCCTTCGCGGCGAATGCGCGCGCCAGACCAAATCGCGCCTCGCCCAGGAAAGAGGGCTCGCCTTGGCGCGATTCCTGGATGGTGATCGCCCTCTGCAGCGTTTCGATGGCCAACTGCACCTTGCCAGAGCCCAAGTAGGCCTGGCCGAGTCCCGTCAAGACGTAGGCGACGTCGGGATGCCGAGGCCCGTGCGCCTTTTCGGAAAGCTGCAGAGCGCGCTCGAATGTCGAAATTGATGTTTCATATTTTTCCTGGAGACGGAGCACGTCGGCAATGTTCTGCAGGTTTAATACAAGCAGCGGATGAGTAGACCCCAGCGCCCGCTCCTTGATGTTCAGCGACTTTTCGAAATAGGAGAGCGCCTCGTCGTACTTGCTTTCCAGTCTCATCAACACGCCCATATTAATGAGGGTGGAGCCAAGATCTGGGTGGGAAGCGCCGAGAGTGCGCTCTTTTATCGCCAAGGCCCGCTGATAATATGGGAGTGCCTCGCTGTACTTGCCTTGGCGCCGCATCAGCACACCAATGTTGTTGAGAATGGATGCCAGCGCTCGGTCGTCGTCGAGCCGTTCCGCCGCCGCCAGTGCCCGCTGATGGTTTTGCAGCGCTTCGTCGTAGCGTCCCTGGTTTTTGTACAACGTTCCCAGATTGTTTTGCAGCGTCGCCGATAGTTTGTCATTGCCACCCAGCCGTTTGATCAATGCGGAGGCGTGCTTGGCCCACGCTTCTCCTTGTTCGTACTTGGCCACCGTGGCAGCGAGCCAGACGAGCCGAGCGCCGGAGCGAATGGCAACCTCGTCGTGACGGCCGGACTCGGCGACCAATACTGCGTTGCTCAAAGTTGCTTCGGCATCCCGGTAGTCACCGGTCAGGCTTTGCGCCTGGCCCGCTTGAAAGAGCGCTTCCGCGGTCAGCGGATCGTACCGAAGCTCCTCCGCCTCTTTCACCGCCCCTTGCGCGAGTGGAAGAGCATCCGAGTACTTCCCGGATTCCAACATCGCCTTGATCGTCGACAGCCTGCCTCGAAGCTCTTCCACCTTGGCTCGAGTGGGTGCGTCAGCGGGAGGTTTCACCGGCGCCCTGAGCAGCTCGACATTTGCGCAGGCGTCGAGATCGCTGAGGCCTTGGGTTGCCTCCACGGCTTTGGCCACCACCTTCTCATCTGCCGAAGCGTAAATGTCAGCGAGCGCCTTCAGCTCTTGTAGACGATGGGACAAACATCCGCTGCGCAAATCAAGCAGCTCCTCCGACTGCTCACCTCGGATGCGCGTGGCCTCGCACGCTTCGGTCTGCATCAGAGCCCAACGCCGCGCATAGTCGTCGAACAGTCGCGTCACGCCGCGCACCGCGTCGGCGGCAAAGGGCTTTCCTGTGCCGATGAAAGCAGTCTCTATCGCCTTACGCCGGCCCTCATCCCAAATGCCGGCGAGCCTTCCCTCCTCGCCCTTGCAGATCTGCTGGCGCTGGGACTTGAGCTGAACGGCGCCCCAAGCGGCAGCCCCAAACAGAAGTAGCACGGTGGCCACCGCTGGCACCCGCCGCCGCATTTTGTCTACGCGGCGCTCTAAAATCTCCAGCAACGCAGTCATTGAGGGGTGGCGTTGATCCGGGTCGGCGCGCAATCCCTTCAGCAGAGTTTCGCGCAGCCACTGCGGCACGTGGCTCGTCGAGCGCGCGGGCGCGATCGCCCCCCGCTGTATCGCCGATACGCGTTCCTCAACCGTATCTCCGGCAAAAGGAAGCTCTTGATACAATGCTTGATACATAGCCGCGCAGAAGCTGAACTGGTCGGTGCGCGCGTCGACATGCAAGCCTTTCAGTTGCTCGGGCGACATATAACCGGGCGTGCCAAGGAACGCTCCGGTCCGCGTCAACGGAGAAGCCAGCGCGCCGGTCCTCGGACTCAGCGCCGTGTCGGCCAAGACATCGTCGGGCAAGCTCTTCTCGGCATCGACGTCGTGACCGGCACGCGCAAGCCCGAAATCGAGAACCTTCACTCTTCCATCCGACGCAAGGAGCACGTTCGCCGGTTTGAAGTCGCGGTGGACAAGGCCAGCGGCGTGAGCGGCGGCTAGCCCACGCCCGGCCTGCACAAAGATGGCCAATACCTCTCGCCACGTGCGAGGCTTTTCCGAAAGCCATTCTTTGAGAGTATGGCCTTCGATGTACTCCATGGCGATGAACACTTGTCCATCCAGCGTCCCGATATCGAAAACGGAGATGACATTTTGATGTGACAGCCGAGCGAGCGCTTGCGCTTCGCGCAACATTCGACTGCTCGTCTTGGCAGCTTTGCCGTCCGGGAGCTCCGGCCGCAAGAGCTTGATCGCTAACTTGCGATCGAGCTCCGGATCGTACGCCGCGTAGACCACTCCCATCCCGCCGCTTCCCAGTCGATCAACGACCATGTAGCGTCCCAGCAAATCACCGCGCTTAAAGATTGCCTCGCCGTCTGTAATTGGAATTTCCGCGGCGTGAGTCGCAGCGTTACCGGCGATGCTGTCCGGGTGAATAGAGGTTTCCCCCTGCCCCTGCTGAGAAGGCGTCTGAGCCTGCGCGGCAGTGACTTCTCGCGTGGGGTCGAGCGGCCGACCTCGATTCGGCGGCAGCATGTGGTCCCTCCCGAGCCCCGTCATACTACAGAGCTCGGGCGGACGCACGGTGAAGCCGCGCAAACTGCGCGACGACCGCGCCTATAGCGGGAAATCACCCCGGGGCTTCAGCTCCTGAAGTCCGCTCGGAGGGCGGACGACCTTGATGCCAAAGGGCAGGTCGAGGGGGTGACCGTACTGGCTACCGCCGCAATCTCCGCTGGGTGAATGGCTTTAGAAAATGGTACCCCAGCCGCGAAAGGCGAGGGTGATGGTCCCGTATCCTGGAAAATATTTTGTGACCAGCTCACCCTGGCAGGACATATCCCAATATGTATCAAAACTCCAAGTAATCGATCGAATATGAAGCAAGCCATCGGAGCTGAGGTCTAACGAAAGCCAATCCTGCTGATAGATGTCGAATGGCTGAATGCCTCTCGGGCGATCACTAAAGATTTGATCGGCCTGACCGGTTAGTGCGGTTCCATCCAAGCTGACCGTACCTGCACTGTAGCTTACCCATCTAACGTCTTCCCGATGGATGCTCATGTCTATAAAAAACCAACCTCCGTGTTGCTCGATATAAGCAATTTTGCTCTGCAACAGACCGGCGCAGCTGGCGTCCGCGCGAGCGGGTGTGCCGGTGAAAAGCACCATCCCCAGGGACATTGCCAACAGAGCACCAAATAGCGACGAGCTGATCAGATCGATACTTCTCGACTTCTTATAGGTCACGGCTTTCCTCCTTGGCTCGACGGTTTTGACCGTCTGCATTTCAGCGCTGGGTCCATTCCCAGATCGCCTCGGTGTCCAGGGCCCTGGCAAACACCGTGCCGCTCGTGAGAGTTGCTTCCGCGCCCCCGAATGGTAGAAAACTTCACATGGCTGGCGAAGCCACTCGCGAGGACAGCGTCCTTCAGGGCAGCGGTGGCTCAGAGCCGCCCTGCCCCGGTCTGATTGTGGTGTTCTCCGACGAGCTCCCGCTTCTACGGCCAATCCCTCTCCATCAGAACAAAGTTGTGATCGGACGCAGTCGGCCCGACTTCTTGGTCGACGAGCGCATATCTCGCGATCACGCTCAGCTGAGCTTCGACGGCAAGATCTGGACGATTGCGGATTTGGGGAGCCGGAATGGCACCTTCGTCGATGGCGCGCGAATCGAGGGAACCGTCAAGGTTGAGAACCCCCGCGCGGTTCGTACAGGCAACACTGTATTTGTATTGACCAGCGACGTAAGGCCTTACGAACGAACCGGCGTGGTGTCTGACGAGGCAGCGGTGGTTGGACCCGCGCTCCGCCAGGCGCTGGATCTAATCGCTCAAAAGGCACGGGCCGGAGACAACGTGCTCATTACCGGCGAGAGCGGCACCGGCAAAGAGCTCGCGGCGAGAAATTTCCATGCTTGCGGCCAGCACTCCAGCGGCCCATTCCTGCCGGTGAACTGCGCCGCCATTCCAGCCACGCTGGGAGAAAGACTGCTCTTTGGAGCCAAGCGTGGCGCATATTCTGGAGCGGTAGCCGATGCGGAAGGTTATCTCCAAGCCGCGCACCGCGGAGTTTTGTTTTTGGACGAAGTCGGCGAGCTGAGCACCGACGTTCAAGCGAAGCTGCTTCGCGTCTTGGAAACCAAGGAGGTCTTCCCTCTGGGTGCCTCTCGCGGGACTCGCGTGGACTTGCAAATTTGCTCGGCGACCTGCCGCGACATCCGATCTCTACTTTCGAACGGCAAATTTCGCCACGATCTCTACTATCGAATCGGCAAGCCTGAAATCCTACTTCCTCCCCTGCGAGAACGGCAGGAGGAAATTCCCTGGTTCATCGCGCACGAGCTTCACAAGCTCGATCGGCGGTTGACGCCTCACGGAAGCCTGATTGAGGCTTGCCTGCTGCGACACTGGCCCGGAAACGTTCGCGAGCTCTTGAGCGAAACACGAAATGCCGGGCAGCAGGCTCTGAACGGCAACGCCACCCGCGTTACCAGCGACCATCTGAATTCATCGGCGGGTATTTTGATTGAGCAACCTGAAGCCAGCGCGCCCAAGCTACCAGCGGCGGACCAGGAGCTCACTCGCGAGGTGATTGAAAGAACGATCGCTGAGCAGAATGGGAACATAGCCGCGGCGGCGAGGGCCCTCCGGCTGCACCGGACTCAGCTCTATCGGCTGATGAAGCGCCTTGGAATGGATTTCTCGGAGTAGTCCGAACGGGATTCACCGAGACACAAGCGGTGACACACGTGTCACATGTGTCGTTCGCTTCGAAGGGGTGCGGGACCCCGGTCAACTCATCGGGTGGAGGACCTTGTCTGCACCGTGCTGATTAATGGCACCATCCGGGATTCTCTTCGACTTCCCTCGGCCGGCATGCACCTTGCTGGCTGCGTTGGACGATGGCGCGTTTGGCTCGCGCTCAAGGAGGGATCGACGATGCCGCGTCAGCCGTGGCTAACCGGAAGTAGCGCTCCGCACATCCAGCCGGTATTGGCCTTTGTCCTGATACTCGGGCAGGCTTGCCAAGCGCCCGAGCTTCGTGCAAGCGCGCCCAGCGAGCGAGAGCAGCAGCTCGGGGCGACGCCTCTCGACTGGTGCCTTCATACCCGCGGGGGCTCGCCGGGCACGAGGGCCATCGCGATCGACTTGTCGGCGGCACATGCTGCTTCCCGGTTTTTCGGGGCGGAGCGGAGATACTCCGAGGTGGATCAGGCGCTCGCTGCGGCTCTGGACGATAACGATGCGCTGGACCCGAGGGGAGTGGCGTCGACGCTCAGCCGATACAGTGAAGCTCTTCGGCAAAACGTATGTGACCTCATAGCAGACGGTAGACCTCTTCCAGCGGCGCGCGTAGAAAGAATCGGCGATGTCGCATTGATCCATCCCGGAACGGGTTCGGTCTCTCTTCCGGAGGGAGCTCAGGTTGCCGTGGTTGATCTGCGAGAGCTGCCATGGGCTGAAGGGCTACGGGAGGCGCTCGCGGCTGCCGTTGCACCGGCTCTCGCGACACCGGTGAGCCGTCCTACGCGCAACGTCCGTGAGCATGACGGAATGACAGACGAGGTTGTCTTCGAGGTTGGTCCTTTCGTGAATCGCGTGCGGCAACTGAATCAACCAGACATCGAGGCGACAGGTTCAAAAGAGCTTCCCCTCGTTCTGATTACCGATGGAACAATGCCGCCGGATGCCGCTGAGCTTGCGGGGACCTTGCGGCTGGCGAACAGGGCTTGGCTCTGGGGCGAGCCGGTATTTGCCGCAACGGCAGAAGCCAGTTGGCAGGGAATTGGGGAGTTCGGCTTGGCGTATCGGGCTTCTGATCTGCTTCAGAACGGGAAGCGATGGCCGGACGTCATTGTGGACGACGGGCTCGGCCCGATTTTAGAGGCCAGGCTCCAGTCGCTGGTCGGGATCGGTATGCCATCAGAGCGCCCGGTATCGAGTGGCTTGCGCTCATACGTTTCCCCAATAACGCCCTATCACGACCGCCAGCCCCCGACCGCGCGACTTGGTGACTTTCGCGCAGCCTTGCTCATCGCGCACGGAGCCGTGCGTCTCTTCTACCCTTACTTTTATGTGGTAGGCGACAACATCGACGAGCGGCTTCTCGAAGTTCTGCCACAAGCCGAGGAGGTTGTGGGCGACCGGCCGGCGGCGCGCGATCTCCTCAGGCGCTTCGGAGAAGTGCTCCGCGATGGCCACAACTCGGTCTATGCCGTCACTTCAGTGCCCGGTATTTTTCCGGCGATCATCGACGTGATTGGACAAGAGGCGGTGGTGCAGCGCTCGCCCGATCCGGCGATTCAGCCTGGAGACACCCTGGTTGAGTTCGCCGGTGTTTCCACGGCCGAGCTCTATGCTCGCGAGCTCCCCCGAACCTCGGCCGCCAATCCCGACTATGCGTTCATCAAAGCCACCTCTGCAGTGACTCGGATGCTCGGTCCCACCGAGGTCAAGCTGCGCTCCCCTGATGGTGCCATCCGCCAAGTTGTCGCTCAGCCAATGACGCTTGAACCATATCTGCAAATGCGTGCCGACCAGCGTCGCGCAGGCTGGCTCACGGACTTGGGTGCCCCCAATCTGTATTACCTGAATATGGACCAGTACGTATTGACTGATATTCGCGACTTCGACGCTCAGGTGACCGAGGCACAGGCGGCGGACGGGCTGGTTTTGGACATGCGTGGTTATCCGGGTGGCATCAACCATTACGAGGCAGTCAAACGACTGATCAACCAGCCATTCACATCGCCGCTCTTTTTACAGCCTCGCCTGACCGGACCAGATCTTCGAAGCGTTTTCTCGATCCTTTACAATTTCACTCCCGTGGAACCGGCTTTTCGAGGGCCGATTGCATTGCTCGTTGGACCATCCAGCGCTTCGGCCGCTGAGAACTTCTCCACGATGCTAGTGGATTCTCATCGGGTCTCGGTGGTCGGGCGTCGCTCCGCCGCGACCAACGGAAACATCACTGGGATAGAGTTGCCCAGCGGCTTCGAATTCACGTACACCAGCTTGGATGTCCGCCACGCCGACGGAAGCATCTTCCATGGAATTGGAATCGTTCCCGACCTGCCAGTAGAGCTTTCCCCAGCAGCTCTGCGCGACGGCATAGATCGAGAGCTGCAGCAGGCGATTCAGCTCTTGCGCGGGAGGACAGTCCGTCGATAAAGACGGGCAGCTTCGCAGCGCCAGGCGGAAGTCGCGAAGAACGCTCGCTCCCGACGCGCAACCGAAGGAGCTTTGAAGCCTCTAGGCGCCAGAAAAGCCGCTGGCCCATGAAGCTCATTCCGAATTCGTAAAAAAAAAAGGAGCACGCCTCGCTCACCGCGCCAACTGTGCCGCGGTCCGCATAGGCGTGCTCCGAACAGATCCTCTCATTCACGTCCATGTATCCGATGGGGCGTGCCTTAAGTCTTCAATGCGGATCGACGTCAACAGACTGTCTGGCAAGACTGATACAGGATGCAGCTGTCATAACAGGTGAAACACGAGATGCACGTATCAAGTGTATCGTCAGCCGCCGCCCCTGCGACCGTGGAAAGAACATCGGGCGTGAGCGTTCGCACCGTCTCGCGGGTCAAGCTCAACTTTTTCAGAATACGTTTGGGTTTCATGCCGATCTCCTTTTTGGTTTGGACGCGAAGTTCCGCCGGCGCTTCAGGCACGGCAGGCCGCGCATCGGCAATCGACGCTGCAAGATGAGCGCCAGAAGATTTGATGCCCGTTCGACCCGAAAGGCGCCGGACGCGCTGGCCCCTCTCGCGAAGGCGATGACACGGCTGTGTCACTGTGACGGCACCGGTTCTCTACTCCTCGCCTTGGCAGGCCTCGCGAACGAGGCCACTCACGATGGAATGGTTGGCATTCCTATTGCTCACCGCTCATTGCCTCTGCAGCATCGCTGAGAGCACTGAGCGGGGATGAAGCCATTTGTTGGTGCTCCCGCACAAGAAAGGAACGAGTATGTCGAATCGTTTTGTCGGAAGAATTATTCTGACTGCAGCACTGTTACTGCTGTACGCGGGAGAGAGTCGCGCGGATGTCGACTGCAATTCGATTGTCGCTTGCGCGTGGCCGACCGACTGGTCGCCGGGTCATTACAATCCCGCCTTTCAGATGGCGATTACAGGGTCGTTCAGCCTGGAGGCGGACTTGTTCATAGATGCCAATTGTAGCTCTGTCTATTTTAGTGGGCCCGTTGATGGGGTGCAGTATGGACTTGTCACGTTCGAATACGCTCTTGAGACTATGATGAATCCAGGCGACTCGTCGTCCTGGAAGATTAGAGTCGCCGGATGCCCGGAGACAGCCTGCCTCACAGCCGTGGCCGGCGTAGACGATTGCCCCCGCTAACATGTCTCATTTGACGAAGGGGAGCATGTCGATTTGTCGCATGATCCATGGTAGGGATATGACGACCTTTCCGAGCGACGTGAACGAGGGCGAGTACCGTTCGAGCCAGCACACCTATTAGCCCTCGTCTTGTTGGATGACTCGGCCGGCGCGTCGGATCTCGGGCACAGTGAGCATCCGCACGCCGTCCGGCGGATGCTCGATTGCTTCGGCAGTGCCGTGACCATCTGAGAGAGGCTCACCAGCCCCAGTCGCTGAGCTGAATCGCGCGTGCCCGTGTGGCGGCAGGCGCAGGGTACAGGCTGTGGTGACGAGCCGCCGCGTTGCCGAAGAAGTGCTGCGGAACATGCGGCGGCTGGCGCCACGTCCACCCTCTCCAGTCGCTCAGGCGCCGCCTCAGCTCGAGCTTTCGATGTGAGCCGGAAGCCTGCGCAGTCAGCTGGCCTCGCGAAGCCAAAGCACAGCTGCGCGTTCGAGGCCGTGTTCGCGCTCTTGCTGGTGGGCAAAACCAACGAGAAACCCCAAAAGGAGATCCGCCGGTTCTCGACGATGACCGCGCAGCTTAAGAAATTGCGCAACTGGCTCGTTGCTCGTGGATGCACCCACGTGGCAATGGAGAGCACCGGGCCCTACTGGAAGCCGATTTTCAATATTCTCGAGGGCTCGTTGACGGTGCTCTTGGCCAATGCGCATCACATCAAGAACGTTCCCGGCCGGAAGACGGACACCAAAGACTGTGAATGGATAGCCGAGCTTCTTCGGTGCGGGTGAGGTCGCCTGGGCAGCCTCTCGCGCACGGGGGACCTATCTGAGAGCCATCTACCACCGCATCGCTCGCCGACGCGGGCGGAGGCAGGCCCTCGTCGCCCTCGGTCACCGTCTCTTGCTCCTTGCCTACCACGTCTCGAAGCAACAACGACCTTACACGGAGCTCGGAGAGCGCTTTCTCGACCTGCGGCACCTCGACAGCCAGAAGAACTATCTCGTCAGGAAGCTCTGGGAGTTAGGCTTCGAAGCGACTCTTCGATCCGTCTCCCAAACTTGACCGGCCAAAAACTCCGCGCCTCGACGAACCGCGAGTGGTATTTTCGGATCAAATTCAGACGTCGGAAAACGCTGCAAGTGACCGTCGTTTCAGCAGATTCTGACGCACCTCCAAACGGGGCAGCGCTGCTCTTTTGGTCTTGCCGCCAAGCGCTTCAAAAGCTCCTCGAGGGTTTTACGCAGCGATTGCCGCGCTCAGCGCATCCAGCCGATCGAAGTAGACGGTGAGCTGTTTCGCGGTCTTCTTGAACCGTGCGCCGGGCCGCCCCGGGCCTTGCTTCACCTCGCGCAGCCCCCAGTTCTCCTTGAGCGCTCGCGCGATCGCTTCGCCAGTCTGCTTATCCGCGGGAGATGCTCCGTTCTTCAGCGCGCGCACCTTTTTCGACAGAGCTTCATGGAGCCGCGTGAACTCGAGAACCGCCAACAGATCGAGCGTGCGCCGCTGCCCTTCGGCGCCTTCTTCGGCGGCCTGCTCCTTTCCGTCCCGGCCGACCGTCGCCAGCAGTCCTTCTCGAACGCCCTTCTGCACCACCTCGGGGCGTCAGCCAGCCGGAGCAAGCGTTTGATCTTGTCGACCTGCAGGCCCGTCGTTTCGGCGATCTTATTGGCCGAGCTCAAGGCGGGTCTGAGCCTGCGCAACTGAACCAGCCCCATTGCCGCATCCAGCGGCGAAATATCCACGCGCAACAAATTCTCGGTCAGCCCGAGCAACAGCATCTGCTCGTCGTCCACATGGGGGAGCTCGCGGGCCGGGATGGCGGCATACTTGGCTTTGTCCGCGTCAGTCTTGGCGGCGAGCTGCAAGCGGCGATAGGCAGCGAGCCGCCGGTGTCCGGAGATTACCTGATACTTCTCGCCGACTCGGCGAACGAGGATGGGATTGAGCAGCCCATGCTCCTCGATGCTGCGGACCAGCTCCGCCAGCTCGTCGTTGTCCATCTCCTGGCGCAGCTGGAACGGGCTGTCCTCCAGCTGGTGGCCAGCCTGGTTTTGGGCCCGAGCTGTGCAATCAGCTGCTTGTTGAGTAGCCCGGGCCGATCGCTCAGCCCGAGCCCTCGCCGGAGCCGGACGTGGGGATTTCCGCCATCCGGCTCTTCTGCTGGTGTGTCTCGCGGGTGCTTCGCCATGGGTCTACCTCCATATTCGGACGACCACTCGAGGCAGCGGGAGCGGAAAGTCCTTGAGGAGATCAGTAAACCTCTCCCACGTCAGTCGGGCTCGCTGGCTTCGCCGGTTCAGCCATTTGAACCAACTATGCTGCGCCGATCTCGCGAGCAGGCCACAGACTCCGCACGTTGCCATTCACCCCGAAGTAGTTGAAATGGCCCCGCAACTTCCTCGTGAGCGCCGCGTGCTGCTCTTTCACCGGTTGGTGTCGGTGGCTCCGGCACCAGTCGTACACGGACTTCATCGCCCGCGACAGGCGTGCACGCCGGGTCTTGCACGCAACCACCCAAGCTCCGTTCCGGCTCCGTCTCCAGAACCAAGTGAAGCCCAGGAAGTCGAAGGTGGACGGCCCCTTTCCCTTCCGTTGCGACCGTGATGGTCGCCGAAAGTTCAAGAGTCGGGTCTTCTCTGGGCGTGACGATGCCCTGAGCGGCGGGGTGCGCAAGATCGAGATCGCGACGCGCAAAGGCAAGTTCCACGTCTGGACCAAGCGCGTTGGAAACAACCCCCGCATCAAGCTGCTCACGCTGCACGGTGGTCCCGGCGCGACGCACGAGTACTACGAAGCGTTCGACAGCTACCTGCCGGCGGCAGGAGTCGAGTACTACTATTACGACCAGCTCGGCTCGACCTACAGCGACCAGCCCGATGATCCCTCGCTGCTCGACACCGCCCGGTTCGTCGAGGAAGTGCAGCAGGTCCGCCAGGCTCTCGGCCTGAGTCGGGACAACTTCTTCCTGCTCGGCCAATCGTGGGGCGGCATGCTGGCTCTCGAGTATGCGCTCAAGTACCAGCTGCGACCCGGTTGATCCACGTCCGGCGCATCTGTAGAATCGCAGCCCATCCGAGACTCTTGGGGGGTCTTCAGAACAGGCAGGGGCGAGGGGAAAATCCATGGCCGATAAAAGCAAATACATCCTTTGTTGCAGGATGATAGTTACCCTTGCCACGGCCATTGCCTCGTCGGCCTGGGCGCAGAACCCTGACCCCGAGTACTGCGCGCTACCGGACTACACGACCGGGCTGTTCACCTGCAATGGCGTGGATTGCCCTCCGGAAGGAGTCGGGCCTCATCCTATCCTGAACCGGCTGAAGAATCGCGACGTCCTACCCAGCGAGCTGAAACCGATGCCCTTTCTCGCAAAGGACATGGTGGATTGGCACCGATCCGAAGTGCCGCCGTACGTATGGGAGCACCGCTCCGAGCTGATCGAGCCCGACCGCGCCGCCTGGCCGGCGGATGCGCTGAATGAGGTAATGGACTGGGAGTGCCAGCCAGTGGTGGTCGAAGGGTACCTGACCCAGCGCAACATCGAGGGCCGCGAATCTTGCAATTGCGAAACCTCGACTGAACCGTGTGTCGACCTCCACGTCTTCATTGCGCCGCCCGAGTACCGGGTGGACGAATTCGGGGGTGACGATCCCAATTGCACTTCCTCCTTCTGTCGTGGCCACCGGCTGGTGGTGGAGGTAACGCCTCGGATGCAAGCCCAACATCCCGAATGGAATTCGACGGTGATTCAAAGGCTGGCCGCGGCCAAGGCCCACGTGCGGATCACCGGGTGGCGGATGTGGGATCCGGAGCATCCCGACCAAGTCGATCTGAGTAGAGGCACGCTGTGGGAGATTCACCCGGTCCACCGAATTGAAGTGGACCAGGATGGAACCTGGTCGGACCTCTGCGCGGATTGGCCGGCCTGCTTCCCGTCTGCCGAGAAAGTCCTCCTCAACTGGTAGCGGAAGACAGTGAGTCCCGCGATCGGCCGCGGGAGTCGACCTCGGCTGTCTGATTTGTCACCTGTCTAGGAACGTGGTCATCCCGGCATTGCACGCCCCCACCCACGGTCGTTCAAGTGTTCAGGCGTCAGGCTTGGTTGCGGCCGTGAGGCCGCGCTGGGACTCTTAACAGGGGTTGAAAGAAGCCGCTCCGCGGTCCGCGCGCAACAAATTCTCGGTCAGCCCGAGCAACAGCATCTGCTCGTCGTCCACATGGGGGAGCTCGCGGGCCGGGATGGCGGCGTACTTCGCTTTGTCCGCGTCGGTCTTGGCGGCGAGCTGCAAGCGGCGGTAGGCGGCGAGCCGCCGGTGTCGAGCTCGACAGTTCAAACGTCCCCTCCGGCGCGCCATCAAAGCGGCGGTGAAAACTACTCGAGCTCGATATCCCGCCTCCCAAGTCGTTCTTGGACAGCGGGCGCCCGCCGGTTCTTCGACGCCCGTTGCTGAGTCCCCGCATCAGGCGCCACCGCCGATTGATCCTCCGCCAAGCCTTTTGTTGCGATCGCCGAGACGCTGCCGAGCGTCGCGTCAGTCCCGCCCTCAATGGATGTCGCCAGGATGCGCTTGTAACGAGGGTCCAGCAGAAGTTTTTCCAACGGAGGCCAATTCTGGAGCTCCGCCACGGCGAATCCGAGCTTGACCGCCTCTTCGACGGCGGCAATCGCCTGGTCCCGCTTGCCAATCTGCTCGTAAACCGAAGCAGCAGTGGCCTGGACTCGAGCATTTCGCGGGCTCAACCGTAGCGCTTGCTGGATCTCGTTGAGCGCTTTTCTCCTGTTGGTGAGAGTCAACCAGCTGGCGATATCCGCCCTGAGTCTCGCATCGCCCGGTCTGATCTGGAGCTCTCTCTCCTTTAGAAGAACAGCTTGCTCGTAGGCGTCAACGGCATAATCAACCATTCCGGGCACGAGGCGATAGGCATCCCCGAGTGCGCCCCAGTACGCTCCCTCGGTCGGGTAAAGCTCGACGGCTTTCTTGTATAGGTCGATCGCTTCTCGGTAGTGATGGCCCAGGTAAAAGGCGGTACCCAGACCGTGGTAGGCCCTCGGGCTCGGGTCGATTTCTATGGCCTTTTGGTAGACGGCGACAGCCTGGGAATACATCTGCAGCTTTAAATACATGGCGCCAAGGTTCGTGTAACTGGTGTGGTCATCGGGTGCTAACTGCGCCACCAGCTTGAAGAATGGCAACGCCTCTTCGAGTCGGCCGTGTTTCTGATAGAAGACACCGAGATCCTTGTATCCGAGCCGATAGCCTTTGCGCAGCTGAATTGCCCGCCGATACATTGCTTCGGCGAGGTCCAGGCGATTCAGCGCATCGTAAGAGTTGGCCAGCTCCCGAGTCGCGTCCGGTCCTTCCTCGATCGCCAGGGATCTTTGGAAGCTTTCAACCGCACCCTCCCGATCGCCAGTTGCGACCCGATAAAGTCCCATCGCAAAATTGACCGGCGCAAGCTGATCATTCAGTTTCATGGCAGCCATGACGCTCTCTCGCGCGCGGTCGAGGGAAGCCTCATCCTTCGCCAGCCGATACTTTCTCAAGTAAGCCTCGGCCCTCCCGGCGTGTGCCAGCACGTGTGCCCCAAACAAGTCCTCCGGCGGATCTTGGGACAGTGCTTTGTCGAAGGCTGCGATTGCGTTGTTCAAATTCTCCATCCGGTCATATCGTTCCAGATAACCTCGCCCCCGCAAATAGAGATCCCGTGCTCCCGGTGCTTCGGCGAGGTGGACCCGCAACATCTCTGTCACCTTCTTCGTCAGGGATCGATGCAACGAGGGTAACTGGTCGGTCGAGCCCTCGACGTCGGTCGCGTTCAGAACGGATTGTTTCTGCGCGTCGGCAAGATTGGCGGCGATGATCAGACGATCACCGTCTTGAATCACGCTACCCTTCAGAACCAGATTTGCGGCATTCTCATTGCGCATTTCGGTTGGCGAGACGACTGAAAACAAACGCCGGGTCTGTGCAAACTGGGTCAGCTCCTTTGTTAGTTCGGTCACCACTTTTTCGGAGAAATCGTTCTCTTGCGCCTGCCCGAAACTCTCGAAAGGCAGTACCGCCAATCGGGTTGCAACCTGCTTAACCAACTCCGGGGGAGCCTTCGTTACCGAAGTCTCCTGGGCTGGTACCGCACGGAGGAGCTTCCGCGATCCCAAGAAGAGCGCCCCTGCAAGCACCACAACCACTATCCCGGCGAGGAGCGCGAGCGTGGGACCGACGGCGAGGGGCGGCCAGCGGTGGCGCGGCCGCGAAAGCGAGGCGAGCAGCGCCTCCATCCTCTGCGGGCGCTCCCCCGGCTCGGCCCGCAAGCCGCGCAACAGAGCGCGGCGGATCCAGGCGGGGACCCGGCTGCCGCCCGGTGGGGGCCGAACCTCGCTCTCGCTCACGGCCCGCTGCAGGTCGGCCACCGTCTCGCCGGCGAATGGTCGCTCGCCGTACAGAGCCTCGTAGAGCGAAACGCAAAAGCTGAAAAGGTCCGCGCGGACGTCGGCCTGCTCGCCCCTCATCTGCTCCGGCGCCATATACGCGGGACTGCCCACCAGTGCGCTGCTGCAGAGCGAGACGGTCGGACTGCCCGCCTCCGGGGTGCCCGCTGTCAGCGGCTCGGAGCCCGGAAACGCTGTGAGCTGCGCGACCCCGAAGTCCGTCACCCGCACGCGCCCGTCGCTGCCAAAAAGAATGTTGTCCGGCTTGAAGTCGCGATGCACAAGCCCTTTGGCATGAGCCGCCGAAAGGCCTCTGCCTGCCGCAAGGAAGACATCCAGCACTTCCTTCCAGCTTCGCGACCGCCCGCGCAACCAGCTGGTGACGCTCCCGCCTTCCACGAGCTCCATCGCCACGAACACTTGATCCTGGAACTCACCCACGTCGTGGACAGCGAGCACGTTGGGATGCGAGAGAAGGGCCATGGCCCTGCCCTCGCGCAGAATGCGATCGCGCAGTTGTTGTGGCGACACGCCGGGCAGGCCGCTCGGCCGCAGCATCTTGAGCGCGACCCTGCGATCGAGCTGCGGATCGTGCGCCGCGTACACCACTCCCATGCCACCTGCACCGATGGGCGAGAGAATTTCGTAGCGGCCGACCTTTGGTTGGCCGCCCGATGCGAGCGCCTCGTCGCCGCCTGCCGGCTCGGGCGAGGTTGCGGGGGTTGCCACCGCGACCAGCTCGCGGCATGTCTCGCACTGGGAGAGGTGCTGCTCAACACCCTCGAAGGCCTCGGGCGAAAGCCGCCCCTCGATGAACTCGAGAAGCGTTTCTTCCGAGGCACAGCTCACCGACACGAGAACCCCCTCTTTGGCTCGAGCAGCCGAACTGCTATAGGCTACACTCCGCGTGTTGCCAGGAGAAGGGGGCAATAAAGAGGTGGCGTCGCTCTCCTCGATCCTTGTGGGGCAGCTGCGGCGTCGCGGCGTGGCGGGCAGCGTTACCGAGGGCATGGAAGACACCCTGTGCGCGCTCGTCGCCGCCGGGCGCGCGGCGTGGCCGGAGATCGCGATCGAGGCCTCTGCCTTCGTCCAGTACCTCGCGGATCGGGTCGATTTGCAGCGCGATCTCGAGGCGGCGCTGCAGGCGGTGCGCGCCAAGGACCTCTATCTCGCCTGCGGGTGCGCCCACGGCGACGCCGGTGCGATCGCGGCATTCGAGAGGACGCTGCTCTCGAGGATCCCCACTTTCCTCGCCCGGCTCGACCCTTCGCGCGACCTGGCTGACGAAGTCGCTCAAGAACTGCGGGAAGAGCTGCTCGTTCCCGGGCGCGCAAGCGCGGGGATCGCCGTGTATTCGGGACGTGGAGATCTGGGAAGCTGGCTGCGCGTTGTTTCAATCCGCACAGCACAGCGGTTGCGCCGGCGGCGTAACTTGCCTGCAGATCTGGCGGCGGGCAGGGCCGAGCAGCCATGGCGCGACGCCGATCCAGAGCGAGACTATCTCAAGCTGCGGTATGGCGCCGCGTATGAAGCGGCCTTCCAAGCCGCGCTCGCGTCGCTCTCGAGCCGCGAGCGCCTCTGCCTGCGGCTCCACTACGCAGATGGTCTGGACATCGGCAGGATCGGCACCCTCTACAAAATCCACCGCTCGACCGTCGCCCGCAGGCTGGCCGACTATCGCCGCAAGCTGCGCGAGAGCACGCAGGAGAGGTTGCGGAAGCAGCTCAAGCTGACCGAATCGGAGTACGAGAGTGTCCTTTCACTGGTTCGCAGCCAGCTGGTCGTCAGCCTCCGATCGGCGCTGAAAAACCCGGCGCATTCAGCAAAGGAGTCGAGCGCGTAGGGTGCGGCCGCCCCGAGCCGAGCCAGATGCGCCAAGGCCTCGTTGAGATCAAGCAGGTCGGCATCGGCGTCCTTCCGGAGGCGCCGGGAGCGGGGGCCTGTTTCGCTCCGGACGCCTCGCCCCTTCGAACGCGCTCTGGGCCTTGAGCAGCTGCCATGGCAAGAGCCTCTAATTTGGTGAGCGTCGCTTCAGCTATCTCAGCACATCGCTGTCCTCGGCCTCCTGGATGATGCGATCGACGTCCTCTTGGAGCAGGAGACGTTGACGCGCCAGCCTTCGCGCCGCTCTAGCCACCTTCCTGACGTAGCCTCTGTGATTGCGGTAAAGCTCCTCTAAAGAGGGCCGTGGGTCACCCGCGGCAATCCGCTCCTCGCGGGTTCGGTGAAGAGGTACCATCATTCCGAAGGGCGGACCCATCAAATCCCCGTCGGTGAACTCTGGCGTGCGCAGGTTCCAACCCGTGAGAGTCGCTTTGGGCGCCTCGACGAACGGGTGGCGGACACCAGCGATGTCGTTGCCAATTTCGTCCACTTTGGGCACCAGGACCCGGTGCACGCTCAGGACTTCCGGGATCACTTGGTCGATCACGCCTCGATTGCCACTGACGCGCGGACCGAAGTAGAGCTCGCCCGATGCGTTGAACAGGCCATTGTAGGTGACGGCGCTCCAGGTGGGGCCGGCGGGAATATTCGGAAACCCCGTGCTCTCTTGGTCAGAGGGCACCAGGGTGCCGTCGCCGATGCGCGGCACGCGGCTGTCTGGTGGCGTCGTTCCGTCGTTAACCCATTCGTCCAGCGCCGCTATCAGCGCGCGGTTGAGGGCACCCGGGTGGATTGGATTTGAGAGCTGCTGGGATTGTAGATCCCCGGTGCCGTGGCTCGGCAGCGCGCCTTGCCGTGCACCGTGCTGAGTGCTCGACAGCAGGTAGAGGCGGACGTTCTCCGGTGGATCCAGGTCCACCATTCCGTCTTCATCCGTGTCATTCAGGGACGACGAGGATTGCCAGGATTCCATCGAGCTGTCGACCTGGATGACCTTCGGATCCGTTCGCGGCCGTTTCAGAATGCCGTCTGTATTGTACGGGGGAAGGGGATTCTTTCGGACGGCATAGGCGATCGGAAAGTTGGCGTACGGTCCATACCGCCCTGAATGCTGATTCGAGAAGGCGCTGGGCTGGGCGAAGCGGTAGTTGAGGAAGAGTGACTTGACACCTGCTACAAGGACGTTCACTCCATCGAACACCCGCTGCCCGTGTTCATCCTCGTTGAAGCCCTGGTAGAGAAAGTCCCGAAGGTAACGCCCGGACTGCGATTCTCCGAGGCCCAGGACGGTGGTGATCCCAGGGACAGGATTCGGAGTGCCCGCATCGTCGGTCTCCGCGCTGCGGAGGAAGGAGACGAAATCCCGGGTCGTCACGTAGCCGAGCCCCATCACGGGAGGACTCATTGCCTTGTAAATGAGTTGGTACACCATGTCATTCTGGAACCCGCCGGCTTGACAGATGTTCGTGGTGCTTGGGCTACCCGGAGGACCGTCCGGGCATCTCGCAAATGACCACTGGCTGGTAGGGATGACCTTGCCTTCCGGGAGGGCGGGCGTAGGGGGCCGAGGTGAGTCACTCGGCCGCATCCTCAGCTCGGCCATAGCCACCTCCGGGTCCGTCGACACTGCTTCGTAGCTTCTCAGAGTGGAGTCGTTACTCAGTGGCAGCGTGAAGACCGCTGTGCTCGCAGCGCCCCTCGCATCGGCGAATTCCGCCAAAATGCTCTGAGTGATCGGCTTCCCGTGGTCGACCGCGGTGGGGAACTGCACCGTCAGCCGGTTGTCCCCAGGCATGACGTCTGCCTGCCATCCAACCCAGGCGAGCGTGTAACCCTGTCGCTGCATGTACCCATTGCCAAAGTCGTGTACGGTCGTCGGATCGTTGCAGAATGGACCGGCAACGCAATGGTCGCCGCTGGCGCCGGGCGTCACACTGTTCAATCTGACCGGGATGAATGCGCTGCCCCGGTTGTTCACCTCGAAAAAGAGCTCGTGATTCCCTGAATCCAAGTCTACTGGCTTGATGATCATCATATCGGCAGAGAACTCGACCATCCCCTGGTCGTTCCGCGGCGCTTTCTCGAGATCGAACACCACGGCGTTGCGAGGGTCATCGGGGTCGACCTCGAAGAAGACAGTACCTCGGAGCTTCTCGTAAGGACCGGTGTCGCCAAACGATATCCCGTCGGCGACGATTTCACGCGAAATGATAACAATGCGTGTGACGCGCGCCTCCACCGTGGGACAAATCAAGGCGACGATGAGCGACAGCAGGCTCAAGCACTTTGAGGCAACTGTTTTCATGGAAGCATCCTCCTCTTTGGTCTGCGCGAAAGTTGTATCTCCCTGCGGGTGTTACCTATGGGACGCACACCAGCGTTTGACCTCCCTTTCGATTGGCACCCGGAGACCAACGCCGTCGTCTTTTTCATGGGTCCTTCCAGCGTGGATACACGCAGAGAGAATCTCCGCGCTGCTAGTAGGTGGGCCCGAGCGCGAATTTGTCGCGTCTGTCGAGGAGAAAATCTGCAACTTCGTCCGCGCGGCCGCCCCGAGCCGGTCGAGCAGGTCGGCATCGGGCGTCCTTCCGGAGGCGCCCGGAGCCGCGTTCTGTTTCACTCAGGGCGCCTCGGCTCTTCGAACGCGCCAAGGCCATTCAGCGAGCCGCTTGCTAGACTCCCGAACCACCTCAATGATGAGAATGGTGCGGATGTGAAGGGGCGGAGTCGGGGGAAACGGTGAACTTGTTGAGTTTGAGCGGGACCGGATCCGCATCGCCCTCGCGAATCTTGACAATCTGATCCATCGCCACGTTCTCGAATGTTTGCACGGTGCGACTGGTGGGCCAGGTAATCTCCACGGACCGGATCGCCATGGCGTCGCCCAGGCCAATCTCCTGCTGCAATGTCGATGCTCCGAAGGTTCCGCCACTCGATACGGTGGCGTAGATGTCTCGGCGCCCATGTTCGGTATCGACCGTCACCTTGATGCGGGCACCGATCGCGGACCGGTTGGTTTGTACGCCTTCAAGCCTCAGCGTAATCCAGTGATTTCCAAAACCGGGGTTCAGAAAAAGAGCCCTCTGGAATCCATCACCCGGCAATTCGCCACCAAGCACCGCATAGATGTCCTGAGTGCCATCGTTGTTGATGTCCCCGAAAGCGACGGCGGTACCCTTTTGCAGGTGACCAACGTCGGCGGAAGTGGTGACATCCTGGAAGGTCCGGCCGTCGACGTTCCGGAACATGCGGTTGGGGACGAGCGAACGATAATCGCCGGCGCCGGTCCCGACGTAGAAATCCGGCCAACCATCGTTGTCGAGGTCACCAAAGTTACCGCCCATTGCATAAAGGACCTTATTGAGCCCGGCTTCTCTGGTGACGTCCGTGAATCCCTTGCCACCGTCGTTTCGATACAGGCGCGGCAATTCGGCCGTGTGGGGGAGCCCGAGGTAACCGGCTGCCACTTGACCCGCAGAGTAGGCTGCCCCCGTTGTGCTGTAACCCGAGACAAAAATGTCCAACCAACCATCGTTGTTAAAATCCCAGAACCAGGTCACGAAGCTCTGCGAAGGCTCCATCACAGCAACCTGGGTGAACTTCCAATTTCCAGTCGCATCCCTTCCATCGTTCCTGAACAGGAGACTTGGACCATACATGCGCGAAATGAACAAATCGGGCAGGCCATCATTGTTGTAATCACCCCAGGCCACACCTTTGACGTAACCCACCACGGCCAACCCCACCTGACTGGCGACTTCGGTGAAAGTCCCGTCCCTGTTGTTGTGGTACAGCTTGCATGGCTGCTCTTTGGGAGCCGGAAAATTCTGGTACAGCGGCAGACCAAAATAGGGGACGGCGCTCGATTCAACGCCGATGAAGAGGTCGAGCCAGCCATCGTTGTCGTAATCCGCCCAGGCCGCAGTCTGGGTCGGGTGCAATGAAAACAGCCCAGCCTCTCTCGTCACATCGTCGAAAGTCCCGTCGCCATTGTTCCTCAACAGGGAAGGGGGTTGCTGCGCGATGCTGCCAAGCAGCCCACCGCCTCTCAGGACCAGCACGTCGGGGTACCCATCGTTGTTGTAATCCGCCTGAACGAGGTTCATCCCGCCGATGATTCCGGTCAACCCCGCTTCGCTCGTGCGATCAGAAAAGGTTCCATCTCCGTTGTTGTGGAAGTAGCGGAGCTGGTCGCGGACTGCATCGAGCCCGGACGATGAGACCATGATATCGATATAGCCATCGCCATCGAAATCCTCGAGGATGCAACCCCCGGCGAGCCCGGAAGCGTCCACGCCCAATTGGGGTGCCACATCGTAAAAGCGCTTCATTTCGTGCTCAGATTTGAAAACAGCGGGAGGAATGAGCCAAGCCTCGGGAACGCTCTGCGGATATTCTCCCAACGTCATGTAGGCCAGATTGAGCAACCAACGGGCAGTCAAGTTCCCGGAGTTCTCATTCAATATCTCGGTGTATTCCCTGATTGCTCCGCGCGACCCGTTCTGGAGCGTATGTATGCCCGAGCCGCTGACGGGCAGCAAACACGAATCGGCGCCGTGCTGGTGGAGGCAGTTGTCTTGTTCTCCCATCCGAAGATAAGAGATGGCCAGGTATTCACGAACCACACTGAAGAACGTACTGTCGAAAAGCGATCTGTGGAGTACGACGGTATCCTTGATGCGCTGAAACCGCTGCACGGCTTCGCTGCTTCGGCCAGACAGCAGGAGGTCGTACGCCTCTTTCGCATCCAGAAACGCCTGCTCGCGGAGGTCAAGCGGTGGTTTGAGATTTCTGACGTATCTGGCCAAATTCGGATCGGGTCGTTGTTCAATGAGCTTCTGATCGAAGTTTTCCCCCAGCTCCCTCAACAGCCGAGCCATTGCGCGCGTACCTTCCGACTGCGGGCGGTGCGGTGCTTCGCCGTAGGCAGTCTGCTGCAGCGGCCCGGCTCGATGGCCGGAGTCTCCGACTCCTCGGACTACTCGGAATCCATCTCCCGACAGGAAGACGCATGCCAGAACCGAAACCTGGATCGTCGCGGCAAGGACGCCAGACACGCCGTCTCCCCTCACCAGGCCTCGTCCAGAGAGCCTCATGGGCCCCTCAGTCCTTCGCTGGCAGCACTTCGAACTGCGCCATCATCGCGTGATCTTCGTGCTCCAGCTTGTGGCAGTGGAAGACGTAGATGCCAGTCAGATCCGTGAATCTGCCGATCACCCGAACGGTTGAGAGACCGCGAACGGTGAAAACATCCTTCCAGCCATCGTCGCCGGCCGCCGGTCGTTGACCGTTGATGTCCAGGATTTGCCACTCAATGTCGTGGATGTGAATCGGATGAAGTTGATATTCGGAGGTGGTGTTGACAAATTTCCAGATCTCCACGTCATTCAACCGAGGCCTGGCGTCGACGTAGGTCGGGTCGAAAAGACGTCCATTGATCGTAAACAGGGTTCGCCCATTGATTACTCGCTCATCGAGAGTGAAAGTGCGCGTCGTCGTCGCCGACGATTCCGGGATCAGGTCCACATAGCGCAGTGTTTCCGGAACAGAACTGTCGTCAGACTCCTCTCGCACCACCCGAAATTCGAGAACATTACCCAGACTGGTTTCGTCCTCGTTGATATCTCGCAGAACGACTCTCGTGCCCAGAGGGTACCCAGAAAAGTCGATCACTACGTCGATCCGCTCGGCAGGAGACACGAAGATGGAAGCACGAGAAACCGGTCGTGACAGGAGACCTCCATCCGATCCAATCTGTATCAACCGTTGGCCGGAGCTCAAAGCGAGCCGGTAGGCACGCGCATTGGATCCGTTCAGTATCCGGAAACGCACTTTCCGCGTGCCCACTTCGTGATAGGGCTGGACAACGCCGTTCACCAGAATCGTGTCGCCCAGTACGCCCTCCAGGATGGCTCGATCTGTCAGCGAGTAGTTCAGCGAGCCATTTGCATTGAACCGCCGATCCTGGATCATCAAGGGAACGTCGTTATCACCCTTCGGCAAGGGAAGAGAATCCTCGTAATCATCAGTCATGATGTAGAACCCGGCCAAGCCCATGTAGACATGGCGGCCCGTGGCATCCACGGCGTGGTCGTGGTACCAGAGGGTTGTCGGGATCTGATTGTTCGGATAGTCGTAGTCTTTGTCCGCTCCCGGGGCGATGAGATCGTACGGATGGCCGTCCGAGCTCGGAGGGGTGTGGCCACCGTGCAGGTGGACGGACATGCTCTCGGGCAGACGGTTCTCTTGACGCACGACGACTGGACGTCCGCTCCTTGCTCGGATGGTGGGACCTGGGTAGAGGCCGTTGTAGCCCCAGATGGTCGTCATTGTACCGGGAATGATTTCAACTTCCGCTTGCTGCATTGTGACCCGATAGAAATCCAGCGCATCATTCGAATATTCGGGAGCCAAAACGGGCGGGATGATCAGAGGCCTCGTGAATGGCTCAACAGGCGGGCTCGCCAACCTCTGATTCAGCGGGTTGGTCGAGCCCGAGCCGGACAGTGCGCCGCCAGTCATCGACCGCGGCAGAAGGAGCGCAGAGCCACCCAGAAGACCCAGCTTGTGAAACTGTCGGCGCGTTAGATACATGGTGCTTCCTCCCGTGTGCTAAATCAGACGGATCGCGTGCAGCTATTCCGCGACTGTGACCGGAGCGTTGTTGAAATATCGATCAATCGTCGTCTTCGTTGCCCACCCCATATGCAGCGAGAGCGAAGCGTGGGCCTGAAACCCCACCTCCGATGATGCGCCTCTTGTAAATCAGGACCGCATTCCCCTTGTCGCTACCTGTACCGAAATCCGTGAGCACCGTGCCACCCGCGAAGGTGGTGTCCAGCTCTCCGGCTGAGGTGTAGCGCGCGACCGCAAACTCCAACTTCGTGCCGCCAGCACGTCCGAGGGCGACGATTTTCCCGTCCTCCTGAAGAGCGACTCCGCGAACAGCGCTGAGGGCGCCATCGACAAACGGCGTGACAACTGCCCCGTTGACTCCGAAGCTTGTATCCGGGGACCCGTCCGCGTTGTGTCGAACCACCATGAAATTCTGCACCGCGGTGGTGCTGTACCCCGCCTGCAAGATCTTGCCGTCTTCTTGAAGAGCGGACGACAGGGGGACGTCATCCTTCGGACCAATCCGCGTGGTAACCATGCCCCCGCTACCGAAGCTCGAATCGAGTGTACCATCGTCATTGAATCGCACGGTGAGCACGTCGTACTTGACCTCGTCGGCCTCCAGGACGCCACCGGCTATGAGCTGCCCGTCCTCATTCACGAGCATCTCGCCGTGCACCCGGGACACCTCCGGAATGGAGCTGAAAGTAACGATGCCGCCGTCACCGAAACTACCGTCGAGATTCCCGTTGGAATCGTAACGCACGACCGTGAACGTATCGGTGGCGCTTGCAGCAACTCGCCCCCCGGGAGTATCCAAGGCCTTGCGTGCACTGTAGCCGCCGACGATAATTCGATCGTGATCCAACGCGATCGCCCGGCCAACGGAGCTCCCCGGCCCGATTGCGGTCAGCACTTTGCCACCGGAACCAAAGGTTGTGTCGAGATCGCCATCGACCGTGTATCGAACGACCGCAAAATTCTTGAACCTCCCGTTGTATGCATAGCCAGCGACGACAATCTTCCCGTCGTGCTGAATGCCAAGGCCCCACGTGGCATCGTTCTCGGTCCCAATGTTCGTTTGCGTCAATCCGCCGGTGCCGAATGACGGATCAAGCGTGCCATCTTGGTTGTAACGCGCGACGACGAAGTCAAGGTCCGATCCATTTGAGGCAGTCCCCGAGACGACGTACTTTTGCCCGTTTTTTCCGTGGAGCTTCTGGAGTGCGATGCCGGTGATTTCGGCGGAGCCCGTGCCGACGACTGTCGTTACCTTCCCGCCGATCCCGAACGTGGGGTCGAGAGCACCCGCCTGGAGTCTCGCGCTTTTCGACGAACTATTTTCAGCAGCTCGTGCCGCCTCGTCCTGGGCCACAGAACATCCAAGGCCACCCACGAGAGCGATACAGGCGAAGAGACTGGCGAAAACAACTACCGCGAATTTCGAGCCAGTAATTTTCATGACTATTCCCCTCTGACTGTTGAACTTGTTAACTCACCGATGACACCGGGTGACCTTCCGCGTGAACGGTTGCTCAGCAATGGAACCACCCGCGAGCGTCTCAATGCTTGCGGGCGGAAAGGGATCGCGTGCAGCTATGGCGCAACTGTGACCGGAGCGTTGTCGAAGTCGGGAGCGAAATCCGATATCTGCCCAGCGCTGAATTCGATGCCGCCCCAACGCGGCCAGAGATTCCACGTGTACTGGTCGCGGGGAAGGCCCCTCGGCGGCAACAGCGAGGCGGGAACACGTACACAGATGGTGCTGCCTACCGTGGTGATGCTCTCCGGGGGAAGTTCCGAGATTAGGCCCGAATCAAGATCGGTCACACGGCCGCCGGGCCCGTCAGGACAGGCCGTCATGACGAGGTCAGGACACGCCCTCACGACGAGGTCGAAGATGATGTTCGGGCGGCCAAGAGGCCCGAAATCGGCCGTTTTTGCTCCAACTCCACGGTCCACTCCCCACACGTAGAAGGCGTCGGGCGTAGTGAAGATGTCCGCCGCCATCTTGGCGCAGAACACGAATTCCGAGCCCGTGAACGTGACCTCCGCGCTCAGAACGTCCAGGTCTCCGTTGAGGGGTCCGACATAGGTGTCGAACAGAAAATCGCCAAGCGGGTCGATGATTGGCTGAGAATAAGAGGAAGAAGGAAAAAGACAAACCAACGCGGACGTGAGTAGTAGAGATCTGAAGATTCTGGACATCATGGAACGCCTCCCTTTCGATTGGCACGCGGAGGCCAACGCCGTCTTCTTTTCATGGATCCTCCAGCGTGAATGCACGGAGAGAGAATCCCCCCGCTGCTAGTAGGTGGACCCGAGCGCGAATTTGTCGCGTCTGTCGAGGAGAGAATCTGAGGGCGGCTCACGTCTTCGAGGGCGCTCTGGGCCTTGAGCAGGGACCCAAAGTCTCACGACCTTATTTCGAAGAAGAGCCACCTGACCTCACGCGAATTTGAGAGAAGGTGGAGAGCGCGCTCGGCTGAGCGCGCGGTCAATCACGAGCCTCGTGTCGTCCGCACGGTGCTAGGGTCGCGAGCATGAGCTCAAACACGAATCTGGTGGTACGTTCCTTCTCGGCTTCCGCCACGATCGCGAATGCCGAGGCATACGTGGACTTTTTCAATCACAGGCTGGTACCTCATCTCAAGCGCATCGATGGGCATCGTGGCGCGATGGTGCTCGTCCGAGCGGGCTCGCAGGAAGCGGAAATAGAGGTTCTGACTTTTTGGGAATCGCTTGAAGCCATCCGTCGATTTGTTGGCGAAGCGATCGATCGAGCGGTCATCGAGCCCGAAGCCAGAGCATTGTTTCTCTCTTGCGGTGAGCAGGTTCGCCACTACCAGATGGCTCTCAACACGCTCGAGCTCTGAGTATTCTGTGTGCAAACCTTTTTCCGGAATCGTGGGACTCTGTTCTTGTGTCTGGGCTTCGTGACCTCATCCTGAGCGCCCGCGCGGGCGATCTTCAAGCATTTGGGGCGCTCGTGCGGCGTTTCCAAGACAGTGCTGTCGCCTACGCGTTCTCGCGGCTCCGCGATTTCTCGCTTGCCGAAGACGTTGCCCAGGAGGCATTTCTCGAGGCTTACTGTCAGCTTCCGCGGCTTCGGGAACCTGCTGCCTTTTCTGCCTGGCTTCGAAAAATCATCTTGAAGCACTGCGACAGGATTTCGCGAAAAAAGCAGGTCCCAACAGAACCGCTCGAGAGCTCGGTTGAGCGCGCGGCGACCAATCCGGATCCTTCCGAGCACGTCGAACATCGCGAGACCTTCGGTCGCGTTCTCGCAGCCGTCAACGCGCTGGCAGAGACAGAGCGCGAGGTCATTCTGCTCTTCTACTTCGGTGGCCACTCGCAAGAAAAGATCGCTGCCTTTCTCGAACAACCCGTTGGGACGGTCAAGAGCCGCCTCCACTCAGCGCGGAAGCGGCTTGAAGTGAGGATGGTTGAGATGGTCAAGGATACGCTGGAAGGAAACCGACCCTCCCGCGATGACGCCTTCGCCCAACGCGTGATGGATCTTCTCCGAGCAGCAGCTACCGGGGACCGAGCGCGCGTTGAGGAGCTGACGCGCAAGGATCCCCAGCTCGCGAACACTCGTGGTTCGCATCCCTACTGGGGCGGCGAGCCGCAGTCGCTCCAGGTGGCGGCAGAATGGGGACGGCGAGAAATCGTGGAGCTGCTGCTCGACCGTGGCGCCGATCCCGATGCCCGCAACAGCATCTACGAAGGGTGGACCCCACTTCACTGCGCGATCGAGCGCGGACACCAGGACATCGTCGATCTGCTGCTGGCGCGGGGTGCGACCCTCGATCCTTGCGCAGCGGCCGCGCTCGCCGATCTGACCCGATTGAAGGCACAATTGCCTCAGGGCATTGGCTTTCGAGGACCCAACGGTGCGACGCCGCTCCACTTCGCCGCAACCGTTGATGTAGCCCGGACTCTGCTCGAAGCCGGAGCCGAGGCGATGGCGGGCGATAAGCACGGCAACGTGCCGGCCCGCTGGGCGGCTTGCTATCCAAAACGCCGCTCCGTGGCCCGTTTTCTACTCGAACGCGGCGGGGAAGAACCGGACATCTTCCTCGCATCCGCACTCGGTGACGTCGAAGCAGTTCGCCAGATGATCAAGGCCAACGGCGAGCTTTTGAACGCGACCACCGCTCCTCATGACGCCGTTGCGCGGCTCTCGCGCGGAGCGCCGGCACTGCATGTCGCGGCAATTCACGGCCACACGCGGGTAGCCGAGGCGCTACTGGAACTCGGCGCACAGCTCGATTCGCGATCGGCAGATGGCGCGACGGCTTTGCACGAAGCAGCCTTCTACGGCCGCCTGGAGATCGCCGAGCTTCTTCTATCGCGGGGTGCGTCCATCGACGCGGTGGAACCGAAGCACCAGTCAACCCCACTGGGATGGGCAGAGTTCCAGGGTCAAACTGAGATGGCTGCCTTCCTCCGCGCTCGCGGGGCCACGTGTTAGAGATGCATGCATGCTCCGCTTCGAAACGCGTTGCGAGGAGGACAGATGAAAGCAGCACGAGTTCTTCGATTCGGTCCACCGAGCGTGATCACGAACGATGACCTGCCTCGGCCGGAACCCGCCGCTGGGCAACTGCTGGTCCGCGTAAAGGCGGCAGGAGTGGGCAATTGGGACGCCCTCATCCGTGAGGGCAAGATTGAACTCCAACCCTTGCCTCTTACTCTCGGTTCCGAGCTATCAGGAATCGTCGAAGCAATGGGAGCGGACGTTTCAGGATTCAAGCCTGGCGACGAAGTATACGGGGCAACGAACGAGCAATTCACCGGGGCATATGCAGAATATGCGCTGTGTTCGGCCAGAATGATCGCGCAAAAGCCAAAGACTTTGAGCTTTATCGAGGCGGCATCGGCTCCAGTTGTAACTGTCACGGCTTGGCAGATGCTCTTCGATTATGCCCACGTAACCGTTGGGCAGACCGTACTCATCCATGGGGCTGCCGGCAACGTTGGCGCTTACGCCGTACAACTGGCCAGCCAGGCTGGCCTTCATGTTGTCGCGACCGCCGGCTCCGCCCATCTGGATTACGTCCGAGGTCTGGGTGCTGAAAGAGTCGTGGACCATAAAAGGGAGCGATTCGAGGAGTCGGTGTCTGGAGTGGATGTTGTCCTTGATACGGTTGGAGGAGATACGCAGCACCGGTCGCTTCGGGTCCTGAAGCCAGGCGGGATTCTCGTTTCTGTCGTGTCGCCTGTTCCCGGGACGACACAAAAACGTTATGGCGTTCGAGCGGCGTACTTCTATGTGGATGTGACTACAGCGCGGCTGAACAAGATCACAGAACTGTTCGACAGCGGAAAACTGGTTACGGACGTGGGGACTGTGCTACCGCTGGAAGAAGCTCGCCTTGCCCACGAGATGCTTGGAGGTGCGCCGCATAAGCGCGGCAAGATCGTGCTGAGCATCGCAGCCTGATGGTCGCTGACCTTTCGTATGGGCCCGTGGCATTCTTTGGTCTGGTCGACCTGGTCCTCGTCGCTTGCATTCTCTACGACGCCGCTTCCCGCCGGCGGTTGCATCCCGCCTTTCTGTGGGGTGGATTGCTGATCATCGCGTCGCAGCCGCTCCGCTTCGCCCTGGCCAGCACAAGCGGTTGGCTCGCTCTGGCGCGGTGGCTGACCGCCTAGATCAGCTAACCGTTCTTCGCAACGACTGCTCCGCCCAGGCGAACTTCCGTGGGGTCGCCCACGCGCGCCTGCTCGACGATGGCCAGCCGGTCCTGAACAAATCGCTGCCAATTCACAGCGGTAATTGCCCGAGAGCGCCGTGACTTAGCGGTGACTTAACTTTATTGCCACACTCGGGTAATCATCCGGCGCCTGATCACAAGCTTTTCGTGAGCATACTCGAGCGGAGTTCACAATGAAGCAAACCGAGGTGACGAACGTGCCTCAGCAACGCCCGGAGGCCACTTACGCGCTGCTTGCAGCGCTGTTGTGCTGGTTGACCGCCAATACCACCCAGGCCCAATTGGTGATTGACAGTTTGGACGGGGAGGTCACGCAGAATGAAGTCGATACATTCATCGACGTCGTTTCTGCGACTTCCATCCCAGTTTCGCAGTGGACTGCAACCATAACTCACAACCAGTTGGCTGACGGCAAGGGTGGAATGACGCTCGAGGGTATCAACTACTTGTACGTGGTTACCGGCGACATCCTGAGCTTGAGCATGGAGCGCGCTCAGTTGCTCGATTTGGCCATCGCGTGGACCGATGCCTGGCTGATCCACCGCAATGATTTACCCCTGGGCGAGCAACGCGTGATGTGGACCGGATATATCGAGCCAGTTTGGCCCCCCAACTGCCCGACTTGCGCAAGCCCCACCTACTACGAAAGCGAAGTGGGGGATACCGTCGGTCATATGGCCTTTACGGCCCATAACATTTTGAGCACGCCCTCCATCTGGAGCGACACCGTCCCTGATGGCGACCCAAACGGTTTCGGCACGACCTACCTGGCTCGCGCGCAGACGTACGTTTCCATGCTGGAAGAGACCATGATGAATTCTTTTACGCCATACTTCATCGATCCCGGTACGCTTGTGATCAACCGCCCGAGTACTTCCCAGGGATATCTTTCGAGTTTTCACAACGTCAATGCGTGGAACGTGCAGTTCATGTTGCTGAATGCCTACTGGCAACTGGCGCAGTGTCACGAGATTCTAGAAGACGAGCCCGAGCTCGCCGCCATGTACAGGGGCATCGTTCAAAACTCTACGGACATGTTCGTGCAGAACGCGCTACCCAGGAGTGCGCCCGATGCCGCTGCGGTTTACGACTGGGGGTACGGAAACTTCGGCGACGTCCGCGGCAGACTGACCGGCGAGCAGATCGGTGTCCACGCTTCATACGATATATGGGGTCTGGCGCGGGCCTACAGCACAGGTGACACCGCTGCGACGGCAGACCAAATGCGAACCTATGCCGACACCGTGGTCCACGAAATTACGCTTTCGATAGATTCCTCAGGCGCGGCGACCTACGCCAGTTACAACAACCGCTGCTGCAGCACGCAGACTTATAACTATCTTCCCTACGGCTTTATTTTCCTGACGCCATACAACACGGATATCTACGCGCCGGCTGCGACCGCCGACATCAATTCGCGACGCCAGAGGAATGATCCCGGTCTCACAGCGGGTATCCTCTGGGCCAAACACTGGATCTACATGAGCGCCCAGTGACTTTCGGCATCACCACGTTCACGTTGATTCACGTTGTATTGAGTCTCGTCGGAATCTTCGCGGGCTCGTCATCGCGGGAGCGCTCGTCGCCGGGAAGCGGCTCGACGGCTGGACCGGCGCCTTTCTGGTGACGCAGCTCATCGTGCTGGCGCTGTTCGTCTGGCTGGGTTGGGTAGCCGGCTGAGTCAACGTTCGAAGCATTTCTCGCGGTTTTTGTTGGCCAGCACGCGCCCCCGAGTACTGTCCTCTCACGAGGGATGCGCCATCAAGCGCACGGTGAAGGAGGCACGGCTGTGACCACGCACCACCCGGCCGAGGTCGGCGAACCGTTGTCTGCGGCAGATCTGCGCAACATCTGGACGATCATCGCGCCGGATGACCGCCTCTCAGGTTTCAAACTTCTTCCACGAGCCGAAGCGGAGGAATTTTTCCTCGAGCTTCCAGCTCGCGACCAGGCCGAGCTGCTGTTGATGCTGCCTCAAGAGGATCAGCGCGCCTGGATTCGCTTGCTCCCGCCTGACGATGCCGCGGACTTAATCCAAGCAGGCCCGGAAACTGCCAGGGAGCGTCTGCTGGGGCTGCTCGATGAACCCAGCCGCAAGGAAGTCAACGCACTGCTCGCTTACGCAGAGGACGCGGCGGGCGGCTTGATGAGCCCGCGATATGCGCGCTTGCGGCCCGACATGACCGTGGACGAGGCGATCAGCTACCTGCGCCGGGAGGCGCGCGAGCGTCTGGAGACCATCTATTACGTATACGTCCTGGACGAGCAGCAACGGCTGCTGGGGGTGGTGTCATTCCGTGAGCTCTTTGCGGCTCAGCCCCAGAAGAGGGTTCGCGAGATCATGCAGACGCAGCTGGTCACCATCCGCGAATTCCAGGACCAGGAGTCGGTGAGTCGCGTGTTTGCACAGCACGACCTGATGGCCATACCGGTGGTGGATGCCGAGAACCACATCAAGGGCATCGTCACCCTCGATGACATCGTGGACGTCGTTCAGGAAGAAGCCACCGAGGACATTCAGAAGTTGGGCGGCACGGAGGCGCTGGATGAGCCCTATCTGAAGATCGCGTTCACCCGCATGGTGAGAAAGCGGGGCGTCTGGCTGGCTGCGCTCTTCCTCGGGGAAATGTTGACGGCCACGGCGATGGCCTACTTCGAGGACGAGATCGCGCGCGCCGTGGTGCTGGCTCTCTTCGTTCCGCTGATCATCTCCAGCGGCGGCAACTCGGGCTCGCAGGCTTCCACGCTGGTGATTCGCGCCATGGCTCTGGGCGAGGTGAAGCTGCGCGACTGGTGGCGGGTGATCCGGCGCGAGTTTGCCACCGGCGTCGTGCTCGGGACGATGCTGGGGCTGATCGGCTTCCTGCGCATTACGGTCTGGCAGAGGGTGAGCCCCGTATACGGCTCGCATTACCTGCTCGTCGCCCTGACCGTTTTCGGCAGCCTGATCGGCGTGGTGACGTTTGGTACGCTCGCGGGCTCCTTGCTTCCGTTCGTTCTGCGACGGATCGGCTTGGACCCCGCCAGCGCGTCGGCGCCGTTCGTGGCCACGCTCGTGGACGTCACCGGACTGGTCATCTACTTCACCGTGGCGAGCGTTATCCTCCGAGGGACGCTGCTGTGAGAGTCTTTAGTGACGCTCCCTCTAACAGCCTACTGGAACACCGCTGCGAGGCACGCCGCGCTAAGCTGCGTACCCACGCACGCGTTCACCTGATTGGCCCAGGTTTGCTGCTGCCCAGGGACACATGCGGGAACTTGGTTCAAGCAATCAACCCCGCTGGAAATTACCCTCTGGTCCGCGTCGGTACAGTTCCTGATTCCTTGATCACACCTGGCCTTTGTGAAATTCGCGAATCCAGTAAGAGCCAGCCCGCAATTTCGACCCTTATCATTGGTGCTGCGAAAAGCTGAATCCACCCGCTCGCACAGGCTTTGTCCTCCGCAACCGACAAGGCCAATCGCAAGACACACAGAAAGCCATCCCACCATTCTTCGTAGTTGTAGTTCACCCATCGATACTTACCTCCGACGGGCGAGACAAGCACTGCCTCCTGGCCACGGCAAGCGATTTAATCGCTCGGGGCTTGTCAAGCAGTGCTGGAGCAAACCTTGTCGCTAAAAGTGGACGACGGAAAGACCCAGGCCTCATTCAGTGCCTGATTCGGGCCACCGATTGACTAGCCTGGAACACTCCAGATCAAGATCGCGTTGTCAGCGCTTCCAGTCGCGAAGGTCTTGCCGTCCGGGGCGAACATCGCAGACGAAATCTTTTCGGCTCCCTCGATTTGCCAGATACTTTTCCCGGTCGAGACATCCCAGATGCGAAGGACCGCGTCCTCCGCGCTGTCGATCGGAACCAGCGCGTTCGCCAACGGCGAGAAGATGCGAACCACTTTCCTATCACCCCTGTCAATCGCGGCGAACATGTTTCCCCCGGGCGAGAAGGCAAGGAACCAACTGTGACTATCGATGCGGTGGGGCTCTTCTCCAGTGACCGCATCCCACGTCGTGATGCGCACGGTTCTTTTGCCGCGCCGATCGAAATACCCGTGAGCCAGCGATAATGTCTTTCCGTCGGAGAACATGAGGTGAGGGTCGAGATACCAACCGGTCTGCGCGGGCGCAAAACGCCGCAGCTCCTTCCCCGTCCCGACGTCCCACAGGTGGACCAGTAAGTCGTGACCACTCGAAGCCAACACCTTGCTGTCCGTAGAGGACGCTAACGCGTTAAACTCACACGGTTGCGCGCAGACCGGTCGACCCAATTGCTCCCCGTTGGTCAGACTCCACCAGCGGACATTATCTCTGGCGACTTGCGCATCACTGCCCCTAGTCAGCGGCCTCCGTCCCCAGTTGCCAGGATCTTGCCGTCCGGAGAAAAGGCGAAGAAGTCTTTGCCGCTTATTGCTATCGGGAAGCGACGCAATTCGCTGCCCGTGGTTACGTCCCAGACAGTTAGCGCTTTGCCGAGACCGATTAGCTCCTTGCCATTGGGGGAAAAGGCCAAGGCTGTCAGCCCGAAGCTCCATTTCATCCATTCCCTGGTTTCCATCTTCACTTCACAAGATTAGTGAAATCGAGGTGTAGGTGACGCTGCCCTGGCAGTTCGCTCTCAAAGTTGAACGTGTGGGGGGCAAACAAGGATCTGTCGGCCGCGATAATGCACAGCGCTATAGTTGGAACCCGCCTCAACGCGCCGCTTGCAATGCGTCGCTTGGGCGCCAAAGACCTCGTCTCAAAATCAGCCTGTGCCAGTAGATTAGTCCGCGATGATTTCGATGCCATTTACTTTGGGTACATCGGCGGAGCCTGGATCAAAGCGCAGCACGATTTGACCGTTGAAGCCGGGCGGATTCGCCGTCACCTGGACTTCCTTGACCACCGCAGTGTTGGGACGACCGGCTTCTGCAATGATGTCATAGTCGATGACGTCCTGCCGTCCTTGGGCATCGAAGACGCTGATATTGAACTCGCGCTGACCGGGGCTGTCCCAGTCTGTTTCGGCGAAGTGCAACCGGACCAGGTAGCGTGCGCCCGCCGCCAAATCTCGTATGTTGTAGACGAAGTAGTCGGTCCTGTTTTCGCCGCGTCGATCAGTCTGGTAGACCTCCATGGGGGCAGGATTGTCGACGGCGCTTGTATCTATCAACGCGTCGGTGACAGCCGTTATGCCAGTCGCGCCACAGCACTCGGCCGAGCCGAAATAGCGGTCGGCAACGAAGGACCCTACGTCGGGACCACCGCAATTGATGGAGATGCCCCCCGCTGCGTCCGCAGCCTCCGCGTTCGTTGCACCGCCGATGATTTCCGGCAGGAAGAGAGCGATTAACGCGTTTGCTATCAACGGCAAAATGCAGTGAACAATCTTGAGGGTCCCCATTTGTGTCACCCCTTGCGCCGCGTTCGGCGCCAGCCGCGTCACCCTAACCTGTCCGCTCGAGCGCGTCATTGATGTTCCGCGCGATGAGTTATCTGTCCTACGATTCTTCCCCTGAAGCGCAGCTCGAGGGTTCGTTCCAGTGGGCATGATGGTGCTTGCCTTGGCTGCTCCTGCAGCCGCGAAACGAATAGCGCCGCGCGTGGCCCACTGGTTTCCGGAACGGTGGCCCTAAATGTTCTAGCCGTCGAGATTCGCGTGATCCTGGATCGATGAATCGCGAGCTGATTCAATCGACCACGTTGAGCCTGCGAGCGTGTCGGAGCATACAAGGGGGAGCTCTTCAGGCGACGGAGTCGAGTTCTGGTGGGGGGTTCAGAGCACTAATCCATTTTGTCGGAAGAAATTGGCCCCATCAGGTGAGCAGGTCGAGGGCTGGCGAGTGTTCAGAGCACTAATCCCAGGGCCACTGGAGTAGAGCTCAGAGACCGCGACCGCAAACCGCTTGGATCGGTGCCGTCCATGCTGGGCAGACCGCCGTAGAAATGCCGGTTGGTTTTGTTATCTTCGGCGTGGGCCTTTAGACGCGGCGCGGTCTGGCACGATTTTCCTCCGACAGATCCGATTAGTGCGCCCAGAATGTATCCGCCGCCGCGCAGCCACTGCTCACCTCTCGAGGCCTCCATGCTATAAGGCGCTGGTGCCGCGCGCGCGCAGGCAATGGCTGCTGGTGGCGGCACTCGTCGCGTTGGGAGGGCTCGCCGTGGCCGCAACGGTTTCCACGCGGTGGTTCGCGTCGTTCGGCGCGCGGCTTTCCGGCGAGCGCCTTGAGCGTGCACGGCGCTCTCCGCAATTCCGAGACGGCAAGTTCCGAAATCCGATCCCGACGGACAAGCTCGTCCCGGGCACGTTCTGGCGCATGATGCGCCATCAGTTCTTCGGCTCGGAGGAGCGCGTTCCGAAAAAGGCGATTCCCGTCGAGCGCCGCACCACCGCCGACTATGCCGCGGCGCCTGCCTCCGGCCTCCGCGCCTCGTGGATCGGTCACGCCTCCACGCTCGTGGAGATCGACGGCCGCCGCGTCCTCACCGATCCGATCTGGAGCGAGCGCTGCTCGCCCTCCACGCTCGCCGGGCCGAAGCGCTTCCATCCGCCGCCGATTCCGCTCGAAGAGTTGCCACCGATCGACGCGGTCGTGATCTCGCACGATCACTACGACCATCTCGACATGGCGACCGTCCGGGCGCTCGCCGCGCGGGGCACGAGATTCGCCGTGCCGCTGGGCATCGGCGCGCACCTCGAGAAGTGGGGTGTCGATCCGGCGACGATCGCGGAACTCGACTGGAACGAGTCCACCACGATCGCGGGGCTCACGCTGACCGCGACGCCAGCGCGACACTACTCGGGCCGAAACCCGCTCCACGGCGATGAGACGCTGTGGTCGTCATGGGTCGTGGCCGGACCGTCGCACCGCTTCTTCTTCAGCGGCGACAGCGGCTATTTCGACACCTACAAGGACATCGCGACAAAGCACGGACCGTTCGATCTCGCGCTGATCAAGATCGGCGCGTGCGACGAGACGTGGCAACCGATCCACATGTCGCCCGAGGAGGCAGTGCAGGCCGATCTCGATCTCGGCGCACGGCTGCTCTTGCCGGTGCACTGGGGAACGTTCAATCTCGCGTTTCACGCCTGGAACGATCCGGCCGAGCGCGTCGTCGCCGCGGCTCAGAAGGCCGGCGTGGCGATCGTCGTTCCGCGGCCGGGCGAAATCGTCGACGCGGCGCGGCCGCAGCGCCTCGAGCCGTGGTGGCGGTGAGCCAGTTATCGACCTAGCTCTGGAATTCCCCGTCTCCGACACCTGTAACAATTTTGGTAACCGGCGTTGCCACAGAGCGTAGGAGGGGACAGAGGGGTTGCTTGTTCTCACTCTGTCCACATCGGGAAGAGGTGCTGCGATGCATCAGACACGCGAAAAGAGCGGTCGGTCCGACCCGCCTCATATCCACCGTCTCCTCTTGATCTCATCCCATTCAAAACTCGCCCGGTAACCAGTGTATGCCGTATACACGAGGGCAAGGGGACCAAGCCCACTCGAGGATGACGAATGGGCTCCGAACCCAGGTCCATGGCCTCGTCTTTAGGTGCTCCATAAGGACGCGGCTTGTCGAGGTTCCGAGCGGCACGGGACGGGATACCGCGCGACCTTGCTGCCCTTTCATTCATCGGCATTTCATCAGGCGGAAGCACCTAGAAGATCAGCCGGGTCTCAAGCCGAGTGGGCTCAAGCGGTATTCGACTGACGTTTTGTGCACTCTCGCTAAGGACAGTTACACTTGCCGGTGTCCCTCGTCGCCATCGGAGCATTGATGGCCGCAGTCGCACTTGCTGTGCTGTTCATCGTCACTGCTGCCACCAAGACCGAAGTCGCGAATCGCGCTGCGGTGCTTGCTGCGCGCGGGGACAGAGCGGCAGCACGTCGGCTGGCGGAACCTCTTGTCGCCTCCTCCAATGCGGCTGCGCTGCTCGTGCTCGCATGTATCGAACTCGAGGAGGGTCACTTCGAAGCAGCGTCTCGTTTGGCAGGGCGACTTGCTTCGCTCAAGCCAGATGCCCCCGAGGTGGTCGTCCTGATCAAGCTGATCGAAGAGAGGACACGTACGCCCACCGATCGTTGGACCGATGTCGCGGCGCGCGCATGGAGGACGGCCGGACGGCCGCAACCCACTGGCAATCCCATCCTCAAACCCATCGATGTTCAGCGGCCTATCGACCAAGCCACGATCGCGCGACTGACTGATACGGGCGACCAGTTTCTACTCGCGTTTGGTGAAGCTCGAACTGGTTCCGCGGGCCTCGTCGATGCCGCACTCGCCCAGGCAGACACAGGGGAGCACCCCACCGGCGTACACCTCGTGGCCCTCAGTGTTTTACTTGATGGAAAGCTTTCTGATGACAAGCGCTCACGCGCGCGTAGCGCTGCAATCCAGCTTCTGCACCGGATCGTGCGTACGCACCCAGAAAATGGCTACCTGGCCGCCGGAATTCCGCTGTTCGGATCAGATATTCGTGCACCGCTCACCCAGCCGGAACTTGCAATCCTCGAAGATGCGACGAAGCGGCCGAGGTTTGAGCTGCCCATGCGTCCTCTATTCGCGTCATTCCGGGCGGCCTATGAGCAGGTGGATCCGGGTCAAGCACATGCACGAGCGTTCTCCGAGACGGCTGGCGCGATCCCTCTCGAGATCCACGTGACCCTTTCAAAGCGAGCCGAGGCGACGAGCGAGCCAGCCCTACGCAGTCGCGTTGCCGCTGTGCTTACTGCCGCCGGCTCTCGAATGGAGGCGGGCGCCACTTTTCTCGAGAGGATGATCGGGGCTGTCCCTCCAGAAGAAAGGAGCCGAGGTTCGAGGGGACACCGCAGCCATGAAAGCCGTCGATAGCAGAAGAGACGACCTGAAGAGCTTGATCTCGAAGGGTAACGCGTTCTGGGCTCATCCTTGGCCAATCGCCTCGCTACTGAAGGATCATTTCGAACGAAACTCGACCGACGAGGTCCGCTACTATGAGGCGATGTAGTGAGCCCTTCACGTCAAGCCACCAAGGTTGATTGTTGAGCCGGCAATTCCCGGCAGCGGCGGCACTCTTTGCGCCATGTATCATCGGTAACAATTTGCTCGACTGGGCAGGTATCCCAAAAGCTCTTCCGGTCGCATTAACGAACGACATTACACGAGAGTGGGTAAGGTTCCACCGCAGGATGCGAAAGTGTCGTGTGCCAGGTCACGCTTGCGACGAGGATTGGGCTTTGTCTTCACGGTCCCACCGGCTGTATACAGAGCCGCGTATGCGGTTCCCGCTTGGAAGGACAGCTGTCATCGTTGTGATCGCCGCGCTGGCGGCGTGTGGAAATGAGAGCCAGAAAGGTCTTCCACCGTCGTCCCAGTACGCCGCCAAATGCGCTACCCCGCGCTCCGGCATCGATCCCTCCACCGGCAACCCCTTCCGCGACACGGCGGGTAGCACCGGGGACGAAAAGATATGGCTGCGGGCCTGGACGGACGAGCTCTACCTCTGGTACCGCGAGGTGCCGAACGTGAACCCGACGGCGTACGCGACGCCGATCGACTACTTCGCCGTCCTGAAGACGCCGGCAATCACCGCGTCCGGCAAGCCGAAGGACCAATACCATTACACCTACCCCACTGCGGAGTGGCGCAGGCTCGCCCAGTCCGGAGTCAGGTCCGGGTATGGAGTGCAATGGGCCATCCTTGCGTCATCGCCTCCCCGTCGGGTGGTCGCCGCGTACAACGAGCCCGGCTCAACCGCGGCGCTTGCGGGTGTCGGCCGCGGTGTGTCGGTGTTGACCGTGGATGGGGAGGATCTCTCGAGGGGCAATGACGTGGCCAAGCTCAATGCTGGGCTGTTCCCTTCGGCTTCCGGTGAAGCTCACACCTTCGTGCTTGCCGACCCTGACGGGCGCACCCGGACGGTGGAGCTGGTCTCGGCAAACGTCGAGAGCGCGCCGGTGCAAAACGTGCGAACGCTGAGCGGCGGGGTCGGCTACATGCTCTTCAACGATCACCACGCGACCGCGGAGGCGGCGCTGGTCGCCGCGGTGACACAGCTCCAGAGCGGCGGCATCGCCGACCTGGTGCTCGACATCCGATACAACAGCGGTGGCTATGTCGACATCGCCAGCGAGCTCGCCTACATGATCGCCGGACCGACCGCGACCCAGGGGAAGACATTCGAGAAGAACCGGTTCAACGACAAGTATCCGACCAACGATCCGGTGAGCGGCGCAGCCCTCGAGCTTCCGTTTCATGCCTCCACCCGGTTCTCGATGCCGGCGGGACAGTCACTGCCGCACCTGGATCTGCCGCGCGTGTTCGTCCTCACCGGAGGCCAGACCTGCTCGGCGAGCGAGGCGATCATCAACAGCTTGCGTGGGATCGACGTGGGGGTGATACAAATCGGCTCGACGAGCTGCGGAAAACCGTACGGCTTCTACCCGCGGGACAACTGCGGCACCACGTACTTCTCGGTCCAGTTCCAGGGCGTCAACGCGAAGGGCTTCGGCGACTATGACGACGGATTCGTGCCGGGCGGCAACGGTGCCGCGGGCCTTCCCGGATGTCGGGTCGCTGACGATTTTGCACATGAGCTCGGAGACCCCGCCGAAGCACGGCTGGCCGCCGCGCTCCGGTACCGCGCCAATCAGACATGCCCGCCCAGCTCGGGGGCGCTGCAGAGCGGACCTTTGCTTTCAGCCGAGGGCGGGCGGATGGTGAAGTCGCCGTGGGACGAGAACCGCATCTATCGGCGCTGACGATGAAGCGATTTTGCATTGCTGTCGCGGCGGCGAGCAGCGCCGTGCTCGCGCTGGCGGCATGCCGGACGGTCCCCACTCGACGCGAGGTGCCGGCAGTGATCACCCATCCAACGCCGGAGAGCCGAGCTGCGCTGGCCGCTGCGGTGAGCCAAGCACTCAACGGCGCACCCGTAACGCTCGCCGACGACGCTCTGTCCAAGACGGACACGTTGATCATCGAGCGCGAGCATCCCCGCGACGGGAGTGGTCAGCTGCTGAACGGCCGCGTGCGCGGGCTGGCAGAGCAATTCCAACTCGTGAAGGCAGGCGATCAGTGCAGCCTCGTCCACCTGCGCACCGAGAGGCATTTCACCCTGGCCGGCGTGACGTGCTCGGCGCTGTGAGCGGCAGCTCGAACCAACCTCACTGTGCACAGCGGAATTGTGATGATTGAGGCAGGACCGGTGGAGAGCGTCTCCCGGTAGGCAAAAAGATTTCGCCGGAAGCCTTTGCGGATCGGCGGACATGCGGGACGTGCGCTTTTGGGATTGCGTCGGGAGCAGGCGCCGCCCCGACCAGAGGGGCGTGGGGTGGAGTAGCGCTCTGCTATAGGTGCCTTTTACGCTAATTGGACCTGTGGAAAACCCTATTGACCTGGGTCCATCGCGGACAGCTGCGCAAGGACCCGTCCCACTGGTAACAGAGCGCTGCTCTACCCCTGCCCCTTTCCCCGCCGAGGTGAAGGCCCCTCCAACAACGTTCCAGCGCAACCAGACGTCCCAGCTCGACCGAGACGGTTCCAGCTCGACCGAGACGGTCCCAGCTCGACCGAGACGGTCCCTGCTCGACCGAGACGTCCCAGCTCGACCGAGACGTCCCAGCTCAACTGAGACGTCCCAGCTCAACTGAGACGTCCCAGCTCGACCGAGACGTTCCACGCGGCCAGACGGTTCCTGCTCTACCGAGATGGTTCTTGCTCAAACCGAGATGGTTCCTGCTCGACCGAGATGCTTTCCAGCTCTACCGAGACAGTTCCAGCTCGACCGAGACAGTTCCAGCTCGACCGAGACAGTTCCAGCTCGACCGAGACGAGCGAACACAGGATGCACTTGTATACTCGCAACCGAGCCGCAACGGCGAGCTAGCGGAAGAGATTAGTCTTGGCCAGGTCGATGACTTCGTCGCCGCGACCGCTGAGGACTGCTTTGAGCATGAACAGGCTGAAGCCTGTAACCTCTTCAAGGGTAATCGTCGGAGGCATTGAGAGCTCCTGCCGGCTTACGATGGCGTCAACCAGAGCCGGTCCGTCATGTTTGAGGGCCTGAGCAATCATCGGTCGAACCTGGTCCGGTGTTTCAGCCGTCAGCCCCAGGAGACCGGCGGCCTCAGCCATTTTCGCGAAGTCCGGGTTGCGAAGGTCCGTTGCGAAATCGAGGAAGCCGGCTGCCTTCATTTCCAGCTCGACAAAGGCCAGGGCGTCGTTCCTGAAGACAATCACCTTGATCGGCAACTCCAACTGCCTAAGCGAGAGCAGGTCGCCCATCATCATCGCCAGACCGCCGTCTCCGGACAATGAAATGACTTGACGGCCGGGATGAGTGACTTGCGCACCAATCGCCTGTGGCATGGCGTTCGCCATCGACCCGTGGTTGAAGGATCCGAGTAGTCTCCGCTCGCCGTTCATCGTCAGGTAACGCGCCGCCCAGATGGTTGGGGTCCCCACATCGCAGGAAAAAATGGCGTCTTTGGCGGCGAGCTCGTCGAGGACTCGGACGACATACTGAGGATGGATGGGTTTCTTACCTGGTTCACCTGTCGCAAGCTCGTCGAGATCCTTTCGTGCCTTCCGATAGTGTTCGAGCGAGGTTTTCAAATGTTTGTCATCATTCTTTTGGTCCAGCTTCGGCAGCAAGGATTGAAGAGTCGTTTTCGCATCCCCCACAAAGCCGTGGTCGACCTTGGTGCGCCGGCCCAGCTGTTCTCCCCGAATGTCAATCTGGACCACCGTCGCATCCTTGGGAAAGAACTGTTGATAAGGAAAGTCCGTTCCAATCATCAGCAAGAGGTCGCAGTTCATCATCGCGTGATAGCCGGAAGAAAATCCGAGCAAGCCGGTCATCCCCACGTCAAACGGGTTGTCGTACTCGATGAACTCTTTCCCGCGCATCGCGTGCACGATCGGGGCCTTCAGCTTGCTCGCGAGCTCGATCAACTCCGTGTGTGCTCCGGCACAGCCCGCTCCGCCGAGGATGGTGATCTTCTTTGACTGATTGAGAATCTTCGCCAGCGCTGCAAGCTCGTCATCGGAGGGGCACACGCGCGGTTTCGGCTCTGGAAAATGCAGGCGCGGCTGTTGTTCGACGGCATTGCGCAAGGCGATATCGCCGGGCAGGGCAACGACTGAAACACCGCGGCGCGAGAGCGCGGTCTGAATCGCAATCTCCAGGATGCGCGGCATCTGCTCCGGTTGGGAAACCAGCTCACAGTAATGGCTGCACTGGGCAAAGAGATGTTCCGGGTGGGTTTCCTGAAAATATCCGCTTCCAATCTCTTGGCTTGGAATCTGCGCGGCGATGGCGAGGACCGGAACACGGCTGCGGTGACAGTCGTAGAGCCCGTTGATCAAATGTAGATTACCTGGCCCACAGCTTCCCGCGCAGACGGCCAATCGTCCCGTGAGGTGCGCTTCCGCGCCAGCCGCAAAGGCTGCCGTCTCTTCATGTCTCACCGGAATCCAGCGCATTTGCTCTTGTCTGCGAATCGAGTCCGTGATTCCGTTGAGCGAATCGCCTGCAACTCCATAAACTCTCCGGGCTCCCGCTTCGGCGAGCGTATCCACGAGCAAGTCCGCCACTCTCTTCTTCGCCATGGCACTGTCTCCCTTCTCTTCGTCTCCCTTTGCATCACCGCCTTCCCTGTTTGATGGAGCCGAAGGCTTTGATCAACCGGTGGCATCGCTCAGTTTTGGAACGGTGCTATGGGCAACACTTCGACAGGACGAGCTCGGCGCCGCGCACCAGACCACAAGAGCTGGCGACTTGCGGCCGTACTGGAAGAGCGGCTCGCCAAAGCAAATGAGAACGCAGCCGCGTTTCGGGAAGCGGGTTCCTTGTCATATGGACGCATCCGCCGCGCGACCAATGGCTTTGGAGCAGCCGCTCATCAAGGGGGATACACCATGGCTACAAAAATTGGCGTGCGGATCTCGGCGAGAAGGAAGAGAATATCGCGAGCAGCCAGCACCGCGTTGTTGGTCGGGGTGCTCGCGTCGGCGGGTAGCCCGGCCTTCTCTGGCGTTACCACTCGCGTTTCAGTCGACAGCGCCGGCGCCCAAGCCAACGGCCTGAGCGACCGGCCCTCGATCAGCCCCGAGGGCCGCTACGTTTCCTTCGAGTCTCTGGCCTCAAACCTGGTCGAGGGCGACACGAATGGAGTCGCCGACGTCTTCGTTCACGATCGCTTGACCCGTGAAATTGTGCGCGTCTCGGTCAGCTCCGCGGGGACGCAAAGCGACAACGGCAGCGCCTTCTCCTCCATCAGCGCCGACGGTCGCTGTGTCGCCTTCCAGTCGATCGCCACGAACCTGGTGCCCGACGACACCAACGGTCAGATCGACGTTTTCGTGCACGAGCTCCAGAGCGGGCTCATCAGCCGTGTTTCCGTGCGCACCGGCGGCGGTCAAGTGAGCGTTGGCGGCGGCGCTCCGGCGATCAGCGCTGACGGAAGGTACGTCGCCTTCATGTCGCCGGCCGACGATCTCGTAGACGATGACACCAACGGCACCTGGGACGTCTTCGTTCACGATCGCCTGACCGTCACCACGACGCGCGTCTCGGTGGCCAGTGACCGCACCGAGGGGAATGGCCCCAGCACTTCCCCGGCCATCAGCGCCGACGGACGCTACGTGGCTTTTGTCTCCGCTGCTTCCAACCTTGTGCTCAACGATACCAACGGCGTTCCAGACGTTTTCGTTCACGACCGTGAAACCGGTGCAACCGAACGGGTCAGCGTGGACAGCGCGGGTACCGAGGGAAACAATTTCAGTGGCGCACTGGGTAGCTTTCACAATTCCTATCTCAGCGCCGATGGGCGATATGTTGCGTTTGTCTCCGCTGCTTCCAACCTGGTGCTCGACGATACGAACGGGGTTCCCGACATTTTCGTCCACGACCGCGAAACTGGTGCAACCGAACGCGTGAGCGTGGACAGCGCCGGCCAGCAGAGCAACGATGTCAGCTTCTTTCCCAGCATCAGCGCCGACGGGCGGCTGGTGGCCTTCGGCTCGTTCGCTTCGAACTTGGTGCTGGACGATACCAATGGCGTTGCCGACGCGTTCGTTCACGATCGTCAGACGCGCGTCACCAGTCGCGTCTCGGTGAACAGTCAAGATATCGAAGGCAACAATCACACTCCCACCGGAGACGACGGCCCGGAACCGCCCGCGATCAGCGCCGATGGCCGGTACGTGGCTTTTTCCTCCGCGGCCTCGAACCTCGTGCCCGACGATACGAACGGCTGGTGGGACGTTTTCGTGCGCGACCGAAACGGAGCGAGTCTCGCGAATGAATTGATGGTGGGTTCTCGTGAGGAGGGAGCGCGGCAGATATTTACGATCACGCCAACTCCGCGGCGCACGACTCTACTTGCCCGGTGAGGCGCGATCTTCGGCATCTCGCTTGCCCTCCAGCCCTGTAGCCTTGCGATCGCGCAGCTCTCGCTTGCGAATTGGCCGAGGCTTTTGTAATGCCACGCGACGACTCACGGGGGGAGTTCGAGGAAGAGCGAACAGCAGCGGATCATCGCATTCCTTGAAGCCTTGACCTTTCCGTTGCGCACCCGTCGCGGACACCACCACCGAACTTCTACAGACGTTGCTCAATGGCATTTTCGGGGGGACAAACGAGGGAGGCTGTCATGAGCCTGTTGTCGATGGTGCGGTTAGTCCGAATCCTCGCATTGATGACAATGGTCGCATTCGTCGCCGATTGCGGACCACAGCCTGTGGACACGCTGTCGAGCAAGGGGCAACTGCTGTCTGTGAATGGGGACCCGCAGCTGCAGGGGGAGCCCAAGGAGGAGGAGGGGGAGCCCCTTGAGCCAGTTGATGCACCTGACGAAGACGAGCTGATCGAGGAATCGGCAAAGGATATCGTTCCGATTCCCAATCCTTACGGTTGTTTTGGGCGCAGTGACAACCCTCACCGATCTACGCATATCCCGAGCAATGTTTCAGCTCAGGGAACCACGTCCTGCAGGGTGCCCGTGCCGTGGATCTACGTGAGGTCGTCGCTCTACCGGAGTCGATGGTTTTGGTTTGACGAGCACATCAGCACCACGCAGCTCGGTCGATCCGGCACGGTCGCCCAGGTCAACCCGGGCGGGCGATGCGTCGACAGTGGCAATTACTACGTTACCAGTTACCATGAAGTTCGCGGGCCGGACGCGAGGCTATACTGGACACGGACTTCCAACAGCGCGTACGTAAACTGTCGTTGACCCACTTCCCAAGCCACGCTTCCTGCTCCACACTCGGACGATGAGCGCGCTCTCCGAAACGCTGGAGCTGCTCTACAGCGCTCGGCAGCGTTTCCAGACGATTGCCGCCGACCTGCGTTACCGATATCGGCCGGCGTTGCTCCAGGAAGGCTGGAATCGTTGGCAGAGACGGCAAGCGCCGGGAAGCGTGTCGGTTCTCCGACCCGCCGAAGTCGAGACCGATTTGCCCGTCGAGCTGGAGCGCCTCCCAGAGTCTGCGGAGGCACTCCAGCTGTGGCGAGTCTGGTGGGACAGGCCCGCGCGGTGGCGGCAGGAAATCCACTTGCCGCCGGGCGAGGTCAACATCCAGGTGATCGATGGTGAAAGATGGTGGTTCTACAATTCGCGCGAGGGCATCGTTCAAAGCAACGCCATGATTGAACGCAAGGCCGGGCGGAAAGCATCGAAGTCGGGCGCTCCCGCGGTAACCAATGCCAACCATGCTGCGGCCCAGATGACTTTCCTGGATCCATCCGCGCTCCTCGCCAGCCATGATCTGGAGGTGGTGGGTCGGGCAGTCCATGCGGGGCGGGAAGCGATCGCCGTTCGCGCCCGACCTCGCGAGGATCGAGACCCGGCCGTGGACCCAGGATTCTGGGCGAGCGCCGATGCCTATCAGCTCCTCGTTGATGCCGAACGCGGCGTGCTACTGCGCTACGCCGCCAGTTTTCGAGATACAGAATACGCCATCGTCTCCATTGAGAGCGTCATCTTCGATCAATCGATCGACGAGAGTCTTTTTGCTCCACCCACGGGGCCGGCAGCTTAGGGCCTAAAGCTAGCCTCCGCGTGTTGACAAATGTCATCCACGCCTATCGGTTGGTCAATACATCCTTTCTCGCAGTGGTCGATTTCAACTGGCCCGTCCCGAACGATGACTCCACCGGCGCAGCGTACCGCCTCGGTATGGTCGGTGGTGCAGTTCCAGTGGGCATAGGCGTCATTGCACGTGCAATCTCCACCTAAACGCTCGAGGTACTGGCACCACTGCCAATGAACCCCTGGATCCCGGTGACTGCTCGCGCCGCCGTAGTTCGGCGATGCTTCGCAAGTGGAAAGGCGTTCACCGCAAGGAGGCGACGACTGTGGAATGCGCGACCCGTTCGGAACTTGATAGTGGCCGACCACCTGATTTCGATTCAATCGAATATTGGGCCATCGGGTGAGGATGTTCTGAACCACGTCAACGCTCCTCCAATACAGATTTGTATCGTAGCCCAATGGGTCAGCCGCGAATCCAACGTGTTCGATCCCGATCGAATGTTTGTTGTAAAACCAGTTCCCGGCATGCCATGCAGTGTCCACCTCGTGCAGAAACTGCCCTACGCGAGAGCCATCCGCGTCGACGATGTAGTGGACCGACTTGCCGAGATCGTATTGCAGAGTGGCAACGCTGGCGTACCAACCGCCTTCGGTATCGTGGATCACAACGGTGTCAACCGCAGCGATGCCATCGGGGCGGCCGTAGGTGCACTTGCCATCGCAGCGGGTTGGAATCCAGATCGCTCCCAGGTAGTCCGGAACCTCGCCACCCCCGCTGTCTTCACGGAGCGCCGAAATTTCCACGTCGGGCCGCGGCTCGATTCTCACCGCTTCGTTGCCCCGCGCCGCGAACGTCCCGCCGTTTTTCAACACCGTATAAACCTCGGCAGCATAACGGGAGCGCATGCTGGCAGTCCCTAGACCTGAAAGCTCTTCGATCACGTCCTGGTAGCTGTTGATATCATCGGCGCGGGCCTTGAATCGCTCAGCCACTTCGGCCAGGACTCGAAGTCCCGCCTCGGTGCCGAGATCTCTGTCTCGGCGAAGGGTTTCCTCGCTCACCCCCAGGAGCTCAGCCCCTCGAGCGAGAGAATTGAAGGCCCCATGTCTCAGCTCGAGGATCCCCGCGACGGGAACCTCGTCCGCGGGGTCGACGTCTCGAAACCTCGGGAGCTTCAAGCCGCCTTCCACGACCGCGATGGCCAGCGCCAAATCCGCAGGAATGCCCTTGTCGATGCTCGACTGTTTCACCTGACCCGCAACCGGGCCCTCTGTTGCACGAGACCCACTGCATGCGATCGCAACGCAGAGCAGGCCCCAGAGATGTCGATTCATGTTCCCTCCCCCTCGAGATACGACGGCACTCTACTCCGCTCGAGGTCTGGGTTTCTAGGCCAAGAGCAAGCGAGTTTCTTACCTTGCATCGAAAGTGAGCGTGTCGCGAAACGCGCCGGTCGGGTAGTCGAACGCCCTGAACACCTAAACACCGAAGGCTTTCGCTCAGGCTGCGCCCGAATGGGGGAACCGCCTGAGCCGCTCGCCCAAGTAAGCGGTCACTCTTGAACCCGATGGATCATTCCTTGAGTGGTGAGCACCAAACACGTGCCAGACGTGCTGGCAGAATACCTGTTGGGTTTGACCCGGCGTACTTCGCTTTGTCCGCGTCGGTCTGGGCGGCGAGCTGAAAGCGGCGGTAGGCGGCGAGCCGCCGGTGTTGTGAAATCAGCTTTTTCAGTCATCCTTCGGCGGCGTTATCCGCACCACGCCCGCGTCGTGCACGATCCTTCCGCCCACCATGGTGAGCACCGAGGTGATCGACCGGATGTCGTCTGTCGGCACGGTGAAATAATCGTCGCTCAAAACGATCAGGTCGGCGTGCTTGCCGGGCTCGAGCGAGCCGAGGCGCCCCTCCTGAGCAAGATTCCAGGCGCAGTTGACGGTCTTGGCGCGCAGCGCCTCCATTCGCGTCAGTCGCTGTTCGGGGCGAACACTGGGCACGTCCGGATCGAGCGTCCTGCCGCTGACGACGTGCCTGTTGCCCCCGACGGCCAGGATCTTCCCATCCCGGATGGCCACGGCTTCCACAAACGACTCGTGCTCGTCCATGGTCGCGATCCTTCCGTTGTGAAGAATGGTGTCGGCGCGGTGCCTGGCCTTCGCGCGTTCTTCCGCTCCTCCGGTCGCTGCCCCGCCTGTGGATGCCAAGGGCCAAAGGAAAACGACAAACCCCATGCCAAATAGGCTGGGCCGCTTCATGGTTCCCTCCTCTTTGTCCCCAGAAGGTTCGGTCCCTGGGGGCGCGCTTGGTTAAGTGGGCCCAGAATACAGATGGGCGCGCGCGTGATCAGGGGACAACCCAACGAATTGCCCAGAATTGGATTTCTCTGCTTCGCAAATCCCCTGCTGGCTTCGTACCAACGCGAACCCACGCGAATGCTCATTCGTGTTGGTCGCAAGTTGACCGCCGCGAACAAAAGCGATCTGCTTGTAGCCCGCTGGGCTACGACGAACATTCGCGCGAGCGCTGCTTTCGGCGATCTGAAAGAGGAGCGGCAACAAGCGCCCGACATCACCGCGAAGCTCGCGTGACACTTCCCCCGAGACTCCAATCCGAGATCCACAACGCTCAGCGTCCGACTGGTTTACTTTAGGCAACGTCCGGACAAACGCCGTGTTACATCGAAGCGACCGTTGCGCTGAGGCGCCGACCTCGAGAAGAAGTGCACGTGCTGTAGCCCTGTGGCGTGGCCCGCTTGCTGCAATGCCTCCGCTCGCGTCAACAAACTCACTCGGAGGAAAACAAAATGAGGAGGATCGTAGGTTTCTTTGTAGTGCTGTCCAGCGCGATGATCGGCTGTGGAGGAGCTGGTTCCCTACCCGAAGACGATTCGCCCGTCTATCGCACTGTCGTTCACCTCAACGGTGAAGATGAGCCAACCGTCATGGTCCAGGAAATCACACGCGCTGAACAGCGTCGACAGGTAGAAGCGAGGCTCGCAAACCTTCACCGGAAGGATAAATCGCCGGAGGGAATCGCGAGCACAAAGCAGGCAATTTCTGAGGACTACGACTGCAACAGTAGTAGCATGTGGATGTTTGATGAGGAGAATCTGCAGGGAAACGAAATCTGCTTCTATGGACCGGGGACAGCTTCTCTTTGGAACTACCATCGGGGTCGATATTTTTGTCCAATCGAGCCCTTTAGTCCGGATTGCGAGTGGCTCAACAGCTGGGCGACCGCGACCCGCAGCTATTGGTCAGGAATCGAAAGCGGCTCCTTCTTTGGCCGCGCCGGACCAACATCAGATATTTTCGGGACCGAAAATTTCGCCCCCATTCAGCGCGTAAACTCAGCGGGAGTCTGGGCACGCATGTCGTACACGCTGACGCTGACTGATTGACAACCGCCGGCGCGCAGGTCACGCAAGTAATGAAGGGCCTCGCATCCTGTCTCGGCTGCGAGGCCCGATCATTTTACGCGAACGAGAGCGACAGCTGCTTGCCGAACAGCTCGATCGCCATCCGTCTGAGCTTGCGCAACTGAACCAGCCCCAGCGAGCGTCCAGCGCGCAGCAAATTCTCAGTCAGCCCGAGCAATAGCATCTGCTCGTCGTCCACATGCGGAAGCTCGCGGGCCGAGCTCTGGGGGGTCGATTCGGGCAGGTCCCCCGAGCAACTGCGACAATCCCCCCTGGGCACCCGATGGACAACTGATTTTGTTTGAGACCAACCGCCGCTGTATTCCTGTTGCAGTTCTCCAGTTGCAATCCCCAGGTCCGTCCACGCAGGTTCGCCGGGTAGGTGGAGGCCGGGAGGGGCTCGCCGTCGGTCGGTGCAGGCAGCGGCGATCTACATCTTGGCCGCTTTGCCCTCTTCCGGCACCACGTCCCACTTGCCGCGCACGTCGTTGGAGATCACGCAGTCCGTGCCGGCATCGCACTTGGTGATGTGCGTCTTTTTGCCGGTGAAGGAGAAGTACGAGCCGGGCGGAAGCCTTTGCTCCTTGCCGTCGACGGTGAAGACCATCGTCCCGGAGAGGACGGTAGCGTAGTGGTCGGAGGTGTGATGGTGGAGCGGCGCCGTGAATCCAGCGGGGAGCTTGATCAACGTATGATGCGCCCCCTTGTCGGGATCGCCCTGGAGGACGGCCATCTTCACGCCGGGGAATTGAGGCACATCGGTCCACTTGATGTCGCCGGCAGGCATCAGGATCGCGGTGCCGCCTTTCTTACTTTTTTCTGCCGCGCGGGCCTGGGACGCAATCGTAGACAGCCCTGCAACGACGACCAGCGCGAACACGACGACGGCCTTGTTCATCGGAACCCCCTGTGCGGTTGGTTTTCTCGATCCGCCGCGACGATCAAACATTGGTCCATTTCAATGTCAATGAAATGTGCGAGGAGCACGCGCGGGCGTCCAGGGTCCGCTCCTTTCGCGTCCACCTCGAAGGGACGCTGAGTCTCTACCGATGGAGATCGATGCAGTTGAGCGACGAAGAAGAGTGAGCCAGTCGCCTCGCCGATCCGGTCAAGGACTGAAGCTTGGCGAAAAGCTACCGGCGTTGTTCGCGGTGACCGTGGTAAGGGGCGTAACATCGGTGCCGTCCGCGTTCAGGCGCCAGATGTTCAAAGTCATATTGACGTTCGGCGCGTCGCTGCCGTCGAGCTTCCGCGAGGAGCTGAAGACAACCTTGGTGCCGTCGGGACTGTGACTCCTGCCCTTATCCCTTCTTCTCGCCGGCCGCCTTGGGCATCTTTAGGTCGAACGCGCCGGGTAGGCAGGAGAAAACGGTGCAGTCGGCCTCAGCCGTGCACTTCGTCGAGTGCTTGAGGCCTCCCGGAATACTCTGAAAGCCACCCACCGCTTGAGGCTTCCCGTTGCCCGCTTCGTCGGTCGACCCGAAGGTTCCCGCCACGACGACGCCGAGAATGTCATTCGTATGCGTGTGCACCGGAACTTCGGTCCCCTTCGGAAATTTGACGAACAAGCAGGTCATGGACGGCTTCTTGTAAGCCTCGGCCTGCTGCAGGCCGGGCGTATTGGGCACGTCTTTCCACTTGAGGTCGGACAAATTCCACTGGACGATTTCCCTCTTCCCTGCCGCCTTAGCGGCAATGGCCCCGCCCACAAAACCAATTCCCAGCGCTACGAGCGAAACTGCGAACACCGGACGCAACGAGATTTTCATTTATCTTCCCCCTGTGTTGTTTCAAGCGGCCGCATTCTTGGCGTTGCCCGAGTCAATTGCAACAGAATCGTCGATCGAAATGGAGCGCGCACCGTCCGCCGCGAGCACCCCGTTTGCCGGGGCGGTCCATGCAATCGTGGTTTGGAAAAGCTAAAAGCTCGTCTGATCGTCCAGTGCGATTCGCATTCGAAGCGTGGATAACGACGACATCGAGACGCTCGAATGCGTCCACTGCAACGTGCACAGCTGCATGGCCCGCATCTTCAGGATCGCGGGCCGTTGCGAGGAGGCGATCGCCCGATGCGAGCACAGCTTCAGCGATGTTGCGGCCCAATCCGCTTGCGCTGCCGGTTACCAACCAGACTTTAGATATGAAACCCTCCCGGTGCGTGACCGTAGTAGCGCCGAGACCCAGCCAAGTAACGCTCCTCGAGCTTCGAGTGTTCGACAGACAGCAGCTACTCGGGAGCCCTTCATCGACCAGAATGTATGGTAGACGTGCACGACCTGCTCTGAGCAGCGGCGGCCACCCCAACCGGCGTCCACAGTCGAGCACCAGCATCTGGGTTCTTGCAGCCTCGGGCATCTTTGTCTGGTTTGAAAGCGATAGCCGCGTGTGAGCGGATTCACTGCTCGCGAGCAGTTGGTAGTGACTTCCAACGCTTGAGCTTCAACGCGAGCCGGGCTCACTCGGCACTCGGCGTGCATCATTTCGCCACCGCGTCGTGAGCGTCGGCTGCGGCGTGTCGGTCGCTTCCAGCCATTCGACCGAATGGCTCTGACAGGAACCGACACCACCGGCTGAGGCGGTGTTGTGGCGCTCGAAGGGAGAAACGAAAATGAGGAAGTCGCTGATGATTCGCTCTGCACATGTGTTGCTCGCCGCGAGCTCTGCTCTTGTCTTCATCGCCTGTGGAGGCAAACCAACCTATTCAGCTCCAGTGAGCCTCAATCTCAACGCCAAGTCCGGGGACGTGCGAAGTGGAAGCTTGAGCAGGGATGAAGCCGTCACCGCCGAACCAGGCAATCCCTATGGCGCGTTTGTCAATGATGCTTGGCAAAAGCTCGGCAACAAGAGTCCCTCGCGCATCGAGGTGCACTCGATCACCTTGGCTTTGGGTGGACAATCCACCGGGGTGTCTACACTCGACCAGGTGTTTACTGGGGAAGTGGATGTTTTGTTTGTAATGAATGACACCGGGAACAGCTTCAACGCGGGCCACGCCGTCAATCCTACCGGTGCCGGCCCGGTTAACCTCTCCGTGGATTTTGACCCGAGCAAAGTGATCGCCATGGATTTTGGCAATCTGCTGGGTGGCAACTTCAACGTAGTCATCCGCGGGTCAGCCGCGGCAGGCTTTTCGAGCCGGAACGCAACCGCCAACCTGCAAACCGTACTCACATTCAAGGCCGACGAATAAGCGAAACTCCAGGCCGAGTAGTTCGAGCGAGCAAACGCCCGTTGTTTGTTTTTTCTTGCAGCGCAAACGGAGAAGCAGAATGAGAAAGTCGCTGTTCGCATTTTCGGTCGCGCTGTTGATGGGCTACACGTTCGCCGCGTGCAACTGCGGAGGCTCCAAGCCCGTCAACGACGATGGCGGGACTCCTGATGGCGGCAACAATGACGGCGGGCCGGGAAGCACCTGTCTCGACACGGGTACCGCCTGCGCCACCACCAGCGGCGGAGTCTGCTGCTCCGGCGTTTGCAGCGGCAATAGCTGCGCATCGCCGACCTTTTGCCGCGGCCCCGGGACCGCGTGCAGCGTGAACACGGACTGTTGCTCCAATCACTGTCTGAACGGCCAGTGCTCGTCCCAGCAGTGCCTCGACGTGGGGATGGCCTGCAGCGGCAACGCCGACTGTTGTACGGCCACCTGCACCTCCAGCAGCTGCGCGACCATTCCCGGCTCGTCCTCCACGTGCAAGGTCCTTGGTCAGGCCTGCAGCTCGGCCGGGGATTGCTGCTCAACCAACTGCCAGGGCGGCGTCTGCGTGCGCGCGTACAGCTGCCAGGCCAACGGCGACGTCTGCCTGCGCAACAGCGATTGCTGTGGCAACGCGTGCTCGGCCAACGACGGCGGCGCCGGCGTGTGCCTGGCCATCAGCGGCGGCGGGGGCGGAGGCTGCATCCAGGACGGCAACCCGTGCTCGGGTGGAACCAATTGCTGCTCGCGCGTTTGCGTCGATCTCGGCTCGGGCGCCACGGTATGCCAGCCGGTCGATGGTTGCCGCCTGACCGGGGACTTCTGTCTGTCCACCAACGCGTGCTGCGGCGGTGGGCCCAATCCCAACGGAACGGTCCAGTGCCGTCCGGACGCAGTGGGGTCGGGCCGCTGCGACAATGGGCAGGCATGCAACGGCACTGGAAACATCTGCGGCGCGCCCCATCTGGTGGACGGCGGTCCGGCGCTTTATCCAGACGGCGGCGTGATCACGGTCAACGCGCCGCAGGATTGCTGCGACGGCCACCAGCGAGTCTGTCGCCTCGACATCAGCGGGGTTCCGCGCTGTTTCGGCGGCGGCTCGACCACCTGCCCGAGCGGCTATACCGGCCAGAGCCCGTGCTGCATCGCCGCCGACGCGCCTTGCCAATTCAGTGGTCAGTGCTGCAACGGCGTGCAATGCCTGCCGGGCGCCGGCGGCTTCTTCTGCACTCCGTCCAGCTCGACGTGCAAGCAGATCGGCGCGACCTGCACACCGAGCGCCAATGACTGCTGTGCCGGCACCTCCTGCCTGCGCACCGCTGAGCTGGGCGGGTACGCATGCCAGTCGGCTTCGCCCGGCGGTGGAAGCGACGGCGGAGCCACCTGCGCCGCGAACGGCGCCGCTTGCTCCGGAGCTGCGAGCTGCTGTTCGCAGGTCTGTATCTCCGGAGTGTGCCAGCCCTCGTCCTCGTGTCAGGCACTCGGCGGCGCGTGCACCGCTACCTCGGACTGCTGTGCGGGGCTGGCGTGTAGCGTGCCGGGCGGCAGCACCACCGGCACCTGTGTAGCCAGCAGCTGCCCAGGTGCCGGCCAAGGCTGCTCCGTCGCCAACCCGTGCTGCTCGGGGCTGCGCTGCGTGAATGGATCGTTGCTCACTTGCACCAGCTCGGATCCGTCGTGCACTTGCGCGATCGCGCTGAACTGAAGGTGTATCGGCCGTTGTCAACCATGGCTCGCTTTGTATTTGTCGCAATTTTTATCGCGTCCGGCCTCGCCGGAGCACAGACCGATCAATTCGCGCGGCGCTTCGACCTGGTTGCGACCAAGCACACCGCGGCGCAAGAGAGCGGCATTACCCTCGAGTCCGCCAGCCCCGCAGCCGAGAAGAGTCTGGCCCTCTCGCTGCTGTTCGACTGGAACGTCGGCATTCTTGCTTTGGTGATGCAAGAGCAGAAAGTGGGCGACGTCGTTCCCTATCGCGTCGATTTTCATCTGCTGGGCGCCTATCAGCTACATCCGCGAGTGGAGCTGGCCGCGGATCTTCCGGTGGCCGTCGCCCAAGGCGATAACTTCGCTCTGTTGAACCAGTATGGTTACGCCGAGCCCGGCGTGTCCGGCGGCCTCGGCGATATTCGCCTGCTGCCGCGATTCATCCTCTTTCCCGCGCGCGATTCACCGGTCGGCGTGGCCCTGGTTACCGAGCTGAGGCTCCCCACGGGCTCCGGCCGAAACTTTCTCGGGGAGAGCGCACCGGTGTTCGCGCCGCGGGTCGCGCTCGACCGGCCGATCGGACCCTTTCGGCTCCTGGCAAACCTCGGCGTCCGATTGCGAAAGCAGACGCAATACTTGAACCTGATCGTCGGCAGCGAGTACACCGTCAGCGTGGGAGGAATGTATCGGCTGCCCGATTTGGGAAGGTTCGTCGACATCAATGCCATGGCAGAAATGAATTTGGCAATGCCTACCGCCTCGCCATTCTCACTGGGCGAACTTGCCGATGAGCGAAAGAGCGCATGGGAGGCGTTGATCGGGCTGCGCAGCAAGTTTGCCGAGCACTGGGGAGCCGAGCTGGCCATGGGCCGCGGCATCGCGGTGCACCCGGGCTACGCGCGCGAGGCGTTCCGCGCCATCGCGTCCATTCGAAACGATTTCGACTTCAGCGCCCGTCGCCCGAGCCTGCTCGCCGACTCGGACGGGGACGGCATTCCCGACTCCGAGGACGCGTGCCCCACGCAGCCCGGCCTTGCAGAATTCGACGGGTGCCCCGACAGCGACGGAGACCAGATCCCCGACAACGTCGACAAATGCCCGAAGGAGCCAGGCCCCGCCGAAAATGGTGGATGTCCGTTGGGACCACCGTTCGTCGTGCTCGAGGGAGCCCAAATCCGCTTGCGGGGAAGTGTTGTTTTCGATCTCGGCCAGGCCACCATCCAGAAGCAGTCGTTCCCAGTACTCGATGAAGTGGCGGCGGTGCTCAAGAGCAGACCTGAGATCGAGCTACTCGAGGTGGAGGGGCACACCGACAACCGCGGCGGTCGAGCGTACAACCAGGATCTCTCGGAGCGGCGCGCGAGAGCGGTTCTCGACTACCTGGTCAAGCATGGCGTTCAGCAACGCCGTTTGAGAAGTCGCGGCTTCGCTTACGACCGACCGTTGACCTCGAACGAGGATGCGCTCGGGCGAGCGAAGAACCGCCGCGTCGAGTTCCAGATTCTGAAGAACGAGCCGAAGCGCGAGCAAGCCGCAATTAGCCGCTAGACGCTCGACCAGATCCGCGAGGGGCTGGACGAGTACGCCGTTCTCGTTTTCCGCGATCAGCCATTCACCGACGCCGAACAGCTCGAATTTGCCGAGCGCCTCGACCGCCAGCCCCACACGCGTGCCGGCGCCGCGGCCACCGGCAAGAGTCGCCAGGCGGCGTCGAGCGCATTGCAACAGGCTCGTCGAGCGAGACGGAGCGCACCGTCTGCCGCGAGCACCCTCTCTGCTTATTCGCTGGCGCTGCTGTTTGGTCAACATTTCACAAGAGCGCCAAGAATTTGAAAGACGCGATCCCCCGTTTGATCTAGTCCTCCTAGGGCGGTCCAGCGCGGCCAATCCGCGGCGCCTCGGAGAACGTGGGAACCCATGAAGCGAACACCTTTGACGGGCGGTCGTTCGGCTCGCGCGTTGAAGAATGCCATAGAGGAGGAAGAAAATGCGAAACCGACTATCAGTGGCAATTCTGAGCCTGTCGTTCTCATTGACAGCACCGGCAACGGCAGTTGAGTTGAAACCTCTCCCCGCCGAGACCGTCTCTGCACGCCAGAAATTCTTCGGTCTGGACAACGTCAACCCCAGGACCGGAGCGGTGCGCGACGATCGCATCATTCTCTCGTGGACGGGGGTCAGTAGCTTCGTCGCATCCTTCAGGGGGCACGTCGTCTTTCTCGATGCGTACATAGTTCGAGAAGGAGGTGCACCCTTGCCAGCATCCCCCTGGCCATCGATTCGATATATCGGCTCGACGCCGGAGGAGTTGGCAGCCCTCAAGCCCGAGCTCATCCTCTTCGGGCATGCGCACTTCGACCACACGGGAGATCTTCCGACAGTTGTCAGAGCCAATCCGGATGCTGTTGTCGTCGGCACCGCAGAGCACTGCAGAGACATCACGGAAGAAGTCACAGATGTCTCGTTCCGTTGCCTGTCGGCTTTCGAGGAGGGCGCCGATCTGGCAACGATCAGGGAGTTTGGCGAAGACTTGCTTCCAGGAGTGGGCATCACCGCCGTGAAGCAACCGCATTCGAGCGCACCTCCTGATCCGGCGGCCGACCCGCCGTTCCCGTTCGGGGCTGAGGGATGCAGGACCTTCCCCGGCCTAGCTTTCGATCAATTCCCAGTGCAGCCCGGGGAGCCGCTCTCATGGGGCTATGCGACCTTCGGACCGCCGAGCGGCATCATCGCCATCGCGTGGCAAATCCGCGTCGGTGATTTTGCGCTGCTTTGGCAAGATACCACGGGGCGGATTACTGGCGATTGTCAAGTGCGGGGAGAGATTGGATGCGAAAGGGTTCCCGGAGCATTTGACAGACTACCCAAAACGGATGTGCGGCTGGGGTCGATTGCGGTTTCTGGCCGCAGCGTGTGGTTCGAGCACAACAAGGCAGTGGGGGAGAAGCTGTTCATCCCTCTTCACCACGATGCGTGCGGCTATTTTTCAAAGAAGGATATCGAAGAGGTGGTGGCGAGGGTGCCTCAATATAGAAGGCCTAGGATGTGGTTTATCTCTGACCCCGGCGATTACCTTCGGCCCATTGTTTTTAATCCAGACGCAAAAATATGGCGGGATGACGCGTCCAAATAGCCATCCAGCCAACTATGGGGAGAGCTTCGTACTTTGAGCAGTACTCATTCGTCCTCCTGAGTCTCTTCGACTCGGATGTTTGTTGAAACGCGGGTCTCCGCGGATCAGCCCGCGCTGGAACCTATTGCTTCTCTTCGAGGTGTTTTTGGAGCCATGCCAACACCTTTTCCCAGCCCTCGCCGTGGCCCTTGCACGCCTCGCGACGTTCGCCAAAGCCCGTGTGTCGCACCGTGACGCGCGTGCCGCCCGCGATGGGATCCAGGCGATAGGTAACCGTGGTGACGTGTTCGCCGTCCCAATCGGGCTTCCAGCTCTGAACCACCTTGCGCGGCGGATCGATCTCCAGGAACTCGCCCTCCACGCGGAACGGCTTGCCATCCGCCGCGCGGCCGAGCGCGCGCCAGCGACCCCCGACGCGAAGGTCCGCGGTCCACTCCTCGGTGCGGTACGTGTCGGCCGAGCCCCACCAGCGCACGATCTCCTTCGGATCGGTGAGCGCTTTGAAAACCCTATCCGGCGGCGCGCCGATCTCCACGTTCGCCAGAATGACGCCTTCGCTCAGATCCGCGACCGCGCGCGCGGTTTGCCTAGTCGTAATCATTTTTCCTCCAGGTAACGCCTGCGATGCTCACTGAAATCTCCTGAGCTAAACCCACTGCGCTTGGCCTTTCGTGTTTCTGCACGCTAGCCCTCCCACGCAGCTGCTCGCTTCCTCGCCGGTGCCGGCCGCACCGTTTTGAGGGCCTCGAATCCGAGAAGCGTCGAGATCAAGGTGGAAAATATGATCGGCGCCGGAAAGAAGTAGGCCCACGCGAGCACGGTATTGGCGATGTAGCTCAGAAAGAGCCCCCAAATGAGAGGGGCCAAAGCGCGCTTCTCACAGCGAACCAGCCCGCCCAGGAACCAGGTCATTGCGGCGGAAAAGAGAAAGAAGACCGACACCATCAGGCCGAAGCCCAGGTAGAACCCGAACCAGGTGCTGTCGGCGCCCTGAGCCTGGAAGTGGATCGACTTCATCGCGCGGAAGACCGCATCGCTGGCCTGTCCGAAATGCGGAGTCGAGAAAAGAGCTCCCCAGGTGTGGCCGGCGCAATACAGAATCAGCAGGTACGTGGCGAGCCGGAATGGATTGAAGTACCTCGCGATCATGTCTCCTCCAGGTACCGCTTCAGGTTGTCGAGCTTCATTTGCCAGAAAGCGCGGTAGCCCTCGATCCAGCCGACCACCTGCTGGAGCGGCGCCGGCTGCAACTCGTAGCGGCGCTCGCGACCCACGCGCCTCTCGGACACCAGGCGCGCCCGCCGCAGCACGCGCAGGTGCTTTGAGATGGCCGGCCGGCTTTGCCGAAAGTCATCCGCCAGCGCGTTCACCGGTGTCGGTCCCGCTCGCAGCCGGTCGAGGATCGCCCGGCGGGTCGGATCCGCGATGGCGCGAAAGACGTCAGCGTCAGCTCGAGCACGGTGCATGGTCAGTAACCGATCGTTCACCTTTAACGAAGCTTTGACTGAATCGCTCACTCAAGAAGAAGCTCCTTAGTCACAGACATTTATGGTAACCAATCGGCTACCATATAGCGATCCGGAGCCCCGGCGTCAAGTCCAGTCGCCAATTCCTGCCGACCGCTTGTAAGCCGTTCCGAGCCAGGCGTTTTCTGGCGGGGACAACCGCCGCGTCTCGAGCGATAACGGCAGCAGCTGGCAGGTGGATTACGGCACACACACGCCCTTGGTCTAGAGCCTCCACGCGCAGGGAGCTCGCGCGGCGCCACATGTAGCGCCGCAGCGGCGCTACCCGCGCCAAGGCCTCCCGTTCGGTGTTCGGCCTCCGTGCTTTCAGGGATCTTTCTGCGAGTCACTCATGGCTCATCCGTTGCAGTACCGACGCGCGGGAAGAAGCAATGATGAAGGCACAAGTGAAACAGACAGCAATGACATGAGAAGGCGTTGAAATGAAAAAGGTTGTTTCGCTCGGTATTCTGATCGCAGCGCTGGGGGTCGGGTCTTCTGAAGCAGCTGCTCAGGTCCGCGGACACGACTGGTCAGTTCTCACCGGCCGGACCGTGGGGACCAACCAAAATTTCCTGCGCGCCCAGGCAGGCTGGCCGGGGGTGTCCGGCACCCTGATTCACGGAATGACGCCCACGCTCGATCTAGGGGGGATCTTCACCTTCAACTACGGCCTGGAGGGCGCTGTCAACGACGCCGAACCTGGGATCAAGCTGCAGGGGTTGGCGCGCATCATGTTGAGCGACACTGGCAAGTTCAACCTCGGTCTGACCTTTGCGCCCGGGCCGCTCTTGTACTTCGGCCACTCGCGAACGCTGTTCGGCTTTACCCTCCCGGCCGGATTGGTGCTCGGAATACCCGCGAGCCCCGCCGTCAATTTCAATCTGGGCGTGGACATTCCGTTCTGGTTCTACGTCAATCAGGGCGGAGGCGCGGTGATCCCGATCCTCTTCGGCGCAGGTGTGGAGTACTTCATCGACCGAAACACGGCGGTCACCTTCAACACCAGAATGGGGCCGATGATCGTCACCAACGGCGGCACCCGAGGGTTCTGTACCGCCCTTCCGCTGGGCTGGGGCTGCATCGACCAGAGCGCCCCCGGCTATACCGATTTTGCGTTGCAGGCCTTGATTGGGCTGGCCGTCAGGTTGTAGTCCCTATGGGGCTTGCTGCGCCAGTCGCGTCAGGTACCACCTAGATCCACATCTGGATGTTGTCGAGCGCGTCGGGGGGCCCGGCGAAGTCGAACTGCCCGATCGTCTGGCCAAGCGGGTCGTATATGCTCACGTGCCACCCGGCCTGGAGGAAGAACCAGGAGTGCTCGAAGCCGACGCCTGTACCGAAGCGCACCATGGCGCGCCGCTCAGCGACGTGCCGTTCGGAAGCGCGATGGGAGGGCGTGACGATCAGCAGATATTTTGACATCATCGTCATCATGGTCGGAGCGAGGAGAGTGATCGACCGCGCCAAGCTCAACAACAAGCGGAGGCAGCGCTCCTGACGCCAATGCTGCGGTGCCTTCCTCCACCCCGCGGACCCAAGCGGAACGCGGCCGAGGGGAGCGGGCGGCGGGCGATGAGTTCCCCATGTCGGTGACGTCGACAGAGCTGAGCGCTTCACCTGCGGAACTCCCCCATGGCGAGATCCTCATCGCATTGGAGGCTGGCGATCGCAGCGCGGTGACGGCGTCCGCCGCCTCAATCCGTGCTCACCTCGCCGCAAGGTTCGCGGGATGCACCGCCAAGATTGTGGTGGCCACAGCGGGGTCCGAGACTGCGCTGGTGGATGCCGACTCGCCAGACGCGGCGCGCACGGCCGCAGTGCCCGCGCTTGCGGGCGATGGGATCGCCGGGCATCTGAGCGCGGTGAGCGCGGTGCTCCGGGAAGCCGACCGCCTCGGCGCACGGGCCGCGGTGCTCCTCTCCGCTGGCGCGCACGACGAGAGCGTCGACTGGCTCGGGCTGCTCCTCCAGCCGATCCTCGAGGAGGGCTTCGACTACGTGTGCCCCACGTACCGCCGCGAGCGGCTCGATGGAATGCTCAACACGGCCATCGTCTACCCGTTGACTCGGGCGCTGTTCGGGCGCCGGCTTCGCCAGCCCGCGGGTGGGGAGGCGGCCCTCTCCCTCGCGCTCGCGCGCGCCCTGCTCGCGCAGCCGGCGTGGCGCCAGGATCCGGCGTACGCGGGATCCGACGCGTGGCTCGTGGCCAGCGTCCTCGCGGGTCCATTCCGGGCGTGCCAGGCCTGGCTCGGCAAATGGCCCGGCGGCGCGGGCCCGGCCGAGGACGCGAGCCACGCGCTCGCCCGGATCGTCGGGCCGGTGTTCCAGGAGATGGAGCGGCACGCGGACCGGTGGCAGCGGGTGGAAGGCTCCGAGCCGGTCCCGTCGGTCGGCCAGGCCGGCGTGATCGCCGGCGGCCCGTTCGCCGTCGACGTCGGGCCGCTCGAGGACGCATTCCGCCTCGGCCTGCGCGAGCTCGGCGAGCTTTGGGGGCTCGTCCTGCCCCCGGGCACGCTGCTCACGCTGCGCCGCGCCGCGGCCACTCCCGCCGGAAAGGCGCGGGTGAGCGACGCCCTCTGGGCGCGGATCGTCTACGATTTCGCCGTCGCCCACTCCACTAGAGTCGTCGAGCGGCAGCAGTTGCTCCGCTCCATGACGCCGCTCTACCTGGGATGGGTTCGCGGGTTCGTCGAGGACGTGCGCGAGCTCGACGGCGATGGGACGGAAGCGCGCGTCGAGGCGCTCTGCGGCACGTTCGAACGGGAGAAGCCGTACGCCATCGCCCGCTGGCGGTGGCCCGACAGCTTCAATCCGTAAGGAGGCACGGTCATGTGGCAGGACACCAAGCGCATTTTTCTCGACTCGGCGGAACGCCTCCTGCAGGCGACCGCGCGGCTGCTGCCGAGCGTGCTCGCAATGCTGCTCTTCTTCGCGCTGAGCGTGGTGTTGGCGGTCGCGCTCCGGGGCGTAGTGCGCAGGATTTGCGAGAGGCTCGCGCTCGATCGCCGCCTGCGCGAGTGGGGCGTCTGGCCGAGCGGGGATGCGCGGTCGAGCCCGACGAGGCTCCTGACCCGCATCTCGTTCTGGACCGTGCTCGTCCTGGGCGTTTTCCTCGGGCTATCGGTGCTCGACGCGCCGGCGGCGTCGGCGGTCTCGGTGCAGTTGCTCGGGTACGTACCGCGCCTCCTCGTGGCGCTCGCCATCTTCGCCGTCGCCGTCGGCATCTCCCGGGTCGTCGAGCGGAACGTGCTCATCGGCGCCGTGAACATGGGGATGCAATCGGCGCGCCTGCTCGCCCTCGGCGCACGGTGGCTGGTCGTTCTCCTCGGAGCGGCGATCGCGCTCGATCACTCGGGCGTCGCGGCGCACGTCGTGACGGTCGCCTTCGGCATCCTCTTCGGTGGGATCGTTTTCGCGCTGTCGCTCGCCGTGGGGCTTGGGGCCAAGGACTTCGTCGCCCGGTCGTTACAGCGCCGCTTCCCGGACTCCGGAGCGACCGAGAGTCCTGCGGAGCAGGAAGATGAGCGCGGCCAGATCCACCACACGTAGCGCCGGGCATTCCTCAGCGCGCCCGCGCGAGTCCTGCGGAGCAAGACGCAGGCGCGAGCGAGTTCCCGTGTCTCACTCGAGCTGCCGTCATTCGCACGCCAGCTCAACGAGCTTCCAGAACCGCGGATCTTCCGCACTGGGGCGCGTCACCGATCGATGCGTAACAAAATCTGGTGAGAGCAAGGACGGAATTGATAACAAATAGCGAATGTGCTCGGCGGCAGCGTCGTTTTCGCCGACGCGAGCCATCCGTGAGTCGAAACGGTCGTCCGTGTTCGCGACATTTCTGGGGAGGTGTGGAGACACACGGGCATTAGGGGCCGTAACTCTCCACGGGTCCGGATAAGTCGATCAGCTGCCCCTAGTGTCTCGTCCGAGGGGACCGCCGGCACCGAGCGGCGGCGCGCCGCGCAGCTCGAACCAGGCGAACCCGTAGCCCCCCAAGCTGAGGAAGTAGCGCGCGCCGGCGATCCGCGGGAACGTCGTGTACCCGAGCATCTCCACCGGCGTCGCGCCCTCGAACGCTGAGAGATCCAGCTCGAACGGCTGCATCTGTCGCGAGACATTCGCCACGCACAGCACGGTGTCCTGGCCCCATCGCCGCACGTAGGCAAGGATCTTCGGATTCGAGGACTTGATGAACTCGAGCGTCCCCCGCCCGAACACCTGGAACTGCTTCCGCAGCCGGATCAGGTTGCGCATCCAGCGCAGGAGCGAGGAGGGATCCCGGAGCTGCGCCGCGACGTTCACCGCGGCGTGCCCGTATACCGGATCCGCGATGGCTGCGACTACAGCGATGACGCCGGTGCGCGCGCCGCGCTTGGCCTTTCCCGGGCTAAACACAACATGAATCCTGGAGACACAAAACGGTAGCGTCTTAGCAGTAATGTTTTGTTTATCGTAATCATAGCCAGCGCGGACCGGAGGGTGAGGCGCAAGCGAATCGGTTTCCGCTCCGCTCCCCGTTAGGGACCCGTCCCGGTCGCGATGGGCGACTGGGTTGGTCGCTGCGGCGCATCAGGCAGTCCACCGGCGCCTGCCGCGACGCGCTGAGCGCAGTTCCCAGCCAGGTCGGCTTCCGTTCAGGCGAGGCGCGCTGGCGTTGGCCTACTGACGATTCAGTCCCTCTCGCATTTCCCTGGCGTGGTGCTTGGGTCGTAATGGCTCTCAACAAAGACGGGAGGGAAGCACATGCACTACTCGATTGGAGTACTTGAGCAGCAAATGCGGCGTACCCGATTTCAGGCACTCTGGCTCACTGGCGTCGCGATCGTCTTGGCGGGATGCGGTCGCACGTCGAGCACCAGCGGAGACGCGACGAAGGTGGGGGCGACGCCGCCAAACGTATTGGCCTGCGATGATTCGCTCATCTCGGCATTCAGGCCCGACATCTACACTACCGTCACGCTCGTCCACCTCTTCAGGCAGGGCGACCATCTGGCGCTCTCCGGCACGCCGGAGTCTCCGGAGCCGCCCGTTGCCTCGAACGATGCATGCCTCGTGAAGCTGAACGTCGGACCTGGCAATCCAGGACCAGATGACGCACCATCGACGTCGCCCGGGATCGGGATCGAGGTGTGGCTGCCCGCCGCCACTTGGAACGGGCGGATCCGCAGCGTGATGGACGGGGGTTGGGCCGGCAGTCCCGACGTCAGTTCGCTCACGACCCTCAGGTCCGACGTGGGCGTCTGGGCGACGGAGAGAGGTTACGTGACGTCGATCACCGACAGTGGCCACACCAGCAGGCCCGGCCAGAGCACGGGCTCGTTCACCTTGAATCCCGATCGCTCCATCAACACCACTTTGCTGACGGATCTGTCCACCCGTGCTCTCCACGAGATGGCCGTCAAGACGAAAGCGCTCGCGAATCTCGTTTACGGTATGCCAGCGGCCTATGCATACTTCGCCGGATGTTCCAGCTCCGGGCGCGCTGGCTACTCTCTGGCGCAGAACAACCCGACGGACTTCAACGGCATCTTTGTCGAGGACCCTTCGATCAACCAGACGCAGTTCTTCTCGGCGTTGGTCTGGCCCAACATCGTGACCGAACGTGACTTGCGTGGCGTCCCGCTCACCGCCGACCAGGCGAACCTGGTCTCGCTCGCGGCCCTCAGCGCGTGCAGCACCGCCCTGAACGGCAGCTATGACGGTTACTACAGCAATCTCAGCGACCTGGTCGGGTGCGCGTACGACGCCTCGACGGATCCGCTGGTGCTTTGCATTTCCGATGGTGGGACGAACCCGACGCCGGCCTGCCTGAGCCGGGCCCAAGCCTTCGCAGTGAACAAGATGTGGTATGGGCCGACAGTCACTGGTGCAGCGCCGTCTCCGGCCGTGGACAACGGATACAACCTCGTTCGGACTCCGGAGCACTTGTGGTGGGGCCTTCCCCGTGGCGACAACCTGAGCGCGACGGCTATCCCAAGCGCGCAATTGCTGAGCATCTTCACAGACCAGATCGCGCTCTCGCTGCAGGACCCTACCCGCGGCTCGGGGCCGCCATTCCAGTTCACGAACGCATCGGGAAACGGCATGGACGGCTGGAAGCGGCTCAGCTACTCGCAGTACGCGACCGCCTTCGTCCTCGGCAAGCTCCTCGGCCCGGCGTTCGGTAACATTGACACGGACAATCCAGACATCCGCAGGTTCCGCGACAGCGGCGCGAAGATGATCACTTTGCAAGGCCTCAACGACGTCCTCGTCGAGCCGGCGAGCACGGCGGACTACTACCACCGCTCCTCGGCCTCCGCCGGCGGATTCGAGAGGGCGCAGCAATTCCATCGCTTGTACTTCGCGCCCGCACGTGGTCACTGCGACAGCCCTGCACTCGGGTTGCCTCCCGGTGCGAATCCAAATCCGCCGGACCTGAACCAGGCAGCACCAAACAGCGGAGACATCGTCCGCACCGAGGTGTTCGACGCGCTCATCGCGTGGGTGGAGAACGGCACCGCGCCGACCACGTTCACGGCGACCTCGCCCGACAACACGGTCACCCGACCCGTGTGCATTTACCCTGCGGAAGTGAAATATCTCGGCGGTGATCCGAACCTCGCTTCCAATTATTCGTGCCAGTAGCAGCTGGGCTCGTCAGGGCTGAACGACCCTGCCCAGCCCACGTGCGCTTCGGCCCACGAAGCTTAGGGGCCATGCAAAGGAGGGACATCCGTGAATGAGAAGAACCTGACTCGTCGCGATACGCTGCGTACGTTCGGAGCCGGCGCGCTCGCTGCACTCGGTACGGCGTTGACTGCCCCCGTAGCACAGGCGAGCGTCGAAGATTCCGCTGCGCCCGTCCCCAGGCCGTCGAGGCGGCGCGCGCGCATCCTGATGGACGGCCACGTTCACGTGACGAACAAGACGTTTTGGCTGGGAATCGATACGTGGGAGCCCTCGCCCACCGGCACGGGATGGGACTACCTGCGAGCGCACAAGGCCGGCGTCAACGTCATCATCGAGAACTTCGGCACGTACGGGTACTGGTCGTACAACATCACCCCCAAGCAGATGTTGCGCATGTTCGAGGTCTTCCACCGCTTCGCCGAATCGCATCGCGATAGGATGGCGGTCGCGCTCACCGTCGAAGATGCTCGCCGCATCGTCCACACCGGCAGGATGGCCGTCTTTCTCAGTTGCGAATCGGGATGGGACCAGGAGGGCGATCTGGACGTGCTGCGCGCCTTCTATCGCTTGGGCCTGCGCGCTGTGCAGTTCTCGTCGCAGAGCGGGTTCAATGCGTATTCCGACGTTCAAGCGGGGCTTCCGAGCGGCGGAGCGCATTGGGGCGGAATCAACGACCGCGGACGCGCGATCATCGAGGAGATGAATGCGCTTGGCATCCTCATCGACATCACGCACGCATCGACGGACGCACAGCGGCAGATCGTCGCTGCGAGCGCGTCGCCCGTGGTAGCGAGCCACGTGGCCGCAGAAGCGGTATCGGGGTCGGGCGGCCTGCCGGACGACCTCATCGTTGCCCTCGCCAAGAAGGGCGGAATGATGGGAATCCACGGCGGTTCCGCCTCGGTCGGCGTGCGCTACAGGCAGTGGATAGCGGAAAATCCAGATCGCTATGCCCAGCTGTCTCCCTTCTCTCCGAGCGCGCACAGGAGCCGTGTTCGCACGTCGAGCCAACGCGACAACGGCACGCCCTTGTCAGAATTCAGGCTCGTCGCGGGCTCACCAACTCACGGGTGGCCGGACTGTATTGGAGCCGCATGCGAAGCGAGCCGGACCGCGTCCGCTTTGAATTCCTTCGTGAGCTGCCGCCCTGGCCGGTCCCATTCAGAGGCCCTACGTCTTAGCTCGATCGGTTACGCGCGCCGCGCAGCTCGAACCAGGCGAACCCATAGCCCCCCAAGCTGAGGAAGTAGCGCGCGCCGGCAATCCGGGGGAACGCGGTGTACCCGAGCATCTCCACCGGCGTCGCGCCCTCGAACGACGAGAGGTCGAGCTCGAACGGCTGCATCTGGCGCGAGACGTTCGCCACGCACAGCACCGTGTCCTGGCCCCATCGCCGTACGTAGGCAAGGATCTTCGGATTCGAGGACTTGATGAACTCCAGCGTCCCGCGCCCGAACACCTGGAACTGCTTCCGCAGCCGGATCAGGTTGCGCATCCAGCGCAGAAGCGAGGAGGGATCCCGGAGCTGCGCCACGACGTTTACCGCGGCGTGGCCGTACACCGGATCCTCGATGGGCTGCGAGTACAGCGACGACGCCGGCGCGCTCGAGAAACCCGCGTTCGGGCCTCCGCTCCACTGCATCGGGGTCCGCACTCCGTCGCGGTCCGGGCGCAGCACGTCGTCCCCCATCCCGATCTCGTCGCCGTAGTAGAGGATCGGCGTCCCCGGCAACGAGAACAGCAGGCTGTTCAGGAGCTCGATCCGCCTGCGGCCGTTGTCCACCAGCGGCGCGAGCCGCCGGCGGATCCCAATGTTGAGGCGCTGGCCGGGATCGCGCGCGTATGCAAGCACCATGTAGTCCCGCTCTTCCTCGGTCACCATCTCCAGCGTGAGCTCGTCATGGTTGCGCAGGAAGAGCCCCCACTGGCAGCTCTCCGGGATGGGCGGCGTGCGGCGCAGGATGTCCACGATCGGCTCGGCGTCCTCGAGCCGCAGCGACATGAAGATGCGGGGCATGACCGGGAAGTGGAACGCCATGTGACACTCGTCTCCGTCCCCGAAGTAGGGACGGACGTCCCATGGCCACTGGTTCGCCTCGGCGAGCAGCATCCGGCCGGGGAACTCCCGGTCGAGCGCAGCGCGGATCTGGCGGATGACCGCGTGCGTCTCGGGCAAGTTCTCGCAGTTGGTGCCCTCCCGCTCCACCAAGTAGGGGACGGCGTCGAGGCGAAACCCGTCCACGCCGAGCGCAACCCAGAAGCGCAGGACCCCGAGCATCTCCTCGAGCACGCGGGGGTTGTCGAAGTTGACGTCGGGCTGGTGCGAGAAGAAGCGGTGCCAGTAGTAGGCGCCGGCCGTCTCGTCCCAGGTCCAGTTCGAGCGCTCGGTGTCCGTGAAGATGATCCGCGCGCCCGCGAAGCGCTTGTCGGTGTCGCTCCACACGTAGTAGTCGCGCTCGGCGGATCCGGGCGGTGCGCGCCGCGCGCGCTGGAACCATGCATGCTGGTCGGAGGTGTGGTTCACCACCAGCTCGATCAGGACGGCGATGCCGCGCCGGTGAGCTTCGTCGACCAGCCGCTGGAAGTCTGCGAGCGTCCCATACGAAGGATGGACGCCCCGGTAGTCGGCGACGTCGTAGCCGTCATCTCGCAGCGGCGAGGGAAAGAACGGCAGCAGCCACAGGCAGGTGATCCCCAGCTGCTCGAGGTAATCGAGCTTCTGAACCAACCCCGCGAAGTCGCCGATGCCGTCGCCGTTCGCGTCGAAGAAAGCCTTCACATGCGTTTCGTAGACGATCGCGTCCTTGTACCAAAGGGGATCGCGGTCGACGGCGCGGACCATTGAGGCACTGTACCGGTCCGGCTGGGCTCGCGCGAGAGAATCGCCGTGCGGCAGGGCGGCGATCGAGCTGCCGAGGTCCGTTAGAGTTGGAAACACTTGCTTGCTAGCGTATGTCGTCGGCGAGCCATGCCGTTAACCGAGTACCGAAAGAAGCGGCGCTTCGACGTCAGCCCTGAACCCAAGGGAAAGAAACAGTCCACCCGCGCTGCCAAGAACAAGCTCGCCTTCGTGGTGCAGAAACACCGGGCCACGGCCTTGCATTACGACTTTCGCCTCGAATGGAAGGGGGTCATGCTTTCTTGGGCCGTGCCAAAGGGTCCGAGCTACGACCCTGCCGTCAAGCGACTCGCCATGCAAGTCGAGGATCATCCGATCGAGTACAACGAATTCGAGGGCATCATCCCCGCGGGCGAGTACGGTGGGGGCACGGTCATGATTTGGGACAGAGGAACCTGGACGCCCGAGACGCCGAATGTGGACGAGGGGCTGAAGAAAGGGGAGCTCAAGTTCTCGCTCGAGGGGAAGAAGCTTCGCGGCTCATGGGTGCTGGTGCGCACGCGCGGACGTGGCGGCGATACCAAGCCCGCCTGGCTGATGATCAAACACCGAGACCAGTGGGCGAGTAGTGAGGACATCACCGAGCTGGCCCCGCGATCGGTCGTCACCAACCGATTGCTGGTCGAGATTGCGCGCGACGAGGGCGGGGACATGCGCAAGGCAGCTGACGGCGATCCGCCCTCGGTGCTGCAGAAGATCCTCGAGGATCCGAAACTCTTGACTCCGGCAAAGAGGAGCCGGACCAAGGCGGTCTGGCACTCGAAACGGCCGCCGGGGTTGAGCTGATCTCCGAGATTTCGCCTCGCGTCCGACGGCAATTCGAAACCCACCGGCGGACCGGCGCCATCTCTCATCGGGCGGAGAGGAGCGCCTCGACCTTGCGGAGCGGCAATCGCCCGCGTTCGCCGAAATTCGGGTGGGTTTGATAAATGCGTTGGGCACGCTCGACGAGAGACCGGGCCTGAGCGCGCTCACCGTGCGACAAGTAACACTCCGCCAGAGCGATCAATGACTCTGCTACAAGGGGACTGTTTTCGTCCAAGTTGGCTTCTCGCCACGCCATGGCATCCCGCAACGGCGTCTGCGCTTCGTTGGCTCGACCCAAGCGGATCAGCGCGAGGCCGTGGCTTACAAGCAGATTCGCTTTGCTGAATTGCAAGACCTCCGCTCCATGAGTCGTCCTGAGGCGATCGAGACTCTCCGAAGCGACGCGTTCTGCCTCTTCAGAACGCCCCAGATCGAGGAGCGCCCGGGTGCGAATCACGTCCGCGACGAACGAGTTTTGAAGGGCGCCACCGCCGGAGAAGGTGGTGGTCGCCACAGTCGAGAGTGCTCGGCCCGCGTCGCCAACTGCGAGTTGGTACCGGGCGCGAAACAGGCGCGTCGGCGAGTCGTGGCGGCCGATCTTCTCGTAGATGGACGTGGCTTGAGAGAGCATGCGGTCGGCGAGCTCGTAGCGGCCCATGGCCATCTGCAGCAGTGCGGCATTCTCCAGCATGTTGGCGTGCTGATAGGTGTTCGGCCGGGTTTTCTCCCGGACGGCCAGCGCCTGCTGATACAGCGACTCCGCTTGCTCGAGGTTTCCCAGCTCCGCCAGCGTGCGAGCCAGCTCGAATCGCGCGGTGGGCAGGTGGAACGACTCTTCCGGACCCAACAGGCGCACGCCGGTGTCCACGGCCTTTCGCAACAGCAGCTCCGATTCGCGCAGGCGCCCCACGGTGCGAAGAAACGTCGCGTAGCGCAGCCGGGTCTGAATGGTGTCGATGTGATCTTCGCCATTGACCCGCAGGCTCATTGCCACCGTTTCCTTGAAGTCGCGCTCGGCTTCCGCGAATCGGGCCAAACTGGTTTCTTGCTCAGCCATTTCAGTCAGTGGACGAATGAGCTCGATCTCCGGCGACCCGAGGCGGCGACGAAGCTCGAGCGACTCCTTGTAGAATTCGAGCGAGGCCGACGTATTGTGAGCGAAGTTCTCAGCCAAAGCCGCTTGATGAAGGGCTCCGGCGAGGAGCTCGGTGTTGGGATGATATCGTCGGCAGATTTCGACCGCCTTCATCGCGTAGCTGCGCGCCTTGCCGAGGTCGCGGCCGACGGTGCGCCAGTAAGCTGACAGCCATTTATCGGCGGTGACGCGAAGCGCGCTCGTCTGGTCACCGTTCGCATCGAGTATTCGCTCCGCCTCCTCCAGGACGGCAAGCGACTCCTTTGCCCGGGGCGTGGCGTAGACCGCATTTGCGTAGTCTACCAGCGCAGTCGCGAGGCGCACGTCATTGGGCGCAAACGCGCTACGGGCCAGCTCGACTCGCTTCTGACGCAACTGCACCCCCTTCTCGTCGAGGCCGAGGCCGAGATACAGGTCACCCACCGTCGAAAGGAGCTCGAGGGCAACCTGGGAATCCAGGGTGCGATCGGCGAGCAAACGCTCCGCTCCGCTGTCGAGCAGCTCGCGCGCGGTGACCGACTGCGCCTTCATCGGATCAGCCTGCCGTTTGGAGCTGGCGTTGAAGATCCCGAGCAGGAAGTCTTTGATCGCGGTCGCGGTCCTTGCCTCGACCCGCGCGCGGCGCGCCTGAAGGGTGGTGCCGACGATGCCCGCACCGGTGGCTACGATTGCCGCCGAGGCGAGCGCGACTGCAATGTAATTGCGACGGACGAATTTCTTGGCGCGATAGGCGAGGGTATCCGGCCTCGCGCTGATGACCTGATGGCCGAGGTAGCGCCGCAGATCATCGGCGAACGCAGTCGCCGTGGTGTATCGCTCCGCCGGATTCTTTTTCAGCGCCTTGCCAACGATGGTGTCGAGGTCTCCTCGCAGCGCCCGCCTCCATCTCTCACCCGAGTCGGTGTTATCGGAGGGTCGCGCCGGCTGAGTGTCGACAATGGCTTTCATCAATTCCGCCGGAGACTGAAGAGCGGATGCGGCTGGGTGCTTTCCGGTGAGCAGCTGGTAGAGCAAGACGCCCAACGCGTAGACATCGGTTCCGGTGGTGATGGCGTTACCGGTCACTTGCTCCGGCGCGGCGTAGGCCAGAGTGAGCGCCCGTTCGCCTTGGCGCGTGAGTATTGTCGCCGGCGTTCCTGATTCGTCCTCGAGCAGCTTGGCAATCCCGAAGTCGAGGAGCTTGACCTGCCCATCGTCGGTGACGAGGACATTGGAAGGCTTGATGTCGCGGTGAACAATCAAGTTGGCATGGGCATGCGCGACCGCCGCCAAGACATCTAGAAAGAGCCGGATCCGGGCGTCGACGTCCAGCGCGCGCTCAGTGCAATAGGTGTCGACGTTCTTCCCTTGGATGTATTCGAGAATCAAATACGGCTGGCCAGTGGCCGAGACCCCGGCGTCAATCAAGTGCGCGATGTTGGGATGCGCGAGCCGCGCCAGAATGCTGCCCTCCCGACGGAATCGCTGCTCGCCCGCCCCTCCGAGAAGTCCGACGTTCAAAAATTTTACGGCCGCGCGCCCTTCGAAGCGGCCATCGCTGCGGCGCGCGAGCCAGACGGTACCCATGCCGCCGTGGCCGATGGGTGACTCGAGCGTGTAGGCGCCCACCGTCTGTCCAACGAGAGGCACCAGAGTCGATCGTGGGACGATCTTCAGGAATTCCTCTTCGCCCACGGCGTCGCGTTCGACGAGCAGCGTCTGCAAATCCGTCGCCACGGATGGGTTCTCCGAGCGAAGTGACTCCAGCCAAGCCGGACGCTGCTCGGGGGAAAGCTCCAGAGCCTTGTCCAAGTAGGGGCTCAGCGCGCGCCACTGCTCTGGAGCAAATGAGGGCATGACATTCCTACTCAACGCTCATTCAACTCGGCGCAGGCCGCTCCGCCGGCCAGCGGCTCGGAAGCTACCACCCGAAACCCTGCCTGCCCAGGGTAGGCGCGCAAAGCTCTTCCTTAAGAAGGCCCGCGTGCGCACCCTAGGAGCCGAGCGAATGGCGCTCAACCCAGTGACGAGGTGCGAGACATGGAGCCGTACATTCCCGAAAAAATGACGGCAACAGCGATTGACCACTATGGAGGCCCGGAGGTTCTGCAGCCCCACGTCCTTCCTGTTCCGCGGCCCCGGAGCAAGCAGATCCTCATCCGCCTGGAGGCCGCGGGCATCGGCGTTTGGGACGCGGATGTCCGAGCAGGCGAGTTCGAGATGGGCAAGAGCGGCTTTCCGAAAGTACTCGGCAACGATGGTGCCGGAACGGTCGTGGCTGTCGGGAAAGGCGTCGAGCGCGCCAAGGTCGGCGATCGCGTCTACGCCTATGCCTACGAGGGTGGCTTCTATGCGCAGTACGTCGCGGTCAAACAGGACGAGACCGCGCTCGCGCCGCCCAACATTCCCACCGAGGAGGCGGGCGCGCTCGGCGCAGACGGAGTGACCGCGCTGATCGGACTGCAAGACAAGCTGCGCGTTCGCGAGGGCGAGCACCTGCTGGTGTTCGGAGCGAGCGGCGGCATCGGGCACCTGGCGGTGCAGCTCGCGAAGCGAATGGGCGCGCGAGTTCTCGGGGTAGCATCCGGGAACGACGGCGTGGAGCTGGTTCGCCGGCTCGGCGCGGACGCCGCGGTCGACGGCCGACACGGCGACGTGGCGGCAGCAGTTCGCGAGTTCGCTCCGGAAGGCCTCGATGCCGCTCTTGTCCTGGCCAGTGGCGAGGCGCTGCAGCGAGCGCTCGAAGGCATGAAGCAGGGCGGAAGGATCGCGCATCCGAACGGCGTGGAGCCCGAGCCAAAGGGATCACCTGGAATCAAGGTGATTGCCTACGACGGGGTTCCGGACCCTGACGTGTTTGAGCGACTCAACAACTGGATTGCCGCGGGTCCCTTTCACGTCGAGCTCGGACGAACCTACCAGCTCGAGGATGCGGCGCAGGCACACCGAGACCTGACCCAGCACCACCTGGGCAAGCTGGTGCTGCGGATCCACGCGCACTGACGAGATTCGCACTCCAGACGACGCTGGCGAACTGTGGGGAGTTAGGTGCCGCGGGGCACCCAATTCGCGCACACCTCGCCGCCCAAGCGTCGCATGGCTCATGTCCAATTGGACCTAGCGAGTTTCCTTCGTTAGCCTGCGTGGCTCGAGCATGCACACGCCGGACTCAACCCTGGTTGCTCGATCCCGGCCTTCCGATTTGATTCCGGGATACCGCCTGGAAACCCTCCTCGGCCGAGGTGGCATGGGCGAGGTTTACCGGGCGACGCAACTTTCTCTAGGGCGCACCGTAGCGATCAAATTGTTATCCACAGAGCTTGCTAAAGACGACGCCTCCGTGGCGCGTTTCGACAAAGAAGCTGCGGCTCTGGCGGCTCTATCTCACCCGAATATTGTTTCGATCCTGGATAAGGGGCGCACTCCGGAAACGTACTTTTTGGTGATGGAGCACATCGACGGGTGCTCGTTGCGCGAAGTCATGTCTTCCCGATCGCTCGTCACGGGCACCTCTCTTCGCGCGACGCTCCAGATCTGCCGAGCGGTGGAATACGCGCACGGGCGCGGCGTCATCCACCGGGATTTGAAACCCGAGAACATCCTGTTCGACGAACAGGCGGGCGGCATTCCCAAGGTCTCGGACTTCGGCCTGGCCGCTTTCACCGACAAAGACACGCCGTCCCGATTCCACTTGACGGAAAGCCATATGGCGATGGGGACCTTTGCCTATATGGCTCCCGAGCAGAGGCTGGATGCGAGGAAGGCGGATCATCGCGCAGACATCTATTCGCTCGGAGTCATTCTGTTCGAGCTGTTGGTGGGCGAGCTCCCCATTGGAAGCTTTGAGCCACCCTCACGGCGAAAGCCGGGCCTGGATAAGCAAGTGGACCTGGTCGTCGGTCGATGTCTCAAATCGACACCAGAAGAACGCTATCAAAGCGCAACCGAATTGATCGCCGACTTGGAGCCCGTGGTGCCGGTCAGCTCGACCGGGCCACGGCGCGAGATGGGCCGGCGGGAACAGCTCCGGGTTCTCGGCAAGCGACTCCTGCGGACCGCCACCAGGGTATCCTCCGTGGCGGTCGTGCTCGCGGCCCTCGTCGTCCTAGGAGTTTCGGTGACTCGAGCGAAGTCGCAACGGCCAATCCAAAAGATGGCCGGGGAACAAATTGTTGCCGAATTCATCACCCGGGGCGTGGTCACCGCGGACGGCCGGCGAGATGGAAGCGAGCTTCGGAAGAGCGTGACCATAGGACAGGGGCTGGATCGCATTTCCATGCTCGCTTACGGCCGAGCATTGCAGTTCGATCGGGGCACTTTGAAATTTGCCCTCGCGCCAAACGATAACCCGGTTGGCCGAGCGGTGCCGGATTTGACAGACATCGAAGGTCGCACCGTCCGAGCGGAAGCCGAGGTCGAGGCAGAAGCACTGGCGGGAAGTATTTGGGCAAGGGCAAAGCGATTCGTTCTCGGCGAGGAGAATCACCCCCGGGCAGCGCTCTTGCTGGCGGGAACCCCGGGCCGCTACGCCGCGGTTGTCTTGTCCAGCAGAGGCGATCCCGTTTCCTTCGAATGGGCGCTCGGCGAGCGGCGGGGTCTGACATTGGGCAGCTTCAATGCTCCGGATGATGGAATGCGGCTCGAGCTCTCGGTCGATGCCGCGGGTGAGCTGCGCGCTTATGCTGGCAGCGGGAAGGATCGACGACCCATTGGCGAACCGGTCGCGCTGGGAAGCAACTGGCACAAGTTTTTCGGAGATATGCCAATTTCGACCCTCGGCTGCGTCGAGGGCACGTGTCGTTTTCGCAACATACGCTACGAAGTAGAAAGAGAACCAAAAGTCATCTCAACCGTTCCGCAAAACGGCCCGCGATTGCCCGGGCCCAAGGACCAAGCGACATCCAATCGACCAGGGTCGAAATCGACCAGCCCAAAGCACATCGCGGTAAAGGCAAACGTCAAAAAGCCACTGCATTCTAAAGGGCGCTGATCCTCTTCGAGAGGTGAGTTGCACGATGTTCGGGAAAGCTGTAGATGTACGTCTCGTTGAATCTTTATCGGGTCAGATGGCGATGGTTCTCTCAGGCGCAGCGTCAGTGTCATCGGGCGGCTCAATGGCCGTCGGAGGGCACATCTGCGCCGAATCAATAGACGCCTGATTCTGTTTCGCTAGATGTCGACAAAAGCCCCCTCCGGCGCGAGCTCGAGGGGGCTTTTCTGAGTCGACGATCCCTTGAAAGCAGATTTGGTGATCGCAGACAGCGCGAGCGAGGGCCTGAATGGTCTCCGCTCGCGCCCTGGGCAAGCCGATGCCAGCGAGGTTGGCATCGGCCTCGACTTCCTTTGCCCTATGAGGCTACATTGAGCTGCTTCATTGGGACGAGGCGCACAGCTAAACGCCTTCTAAGAAGGAGAAAAGACCATGTTTCGCCGGGGGGGTTTAACGTGCTGGCCGTTTGCTTGCGTATTTACTTTCATCGGCTCCACTGTCGTCCAAGGTCAGGTTTCTTTCCTGACTGGCCCGACTAGTTATTCCACTGGAAACGGGTCTTTTGCCGTCGTCCTGGCGGATTTCAATGGGGATGGCTTTCAAGATCTGGCGACAGCGAATAACCGCTCAAATGACGTGTCGATCTTGCTTGGGAGAGCAGACGGATCATTCGAGCCGGCGCGAAACTATCCAGCGGGGCCTGCTCCCCGTACCGTTGTGACAGCAGATTTTGACGGCGACGGGATTCTTGATTTGGCCGTGGCCGGCGAGAGTTTTAGTCCGAGTATTTCGGTCCTGCTAGGAAGAGGAGATGGATCGTTTCAAATCCCACGAACTTTTGCCGTAGCCGGGCCCCTCTTTTCGCTTGCCGCAGCCGACTTCAATCACGACGACGTGCAAGACTTGGCGCTAACGCTTCGCGACGGACGCGTAGCGGTCTTTCTAGGCAATGGCGATGGGACGTTCCAGACAGCCCGGTATTTTGGTGTGGGCTCGGATCCGCATGGCATCACGGTTGGAGACGTCAACCGCGATGGAAGCCTGGATTTGGTGGTGACCAATCGCGCCAATCCCTTTGCGCCGGGTACCGTGTCCGTCCTCCTAGGCAATGGCGACGGGACATTTCAGCCAGCTAGGTATTTTTTTGTCGGCGACGATCCTCGGTGGGCCGTTATCGGCGACTTTAATCAAGACGGATCACCAGATCTGGCTGTTGTCAACAACGTTACGGGTGACGTTACAGTCCTCCTTGGCAACGGTGATGGCGACTTCCGGACTGCTCAGACGATTTCCGTCGGAGGTCGTCCTGGCAGCCTCCGCATCGGAGATTTCAATGGCGATAACCAGGAAGATCTCGCGGTATCAAATGAAGCCTTTGACGACGTTGCCGTCCTTCTGGGCAACGGCGATGGAACTTTCCGAACGACGCAGACTTTTGAGGCGGGCTTTACGCCAAGAGACGTCAGGGTCGGGGATTTCAACCTCGATGGAATACAAGATTTGGCTGTAGCCAATGAACTGTCAAACGATGTCACCATTCTCACGGGAAAGGGGGACGGAACCTTTAGCAACCCGACGATTACCGTGGGAAGCCGTCCCTCCTCCATCGCCCTCAGCGACTTCAATGGCGATGGAGTTCAGGACCTGGCGGTGGCCAACTACGTTGCCGCTGGCACCGTCTCGGTGCTTTGGGGCAACGGAGACGGGAGCTTCCAAGCACCGCGTATATTCGCGGTTGGGAGCTTTCCTTTTTCCGTCGCGGTGGGCGACTTCAATGGCGATGGGCGGCCAGACTTGGCCATAGCCAACAGCGGTTCCACTACCGTCTCGGTGCTTTTGGGCAAT
>Ga0070706_100000193_pt1 | contig 76590 bp, 68 predicted proteins | sample KBSK5501metaG_FD_65476 | JGI IMG/M metagenome (GOLD analysis project Ga0070706, IMG submission 65476) | Corn, switchgrass and miscanthus rhizosphere microbial communities from Kellogg Biological Station, Michigan, USA - KBS K5-50-1 metaG | ecosystem: Host-associated > Plants > Roots >...
TTGGGATCCAAAAACATGTCCGTGTAGATCACGGCCATCTTGCTCGTCGGCAACGCGACTGAAGTATCAGCCGACGTTGCTGGAGCGGGTGTCGGTCGAGTGGCAGGATTTGGTGTCGGAGTCGCTGCTGGACGTTGCGCGTTGACAGTGCAGGCAATAGCCAGAACTATCAACGCGCTGAATGGAAACAGTTGATGTCTGATCATGATTCTTGCCTCTGTGTTAATAGGTCATATAGGACCTATACGACCTAGTAATACACAAAGAGAAGTTACGGTCGTGGCACTGATGCAGTTGCCGGGTTCTTGCTGTTGAACTCGTTGATGAACGCACGAGTGATGTCGATGCTGTCAGCGGCGTAAACTACCGGAACCTGACTGCCATCGACGATAACGGTAATGCCACGCGCTTTCGCAAAAGCTTCCAGCGCCTTGCCGATGTCCTGCTGTAACGGCATGAAGATCTCCCCCCTGCGTTTCGTGTAGGCAGCTTCGGCATCTTCACCTTTTCGTTTGAACTCAGTTTGCGCCTGCTCGAGTTGATCCCGCTTTTGGCGAATCGCGTTCGGGTCGGCGACGCTCTGCGTGCTCTCGATCTCTTTGTTCAGTGTCTCAATTTTCGTTTGCAGAGTCTGCAACTCAGCCTGTCGTGGCTGAAACTCGCGATTGAGCGTGCTGAGCAAACTGTTGAATCTGGCGATACCTGTCTTCGGATCCAGAAAAGCGTCCGAGTAGATCATGGCCATTTTGCTGTCCGGCACGGCCACGTTAGCGGTTTGTGGAGCCGTTGCCGGCGGGGCTGCCGGTTTCTGTTGTGCTGACACGCCAAATGCAGCAACCGTCAGCAGGGCAACCGCAGCGAAAAAACGAGCTTTCTTCATGACTTTCTTGTAATACTCCTTAAGTTGAGGCGATTAGACAAAGCCTTTAGTTGATTGTCCAGCCGCCAATGGTTGGATCGGACACTTAAAAAGTGCGCCCGACACTAAAGCGAATGACTTTCTTTTTTTCGTTAAAGAAGAACGGAAACCCATCAATGAATTGGTTCGCTCGCGCGTTTGGATTATACGCAAAGATCAAACGAAACGGTACATTGATGACGGGCACCTGGACCCTCACTTCCATTCCCAAACTCGAGCGGTAGTCTTTGATACTGTCAAACAGGCTCTCCGACAGTCGCACCACGCTGTTGGTCTGCGCTTCGCCGCGGAGGAAAACCGGCTGGAAACCACGCGGCAACAGTGTTAACGGATTCACATCTCCTGTTTGGTTCGCGTCGAGCTCAGCCTGGCTGACGAGGCGATTGTCGCGCGCCACGAGGCTCCCAAGCAACGGTTGAACCGCTAATGCCGAGTTGTTGCAAAATACCAGCGAGGACAAACTGATCGCCACATTCGGAGTAACTCCATTAGACGCAAACCGGGGACATGGAATCGATCCCACTGTCGACAGAAACGGTTGGTCGGTCAGGAATTCACTTGAAAACTGCTGATCGCCCTTGCTGCGAAGATTGAACGCAGTTCCGATGTCGGCAAAAGCCGCCAGACTCACTGCCTCGCCGATGATCGGAATGCGATACTCAAAGTTTCCGAGTATTTGTGTATCACCGCCGATGGAGGTAAAAGACCGCGGCAACCTGGCGACGTTGTTGCCGCCGGTTCCAGTGAACACACCAATGGAAGCTGCCGACGCGGGTAATCCCGCAATGGCGATGGCTGGGCCTTGGCCGTTTTCAGCGAAGGTAACGTTGCGCGACGTGATGAAACTGTCGACCGGCGCGATTGGGCTGATCGAACGCACGTTGTAGCCGCGAATCGTGAACTCGTCGCCGAGGAAGAACCGCTCGAAGATCGGAACACCGTCAACAAACGCGAGTGAGTTTGCGCCTCGCACCTTCGCGGTCGTCGCAAAGCTTCCCACCGTTCCGGCGATGATGCGAAAGCCGAAAACCTCCGGCCGCGTCGACTTCTTGCGCCGCACCGGAAAGAACTGCGTGTAGGAGAACGTGGGCTGATAAGTGCGAACGTCTCCACCGAGACCGGCGAGCGCGAGCGCCACCGAGAACTCGCGACCATTAGTCGGATCGATGCTGGCGTTGCGCGTGTCGTACGAAAACGTCAGCGTGCCGCGGCTCGTCAGAATGTTTGGCTGACGGTAGACCACCGGAATGAAACTCGACGGGTTATTCACATCGGCATTGGCGACCGGATCTTTCACGCTCGAGAGCGAGAGCTGATACGAAGCACCGATGCGCGAAAACTGCGTGAACCGTCGCTTACGATAGAACTCCGACAGCGGCGCGCTGACAAAGATCGAACCGCCGTAAGAATCCCTTGTGAAGAGGTTCTCTTCGTTGATGTTGTTAAGGTTGAACTGCGATCCGAGCAGGTCTTCCTGTGCAGACACGTTTTGCGACAGGAACGTGCCCTCGCCAAAGAACTTCTGCGAGAACGCAAAGACTGAGAAGCCGGCAGTGATGGGTCTATCGCGAATGTATGGCTCCGTAAACGAAAACTGGAATGAGCGTTGGCGGTTGCCGGCAGCGAGGTTGAAGGAAAGCACTTCACCACGACCAAGCAGGTTGTTGGTCGAGTATTCGAGTCCGAAGAATGAGCCACCAATGCCGGAGATACCACCGTTGAACGAGATCTGCTGGCGACCGCGTTCACTGACTTTCAAAGAGAGATCCACTGTCGCTTCTTCATCGTTGGTACGACGATCGACGTCCTTGTCTTTGTCGATCGGATTGAAGTAACCGAGTTGGTTTAGCTTGACGACTGAATACTCCCAGTATGCGTCGTTGTAGATGTCGCCTTCGTTGACGAGCACTTCGCGGCGCAGCACGTTGTCGCGCGTAAACGTATTTCCGACAAACTCCAGACGGCGCAGCGTAAATTGTTTTCCTTCCTCGATCGTGACGGTGAAGTCAACGATACCTTCATTCGGGTTTTGTGGATTGTCTTTGAAGGTTGGCACCGGCTCTGCGGTGTATTCGATAAATCCCTGCTGACCGTAAAACTTCTTGAGGTTCTCAAACAGGCCTTTGCTGACCTTTTCGCCGTTGGCGATGTCGCCTTTGTTCAGACCGACTACTGCTTTGATCTGCGTCTCGGAAAAGATCGAGTTACCCTCGACCTTGAACTCGCCCAGACGATAAACCTTCCCTTCGACGATCGGAATCGTCACCCGCAGTCCTTCGTCAACCGACGATAAAAACGGCAACGGCAGGATCGGAAAACCTGTACGACGCGGGCCCACACTCTCGACGCGCGGCTCGCCGTGGCGTGCCTGCAAGTAACCCTTCGAGCGCATGTAGTTGTCTACCAGCCGCAGGTCGACGTCCAGTTTCTCGCGATTGAGTATGTCCGCGCCTTTGAAACGCGTGATCAGGCCTGCCTCTTTGACGTACTTCATCGCGCCGCGCAGTTGGCCATCACTGAAGACCGTGTTGCCTTCAAAAGCGACTTCCACGACGCGAACTCGGTCACCCTCGTTAACGTGGAAAGTGATCGCCAGCGATGTAGCTGACACTTCCTCGGTACGTTCTTCGACAGTTGCGTTCGGATGTCCACCTGCCGCTAGTAGTTCTTTGATCACGCGGATCGCGTTACGGACTTTGACTGGATCGTAGACGCTTTCCTTCGAAACGCCGACGCGTCGCTCGCGAAATGCTTTGAGCACGTCCGATTCCGGCACGCTCTTGAGACCTTCAAAAGTCAGGTCACGAATGATCGGCAGCTCTTTGACTTCGAAAATGATGTTGACGCCGCCCCGTGGACCGTTTTCAGTCAACACACGAGTGGCGGTCTTGTCGAAAAAGGTCAGCGAAAGAAGCGTTTGATAGTCGCGTTGGACTTGTTCGACGTTGTAGGGATCGCCCGGCCGGGTTTGAATGTAGTAGAGAATGTCGTCTTTTCGCAGACGACGATTACCGATGATATCGACGTTTTCGACGATCCTTTGAGGTGGTTGAGTCTGCTGGGCGATGACCCTTCCCGGACTTACTAAGGTTGCGGTGATTCCAGCTAATAGGCTCAAAACGAAGAGCCAGAACGCGCGATATGAGTGCATAGGCACCAATTCTCTCAATAGTTCTTACCGGGCCTCAGAAACTTCGGGGAGCTTATGAGTACTGAACTGGTTCTAGGACAGCAGCTTTGATTCACCGTCATTAAAGCCAGTTGCCAGCTTTTGAGCAGCAAAGTGGCGCATTATAAGCGAAAAAAGGGGAAACTCCAAAAGAGAGGGATTACCTGAGAAAAGCCAACAGCGGGGGCAAGCCACCCTTGCTGACTTGTTAATTGATTACGCTTTTAGAAGCAGAACAAGTCAGGAAGAGGGGCTTGCCCCCGCTGTTATCGTCCTTTAGTGAATGAGCAGGGCGTCGTCAGCGGTTTCGATACCGGTGGGACGAAAATCAAGCTCCTGCCCGTTCAGAAAGATCTCAACCTGCGTCGCGCCTTCGAGCTGACCCTGAATCAGCGCCTCCGACAGCGGATCCTCGACATACTTTTGCAAGGCTCTGCGAATCGGACGCGCGCCATACAACCGGTCGCTGCAAGTCTTCTCCACAATCCAACGTTTCGCCTCGTCAGTAAGCCTGATTTCAAACCCGTGCCGGATCATCGTCTTGTTGATCTGATCGAGTTGTAGCTGCACGACTTCGAGCAACTCATGGTCAAGCAACTGATCGAAAATGATGATCTCGTCGAGGCGGTTGATGAACTCGGGATTGAACGTCTGCCTGACTGACGACATCACCATCTCTTCCATCTTCTCGCGCGTCGCATCGGTGTTCGCCTGGAACCCGAGCGTGCCCTTCTTCTGAATGAAGCGCGCGCCGATGTTGGAAGTCATGATGATGATCGTGTTCTTGAAGTCGACCGTGTTGCCGAGCGCGTCTGTCAGTATGCCGTCTTCAAACACCTGTAGCAGGATGTTGAAGATGTCAGGATGCGCTTTCTCGATCTCGTCAAAGAGCAACACTGAATATGGCGAACGCTTGATGCGCTCAGTTAGCTGTCCGCCTTCTTCGTGGCCGACGTAACCTGGCGGCGAACCGATCAATTTGGAGACTGAATGCTTCTCCATGAACTCCGACATATCAAAACGAATCAGCGCGCGCTCGCTGCTGAACAAAAACGCCGCCAACGAACGAGCGACTTCAGTCTTGCCGACACCGGTTGGACCAAGGAACAGGAACGACCCGACCGGCCGCAACGGATTCTTCAAGCCGGCTCGAGACCTGCGAATCGCGCGTGCCAGCGCCGAGATGGCAGGACGTTGCGAGATCACGCGCTTGTGCAGCTCAATTTCGATGCGCAGGAGTTTCTGCGTCTCTTCTTCTTTCAGCGAATTGACGGGAATACCAGTCCAACGCGCGATTACGTCCTCGACGTCGTCGCGAGTCACTTCGGCTGAGACGATTGCATCCTCGTGCTGCATTCGCAAACTCGACGTGTCGCCATAGGATCGCGACCACTCATTCAACTCGTTCCAGTCAGCAAGATTGCCCTGTTCACGCCGGACGCGAAGCTTCACGCGCGCGCCTGCTTCGTCGATCACGTCGATAGCTTTGTCTGGCAGGAAACGATCCGGAATGTAGCGGTGGGATTGATAAACCGCGGCTTGCAGTGCGTCGTCGGTGTAGTGAACTTGATGAAAACTCTCGTAACGTTCGCGCACGCCGTCGAGGATGCTCACAGCTTCAGCTTCGGAAGGCGGCGGAACTTTCACTGCCTGGAAGCGACGTTCGAGCGAGCGATCTTTTTCGATCGACTTACGAAACTCAGCTGGCGTCGTCGCGCCGATGCACTGAATCTCACCGCGCGAGAGTGCCGGTTTCAAAATATTCGCAGCATCGAGTGAACCCTCAGCCGAGCCTGCGCCAACCAGCGTGTGCAGCTCGTCGATGAAAACAATGTACTGCGGATTCTCGACCAGCTCGCGCATGATCTGTTTCAAGCGCTCTTCAAACTGGCCGCGATATTTCGTGCCTGCGACGATCAGCGACAAATCCAGCGAGAGAATTCGTTTGTGTTCGAGGAATGAAGGCACCTCGCCGCGCACGATCCGTTGCGCCAGACCTTCGACAATCGCTGTCTTGCCGACACCGGGTTCACCAATCAATACGGGATTGTTCTTCGTGCGACGGCAGAGAATCTGCACCACGCGCTCGATCTCCGCTTCACGACCAATCAACGGATCCAACTTGTCGTTGGCGGCGTCGTCGGTGAGATCGCGTGAAAACTCGACGAGATGTGGCGTGTCTTTCTTCTGCGCTGTTCGCGCGTCGACTCCGGACTGGCGTGCGATCTCATCGCGCACGGCGTTCAAACGCAGGCCGCGTTCGTAAAGAATCTCAGCAGCCATCGAGCGCTCTTCGCGCAACAGTCCGAGCAGGAGATGTTCGGTTCCGATGTGACGATGCTGTAGCCGGTCGCTCTCTTCGTGTGCGTAAGCAAGGACGTGTTTTGTTTCGGGAGCGAGCGGGAGTTCAACAGAGGTGGAGATCTTTTCGCGCAGCAGTGTGCGGCCTTCGATCTCCTTGCGAATTGACTCGATGGAAACCTGTGCCCGAGGGAAAAAGCGCCCGGTCAGGGTCTTGTCTTCGCGCATCAGACCCAACAAAAGATGTTCCGGCTCGATGGCCGGAGCACCAAACTGGGACGCTTCATAGCGCGCAAAAAAGATAACTCGGCGCGCTTTTTCGGTGTAGCGTTCGAACATCGCGGTTTCGGTATTACGTCCTTTATGATGACCTGTGCCCGCAAATTACTGCCAGCAACTTGCGGGCATTATAACCCATGAGAACTCCGACGGGAATTTATTGTGGCGGCTGCATTCCTAACAAGTCAGGAAGAGGGGCTTGCCCCCGCTGTTATCAGAGCGGGGGCAAGCCACCCTTCCTGACTTGTTCTAGTGCCACCCTAAGTAAATTCCCAACAGCATGTTTATTTCAGCCGGTTCTTCCATCCCTCAGAACCAATGAGCGATCGCATAGTCGCGCCAAACTCGCACTATGCGTCGCAATCACTGCAATCGCTGAGTTTTTATGAGCATAATCCACCAACGCTCGACCAATCTCCTCGCTGATCGCAGCGTCGAGGTTTCCCGTCGGCTCGTCTGCCAGCAGCAGTTTCGGCTCGGTAACGAGCGCCCGCGCCACCGCAACCCGCTGCTGCTCGCCACCCGAAAGATGCGACACCGGATGGTCTGACCTCGCCTCAAGACCGGCTTCCTTCAACAGATTCATCGCGCGAGCAAACGCCCGATCGTTTCTGTGTCGCGCAATCAGCAACGGCAACGCGACGTTTTCTGCCGCTGACAGATCCGCCAGCAAGTAATGAAATTGGAAAACAAATCCGATCGCGCGCCGTCGAATGTTATTGCCGTCAAACTCGATCGTGCCGTGATCGGCTGTTTCCAAACCGCCAAGCAGATGAAGCAAGGTCGACTTCCCGGAACCCGAAGCACCAGTAATCGCGATGCTCTCACCCACCTTCGCCTCAAACGTGACGCCACGCAGAACCTCGATGCGCTCGCCGTTCGGAGCTACAAAACTCTTGCGCAGATCGACGACGCGCATCATGAGTCGCGCAGCGCCTCAACCGGTCGCATGCGTGACGCAGCACGAGCGGGATAGATCGTCGCCAGCACGCTCAACCCGAAAGCGATCAGCGCCGCTAAAAACATTTCAGTGGGCTTCGCGATCAGCGGCACGTTGCTGATGGAGTAAACATCGGCAGGCAGACTAACGAGCTTGTAATGATTTCCGATCAGGCATGCTGCCAGTCCGACAATTACTCCGGCGACAGATCCGATCGCGCCCACTACCGCGCCTTCGATCACGAAAAGCAACATCACACCGCTGCGCGTCGCGCCGAGTGCGTTGAGGATCGCGATGTCGCGCCGGCGTTCCACGACGACCAGGATCAGCATAGTTGTGATGTTGAGTGTTGCGATCGCGATGATTAGACCAATGATGAACAAGCCCATGCGACGTTCCAGTGCGAGCGCGGTGAAGAGTGGCTGGTTCGCCTGTTGCCAATCGATTGTCGTGTAACCGGTGCCTAGAGTCTTTGACACTTCCGCCGTGACCTGTTTCACGTTGTCAGCATCGTTTACTTGAACACCCATCACCGCGGCAGCGTGGTTGTTGCCGGAAAAATTAGCGGCGGTGTCGAAGGCGACGTAAATCCACGTGGAGTCGTATTCGAACAAACCGGAACGAAAGATACCCGCCGCACGCACGCGTCGTGGTGGACCACCGGCGAGCTCGTTTGCGGGAATGATTTGGAAAACCTCGCCGGCAGCGACGCCAATCTGCTTCGCGAGCTCAGAGCCAACGACGACGTTCGGGATTAGCGACTGCTGAAACAGTTGCGCGAACGAGCCTTCGTTCGACCATTGACTTGCCTGCGGCGGCTCCTTCTCGATGCCTCGGATGACAGCGTAACCCGAGCCTTTTGATCCGCGTGCGATCGCGCCGTCATAAGTGGTTGCCGAAGCGCTGGCGACGCCGTCGATCTGTTTCAAACGGTTGGCAAGCTCTGAATGATTTTCAATTGGGCGTCCATCCGCCCGCAGCACGCTGAGATGCGAAGTGCCTTGCAGGATCTTCTCTTTCATCTCATCGCGAAAACCATTCGACAACGCAAACGCGACGATCAACGCAGCCACGCCTGCACAAATCCCGAGCATCGCGGCGATCGATGTCGCTCGCGCCAGCCGCCTCTTCCGACGCGACCGCAGATAACGCAAAGCCAGAAACACTTCGTAGGGCATTTGGGTAAGAATCAGGAAGTAAAAGGTCAGAAAGTTAAAGAAAGGAACAAGTCAGGAAGGGCGGCTTGCCCCCGCTCACACCCCACCAGCGGGGGCAAGCCCCTCTTCCTGACTTGTTCTATTTAAGATTTTTCATCTCCTCTCTACCTTCTTCCCGGCGGACACTTCTTCGTATCTTCAGGTCTGTTCTCCGGCAACAAGCGGCTCAAATCCGGATGGTCACCCGCCGCTGGATCACCCTGGAAACTGATCTCGTAAATCGTCTCAGTAACACGCCGGAAACTGAAATGCTTCTCCAACTCCACAATCAACGGTATCTCGTCGCGCTGCCAGCCACACGGCAACCACCATCGCGGGTCGGTATCAATGAACACACGCCTTCGATGATTGAGATGATTCTGCACGATCGCGAACAACTTATCGCCAGGCCATCCGCCCCCAGTTCCAATCGTCTTCCAGCGCCCCAATCCGATCGACGCCCAATAGTTCACAGCAATCGTCTGCGCACCTGAGATCATGATCGCGTCCGGCGGCACCGCTTCCAGTCGATGCTTGTACTCCTTACTCATCGCACGGCGCTGAATGAATTCGGAACTTACCGGCCGAGCGAAAATAAAAAACATCACCGCCAGCAGCACGATCGCCACCGAACACACCACCAGCGCACGACGCTCACTTCCCAAACGCTTCTGCGCGATGCGTAACAACCAGAAAGCGCCGAGCGGCACGAGTGCCGGCAGGCCGGTTAAAAAGTAACGCCAGTTAACTGTCGTGCTGTAGTTGAGGAACAGTAACAAATTGGCACAGAAACCAACGGCCCACAGCAACAACATCGGCGACATCCGGCGCTTGCGCCACTCGAGCACCGGCGCAAACGGAATCGTCAAAAACACCAGCGGCGCGCTGACGAAGTAGTACATAACGTACGGGCCAAGGTTCGCGAGCGTGATCGGATGTCGCGCCGATTCGTCGCGCATCGACTCGCGCCAGCCATTCCAAACCCAGCGATAGTGCGGGTCAGTAATGAACCAGTAACCAAACCAACCAAACGCGAGCACCGCAAACACGACGCACGAACCGACGACACACAAAACTTCTCGCCGTTGAAACTTCCATCCAAAAACAAACGGCGCAAGCACCAGCCACGGCGCGTAGAACCCGATCGTCTCGCGCAGATTCATTCCGAGGCCCATCAACCCTGCGCCGGCAAGCACCAGCCAAAACCTTTTTTGCTGAACGCCACGCAAGTGAATGATCAGCGCGGTGGCGAGCAGCAGAACCGATGGCACGTCAGTCATCACCTGCCCGCCGTAAAGTACAAACACCGGCGAAAAGACGATCAGCAACGCGGCGATTGTCGCCGTGTGCAGCGAGCCACTAATGTCGCGCGCGAGAATCCAACACGCAATAACAGCCAACGGCGCTTGCGCGACGACGGCGTATTTGAAAATCAGGTAAGCGTTTTCCGGCTGGACGTGAAAGAGGTTGTGACCGATCAGAAACAGCGCGTGATTCGCGAAGATGAAAAGATTCCGGCCCAGCGCCATCGACGACGGATAGCCATCCAACGCCAGCATCGTGTAATCCATGCCGTCCCAGTCGCCGATAAACGGATCGACAAAACACAAGACGAGAATGAGGCCGATCACTGCCGGCAGGAGCCACCAGCGCCACGCGCGCCAAAACGATGCGTGGGCCACGGATTTGACGGATTCAGACGGATTCATCTGTATTCATCCGTTAGATCCGTGGTTAAGATCATACGTCCGGCCGCTTTACCATTTTTACGCGATTACCCTGAGCATTGTACTCAACTTCGTCCATGATGTTGTAGATGAGGAGGACGCCGCGGCCTGACGTTCTGAACAAGTTAGCCGGATCGCAAGGGTCTGGAATCTCACGAATGTCGAAGCCTTCGCCTTCGTCTTCAACGGTGAAGGATGCTTCTTTCGAGGATAGTTCGGCGGTGATCTTCAACAGCTTGCTGGGATCGTTCTTATTACCATGTTTGACGGCGTTGACGAAAGCCTCGTCGAGAGCGACGAACAGATTCGAACGCTCGGGTTGAATCAAACCGAGTTTCGAGACGCGCTCCTGAAGATACTCGAGCACGCCGTTCATAAGTGCTAAATCGCTGGGAAGCTCAAACTCGATTTTCTCGTGAACGTGAGAAAGGATGCGCGGATCGTCAACGTAACGCAGTTTGTGGGAAAGGGTTTGTTCGACGATTGCGCGAAGCTCGTCGCGGTTATAAGGCATCCGCAGGTAGTTTGCGGCACCCATCTTAAAGGCCCTGACTTCGTCCTCGGCAAGATCGCTGATGATGAGATCGAAGCTGTCGAGGTCGTCGCGACGGAGCGCCTTCTCCCGTTCGGCGGCCACGACGACTTCGTGCCCGAGCCGTTCGAGAGCCTGTTCGAGAACAGGCAACTCATCGTTATTATCCACGATGAGAATCCGGCGTTTTTCCATCAAGCTCCAATCTAAGCGAATTTTTGAGGAGAGATAACAAAGGCTGTACGAAAATCTATCGCCAGTCGTTCGCAATATATCAGAAGGCAAGAGAACCATCCACAGATTACACAGATTTGCGTCAATCTGTGTACACTACGCCGTCCTTCCGATGGCTAAACAGGGAAAGCTGCAAACATCTTTAGAATACTGGGCGGCCAAGTCTGTCCTTATAACTCTCAGTCAATTGCCTCCTCCAACCGCCTACGCGATTGGTCGCGGGATGGGGACGCTCGCTTACATGCTCGCGCCCCACCTACGGCGGACAGGAGCCGTCAATCTTCGCCTAGCCTTTCCGGAAAAGACCGACGAAGAACGCGCCCAACTCTTGCGCGAATGTTTCGACAGTCTCGGCCGCGAGTTGGGACTGTTCAGTCAGATGTCTTCAAAATCTCGTGAAAGGCTTCGCGATCTCGTAGAAGTGCACAATGTCGAGATCCTCGAAGAGGCAAGGAAGACTCACGGCGATAAACTGATTTACTACACCGGTCATCTAGGCGCGTGGGAATTAACCAGTTTCGGAGTTTCGCTTTTAGGCTATCCGTTCACTTTCCTCGTGCGTAGAATCGACAACCCGCGGATCGAGCAGCTCGTCGACGGCGTGCGCACGCGGTTCGGTAACAAGACTCTCGACAAACTGTCCGCAGGTCGCTCGATGCTCAAAATTCTCCGCAGCGGCGAAACAGCCCTCGGACTGTTGCCCGACTTGAACACCCTCGACGACGAGGCAATCTTTGTCGATTTTTTTGGCGTTCCGGCAGCAACCACTTTCCTAATGGCTAAGTTTGCGCTGCGTACCAACACGCCGGTAATTCCCTTCTTTGCGCCGTGGTGTGAGGAAAAACGAAAGTACCTGCTGATCGTCGAGCCGCCGGTGACGTTTGAGCATACGGATGACGAAGATGAAAACGTGCGACGACTAACGGCTGCGATTACCGAAAGAGTCGAGAACCAGATTCGACGTTATCCCGGACAGTGGCTCTGGATTCACAAGCGTTGGAAGACGCGGCCTCCTGGAGAGCCTGCGATTTATTGACAGCATTGTCGTGATTTTTCAGTATTAACAAGATGCAGAGCGTGGACCGTCCGTATGAATTCGCTGACCTCTCGGAGTATTCGTTCAAAGATCGGCTATTGATTCGTGCCGCGGATCTCGTTTTTTACGGTCTCATCAGTCTCATCGGGCTGACCGTGCGCTTCGAGGTCGTCGGTTGGGAAAATCACCAAAAAGTTGTTGAGAGCGGTGGGCTGCCGATTTACGTCTTTTGGCACGATCGCATCTTTCTCACGACCTACTGGTGGCGCAAGCGACGCATCGTCGTAATGACTTCGCGTAGTTTTGACGGTGAGTACATCGCTCGTTTCATTCAACGATTTGGCTATGGAGCAGTGCGTGGATCGAGCACGCGAGGCGGCGTCGGCGCGATCATCGAGATGGCGCGTCTGATGCGCGCCGGCTGCACTACTGCGTTTACGATCGATGGCCCGAAGGGTCCGCGTTACGTCGCGAAAATGGGCGCGGTGATGCTGGCGAAAAAGTCTGGTCACCCGATTATGCCGGTGACGATGGCGTTGCAGCGTTACTGGACGACCCCGAGTTGGGACCTGTTTCAGATTCCGAAGCCTTTTACGCGCGCGCGAGTCTACGTGGCGCCGCCGATCTACGTGCCATCTGACGCCGACGAAAAAATGCTGGCGGCAAAACGTGACGAACTCCAGCAGACGCTTGACCATCTAAACCGTCTCTCCACAGATTACGCAGATAAAAATAGATGAGGTATTAATTGATGAAACCATTTCTCGCTTTGGCACTTTGTTTTGTTTGTGCGGGGTTAGCGAACGCCCAGCTTAAACAGCCGTCTGAATCGGCCATGGACCGTTTTCTTCGCTACGTGAAGATCGACACGCAGTCGCAGGAAGATCAACCCACGACGCCGAGCACGCGCAAGCAGCTCAATCTCGCGAACCTGTTGGCCAAAGAGCTCACCGCTCTGGGCGCACAGAACGTTCGCGTGAGCGAGTTTGGCATTGTTTACGCTATGGTTCCCGGCAATCTCGCCGACAACTCGAAAGTGCCAGTCATCGGTTTCATCGCACACATGGACACCTCGCCCGCAGTTTCCGGCGAGAACGTCAATGCAGTCGTTCACAAAAACTATCAGGGCGACGACATCATCCTGCCGAAGGATCCGACTCAGGTCATCACCGTGGCAAAGAATCCGGTCCTCAAAGAGTTGATCGGCACCGACATCATCACTGCTGACGGCACCACGTTGCTGGGTTCAGACGACAAATCCGGCATCGCCGAGATCATGACGATGATCGACACGCTACGTCAGAATCCGCAGATCAAACACGGAACACTCGCGATCGCTTTTACTCCCGACGAGGAAGTCGGCACCGGCATCGAGAAGTTTGACGTTAAAGGTTTCGGCGCGAAGTTCGCTTACACAGTCGATGGAGAAGAGCTCGGCGAGATCAGCGACGAGACGTGGAGTGCGCGCACGGCGACGGTCACGTTTCAGGGCAAGAGCACGCATCCGGGCACGGCCAAGGGAATCATGGTGAACGCGATGTATGCGCTCGGGGATTATCTCGATAGGTTTCCGCACGACATGTTGCCGGAAACGACTGAAGGCCGCGTCGGGTTTGTTCACCCGTACGCAGGCACGGTTGACGTCGAGACTTCCACGTTGAAGATCCTGCTTCGCGACTTTGACGTGAGCGGATTGGACGCGAAGGAGAAGTTGCTTCGCGACATGGTTACGCAAACAGCGGCGAAGTTTCCGCAAGTGAAGATCACGATCGACGTCAAACAGAATTACAAGAACATGAAGGAAGTGCTGAAGAACTATCCTGAGCTGACGAACAACGCGATGGAAGCGGCGCGACGCGCTGGACTGAAGCCGTTTCTGAAACCGATTCGCGGCGGCACCGACGGATCGCAATTGACTTTCCAGGGACTGCCGACGCCCAATCTCTTTACCGGTGGCGGGAATTTTCACGGCAAACTCGAGTTCAACTCGCGGCGTGGATTAGAGAAGACGACGGAGACGTTGATCAATCTGGTTCAGATCTTCGCTGAGAAAAGTTAGTATTTAGCCACGGATTTACGCGGATGAACGCGGGTTCTAATCCGCGTTCATCCGCGTAAATCCGTGGCTGAAATAAAATGCCAACACTCACGACGCATGCTGGTTATGTCGCCTTGATCGGTCGTCCGAACGCCGGCAAGTCGACGTTGCTGAATCGACTGGTGGGGCAGAAGATCGCTGCCGTCTCAGATAAACCGCAAACGACGCGCTTCAAAATTCAGGGTGTCATCACCAAGCCGGAAGGTCAGATTGTTCTTGTCGATACGCCCGGTGTCCATCAACCGGGCTACGAACTCAATCGGCGCATGATGGCCGCGGTTCAGGACGCGCTGATGGGCGTCGATCTCGTCTGCCTGATTCGCGACGCATCAGCCTCGACCGGCAACGGCGACCGGTTCGTGCTCGATCTAGTGAAGCGATCCGAAAAGCCGTCGCTGCTGTTGTTGAATAAGATCGACAAGCTCGAAGACAAATCCGCGTTGTTGCCGTTGATCGACTGGTATCGAAACGAGTACGACTGGCGCGAGATCATTCCGATTTCAGCGCTCAAAGACGAAATGACTGATGTGCTGATCGACAGTTGCTTGCGACACTTGCCTGAAGCCGAGCCGATCTTTTCGGAGGACGAGCTGACAGACCAGTCGTTGCGCGTGCTGGCATCGGAGATCGTACGCGAACAAGTGCTGCACGTCACGGGCGATGAGATTCCTTACGTCACGGCGGTCGTAACCGAACGTTTCGAAGAAGTGCGTGAAGACTTCGCACGCATCTACTGCCTTATCGTCGTCGAGCGTGGGTCGCAGAAGAAGATCATCATCGGCAAAGGCGCGAGCCGTCTGAAAGAGATCGGAACGCGCGCGCGCAGGGAGATCGAGAAATTGCTGGGCCATCGCTGCCACCTCGAGCTGTTTGTGAAAGTCGAAGAAGACTGGCGCAACCGAGAGCAACTGTTGGATGAATTCGGATTGAGTGGAACTTGAGCCACAAAGAAGCACAAAAAGTACCAAAAAGTTACGCGATTGATGTCTATGTAGAGCCGGAGGCTGGTGAGGCCGTTGCATATGCGTTGATGGAAGCAGGTGCGCTCGGTACGGAAGACAGGGATCAAACAGTCGCCGGATATTTCGCAGAGATGCCGAATCGCGAACTGGTTCGCAACGAACTGTTCGAGGCGTTGAGAATTTACAATCTGCCGTCGTCGTCAGTGCACGACATGAACGTGCGCGAGGTGGAGCAGCGCGATTGGCTTGAGGAGTGGAAACAAAACTGGCAACCGGTTGAGGTTGGCCGCTTCATAATCGCACCGCCGTGGTCCAACCTCCACAACACGCACGATCGAATCGTCATTAACATCGAGCCTGGAATGGCTTTCGGCACGGGCACTCACGAGACTACTCGTCTCTGTCTCAGCGCGATCGAGAAGCACTTTGCGGATGGTAGTTTTCTCGACGTCGGGACAGGCACGGGCATTCTCGCGATTGCCGCCGCGAAGCTCTCTCCGGAAGCGCACATCGAAGCGTACGACACCGACGAGATGGCCATCGCAATCGCGCGTGAAAATGCAAAGGCGAACAACGTTTCGGAGCAAATCGATTTCCGTGTTGGCTCGGTAGACGAGGCGACAGCTTCGGCGGATCTCGTCTGCGCTAACCTGACTGCAAACGTGATCGTTCCGTTGCTCGGAACGCTCGTGAGTTTGACGTGCGGCAAGTTAATTCTTTCGGGGATACTCGATACGCAGATCGAGATGGTCCAGGCCGCTCTTCACGATTGCGGCATTTCCGATTTCGAAATCGCACAAGATGGCGAATGGGTAACGCTCATTATTTAAGGCATGACTCGTCGTAGATTCTATGCTCCACCGAGTGCTTTCGCGGCTGAGACGGTGACACTCGCGGCCGACGAAGCGCGTCACCTGCGTGACGTGCTTCGATTGAAGAGTAGCGATGAAGTCTACGTGTTCGACGGCCGTGGCAAAGAGTTTCGCTGTCGCGTAGTGAATGTTGGTCGCCATGAGGTCGAGCTTCAGACTGAGGCTCAGGTTGAGCCTGCCAAACCTGAATCACAGTTGCAGCTAAAATTGTGCGTCGCGCTTTTGAAGGGCGAGAAGTTTGATCTCGTCGTGCAAAAGGCGACTGAGTTGGGCGTCAGCGAAGTTGTGCCGGTGATCACTCGTTATGCAGACATTCAACTGCGCGATGCGAATGATGCGACGAAGCGCGTGAGCCGTTGGCAGCGGATCGCGTTGGAGGCGGCGAAGCAGTCGGGACGCGCGGTTGTACCGGAAATCGTGGCACCTGTCGCGTTTGACTCTGCACTAACGGCGGATGGATTGGGTGTGATGTTTTCCGAGCGCCTCGGGAATTCACTGGAAAGTGTCACCAAACAGCCGGCACCGCGCGCGATAACCGCTCTAGTTGGTTCCGAAGGCGGTTGGTCTGACGAAGAGATCGAAAACGCGCGGGCACGAGATTTTCATATCGTCACGCTGGGCGGACGCATCCTGCGCGCTGAAACCGCTGCAATTACAGTCACCGCGCTGCTGCAACACCGGTTCGGAGACCTAACTTGAAAAAGAGTAGTTTCAGGTTCAAAATATAGCCCGATACCGGAACAAAGCGTCATAGAGGCTCGTTTGGATTTTCGTCATGTCAAATAAAGACAACGCAGTCGAAAACGCCCGTAAAGATTTAGCGAAGCGATTGAAGGTCGACGCTTCGAACGTCAAGGAGCGATCAGTTGAAGACGCTGATTTTCCCGACATGTCGCTCGGTGCGGCTGAGGACGGGGAGATGAGCGGGCAGATGATCACGCCTGGCTGGCGCATCCGCCTCGAAGCTGACGGGAAAACTTACGAATACCGCGCCGACAAGAACCAACTCAGGGCCTATAAATTCAAGGGAAAGAATCACAGAATATGAGCTTTGTGCTTTGTACTTGGTACTTAGTTAAAACAAAGCACAAAGCGCCAAGTACCAAGCTCCAATCAAGAGGTACCACCCATGAACCGCAATAATATCTTCATCCATCTTGCTCTCGCGCTCGTCCTTATTCTCGTCGCCGCATTCGCCGGCCAGCTCAACCGATGGCAAAAAGACTGGAAATCGCGCGGCGTCGGGATCGTGCCTGCCACGGACAAGAAGCGACCGACTACCGTCACAGAAATCGGTCTCAATGAAACGCGCAGCTTCAGCCGTCCCGAGGTGCTCGTTAAATTCCGCAGTGGAGTGAGCCAGGAGACGATTGAAGGGATCGCCGCGCGGTTCCACGACCGAATCGAAGATCGCATCGAAAGCGATCCCGGCCTCGAAGCGATTGACGATTTGGATAACGTCGATGCCGCGACAGTCGTTGCCGAGTATAGCAAGCTTCCAGAAGTTGAATACGCTGAACCGAATTTCGAGATCACGCTTGACGCTAACGAAGAACCACTCGTTCCGGTGTTTCCTCGCGATCCGCAGTTTAGCGATCAGTGGGCACTGCAAAATTCAGGGCAGCGAGGCGGCAAAGAAGGCGCCGACATCAGTGCCCCGCTCGCCTGGGCCAAGACCACCGGCAGCGAGGATGTGGTCGTTGCCGTGCTCGACACCGGCGTTGATTACAATCACGAAGATCTCGCGGGGAACATCTGGACTCGCCCGGCCGGCATGTCTCCTTATCACGACGACGAACTCGGAACGATCGACGACGAGAACGGTTACAACGCGATCGATAACGCCGCCGATCCGATGGACGAGAACGGTCATGGCACTCACTGCGCGGGCATCGTCGGCGCGGAAGGTGAAAACGATCTCGGCATCGCCGGTGTGAACTGGAAAGTTAAGATCATGCCGCTGAAGTTTATGAACGCGGGTGGTTTTGGCTCGACGAAAGATGCGATCGAAGCGATCAATTACGCTATCGATCGGAAAAAGGCCGGCGTGAACGTGCGCATTATCAGCGCGAGCTGGGGTTCGACGCAACGATCACGCGCGCTCGAAGAGGTGATTCGCAAAGCTTACGAGAACGACATTTTATTCGTCGCGGCGGCAGGCAACGCGAGCACGAATAACGATCGCACGCCGCATTATCCATCGAGCTACAACGTACCGAACGTGATCAGCGTAGCGGCATTGGATCGTCACGATGAGTTGGCGTCGTTTTCAAATTACGGCGCGAAGAGTGTGGCGATTGCGGCCCCTGGTGTTGAGATTCTGAGCACGTGGCTGGGAAATCAGTACGAAGAGAAATCCGGCACGTCGATGGCGACGCCAGTGGTCTCCGGCGTTGCGGCGCTCATCCTGTCGGAACATCCGCGCATGTCGGTTGACGAGTTGCGCAAGAAGATACTGGATTCGACGGATCCAATCGTGGCTTTGAAGGGCAAGACAGTCACCGGCGGGCGCATCAACGCCGCCAAGGCTGTGGAATAATCGAAAACGGGCAGCAGCGGGGGCAAGCCACCCTTCCTGACTTGTTCTTCCTTAATGATTAATGGGAATGCGAGGAAGAACAAGTCAGGAAGGGTGGCTTGCCCCCGCTGCTGGTCTAGGGTTGGCCGAGTTTTTTCTTGCCCTCGAGTGCTTCTTTGTAAGCACCGCCGCGCACGTCGCCCAGCTTGATCGCCTCATCAAACTCCTTCAACGCCTCAGCCGTGTTTTCAAGAAACGCATTGATGCGTCCCATCGACTCATGCGCCCGCGACATGATCGCTTTATCGGTATCGGGCGACGATGCCGCTATCGCCAATCGGTAATGCGCCAACGCCCGATTCAGTCGTTCATCACGAACCTGTTCGTCCGTCGCATCCGCCGCTGCCAGACTCGCCGTTTGGCCCAACGCGAAAAAGATACGCGGCTCGCGCGGATACTCTTTCAACATCTCCCGCAACCGCGCTTCAGCCTCGGTGTAATCCTTGTTTCGTAAAGTATCTTCAACTCCCGCAAGGTCGCGCACCAACGCTGCCTCGCGTGCGCCAACACCTTCGTTGTTGAGTTCTGCTTGAGACTTTCGCGCCGCAGCACGCGCTTCGCGAGCTGCCGTTGCGCGTTGCACTGCCTCCGCATACTCCGCCGGCCGACGAGCTTCACGCACCGGATCAAAAGAGGCAATCATGTCAGGGAAGAAGTTTGCGAGATCGAAGCCCGCGCTTTCGATGCCTTTCAACTGGTCCGCGAAGAAGAAAGCGAGCACCGCACCCTTCTCGTACTCTTCCGCAAGACGTGCGACTGTTTCATCCTGGATCGCTTTTGCTTCAACTTGCGCGGACTTTGCGATCGTCGCTCGATCGGCATCCGTCTTCGCTGCCGTCAAGCGCGCGCGACTCTCACGCGTCAGCAGCTCGAGTCGTCGCATCTCCTCGAAACGCGCATCGGCCGCCGTCACCAGCGAACGACTTACAGTCAGAAACACATCGGGACTGACCTGCGCGCCCGCTTTCTGTCGCTCGGTCAAGATCTGCTTCACTTGTTCGCGCCGCGCCGCGATGTCTTTATTGAATCGCAGGACGAGCGCGTCGATAACGTATTGGAGGTACGCGCGGCGCAACTCCGACGAACCCGGATCGGTGCCTTCGGGAACAACCGCGTAGTAGTCGTCGCCGATGATGCGAAAATTGATCGCCCCACGCGCGGCCAGCAGATCCGGCATGATCAAAAAGCGACGTTCTTTCTGACGGAAGGTATAGGTCTTTTGTCCGCTGTTCTTCTTCGACGGATTCTTGACTTCAACTCGGTCGGCCGAAGAAGTAATCGGCCTCGTGTGAAGATACGTCAGCAGCGCGCGGACCATTTCGGTCGTGGGTGCGCGCAGCCTGTCGCCCTCAGATTGATAAGCACGCACGTACTCAACCATGTGCTCGTCAATTCCCGAGCGGCGATAAAACTCCTGCACCAACGGCGCGAAGTCGAGCACGTCCAAAAGTCCCGACGGCAAATCGTCAGAACGTTCCGGCGCTTCAAGGCCTGGCGGTTTACCTAATGCGAGCGCAAGTGAAACGTAACGCGCAGCCTGATCCGCGGCCGTGGCAGGCGCCGGCAGGCGATTGCGTTCGTAGAAAGTTTTCAGGCGATCGCGCAGAGCCGGATCGAGATTAGTTAAATCCTTGCGCAGCTTCGCGCGAAAGGCCGAAGGCGTTCTGCCCGGCGGCAAAGGATCAGATCCGGCCGCCTCCAACGCCGCCATCACGACGATCAGTCGCTGGTCGGCCACAAAATCGACGCCATATTCAGAGACTTCAAATGCGGCACCTGGTCGTTGTTGAACTGTTTGTGCTGAAACAACTCCGGCGGTCAGAAGTATGGTGAGTAGAACAAGTAGGTATTGCTTCAATCCGTGTCACTCCGTTTAAGCCTGTGGCTCTTATGAATTCGATAAGCGCGCAGCGCCCGTAATGTTAGCGGATAAGCTATTAGTGAACAAACGACCGAGAGCGCCATCGCGCCCACCGAAAACGGCCACACGATAGTCCAGCTTTGGACAAATAGAAGCCGGTAATACTCACCGGAAAAGATTCGCGGATTCTTCAGCAGCTCGAGACCTTCGTCAGGAATGCGCAACGGGCGCCCGAGAATAAACGCGCCGATTGCGTACGAAGCGATGATTATCGGTACCAGGGTAAGAAAGGGATTGTTGATGAAAGTGCCGGTGTAGATCGCGATTTTGTTGAAGCGAAAGATGAACGCCAGCGCCGTGGCTGTGATCGTGTGCAGGCCGAGGAACGGCGAAAAGGCGATGAAGACGCCGATTGAAAAAGCAAGCGCCGTCCGCTCTGGTGGATCGTCGATCGCAAGCAGACGGCGAAATGCAGCACGAAACATAAGAATTCTCTGTGCAACCTCTGTGTCCTCTGTGTCTCTGTGGTTAAGAACCGGCTAACAACCACAGAGACACAGAGGACACAGAGGTTGCACAGAGAAGTAGCCTCTTACTACTGAAAACTCTTCAGGGCTTCAGCTTCGTTATCATAAGAATCGAACACTGTCAGCAGCTTTGTAATTACCAACAGGTTCTGGATTCGATCCGTTAAATTCAGCAATTTAAGCTGGCCACCCTGACGACTGACTGTCGTGTAGTTAGCAATCAACTCGCCGATACCACTTGAGTCGATGTACTTAACGCCTCTGAGATTGAGCAGGAGTTTCATTTTGCCCTGATCGGCTAAATTCCTGATGGTGTCGCGCAAGGCGATACTACCTTCGCCGATTCGCACTTCACCACTCAGGTCTAGAATCGTGACGTCTCCTGCCTGCCGTTCTTTCAAGTCGAGCTCAGCCATTAGGTTCTCCGTTCAACTCCAACGAGTTCTTCGCGTGTTTACTTGAAGCTGTTCAGCGCGTCTGCTTCGCTTTCGTAAACGTCGAAGACGGTCAGGAGCTTGGTTATAGTCAACAGGTCCCGAAGTTTCTGTGTGAGATTGAGCAGTTTGAGCTGCCCGCCATCTTTACCGATGGCCGTATAACTCGACACGAGCTCGCCGATGCCACTCGAATCGATGTAGCCCACACCGGCAAGGTTCAAAAGAATGCGCTTCTTGCCCTCTTCGAGCAGACGTCGAATGGCAGTACGTAACGCGACGCTTCCTTCACCGATCGTTATCTTTCCACTCATGTCGAGGACGGTGACGTCTCCGGCTTGACGTTCGTTGATATTCAACTCAGCCATTTCAGAAAATCTCCTTTATGCAATTGCGATTAACGTCGCTTGACCATGCGCACCGTTGTACCACCGCCGGGTCTTATCGACCACCTGACTTCATCCATAAAAGTACGCATGAAAAAAATGCCACGGCCCGAGGTTTTTAAGATGTTCTCTTGTGCTGTTGGATCTGGGACTTCTTCCGGGTTGAACCCTCGCCCTTCGTCGTGCACGCTGATTTCAACAGCGTCAGGCAAGCTTTTCAAAGTGATTTCAACGCTCTTTTTATCATCCTGACGGTTGCCGTGCAGCACTGCGTTGGTTACCGCCTCGCGCACGGCCATATCGATACCAAACGCAGCTTCATCACTGACGCCTAAACGACCAACAAATTCAGCGACCGCGGCGGCCGCGGTAGCAACCGTGTCGATGCGGCTGGGCAAACTCAATGCGGTCGTATCAACGGTCACAACCGTTATGCATGACCTCTCCGAAAGCCACTGCGCGAGGACTCTGGCTGCTTTCTAATACCATCACTTATCAGGAGTTCGAGGGTGTAACATGCGGGATGCGCGCATGTCAAGAATCACCAGGAATTTGGATAGGTCCTATAGGACTTATAAGACCTATACAATAAATCCCAGACCCTTCAGCGCGCGATCGAGCTCTTCCAAATCGAGAGGCTTGCTGAGGTAGCCGTTGCAACCGGTTTCGAGAGCGGCTTCTTCCATGCCGTAAACATTGTAGGCAGTGATGGCCACGATTGGGACGCGGTCTCCGGATCCTTCCTGCTTCCGGAAACTCTTGACTGTCTCCAGTCCATCCAGCACTGGCATGTTCAAGTCGATGATGATGAGACTCGGTCGATCTTTACTGGCTATTTCGAGGGCCTGTTTACCGTCTTCCGCCTCCAAAACACGGTAGCCTTTCAATTCGAAGGCGTGCTTGAGCATAATGCGAGTGTCTCGCGAATCTTCCGCAACCAAGACTGTCGGGTACAGTAGTGCAGACACAGCGTTCCACATCAGGCGTGAAGCCTTTATTGCTGCCAGCATTTCTTGGGGGAATTCCCGGTCTGAGGGTAATTCGCGTGCGCGGGATGACTTACTTTAGCATAGTCAAGCTCAAATGTCCGTTCAGGCGCAAAATAACACACTTATGAAACTAATACCCGCACGCCGGATTGAGGGTCGCCTGCGAATGCCAGGTGACAAGTCGATTTCTCACCGTGCCGCACTCATCGCCGCGCTTTCCGGCGGAAGTTCGCAGATTTCAAACTTCTCCACCGCCCGCGACTGCGCCTCAACCATCGGCTGTCTGCAAGACCTCGGCATTTCGATCGAAAACAAACAAGACAAACTGATCTTCGCCGGCGGGCAGAAATTTACGACTCCAAACAAACCACTCGATTGCGGTAACAGCGGTTCAACGTTGCGCATACTCGCGGGCGTTTTAGCGGGTCACGATCTGAGCGCCACACTCGTCGGCGATGAATCACTGAGTTCCCGGCCGATGCGACGAATCATCGAACCGCTCGAATTGATGGGCGCGAAGATCGAAGCAACTGACGGCAAAGCGCCGCTAACGATCCATGGCTCAAAACGGTTGACTCCGATTACTTACAAACTTCCGATCGCCAGCGCGCAAGTGAAGTCAGCAATTTTGTTTGCCGGACTCAACGCCGCGGGCAAAACCACAGTCATCGAAACTTCATCAACGCGCGATCACACCGAGCGGCTGTTCAACGGCTTCGGCGTACCCGTCACGACCAATTCAGATCTGTCAGTCACGCTGGACGGTCCAGCGCGCTTGTCAGGTGGTGCAATAACGATTCCCGGCGACGTCTCATCAGCAGCATACTTCGTTGCCGCCGCTATGCTCTTGCCGGAATCTGAATTGACTATCGAAGGCGTTGGCCTGAATCCCACTCGCGCAGCTTTTCTTTCAGTGCTCAACTCCTGGGGCGCTGAGATTTCAACTTACGATCTACAAATGGAGCGCAACGAGCCTCACGGCAGAATTAACGTCCGTGGCGGGATCTCAGCAATTCCCGGCGAGACTGAACGAACTCTTCGTCGCTCGATGATTCCAGCGCTGATCGATGAACTGCCGTTGCTCGCAGTTGTCGGCTCGCAAATCGAAGGCGGTATTCGTATTCGCGACGCCGCTGAGCTCAGGCACAAAGAAAGCGATCGACTAGCGGCGACTGCGAAGAACTTGCGCGCGATGGGCGCGGAAGTGGAAGAGTTTGAAGACGGACTCTCTGTTTCCGGACCAACCCGATTGCGCGGTGCTTTGATCGATTCACACGGCGATCATCGAATTGCCATGGCCTTCGCTGTCGCCGCGCTGATCGCCGACGGCGAAACAGAGATCTCCGGCGCCGAATGTGTCGCCATCTCATTTCCCGAGTTTTTCGATCTGCTTCAGTCGGTTGTCGTCAGATGAGACTCGTAATCACAGGTTTTATGGGTTGCGGCAAGACCAGGATTGCACGTCGCCTGGCCGAACGCCTTAACCTCGAATTCATCGATCTCGACGAACACATCACCGCGCGCCACGGCAGATCTCCGGCACAGTTAATCAAGGGAGAAGGAGAGGCGATCTTTCGAGCGATCGAAACGAAGGCGCTGCGCGAGGTCCTGAAAAACAAGGCCGCAGGTGTCGTTGCACTCGGTGGCGGCGCGTGGATCAAAAAGCGGAATCGCGATCTAATCAATCACTACGGTTGTTTAAGTGTCTGGCTCGATGCGCCGTTCGAGATCTGTTGGTACAGAATTCAAGCTTCGGTTGACGAGCGCCCGTTGGCTAGAACAAAACAACAGGCCCGCGCACTCTACGAGCGGCGCAGGCCTGTCTACCAACTGGCACAGATTCACGCTCAAGTGCCGATAAATCTTGACGACCTGATCTCCCGGATTGAGCGTGTAGTATCCACAGATTACACGGATTCTGCGTAATCTGTGGATCACTGTCTAGAAGGCGTACTTCAGCGCGAACTGCATCTGCCTTGACGATCCCGAATCACCCGTCGGAAAACGCGTGTTCGTAATCTGTCCGAAGTTAGCCGTTCCCACCACTCTTCCCGGCTGACCGAAATTCGCGTGGTTGAAAAGATCGAAGACTTCCCAGCGAAACTCGATCAACTGGCTTTCCGTCAACTTCGTCCGCTTAATCACGGAAAAGTCGGTGTTGTTGAATCCTGGTCCGGTCACCACGTTCCGGCCAAGACTGCCGAAACGATTGACCGGCACGATAAACGGCGTCGTATCAAACCAGCGATTCGCCGTCCCAAGGATCGCAATCGGACCAGTCACGTCAGGCCTCACGGTGTTGTTTGTTCCCGTGAACGTCGCGTTATTAATCACGATGTTCACCGGATTTCCGCTCTGCGACTGCACGATCGACGACAGTTGCCAGCCCTCGACTAACCGGTTTCCATGAAACGGCAGCTCGTAAAGTCCGCTGAATACAAAACGATTTCGCGCGTCGAAGTCCGAAAGACCACGACTGTCGCGCAGGTTGAAACTATCCTGCACGATCACGCCCTGGCTATTCAGCGAGTTGTAATCGATGGACTTCGAGAAGGTGTACGAAGCACTGAACTGAAACCCTCGCGAGAGTCGTTTGGTGGCGGTGAGCCAGAGCGCGTTGTAACTGGAATTTCCGGCGCTTTCGATTTGCACGATGTTGTTCAATCCAGCGCCGGGCCGAATCGGGCTCGACAGTGAAACGCTCGAAAACGGCCGAGCGCCGCCGTTAATCGGTTGATTGATGTTGCGCGCGATGCGGAGGTGAGTTCCCTTCGTGCCGAAATAACCGATGGTCACGCTGAGATCGCGAACGATCTCGCGTTGAACGTTGAGGTTCCACGATTGGACGTAGGCGTTGTCGAAGCCCTGGTTGACGTTGTTCGGCGCCAGACCCGCCAGACCTGCGGTTGCAGCAGCGTTGGCAAACGTGATCGCGCCGGAGAAAGTTAACGGCGTCGCCAAAGGTGGATTCGACGTCAGCGGAGTGACGACGTTTGTCACCGGCTGATCCGTGAGAATCGCATACGCTGCGCGCACCGAGGTCTTGCCATCTTTGAACGGATCCCACGCGATGCCGAGACGCGGTTGGAAGTTCTTGTTGTTTTCGTGATACACCTCGTCGATTCCGGAGCCAACGCGGACCAACGATCGAGTCGCAGGATCAAACACGACGAATCGGTTGTAGCGTTCAGTCGGAGTCATGTTCCAGTCCCAGCGCAGTCCCAGCTCGAGTGTCACGTTCGAACGCACTTTAAAGTTGTCCTGCACGTAGAACCCGAAGGCGTTCTGAATGATGGCGCTCGAGCGATCGCCCAGCGTCACACTGAACGAGTTGGCGTTTCCTGCAATGAAACTATTCACGTTGGGAAAAGTGAAGGTGCCGGTGTCGAGCGTGAAGTTGTTGTTGTAGAAGCGTCTTCCTTCGCCGCCAAATTTGAACGAGTGGTTTCCTCGCAGATAGTTCAGCGTGTCTGAAAGAACCACGGTCATGTCGGCACGTCCTTGCGGGAATCCTGCCGGGCCACCGATGTTGAAGTTGAAACCCGTGATGCTGATTTGCGGCAGGCCAATGTCCTGGTTGACTCCGTTGTTGATGTTGAAATCAGCCGGATTGAGCTGCAAATTGGGCGTAAAAGTGATGTTGATACGATTGAATCCGAGTCGCGCTTCGTTGGTCAGACTTGGACCAAAGATGTGCGTCTCGTTCAAGGTGAATATCTGCCGGTGTGACTGGCGCGTATCGCCAAAACCGGGCAGCGTGTTGCCTTGAAGATTCGGCTCGCCTCGTTTGTCTTTCTGGAACGCGTAGTAACCGTGGAGACGATCGTTAGCGTTGAAGTTGTGACTCACGTCACCGGTCCACTGATCGAGGTCGACGGGCGCGGTGCCTGAGCCGGCAAATCTGCCGGTGGGAACACCACCGACTACATCAACGCTGGTCGCTCGTGGAATCAACGGCAACAACTTCAACACCGTGGCGTTCGTCACCGAAGCACGTTGCGCATCAGTCAGCACGTTGCTCGTAAGCGTCAGCCCTTGACGCTGTCGTGTTCCTTCATAACTGAAGAAGAAGAACGTTCGGTTTTTGCCGTGGTAGCTGAACGGCGAACCACCCTCGCCGAAGTGCGCCAGATTCAGTGGCCCGCCGATATTGAGGCCAAACTGGTTGCGTTTGAAAGGCGGCTTACGCGCGTCGAAGAAGTTTCGCGCATCGAGCACCTCGTTACGCAAAAATTCGAAGACTTCGCCGTGATACTCGTTCGCGCCCGAGCTCGTTGCGATATTCACGATCGCGCCGGAGTTGCGGCCGTATTCGGCGCTGAAAGTTGAGTTATCAACTTTGAATTCCTGAACAGTGTTTATCGACGGCTGGAACGTGATCTGGTTCTGGACCATGTCGTTGAGATTCACACCGTTAATCATGAAGTTAACTGTGTCTTCACGACCGCCCGCCGTATTGAACGCAAACGAGCCCTGGCCACGTAGCGGCGCGGTCAGAAAGCCGTTTTGTGGCGGCGTTACGGAACCAGGAATCAGCAGTCCGAGATCCACAAAGTGACGGCCGTTGAGTGGGATTTCCTTTACGGTGCGCTGGTTAATGACGGTTCCGACCGAAGTGGTTGTCGTCTCGATTACCGGTACGTCCGAAGCGACCATTACCTGTTCGGAGATCGCTCCGACGTCCATTTGGAAATTCTGAACAGCCGTCTTGGCGACCTCGAGTCTCACCGAATCGGCGACTTGCGTTTTGAAGCCTGACGATCTCACTTCGACCGAGTAGACGCCGACAGGCAAGGCGGCAATTTGGTAATTACCGTCGTTGTCAGTTTGGGTGGTGCGTTCAGTTGAAGTGCTTCTGTTTCTGACGACGACGGTTGCATTTGGCAGCACCGCTCCTTTGGAATCGGTGACAGTGCCTTGCACGGTTGCGGTTGATTGGGCCAATGCTGAGGAAGTCGCAAGGAGAGCGGCTACGAGCATTAAGAGCGGAAAGAATAATGCGATTCTTTTGCCTGGCATAAGTAACCTCCTGACATGGGCTGGGGCTGGGTTTTCAGTTGTATGGGAGGGAGGAAAAGACTTTAAGCAATGGGGATGCCGTGTGAGAGGCTCGGGCAAAGCGAGATTTTGTTAGGAAATCTCGCTTCACGTCTTCGAGGCGAGGCTGGGTGATCCAAAAATAACAAGCCCCATCCAAAAAACCATTGACTCCTTGGAGTGCGGTGCCTTGGCACCGCTTTGTTATCGTGTCTGGAACGGCAATACCAAAGCGGTGCCAAGGCACCGCACTCCAAGGAGACTAGCTACCAGTTCAACAGAAACTCGCGCAGCGTCTGATACATCTGCTCAAACGAATCGGCGCAAAACAATAGCGACTGGTAGTGAGTCGGGTCGTAGACGTGGTCGGCCGCCACTTCCAGGTCCAATGGTCGCAAATCAGCCTTGTGCATCTCGGCCAACTCGCCTGCCGACGACAACAGCCCCGTGCCATAGGCCTTGATCTGACCGTCTTCTCGCAACACGCCAAACTCGATAGTGAACCAGTAAACACGTGCCAGCCGCTCGAAATCGCTGGTCAGCTTTGTGCGACGCACTGCTTCGCCAAACAGTCGATTCAACTCAGCGAGACGCGTGCTGGCGAGTGTAACGGCGTGTCCAATGATCTCGTGAGCCACGTCAGGCTCAGGCGTGTACAGCGGAGTCGAGTGATGACGAATATATTGCGTCGAAAGAAAAACACCTCGGGCCAGCGATTCGAGAAAGACGCGAGGCTCGACCAATCCGGCGACCGGCTCTAGTCGAAAACCACTGATCGCTTCGACTTTTTTGCTGACCTCGTCGAGCTGTGGAATGCGATCGGTATCGAAGTCGAGACGCTCGAGACATTCGAGATACTCGGCACAGGCATGCTCGCGGTGTGCGGGTCCGAGCGCTTTCCAGATGGTTTGCCAAACGCCGTGCTCGAGCTCGGTGTAAGGAGCGGTTGGTATGGGCGAGCCGGGTTGATAAGTCATGGCGATCTGCGCGATGGCGTTGCGGCGGGCGCGATATTCGCGGTCGCGAAAGCCAGGGTGATCGGGATCGAGTTTCACCAGCGCATTGCGGTCTGAGACGGCTTGATCGCCGTTTGCGATGACCATTCGGACGTCGACATGGTCGCTGAGTGGCGTTTGAGTTCCAGTTAGTGTCGTCACTTTGGTTCACCTCTTAATTCCGGACATAAAAAAACCGGCCACCAATCCTGCTGGGATTGATGGCCGGTTTTGGAAACTTGTCTAAAGTGCTACATCGTCAAAGCACGCCGACAGCCCATCGCCTGACCGTCCCTCCCAGTGGAGAGCTGGCCGTAATAGTAATAATAGCGATAAAGGCTCTGGCTCATAGCGCGAAGGAAGGATAAACGCTCGGCGGTGGAATCGTCAAGCTTCGCCACAAAGAGGCACAAAAAACTCTTAGCCACAAAAAGGCACAAAAAACACAAGAGAGCGAAAGAGGAACAAGTCAGGAAGAGGGGCTTGCCCCCGCTGTTCGCTCCATTAAAACTTTAGCGTCTGCCGGGATTCGAAAAAATTCGCCCATGGATCGCCCTTTTTCTTCAACAGATCCGGCACATTCACGATCGTGAAATCTTTGATCTCAACACCTTTCGAGATCTGTTTCCACTCGAGCGGCATCGAGACGCTCGCGCCCGGTTTGGCTCGCGCCGTAAACGCCGCCGCCAGGCTCTTGCCTCGTGCGTTCTGCATCCAGTCGACATAAACCTGCGTGCTCTTTCGCTTCGCAATCGTACGCTCGACCGTCGCGATGCGTGGCGCGCGTCTGGCAACTTCGCTCGCAAACAATCTCGCAAACTCCGCCACCTTGTCGTATTCGTTCGTCGGCTTGAGCGGCACGTAGATATGAATACCCGACGAGCCCGATGTCTTCGGAAACGCCGTCAACCCCACTTCGTCAGCAACTTCTTTCACGACGAGTGCAACTTGCAACACGTTCTCCCACGGCGCTCGTTTCGGATCTAGATCGATCGCAATCCAGTCGGGCTTGTCGAGTCGCTTCAAAGTCGAATGCCACGGATGCTGTTCGATCGTTCCGAGATTGACGAAGTGAAGTAAGGACGCAGTCGTCGAATAAACTCCGTAGTCGAGCTGCCGTCCTTCCTGATTTGTGAGTCTCGCCGTTTTGATGAATTCGGGAGCGGTGTCGAGGTCCTGCTGAAAGAACATCGGCGCTTTGATGCCGCGAGGCCAACGCTGAAGTATCGCCGGCCGATCTTGCAGGTACGGCATGATGTAATCGGCGATCTTCAAATAGTAGCTGAGCAGATCGAATTTCGTGAGTTTCTCGTCCGGCCAATAAATACGGTCCAAACTCGTAACCGAAACCTGCTCGCGACCAACCTTTACGATCAAATCGCCTTTGGGTCGTTCGAGGCTCAGAAACTCCTCAACCGTAACGACAGTCCCTCGTTTTTGCTTTGTTCGTTTTACTTCTTCTTTCGGCATGTACAATAATTTGCCCTATGAGAATAACAATTATTGCACTCGTGCTGGCAGCACTCCTGGGTCCTGTTTCACTGGCAGTGCCGCCTGCAACGGTAACCTATAATCTCGACGCCAGCCAGAGCAAGTTCATGGCCCACGCAAACGCCGGCGGGCTGCTCTGGTTCAAAGGACACAATCACCATCTGCAAGCGAGTGACTTCAGTGGACGAGTCGAGCTGACTCCGGACACGATCACGCCTGCCTCGCTGCTTCTCGTCGTGAAAGCCTCATCACTGCACGAGACCGGCACCGACTTCACGGAGCCACAGAAGCAGATAATCAACAAGGAATTGAAAGAGATCGTGCTGCTTCCAGACCAGTATCCGGACATTACCTTTCAGAGCACGAACGTGACGGTGAAGTCGGCAACCGCCGGTCGTTATGAGGTGAAGATCAACGGCAACCTGACGCTGCACGGCGTTACACGACCAATTACGATTCCCGCAGTCGTGACACTCAATGGAAACACACTGCGCGCGGTTGGAGAGTTCAGCATCGATCGAGATGATTACAAGGTGAAGGCCACGTCAGCGGTTCACGGGCTTGTGCGAGTGAAGAATAACGTTAAGTTTGAGTTTGATATTTTGGGCCGCAGATGATCGCGGATAAACGCGGATCGGATTTTCTGATCTGCGTCATCCGCGTTCATCCGCGGCTAACGTATCCGTTCGGGTGCGACTGTATCCAGCGCCACGCTGAATCGATGATCAACCCGAGATCCTGGAACTGAGGTCGCCACCCAAGCTCGCTCTTGATCTTATCGGAGCTCGCGATCAGAACCGCCGGATCACCGGCCCGCCGTGGTCCCATGCGCACCGGAATCTCCTTGCCCGTTACGCGCCGCGCAGTCTCAATAACATCGCGCACGCTGTAACCATCACCGCCACATCCGAGGTTGTAGATCGCGCTTCGTTCCGCCAACACCTCGAGCGTGAGAATGTGCGCTCGCGCGAGATCGATGACGTGAATGTAATCGCGAATACAGGTGCCGTCGGGAGTCGGATAATCGTCGCCATAGATCTCAACGTGCGGGCGCTTGCCGGTGGCTGCCTGCAAAGTGATCGGAATGATGTGACTTTCGGGATCGTGGTCTTCGCCGCAGTTTTCACTCGCGCCCGCGGCATTGAAGTAACGCAACGAAGCGTATCTGATTCCGTACGCCTGTTCGTACCAATGCATCGCTCGCTCGAACGCGAGTTTCGTATCGCCGTAAGTGTTGGTTGGGTTTGTGAGCGCAGTCTCGAAAATCGGCTGCGCTTCGGGCTCGCCGTAGACGGCTGCGGTTGAAGAAAAGACGATCTTCGTAACGCCGGTGTCGCGCATCGCATCGAGCAAAGCGAGGCCGGCGATGACGTTGTTGCGATAATACTTGGCCGGTTGCTCAACCGACTCACCTACAAGTGAATCGGCGGCCATGTGAATAACTGCTTCGATGCGATTGTCTTTGAGTGTCTGGCGCAGCCGGTCGGCTTCGAGCAGATCGCCTCGAACGAACTCTGCTTTCGCTACGATTGCGTCGCGATGGCCCTTGTAGAGACTGTCGTAAACAACAACCTGATGGCCGTCGTTGACTAACTGTTCGGTGATAACACTACCGATATAGCCAGCGCCGCCGGTTACGAGAACGCGCATTGATGTCACGAAATCGCGACGTTGGGTTGAGGTGCCGCAGTATCTGCCTTCACCGGCTCCGCAGGCGCGACGAAAAGAATGCGACCGCAGTTATCACACGTGATGATCTCCTCGCCGCGACGCACTTCAGCCATCACCTGCGGCCGCAGCGACATGAAACACGCACTGCACGAGCGATTGCGCGCTTCGGCGACCGCCACACCATCTCGGATGCGCGCCTTGATCCTCGAGTAGAGCCCACTCATTTGTTTTGGCAGGTTGGCAAATACCTCGTCACGTTCTTTACGCGCTGTTGCCAGCCGCTCGGCACTTGTTCCCGCTTCTTCGTCAAACTGCTTTAGCCGCGTTTCGCGATCTGAGTTTAATGTGGTGATCTCGTCGGCTCTTTCGTTCAAAGACGCTTCTGATTTTTCAAGGGTTTCCAGTTGCTCCAGGATCTGCGTCTCCAATGCTGAGATCTGTTTGCGCGCTGCGTCCGCTTCACGGATTGCGGCGGTGTATTCGTCCTGCTTCTTCGACGACATCAGGTTTCGTTCGGCGCGTTCGGCTCGGCCCTTCTGTTCCATGACCTCGTTTTCCAGACGGGCGCGGGTGTGTTTAGCCTCATCGCGACGATTTTCCAACGCTCTAATTTCAAAGGCGCGCTGATCGAACTCTCTTTCGATCTCGGCGCGCCTTTCTGGTATCGCTTCTTGGTCTTTTTCTAGCTTTCGTATGGTCGTATCAAGATTCTGCAAAGCGATTAACTGCTGCAATTCCGCTTTCACTCTTTATGCACTCCTCAAAAGATCAGGTCTGAAGATGACGATTTCCATCGCTTGCGATCATCACACAACCAACGCGTTTGACGCAAGTATCGATGGGTTAGAACAAGTCAGGAAGGGGCGGTTGTAAAGGAAGAACAAGTCAGGAAGAGGGGCTTGCCCCCGCTGTTGGGAGAGCGGGGGCAAGCCACCCTTCCTGACTTGTTCTAATCAATCCTGACTTGTTTTAACTATTAACAGCTGTATTTGTAATCCAAAACTAAATCGGACCCTGTCCGGTTCTGACGACTCGGATGCGCGGCGTTACGCGCACGCGAGGCATCTGGATGTTGATCGAGGGAATCGACGGAATCACGATGTTGGGCATCGCGATATCGATGTCGGGCGTCGGAATCTCGATTCGCGGAATAACGATTTTCCGTCCGATCTGCGGCTGGCCCATCGTTCCCCCGAAACCGCCTTCGCGCGGAGTCACGCGAATTGTTTGCTGCGCCTTGTTTCGGATGATCGTAAGCGTGACGTCGCCTTCTTTCTTGCGATTGATCGCGCGCGAGATGTCGCCGGGAGAATCAACCGCTTCGCCGTCAACCGCCGTGATCACGTCGCCGGCTCTCACGCCCGCCTTTGCCGCTGGACCATCGTCAGTAACGGAAGTTACGAGCACGCCTTTGCCGCCAGTGATGCCAAAATAATCAGCAAGCTGTTTCGTGAGCTCCATCGTGCTCACGCCAATCCTGCGGCTGTTGCCGAGCATGAACGTCAAGCCGTCGTTATCGTTGAACAGATCGTTGCGATCTACTAAAGGACCTTCAAACTTAAACGTCTTCGGATTACCCTCCCATTTCCAGATCTTCGGGTCGCCCGAAAACAGATCGCCAACCATACTCGAGTTGTTGCGTTTGCCGATGGTGGCGGTGATCTCCTGCTCGGCGCCGCCGCGACTGAAACTAACTCTCACGCTTTGGTCTGGAGCCAACTCCGACACGATGCGATTGAGTTTGCGAACGCTCGTTATGTTCTCGCCGTCGATACGCAGAATGACGTCGTCTTTGCGCAAGCCGGCCTTTTCTGCCGGACTGTCTTTGACTATCTGAGTGATCCCAACGCCGCGCACCTGATTCATGTGGTAGCGGCTCATATTCTCGCGATTTATATTTTCAGCGTAGACGCCCAAAAATCCGCCGCCGTCAATCAGCACGGAAAAGTTCTGTTCGAAAGGTTCATCAGGACCTTGAGGCGGGTTGGGCTGCTGGGCCAGCGCCATTCCGCCAGCCAAAATAATGACAGACAGGAGACTGAGTAGGTATTTGGCTTTCATACAGATTTCCTCCGGAAGAGTTTGCGCCTTACACGCCTACTCCAATCGGCGGTTCCAAAAAATTTTCTTTGCCCGGTTAGTGCGAGGTAAGAGGCTTGTAGAGCTCCGTGCTGCCCTTTAATTCGAAGGCGATCTTTCCTTCGCTGTGGGCTAGATCGAGGTGTGCAACTGCCTCAGAAACAGAAAGAAAGCGATGAACGTCGTCGGCATGCGGGAACATCTCGAGCGCCACGTCCCACGCAGTCACGCCACTCTTCGCCACAAACCCAATCACCTGTGCCTGGCGTTCCTTAAACGCCCTGAAGTAACGGTGAAAGAGTTCTTCGTAATCGCGAATCGGCTCTCCATGCCCGCCGTAAACGAGCGTCGGCGAGAACGATCGCAAGCGCGCCAGACTGACCAGATACTCCGCCAGAGACGGGAAGCGTCGGGAAGGATTCACCGGATCGGGCGACAACACCGGATTCGGAGTGATTCGCTTCAGCACGCAATCGCCGGCTATGATCGTTCGATCGGCTTCACGGAGAAAGGAGCAGGAGCCAGGCGTGTGACCCGGCGTGTGAAGAATGCGCAGACTGCCGGATTCAAACTCCAGCTCAGCCTCATCCCAAAGCGCGGTGTATTCGTCGTCACCAAACGAGTCTGCATACTTTCGCATGCGCTCGTACAGTCCGCGCATTCGCTCGATCTCGTCGTCTGGAACACCCGCGCGAATCAGCAACGAACGATGTTCTTCATACTCGAGACGACTGTGCCGATGACCCGTCTCCCAATTGTGAACGAAAACTTCGGCGTTCTTTGCTTCATCACGCAGTGACTTCGCGAGTCCACAGTGATCTTCGTGTGCGTGAGTAAGCACGATGCGACGAAGATCGGAAACGAGAAAGCCGGCCTTCCGCATACCCGCCCGCAACGCGTCGATTGTTTCCTTTGTCTTGGGACCAGTGTCGATGATCGTCAACGGATCTTCAGCGATCAAGTAGACGTTCACCGGACCGATGTAGAACGGCGTTGGCAGTGAGATTGGAACGACGCGCATGCGTTTTATCCACAGATTACGCAGATTAGACCAATCTGTGTAATCTGTGGATTGCTCTTAGTAGATCCATTTATTGGCGGCGATCAGGTCGTCAGCGATACGCTGCCTTGCGGCAATCGTGTTCATCGGCTGCAACTTCGTGAACCGTCGCAGCGCAGCCAGCAACGTGCGCAGTTCATCGCCTTCAGCCATTCCCGCGAGCGTGTTCTTCGCCCTTGTTTCGATTCGCTGCATCGCATCGCTGCAAAACACACGCGTGATATCCAGATAACGTGCGGCGGCGCTTTCACCTTGCTTCGCAGCGAGCTTGAGTGCGCGAAGAATCGCGGTCTCCATCGCGTAGGTGTCCATAATGATGTCGGCGACGCCCATCAAAATCTCCTGCTGATCGCCGAGCTTCATCATGTATTTTTGCGCCGCAGTGCCGAGCGTCATCAACGCCACCTTCCTGGCATTCGTCGTGAGTTTCTGCTCGGTGGCCAGCAGAGTGTCCTCGTCGTCAAACCCACCAATCTGCGGCGACAGCACTTCGTCCATCAGCTTCTGCGCCGCGGGCAGCAGTGGCAAGTTGCCGCTGAGTGCACTCTTCATCAAACGGCCAGGTATCAACATCCGGTTGATTTCGTTTGTGCCTTCGAAGATGCGATTGATGCGCGAGTCGCGATAGGCGCGCTCCGCCGGATAGTCGGCTGAATAACCGTAGCCGCCATAAATCTGGACCATCTCGTCAACCACGTAATCGCAAGACTCAGAAAGCGCAACCTTGATGATCGAACACTCGGCTGCATACTCTTCAATCGCGCGCAAACGCGCATCCATGTCTTTTGAGTCAACCGCACCGATTCTGGTTTCAATCATCCCGAGTGTACGGTAGATCATCGACTCGCCTACCCACGTGCGAATGGCTTGTTCGGCGAGTTTCGCCTTGATCGCGCCGAACGATGAGATCGATTTACCAAACTGGCGGCGCTCGTTTGCGTAGCGCACTGACTCATGAACCATCAACTTCATACCGCCAACACACATCGCACCGAGTTTGAAGCGACCAATGTTCAGCACATTGAAAGCGATCTTGTGACCCTTACCGACCTCGCCAAGAAGGTTCTCGACGGGCGTGCGAACGTCAGAAAGGACGAGCGCCGTCGTGCTCGAGCCTTTGATTCCCATCTTGTGCTCTTCCGCGCCTGAAGTCAGTCCGGGCTGGCGCTCGACGATGAACGCGCTGAACTTGTCGCCATCGACTTTCGCAAACACGATGAAGATGTCGGCGAAGCCGCCGTTGGTGATCCACATCTTCTCGCCGTTGAGAATGTATTCCTTGCCGTCGTCACTCAAACGCGCGGTGGCTTTGCCGGCCATTGCGTCGGAGCCGGCACCTGCTTCCGTCAACGCATAGGCGGTGATCAACTCACCTGATGCAATCCTCGGTAGATACTTCTCCTTTGCGGCATCGGTGGCGAAATAGACGATCGGCAACAGACCGATGCCACTCTCGGCGCCGAGCGTAGTGGCAAAAGACGCTGAGCGGCCGATGTTCTCACCGATCAGCGCGCCACTCGTTTGGTCCAAACCGAGGCCGCCATATTCTTCGGGAATGTTCGCGCCGATCAGTCCCAGATCAGCCGCTTTGCCGATGAGCTCGCGCGACAACTTCCAATCGTGCTCCTCGAGCTCATCGATACGCGGAATGACTTCGTTATCGATAAACTGCCGCGTGGTCTCGGCAATCATGCGATGCTCTTCGGTAAAGTCTTCCGGCGTAAAGATCTCGTCAGGAGTGCGCTCTTCGATGAGAAACGCTCCACCTTTAATGATCTGTTTTTCTTCAGCTACGGCTGACATTTTGTGCTCCTTGTGCCTTTTTGTGGCTAAAGTCGTTCCAAAATCCCGGCGGCGCCCATCCCTCCGCCGACACACATCGTTACCATTCCATATCGACCATTACGACGCTCCAGCTCTCGCAGAATACTCGCGGTGAGTTTTGCGCCCGTGCAACCAAGCGGGTGACCCAACGCGATCGCGCCGCCATTCACGTTGACCTTCTCCGGATCGAGCCCCAAAGTCTTGATCACCGCAAGCGACTGCGCCGCAAACGCCTCGTTCAATTCAAACACGTCGATATCCGCGAGTGTTAAGCCTGCGAGTTTCAAAACTTTCGGAATCGCGAATACTGGTCCAATCCCCATCTCCTCCGGCGGACATCCGGCAGTGGCGTAAGCGACGAAGCGCGCCATCGGTTTTGCACCAAGCGCGCGCGCACGCGAGTCAGACATCACGATCGCCGCCGCCGCGCCGTCAGACATCTGCGACGCGTTGCCGGCCGTGATCGTTCCTTTCACGTGAAATGCTGGTTTCAGTTTTGCGAGTCCTTCGACTGACGTATCACGCCTGACACCTTCGTCTTGTTCAAACACCACTTCACGTCGCTGCTTCTTGCCGTTTTCATCAAGCTCTTCGAGAACCACATGCAACGGAACTGTCTCGTCAGTGAACTTGCCGCCGTCCAACGCCGCTGCCGCGCGCGTGTGTGAACGCAGCGCAAACTCATCCTGCTCGTCGCGCGTCACTTCATACTTGCGCGCAACGTTCTCTGTAGCCAATCCCATGCTCAAATAAAAATCAGGGTAGTGTTCGACGAGATACGGATTGGGCCGGATGATATGGCCGCCCATCGGAATCATCGACATGCTTTCGAGCCCACCCGCTACGATCACTTCCGCGGCGCCCGTCTTGATGCGATCCGCTGCCATCGCGATCGACTGCAAGCCCGACGAACAAAAACGATTGATCGTCATCGCGCTCGTCTCAACCGGCAAACCCGCGCGAATCGCTGCTGCGCGCGCGACGTTCATCCCTTGCTCCGCCTCGGGCATTGCACAACCCATGATCACGTCTTCGATTTCCGAAATTTCGAGTTCTGGAACACGATCCATTGCACCTTTAATCACCGTCGCGCCCATTTCATCCGGACGCGTCGTGCGCAATGTTCCTCTCGGCGCTTTGCCAACCGCCGTCCGCACTGCCGATACGATTACTGCATCTCTCATAACTAAACCCGCCTTACTTCTAATCCGCGAATATCCGCGTTAATCCGCGGCTAATTTCTTAGTGGTTTTCCCGTTTTCAACATGTGCGCCATGCGTTCCTGAGTCTTGCGCATGCCGATCAACGACAGGAACGCTTCACGCTCCAGATCTAAAAGATACTGCTCAGACACGCGCGTCGCATGATTCAGATCGCCGCCAGTTAAGATTCGCGCCAACTGTGTTCCGATCTCAGCATCGTGATCCGAGATGTATCCCGCGCGCTTCATCTGATGAATGCCAAGTTTCAAAGTGGCCAGCGCCGGCGCTCCCAATGCCAGAATGTCTTTGCGTGGTTGTGGCTGAACGTATCCGCCGGCCGCCAATGCCAACACTTCCTTCTTCGCATCCGCAATCAAACGATCCGGATTCATCGAGATCGAATCGTCACCCGACAAGAAGCCCAGCGATCTCGCCTCTTCGGCTGAAGTGGCCACCTTCGCAAGCGCGATCGTCTCGAACGCACGCTTCACAAACGGAAACGGGTCGGCATCATCGACGCCTTTCGGAATCGAATCCAACGTGCGCACCAGCATCTCTTTCGTTCCGCCACCCGCGGGAATGATTCCGACGCCAACTTCAACCAGTCCGATGTAAGTTTCAGCCGCAGCTCTGACTCGATCGGCATGCAATACCATCTCACAACCGCCGCCGAAAACCATCTGGAAAGGAGCGACTACGACTGGCTTCGGCGAGTAGCGCAAGCTCATCGTCGCGGTTTGGAAAACTCGGCCCATCATGTCGAGCTCTTCCCAGTTTTCCTCCTGGGCCTCCATCAGCATCAGCATGATGTTTGCGCCGACGCAGAAGTTTGCGCCTTGATTCCCAACGACAAGCCCGACAAAATTCTTCTCAACTTCACCAAGCGCAAACTTCAACATCTGAAGCGTGTCGCCGCCAATCGCGTTCATCTTCGAGTGAAACTCGAGACACACAACTCCATCGCCGAGATCGATTAGCGACGCGCCCGCGTTCTTCTTGATAACACCTTTCTGATCCTTGATCGACTTCAGAATCAGCACGCCCGGCGGATCGCTGAGTGGAACATACTTGCCCGCAGCGAAATCAAAGTAAAACTGCTGTCCGTTCTCTTTCTTGTAGAACGAAGTGGCGGCGGCGGCGAGCATCTGCTCGACATTGGCGGGCACGTTCATCCCTTCTTCTTTCATCCGCGCCACAGACTTCTCGACACCGATCGCATCCCAAACCTCGAATGGTCCAAGCTCCCATCCAAAACCCCAGCGCATCGCGCGATCGACTTCCACCACGTTGTCGGCAATTTCAGGAATACGTTTGGCTGCGTAAGTGAGCGTGCGCGAGAGCGTCTTCCACAAAAATGCGCCAACTCGATCCTTGCCCCAGGTGAGCGTCTTGATTCGTTCCGTCGTGATTTCGATGTTCTTCGCCATGTCGAGCGAAGGAAGTCTGACTTTCTCGGATGGACGATAGTCGAGCGTCGCCACGTCGAGTGCCCAGATCTCGCTCTTGTCGCCTTCACCTTTCTGCTTTTTGTAAAAACCGGCTTTGGTTTTGTTGCCCAGCAGTCCACGTTGGACCATCGTCGCGAGCACTTCGGGCACGACGAACATTTCGCGCTCTTCGTCTTCAGGCAAAGCTTCAAAGAGGTTTTTGATGACGTGCGTGAAGACGTCCAGGCCAACCAAATCAAACGTGCGGAAAGTCGCCGACTTCGGACGGCCTACGGCCGGCCCAGTCATCTTGTCGACTTCTTCGATCGTGTAGCCGTCGTCGAGCATCGTCTTGATCGTGAAGAGCGCGCCGAAGGTGCCGATGCGATTGGCGATGAAGTTTGGACGATCTTTCGCGGGCACCACGCCTTTGCCGAGACGCTGATCGAGAAAGCCGTAAAGGAAGCAGGAGACTTCGGGCTTGCTCCATTCAGTGCGAATTATTTCGACCAGGTGGAGATAACGCGGCGGATTGAAAAAGTGAACGCCGAGAAAGTGCTGCTTGAAGTCGTCGGAGCGTCCTTCGGCAAGCAGGTGAATCGGAATGCCGCTGGTGTTTGAAGCGACTATTGAACCCGGCCGACGGTACTGCTCGACACGCTCAAAAAGCGACCGCTTGATGTCGAGGTTTTCTACGACCGCCTCGACGATCAGATCGCAGTCTTTGATCTTTGCGAGGTCGTCCTCGAAATTTCCCGCCGTAACTAACGCGGCAAGCTCCGGCACGAAAAACGCGGCAGGCTTAGCCTTCACCGCTGCGTCAAGCCCACTACGTGCTATCCGATCGCGCACCTTCTTGGCTTCAAGACTAAGTCCATTCGCCTGCTCTTCCGGCGTGAGCTCACGCGGCGCAATATCGAGCAGCAACGTCGGCACACCGGCATTCGCGAGATGCGCGGCGATTTGCGCCCCCATCGTCCCCGCCCCCAACACCGCCGCCCTCTCAATCCGCATCATCGCCTCACTACTCCTCTTTTCTACGACACTCTGACCGGCTTAAACGTCCCCGAAATAATACTGAATGAATGCTCATTCAGCAAGCCGTTGCTTTTGGCGGTAGGCGAACTGTGGAAATGTGGGTTCGGTCATAAAATGAAATTCGTCGGTCATAAAGTGAAATTCGTCGGTCATAAAATGAGAATTTTGTCGGTCATAAAATGAGAATTGCGCGCACGATCTCATACGAACCGAGCGGCCGCAAAACATAAACCCATGATTTCGGTCGGCTTTGCGCGCGTTAGCAAGAAACGTCCGTGTCGGATTTGTGGCAAACCCTCTTATTGTGGCTTTTCGAGGGACGAAGGTACTTCCATATGCATGCGCATCAGTGCGGGATCTCGCGGGCTCTCCCGTAACGGTGGAAACATACACGTCCATACCGAAATTCCCTTCATAACAATTCAACCAAGAATCATGAGACCCATTAGCCAGTCAATTCCACTGGCTTCTCCGGAAATCAGAGACGCTGTTTTTCGGGAGTTGATTAAGATATCTCCCGCTTCAAATTACAGGGAAGAACTGGTTATCGGCCCAGGCGGATTGCTGTCACGAGGACTGCTTGAAGAAAACGCAACCAGCTACGGAGCGCTGCCTCCAACAAACCAACAACGCGCAATTCTTGCCGGAATCTTGAATGATTATGTGCGCGCCAATTTCCCTGAACATGCCCAGTCTCATTCAGGAGCAGGCATCGTAGGCGTACCCGGATTCTGGCAAGAACTATCCGGCGTGGTCCACATTTGGAAAAGGCGCAACTATCTGATGCCGCTTCTGGTAATACCGTATAAAGATGCAAACGGACTGATCCAAGCCTGCCAAATCAGATTACACGCAAATGATATTTCGTTTAATGAGAAAAGATACTGTTGGCTTTCATCACCACAAGAACGATTTGGCACCAGCTCTGGAACACCAATACATTTCACTTTTGTTAAGGAGAAACTTCCTCCAGGCGAAACGGTGCTTATCACTGAGGGAGCGTTGAAGGCTGATACCGTAGTACGGTTCAGACCGAACGCCCGTGTGATCGCCACGGCGGGAGTAACCTGCTCTCACAGTGAACTCGTCGAAGCAGCGAGACCTTTTACGGCGCTGATCGCCTTTGACGCTGATTACAGAACGAATCCCGCGGTGTGTCGACAGCTCGCCAGATTAATTGTCCAGCGGCTAAACGATTCCAGAGAACAGCAATTACGCAGCACAACGAATGTCCTTTGCTGGAATGGACCCAAGGGAATTGATGATGCAGTACGAGCAAATGTAAGACTCAGAAGTCTTACGATCTCTGAATGGTACGCAAGTCTTAAAAACGAACCTCTCGATGAAGTAAACAGATGTTGGAGCGAGATCGGTTTCAAACCTTAGCCGGTCATAACTGTCGGTTCACCCGAATCACTCACCAACCCTAAACAAAAATGAGCGTTAGTGCTCCTTGGTTTTTCATTCTTTAGAAAGCAGGAAATTCACAATGCATTTTCTATTGGGATTCCTTTTGGGCTACTACACACGCAATAGACCATTATTGGCAGCGACGCTTCTGGGCTTTGCCCTCGTCTGTTTTATAGTGCTGCCCGCAATTGCTCTTTCACTGCTCGCCTTATCAGTTAGACGTGAACGACTCTCACGACCTCCACAAACACGCGTCCCTCAGCTTGTTGGACTCGATTACAAGACAGCCGAAACCACACTGCACAATTCGAAGCTGAACATTCGTGTCCTGGCCCATCGTTACGATCCGCCGGCTGAACCTGGCAAAGTCCTCTTCCAAACACCCCAAGCCGGTGAATCTGTAGACTGTGGAACTGTCGTCGGAATAACGATCAGTAAAGAAGACTATGACAACAAAAAGGCGCCTCCGTGAGACGCACGGTTCGACTGTATTACCGCAGCAGTCCTGCCATGTTATGGAGGTGACTGCGATATCCTGCGCTACTGAATTTTGCTTTGCTGGCAATACTTTCTCACTTCTTCAATCCATGGTTGGTACCAATACCAGGTATTCGCGATCTGAACGCCGAAACCTTTTCCATCCCTCTTCGCATCCAGGCTTCTCCACAGTTCCGTGTGCTTGTGCATCGAAAAATCCGAGAATCCTTCAGATTTCATAAGGCGTACAATCTCACTGGGCAGGTATTTTGGACGTTCGACTTCTTTGATCGTCGTATAGTGAGCGTTCACCTGTTGGGCCAATTCTGAGTCCGCTTTCACAAACTCAATTACCTCATCGGCTTGGCCCTTACGGTTTGCAAGTTTAGGCACAAAGAGTACCCGGTATGCGAATCTTGGGCTTTGGTATTCATCCTCGGTTAGCGCACCGTCGAATCCCAAAATGAATTTACGAATCGGACCAGGTAGATCCTCAATCTTGTCCAGTTCCTCGACCTGAAGTCTTGAAACGGAGGAGAACTGCAAACTGAATGCGAGGTTTTCTTCAATCCCGCGCACGCGGGAAAACAACCCTTTCAGATAATGGTTGTAATTTAAGCAGCAAGCCTGAAATCGGGCACTGATTAAGTCATCGATTCTTGAAGTCATTTGGTGTTCGATCTCGTGTCGAATTCCAATTAGGAAACGGAGATTGTTGGCCGTGTCACGATCCAATGGGCAGTCGCTATCATTAAGGCACCTTTCCAACTCCCAATACTTGTGTGCACCATTTTTTGTATGATCGAATCGGCGACGCCCGTTCACGACTTGAAAATATCTATATTCAGTTTTTTGCCCTCTGAAATACGCATGAAACAGGTAAGTCCATGCAATGTTCATCAGAACAATGAAGATTTCGGATTTGAAGTGAATAGTAGGGCTGTTAAAAATCTCAACGGCCGCAAGTGCGGCTTCTCTCGATTTGCGCAGCAGTTCTTGTTTAATCGAACCGACTCGTCTTTTTCTCTTCTTTGTCGTCATTTAGCCCACGTGCGTTCGTTGAGCACGCCATGACTCCCTCGACAACAGCCCTGTTTGGAAACGCTTAATATTCAACGTTGGCCACCTCGGGAGGGAGCGAATGATTCGGCAGTCTGCAATCTTGCCCAGTGATTCTTTATGTGATGCCCCAATACATGAGTGAGCACCGCACAACACCGCTGAATCTGCTTACCAGATCACTTTAGCGCCACAGTTTTTCGCAATTAGGTGAAAGGATTTTTTGTGGCGCTCGGGGAATTCGCTTCGCCGTACGAAAGCTAATACGGAAGGATTTGCTCTTGTTTCCGTGGCATCCAACAAAACGTCGAAGAGCGGTCCTTTGGTAAGCCTCATTTCAATCACTCCGACATAGCGGGAAAGCACAGTCTCGCAATTCAAACCGTACAAACCGTCAGAGCTCAACCCGAAACCTACCGCCATATCTTGATAAGCTACGCCTAGTCGATATCTGCAATTGAAAGTGATGTCTCTCGAGAATTCACTGAAGGCATCTCCGACAGCTTCGGCCAGGCGCATTCCGAGATACCGTATTCGAGAAATCGGCATTCTAAGTTTGGCTGGTAAGGGGACAATGATTGCCCGCAGGATCGAATCTTCGGCAGGCGCCTTGTCAGGCCATTGAATTCGCAAACTTGCACCAATCGTACCGTCTTTCAAGGTCCAGGAACCTAACTCCGCATAAGCATATGGTCCCAGCCGATCGTCATGAACATATAGACCCCTAACGGCTGTGGAGGCGTCACGATAATTTAGGTTGTGATCGGCGGGCGGAACAACAGCCTCCAACTTCAAACCGATTCCGCAGATGGCATGACCATCACTGCCGTCGACTGGCTGGATTGCAAGGACAGGGGCCAACTCTGAGTCTAAGTAGCCTAACAATTGAGCGCGAGCTTGGGCCAGATTCACCGAGCGAATCACCAACGGCTCCAGTCCCGATGCGCGACAAGCTTCGCACAGTTGCTGAACGTTTAATCCTTCAGAAGGAAGAGCACGACCATCCGACAACATGTAACGTGATGCTCCTTCTGTTATTTGTGCAGGTGTGGGAATCGCCAAATGCTCGCTCTCTGAAACCTTCTGCAAAGCACTCCAGAGAGCAGTGGTTGCACAAGCGCTTACGCCCTGGTCCTGCTGTTGAAAAGCAAGGCCTTTGACATTGAGCTGAAACCCAGCTAGATGGACCATGTAGTCACGCACTGCGCCAAACGCTCGGCCGAGCCCTTCGGCATTAATGCCACCGAGAGTTGAAAGCACGGTCCTGCCGATAGGAGCGCCAGACAGCGGGCGTATCACGCAGAATCCTAGATACGATTCTTGCAAAAACTTCGCCCGCTGTGCGCGATCAGTAACGCTGGTTATTAGTTCCCGCCATTTGTCAGCATCGAACTCAGCGCTGAAAAAGTGAAGTCGCTGACAAAAGTTCGGGTACGACCGGAGACTACGCGCATAAAACAGCGCGGCGTCGTGAATAAAATCCCGGTCGATGTAGTGAGATTCAGTAACGATGGTTCGGCAGCCTAAAACCCCAAGGTAAATGCCCAAGTAAGTTATCTGTGTTGGTGGCCAATCGTTTTCAATTAGACCAGGCGGTGCCGGGAAAAGTGAACCGAAGTCGGCAGGAAAGGGGTCCACAGAAATTGATTGAGTGGGGTACTCATGTCCCGATGTGGTGAGTGCCATGTTATTTCTTCAACCGCAGATTCAACAACTCCTCGTTGATTACTTCTCCTGCCATTTCTCGTTTGACAATAGGCTTTACCGTCTGGCGCGCTTTTTCGAGCGCCAACTGGATCCGCTCTTCTTCAGTTTGATTTTGAGATGGTTTGCTCGGGGTCCTGTCCTCGGGTTGGGACTCTTCTGGCATATGACTCCTTTCTCATAAGTGTTGTTATTCCGGTTCCACCCCCGCTAAGATCGCTGCCGTTACACGCTTAACCGTATCAAGAGTTTGCGAGCTCGCGTGTGAAGCACGAACAAAGATCGGATCGATTTGCGCAAACGACTCGGTGCTTGTCCTCCCTAACAGCGCATCCGTCGATACTTGCAGGGCATCCGCCAACTTAACCAATGACTCAAGGGAAGGAACCCGCTGTCCGGTTTCAAAATGTGAGACGGAAGCTGCTCCCATTCCTGCTCGTTCTCCTAACTGAACCTGCGTTAGATTCCTTTGCTCTCTGAAGCGCTGGAGACGAACTCCAAACTTCTCCAACGGATGTTTGTCTTTTGGGCTTGACATCTCTACGCTCCTGTATATAATCGCTATACCATGTCGTATAGGGCTATACACATAGTACCAGAGTTTTGATCGAAAGCAAGCGTTAAGAAAGGGGTTTTTCCATGTCCGAGAACGAAAAAGAACACCAGTTGCACATCTTTGTTAATCGCCGCAAGTTCGAACGGGGCGATGGAGTTCAGGACCGGATGACCGGCGCTCAGATAGCGGCGTTGGTCAACGTTCCGGCTGATAATGCGGTAGTACGGAGAGATTCCGGAAATGATCGTTCTGAAATTGGTATCAGCCAAGCCATAGACATTAAAAACGGCGATCACTTCCTGGTGACTCGAAAGGTGGTTGAGGGCGGGTATGTCGCGTGAACGGATCTTGCGGGAACTGGCGATCCTTGAGGAGGGAGGCCAATTGGCTGAGCTTTTCTCCAATGGAGGCGATTTTGTAGTCTATCGCGCCGTTCCCACTGCCGGTGCGAGGTTCAACCTTCCTGAAACTACAGATGTGATCGTGCCGGTCCCACCTGGCTATCCAGGCAGCAATATAGATCTGGCGGGTTTACCGGTCGGTTCTCCTCTACTGCAGAGAGTCAAAGGTGGAACAAACAGCCAGGGTATTCGTGATGTGGCCGGGGTGACGTGGCAATTGGCGAGTTACCATCCGCATGCAAACGGTGGCGGTCCACCATGGGACCAGATGCAACACGGCTTTCATACCTACTTTGATCATTTAATCTCTTGGTTGGAAAACCTTGGGAGTTAGGATGAATAAAGAACAAAAAATCATCGTCCGTATCGGGAGTCTCGAGTATGAGCAACTCGAGAGACTTCTCTTTAGCCGGTATCCTGATAAGGAGTGGGCTACTTTTTTGCGTTTTGGCTGGCGCGAAAGTTCGGAGGCATTGGTCTTTACATCAGTCGGGATTGATCCGCCGGAATCCGGAGATGTAGACGAGCGCGTTGGTCACGTCAAAATCTTGGAGCCGTATACATTGCGCGTAGCGCTCGCAGCCGAATCCCATCCATTTGCAATCGGGGTTGCGCATTCACATCCCGAAGATTATCCGCCACACCCAAGTGGAATTGACGATGACATGGACAGCTATTACTCAGAGTATTTCGTGGGTTTCACGCATGAGCGTCCCTATCTAAGTTTGATCGTGTCGAAGTTTGACGGGCAGATAGTTATGTCCGGTCGTGCATTTGATAAAAACAGATGCAAAATTGTCCATCGATTCATTGTTGAGCGAACACCAGTTCAAACCTGGCCGAAGACCGGTGTCGGTCCATCCTCTATGGACCATGGTCGCACGGCGCGACTAACTGCCGCCTTCGGTGAAGAGGCTTCTGCGCGGCTGCGTGTAGCCACTGTTGCCGTGATTGGCGCCGGTGGCACGGGATCAATGGCAATTGAGGTACTGGCTCGAGCAGGTGTGGGGAACTTGATAATTGTCGATCCTGATCACATTACCGAATCAAATTTAGAAAGGGTGCATGGAAGTCAGCCTGCGCATGTAGCTCAAGGTATGCCAAAGGTTTTGATCGCACGTGAGCACGCACTTTCTATAAACGCCGAATGCGAGATAAAAGCATATTTGGCGGCGCTTCCGCAAAAAGAGGTAGTCGACGCCATTGTGACAGCCGATGTCGCCATCGGTTGTACGGACCAGCAGCATAGCCGATTAGCTCTGAGTGATCTTTGCACGCGTTACCTTGTGCCTGTGATTGACTGCGGCGTAATGCTGGAAGGAGCCGAGGGAGCCGTCACTGGTCAGATCATTCAGTTGGTTAGATTCCTTTCGGCCGATCCCTGCGCATTGTGTCGGGACATGATTATCCCACAAAGGCTCGCACAGGAATTAATGTCGGAAGGTGAGAAGTCGGCGCGGCGCGCTGCGGCAGAAAAAGCAATCATGCGAGGTGAAGATCCCGATCCATACTGGCAAGGAGTCCCACAATTAAATACTGTAGGCTACCTGACGGGCGCTGCCGGTGCTTTGGCAGCTGCATATGCTATCGGCTGGATCTCGGGTAGGTTCGATCCTCCGTTTGCGCGCTTACAAATGAATATCGTTGAGAAGTGCTTCGACGTTCAAGAGGTCGTCATGAGTGCAAAACACCAGTGCGCTTGCAGTCGTGTTCGCGGCTGGGCAGATCAGGGAGCGGCTGATGCTTTCATTTCGCCGCCGCCGCATTGGCCGCCCGCGAAAATCTTGGCATGAGATCACGTCGAATCGCCTTAGAACGAACTGCTCAACGCCCAAGATGTGAGCAAAAACAATTTGGACGCACGCTTACGCAGTGTTTGGCGATGGGACCTACTCCAGAGATCAGTATTAGTTTTTGCTTTTAGTGCCCTTGCGTGACTTGCGCGGACGGCCCACCTTTCGTTCCTTAACGGCGTCAAGGTCTTTCGGATCAATCAGCCAGTCATGCCCGACTTTGGTAGCCTTCAAACGCTTTGACCTAATCAGCACGCGCACCCGATTAGCGGTTACGCCCAAACGTCTTGCTGCTTCAGCCGTGCTGATGATCTTCATTGGCCCAAGTATAGCATTCTGGGAAAAGTGACCCGATATCGGCATAATTTTCTTGACAAGCGAAAGTCCTGTCTTTATAGTGGGCCGCACCCACCAAAAGAGCGGGCTGGCAAGTGCTACTAACACTCGCCAACCCTTGCTGGCACTGGCCGAAGGCACTGTTCTTCACCACAATAATGCCTACGAAAAGATAATTACCGGTCTCGCAAAAACTTACGGCGGCAGCCACACGGCTGGGCATCGGCTACTCTCACTTGCGACTGAATCGCAAGATATTGGCGTACCCTTCGCATCGATTTTAAGTTTAAAGTGGACGAAGGTGGCAAGCATTGGGCAGTCCGTAATTTGAAACTAAGATCTTCGCGTCGCATGTGGTATTTGGCTTCAGCATTGCATCTCGTCGCGTTCGGTCCTCGCATTGAATACACGTCAACCAAAGTTTTCGATTTAGAAGCTGTAAAGACGTTTATGCGTGACATGGGCGGCAATCCGGTTATGCGTCTGTTGAAGTCAGCCGAACAGCTCGTGGCCGACGAAACAATCATCAGCAAACTCCTTACTACTTATAATGTGGTGCAACACGAATTGAATGATCCCGCAATTCGCAAACACTTGGATCAATTAGTTGGTGGCAATCGATTCGACGATAAGACGTATGAATCTATCCGATCGAAATGCGCAGACTTACATAGAACATCCGCTGATCTGATTCTCAACTTGCCGTTGGACGCTAGACGGGAAATTGTTGAGATGTTTCTTCTATAAAGTAGTGGGGTTTATAAATACCCTATCTTCGATGACTTACTCTTCGAATCTTCGTGCACTTAAGGATAGTTTTATTGGAGGCAAGGACAAACGTATTGTAGCCGCTGAGATAGCAAGCACCTTCGGAAGACGAGAGCTTTCGTTTCTGGACATCGGGCTTGGTGATGGAAGCTATCTACGGAAATTACGTGACGAGCTAAAGCCTCAAGGCACTACCTTGCACGTCACGGGAGTTGAACCTTTAAAGTCAGCTTTGCGCGAGGCGCAATTAGAATTACCGGACGCCAAACTGCATGCTGTATCGTTTGAGGAGTACCAAACTGAATATCGCTTCGACGTCGTTCATGCAAGACAATGTCTGTATTACGTAAGTAATCTTCATGAGGCTCTTAACAAATTGTTGCTCTTGACCGCTCCGGGCGGATTACTCATTGTGAATTTATGGTCAAATCAATGTGTCTTGTACAGGCTTCATTGTCAGACATTTCCCGATTCGCCCAGGCAGAGCATTGATGCTGAGAAAACTTTTCAGATGCTTTCAAATACAGTTTCAAGCGACACGCGTCTTATGTATTGCTCAGGCCTCGTTGATTTCGATAAATGGTTGAATAGCACTGCAACTTTTGCTGCGGCCTTAGACGTAATTTCTCGTGGAGTATCATTTAGGAATGGCAGATCGAAGATCCTTCGACAGCTTATTACGCAAATCGAGCATCGGGGAGTCAGGGTAAATGGCTTGGTATTTAGTCGGGTTTTCTCCCGGTGAGCTGATTGCTACGTGCTGCCTGCCTGATCAAGCCAAAGCTTTCGCAACCCTGTTTCATCCAGGGTTAGTGGATCAAAATCTCATTGCGAATTATTCGTGCAGCGATCCGGGTGGGTCTGCGATAGTGAGTTGCACAGGTTCTGTGCCAAACAACACGGCTATCTCGACTGCTGTTGCCGGGTCGAAGAGCTTCACAGTAACAGCTACGAATGCGGCGGGTAACTCAGCGAGCAACTCCTTCAATTACGGCGTTACGTACAAGATTTTCCTCATGTACAATAGCGGCAACGCTTTCAATCCAAAGTCTAAACCGCAGATCAGGATTCAACTGCAAAACGTAAACTCGCTGAATCGATCTTCATCTACCGTAACCGTGACCGCACTGCGCGTGACACCCAGAAACAATCCCAATGTCACCATCAAGGCGCTTTCAGGCAATTTCATCTTCGATTCGAGTCTGAATTTTCAGGGTGCCGCGGCAGGTGGTGGATATAAGTATGATCTGGATGCCACAGGTATTGCTTCAGGAAACTACGATCTCCTGTTTAGTGTGGCAGGCGACCCGGAGCTGCATGTCGCACCGTTTGCAATAAAGTAGACTGCAGATGAACACAGATTGAAGACAGATTATCAGTGCATGACCACGGCAGCCTCTTCAAGCGCGTGCGTGCGAAGAAAGACTGCGGGAACGCAGAGCAGGCACAGAAATGCCAGCATGCGGAAGTTGTCGATGTAGGACAACACCATCGCCTGCCGCGTTACTTCGCGTTGCTCTGCCTGATTCACTTTTCGTTCTGCTCTCTGACTTCGTGCAAGCTTTGAAAAACGTGAATATGTCAGAGTAACGAACCACCTGTTGAGCTAGACAAACAGCAAGACCAGCAATCAACGCGATAGTCCTTCCGCTCTGTGCGGCTCGGATCTTTTCTTCAAAGGATAAGACGCGAACTCCGTTCGATAACACCAGCCTTGGCTCAACTGAATGCAAAGCCAATCTGATATCGAAGTGCGATGAGTATCACTGATGAAGAGGCGGTGAGGAAAATTTCAAGTTATGCCGGACAAGAATTTCATTTAATGACGGAATCATCCGTGTAAGTGATTGATTCCATTAAATAGGCCAATTTCACTTTATGGCCGACCCACAGTGAGCAAACAACTCCTCGCCGCCAAGTTGAATGAGCTGCAAACTATTTCGTCGCAGTCGATGGTTTTGACTGGCCGTTTCACAGCGTAATGATTCGTAAATTGGATCCATTACCAGTAGAGGTAGTTCAGTCCGTTCACAGATGAATATAGACAACCAACTCAAAGGAGATTTCCACAATGGCAGATGATCCGAACAAGAAGCATAACGATGGCTGGTTCGTCTCAAGTCAACCGCATGAATACCAATACTTCTTTGACTCAATAAAGAAAGCCTGCTCAAAGAGTTCTGATACCGAAATCGCTGAAGCAATCTTTTCTTGTCGGAAGGCCATCCAGCCTTCGGAGGGACGTGCGAAGCTAACTGAGTGTGTAAAAAAGAAGTTAGGTTGCTAACTTTCGACTGCAAGGACTTGGCAGCGATACCGGAATCGAAGCGAATTGGTTCAGCGCACGGTGGGTAGACGCCGTCAGGCGCTCATCAGCAATTGCCTCAAAAGGACCTTCGTCATTTGCCAGAACATCGATGTAACCTGATTCTCTCTAATAAGGGAGTCATTTCACTCCGAAGCACTGTCGTAAGCCTTTTATCAGGAGCGTCGCCACTTCCTCCGGCTCCTTTGATGAAAAGAGGCGCCGATTCTCATCAGCATTTAGGCCATTATCGGGCCAACGCGGGCCACCAAGAGCGTATTCTTTGAGAAACGATGCAATCTCCGCCGCTGTCAATGGTAGCGAGGTCCAGGGCCCGGGTTGCAGCTTCTCTTTAATTGCCATGAGTTTGGTCTCATCCGTTTGCGGCTTTAACGACGGCGGGATCTCGCCGCTGCGAACACCTGCAAGACCCAATAAGGTTCCGCAGTCCAGTGCTGCTCCGCCAAAACCTCCAGCAACATAGATTGGCTTTCCTAAAGCGAGTGTAAGCATAAGTTCTTCGGCAATGCCGGGTACTCGCCCGTCATAATCGGTCGTCGCGCCAGCTACAGCGAATCTCGCAACGCTGGATTCAGTGACCGCAAGCCGGCGCCGGAAGCGTTCGACAACCTTCGCTGACCACTGGTCGCACTCGTCGCGTTCTTGATCGGATAGAAAATCAGTTGTAATCAGTTGCAGTCCATAACGGCTCCGCTCCTCGGGCTTCATTATTTGGTTGATCGCTTCTAGTAATTGCTCCCTTCCTTCTTTCTTGAGAAAGCTTACTAACCACGGACTAGGAGCGTCACGGCGCGCTAGCGTCCGGCTGGGCTCAACCGGTAATTTCTTCAGGTCGTTTGCCAAATGCTTCATCAGGTCGCCACGGACACCTTTCTCCCAGCTTCCCGCATAGGACAAGGTTGCGCCCTCTCTCCAGAGTTGACGCGCGGCAAACAGCCAGCACCACGTAACATCATCCTTCGAGTCAGAAGCGATCGGGTAACCACTCAGAGCAATAGTTCCACCTATTAACCTTGAATCCAAAGGACCACGGTCGACATGAAGGCCCAGGAGATGGTCCTCTGGTAATTCATTCCAACCAAAGTGAGCACTGCCCAAGTCGCTCAACTCTACTATTGCAGCAATCGACCGCGCTCCATGTCGATAACGACCGACTTCAAGAAGTGCACGGACAAGCTTCGTGTCGGGTTCAATTTCTTTATTTTTCCCCCTAATGATTCGCTCCTGTAGCTCGTTGCGAAGAATGATGGCTCTTCTCAGGGCTCGAGGCTCCGAGTTTGGTCCCTGCACGTCTAGATATCCGCGTAATCGACTAATAAAGTCCGGACCCTTTGCGTCACGAAAGTCTATGTCCCCATTTCGACTAGAGAACTCAGCCATCGTGTAAGCCGTTCCGCCCGCAAACACATATATCGCCCTTTTGAGCCGTATCACTGCGCCGTCATGAAGAAATTCACCATCGTGCGTGGGGGCTAGAAACCATTGCAGCCAGCCGAATGGTGCGCTATCGCGCGGTGCATCGAACTCATCAAAGAAAATAATCGGGATCGTGTCTTCATCCTGCTCACCCGCGATGCGGCCGATCACTCTCCCGATGTCAACGGAGCCGGAAACCTGGGTCAGATTGATCACGGTTAGAGGGAGCTTTAACTTTGGATCTTTGATCTTCTCTTCAGCAACTTTGCGAATTTGCTTTACGGCAAAAGATTTACCACTGCCGGGGGAGCCGAAGATAGCTAAACACAATGGGCGCGTGGGCGATCGTTCACCCACATAGCGAACAATCAAATCTCTTAGCGCGCCCAACTGACTCACCTCTTCGTCCGTGAACGCAAAGAGCTGTCCAAAAACTCTTGATTCATCGACCGGTGGTTTGAATGCCTGCCGCCCGGCTGTGTATTTGATCGAGGCTATTTCCATAGCATTCTCAAGCATGGTTTCTTCTTTGCTCGATATTGATTTCTCGTACACGATCTTCGTACTCCTTTCTTCGCGATTAGGTGAACGCGTAATACCGCGGAGACTTATCTTTTATTATCGCTGAAAAGCACCTCTGCAAGACTGTTTTGTGCGAAACTGATCGGACAAAATACTCAATTCCAGGATAGCGAGATGCAGCCGGTTATCGGCCTAGCTCAGATTCCATGAGTGCTGTAAAGCCGTGGTCTCGAGGAGTTTCACGTCCTTCTTAGCCGGAATGTGTGCAGACTAAGTCTATCCGATTTGTCTAAACGCAGTGAACCAGACTACAGGATTGCGAACACAGGACCCAAGACTGCAGGCGGTAGATAACGTTGCGAACTTAGCTCAGATGAAAAGGACAGTTCAGCATGGAAGCAAGTTCTACTTTGAGAAAATTTCACGTTATGACCGACAAGAATTTCATTTAATGACCGGATCGTCCGCGTAAGTTATTGATTCCAGTAAGGTGCTAATTTCACTCTTATGGCCGAACCCACATTTTTAAGTCCGTTCTTCTTTGCCCTTCGATTCCGCACAAACGGTGACCGTCCTATGGCCGGATTACCGACTCGAGAGTCGGGCGGCTAATGGTAGTTCCATGACAATCTCCGTCGGGGTCGACCTCGGGGTGCGGGGGTTGCGCCCAGAGATCTTTCTCCACTCCATCAACCTCAATCAGAACATGGTAGAAGCGGTACAAGTCGCCTCTGACGAAAGGGTCTACTCTTGGGGGGTGGATCAGATCGGTGTTCTTGATTTCGATCTCGTAACGCGTTGCCTCAGTATATGGCAGCGAAGCGATGTTGAGTGCGTTCGCGGGGACGGATTCGAAGATAATGTTACCAGGTGCAGTCCCTAATAAGACGCCAACGATTTGAGTGTTGTTAAAGTGGATGGTGCGGCTATTTGCGCTGTTAGGGTCACCGTCGAATATTGGCGCGATTCTGACTTCCTTTGGTTCTGGCGCCAGATTGCAAAACAACGAGTGACGTATGCGCGCTAACGATATCGGGCGGCTTTCATGGCCCTCCAGCAGCTTGACGTTTCCGTGCTGTAACTCGGGGCCAGCCAGGTCGATCATCCATCCCAAATCGTTCGGGTTATTGGTGGGAGTTGAAGGGTCTGAGCGGTCAAAGCCTGACGCTTTTGGACCGCCAGACGGAAAGTGGCGCTCGTCGTAGTGCTCTAGTGAGCCATGTGTAAGACTGATATTGAAGCTTTTGACGGTTTCGGGTACATCGACTGTTAGTGGGAATCCGACGGGCTGACCGATGGCATTCAATTGCTGGATGTTGATTTGGAGGTCGTGTTGCAGCAAGCGCGGGAAGGCCACTTCCCAAAACTTCTCCTCATTAATTTTGTTGAAACAGAAAACTGAGAGTCCGTCCATAAGTAACTCCGCAGCGCGTAGGCCGGGAGCCGTAGTCAATACGGTTGGTAATTCCATGATTTCTACTCCTTTCCCGATAACGGGTGATGCAAGACAAACCAATAGCCCGTGAGTAAACGGCACGCCGCGGACTTCGCGGACCGTCGGCTCAGTATTCAACGTAGCCGCCGACACTGAGGAAGGCGGCCCAGTAATAAGGGGATCTATATGCTTCGTCAGGCCCGTGAAGCATATCCACCTGTGCTTTCCGCAGGGACTCCAAAGTATCGAATCCAGATTTTCTGTAGCGATGAAAATTAATCATCAGAATTGCCGTCGCATCGGAATCAACGGGCCACTGGCTCGCCACCACCAGCGGCACACCGGCAGTGATGAAGGCCTGGGCTAGGCCTACTGCTCCCTCGCTCTCGTAATACTTATCAAGTCCAGTCTGACAAGCCGATAAGATCACCAGGCCGGCATGGTCCAACCGTTGCTGGACGATCTCAAACGCGGCCAAGTCACGATCCTGGTTAGACTCATTCTCTTGCGCAGCCAGCACCATCTTTGATAAGAGGGGAGACGATTGGTCGACAACATAGTGGCCGGCGAAATGGATGATCTCCGCCGAACTTATTTGGCGAATGACGCGATCTTTAGTCGCCTGAGATCCCAGCAAGGGATCTGAATCACCGTACAGCTCCGCCACTGCACGCGCCTCCCTCTCGGCCGAGCGGAGCGGAGGCAAATCTGGGTATATCTTGAAATCGAAGGCCGGATTGCCGATGCTCAGCATTGGTCCATGGCCTGAGGGAGCTTTAGTTCGACCTGCCTCTGAGCAGTGCCAAAGGACATTCAAACTGGGAGCATAGAATATGGTCCACTCTTCTATCAGGTATTTACCAGTAGCGGGCGAGATGAGTGCGCCGAACGGTAGACGGTGCAGAAACTTGTCAGGAATAATGCAGACCACGTCGTCGGTCTTGATTGTCTGCCTTACTGGTCCAAGGAGCGTATCGAAGAGCTTTGTGGCTAAGACGTTGTCTGCCGAAGTGCGACCGGAGAGTTCTTTCGTCAGGGCATCAACATATGAGTTCACTTCGGCTCCAAGCTCGTCTGCCGAGATTTTTTTCTCAAATACCAACTGCTTTTCGTCGTGCGAGATACTCCAGATAAGCAACTTGTTCTGAAGAACAGTGAACATTAAGACATGCAGCCGGCGTGGCATGTGTTCTAATACGGTTCCCAAGTCGGCGGGAGTGACCATTTGTCCGAATGTCATCTCCGGACCGGCCGCTGTCATCTCGATGCGAGCGCCAGAGTTTACGGCGTCAAGCAATGAGCGACCATGGGCTGCTTCGGCATGGTTAAGAGCAGCAAGATAGTTTTGTTTCCCATACTCGTAATCGACGGCGATGTCATAAACGCCTTGTTCCGCATCGAAAAAGCTGTTGCGGTTTCCCTCTTCACGAATCTGGGAGCGTTGCTTTTCAAACAGTGCCAGCAGGGTGTCCAGATCCCGACCAACCGCAGTGTCGTCACCAAGCGCGCGACCACAGAGCAACCGCCCCTTGTAGGCAGCGTAGCGATATAGCTCCAAATCCATCTGCTCATACAACGAGAGAGCCTGATCGTAGTTAGCGACAGCCTGATCGCATTTCCCGGCTTCGCGCCAGATATCCGCCTGCCTCAAAATGGCGTTGGCAACTGGCTTCAGTCTTGATTTCGGATCCTGTACTGACTGAGCGATAGCGACTCCGATTTCCGCTTCGTTTATCGCCGCATCAAATTGCCGGAGCTTGCTGTAAATCTGCCCCAGGTTTAGGTGCTGAAGGTAAAGCAGCGACGGATCATTGATCTCCGTCCCTGGTCGGCGTAACGCCTCATTGATTAAAGCTGCAGCGGTTTCATAGTGCTTGAAAGCGAACAACGCCCCGCCACAGTACGTGAGGTTCCGCCACTCTTGTCTCGGAGTCGCTCCCGATGTCGAAGTGAGCACAAGGTTACGATAGTGATAACTAAATGATGATTCCGGCTGTCGCAAACGCGCGTATAAATCGCCCAGACTCATCAACGCACGTTGCATCTCATAGGTGTCAGAAATCTGTTCGGCGAGCGCAAGCGACTGTTGGTGATATTTAATTGCAGTCGAATAGTCACTGAGAGAAGTGTTATTGCTTCCAAGCCAACCGGTGGTCAACGCGAGTAACCACTTATAACCATGTATCTGGCAGAACTCGGCGAGATCTTCCAGGAGCGCCTTGCTATCTCGCGTACGGCCTGGTTGTGACAAACAATAAGCAATCCAGTAACGGGCGAGTCTCGCCTCCCACTTGTCGCCAATTCGTTCGAAGATTCTCGCAGCAGACTCGAAGAGCGAACGGGCCTCTTCGTACTTAGTCACCAAACAAAAAGCATACCCCTGGTCAGCATCGGCGGCGGCTCTGGATAACAGTGGGAGCGTTGCGCGACCTGAGTTTGCATAATAGTTCGCCAGCTCGATCGTGTACGGGTCTCCACCGATCCTCTTGTCCAGCTCACCGGCGAAGCCCAAAACATTTAATGTTTCGTGTGCCTCTGCGTCCTCACCCTTTAAAGTGTAGGTAACATAATCATGAGCCAATCGCAGCGGGATCATCCCACCAGTAATGACCTCCCTATTGGCACTCAAGAGACGCCAGGCTTCTGTCTCATTGTGCTCGCGGAAGGCTGCGGCGAAATTAGCGAGTAACTCCTCCGCAGATGGCGAAGGTCTACGGTACTGGGAACTTTGGAGGTGACGTTGGGCCTCCTTGGACCATTCTGAATTCGAATCAAGTTCGAGATATCTTTGCCACGCTTCCTTGGCCTGTTCAGGAAGCATCAACTCTTCGAGGACGAGCGCCCTATTAAACGTCGCTTCGGGTAAGGATGGGTTCAGTCGAAGCGCTATGCTCAAGTGTTCCTGACTCTCAGCAAGCTTCTCCATGACCTTTCCATCTTCACCACGGTCGCGAAGTAGCTTCGCCTGTTCCAATAATGCAGCGCCTAAGTCGGCATGCAACTGTGCGTCGTTGGGAGAGGATTTGAGAGCCTCCTGAAACTGTTGAGTGGCTTTATCAAACTCTTTCTGCATGAGGTAGAAGCGTCCGAGAGCATGAAGTGTGTAAGGATTTGGATTACTAGAAGCTGCGCCAAGTAAGAGGGACGCCGAAAGATCGCGAGCGCGGTAGTCAACGTTTTCGGGCTCGCCTCCACGCTTACCTGAATGAGGCGCGTAAGACATGCCGGTGACGCGCGCTTCGAGCGGGCGTTGCTGCTTGTAAGCCACATTCAGTGCAAGAAGCCCCCGCTCTATCGGTGACTGGTAAACGAATGCGCGCCAGACTCCGAGTCCTGCTATAAGAGTAAGCGTAGCAAAAGCAGCAATCTTCCAGTGTGGTTGAAACAGCTTGGTCCACCAAGTGGGCTCTTCGACCATCCGAACTTTGGATATTTTCGCAGCAGGGGTCGTTTGTGCTCTCGGGCCTTCGACTATTGCCCGAGCGTCCCTAACAGAAGCACGCTCTCTCAGTCCTTCTACCATCATTAATTTCCGGCGTCGTCTTGGCGTGGTTAAGAAGTAGTTCTCAAACTGCTGTCGCTCCTCATCGCTGAACTCGCCAAGCGTATAGTCCTCAATCAACTCGTCTTCAATCAGTAATACCTGATTGGCGAATTCTTCTTCCCTAAGTAATCGCTCTTCTAATTCACGCATCTCTTCTTGAGATAGATCGCCAAGAAGATAGCTCCTTAAGTGTTGTTCATCGTCGCGATCGAGGCTCATTTCATTCTTCCCAGCAAATTCGGGCGTGCCTCTACTCACATAAGGCCCTGGCGTTCATTCCGTTTCTAATGGACGCTTGACCCCGAGACACTGCTCTATGCACTTTTCCAAGCCGGCTCTGAGATTGTGGAGTCTGATCCTGAGGGCATTTACCGAAATGCCTAATTCTTCTGCCAGCAATTTGCGTAAATTTATCTTGTCCTGTTTCTCCAACCGATAATAGTCGAGCACGAGGTCTCGGCTCTTCGTGTCCATCCTGTCCAGACATTTATCGAGGCATTCGTGGAGCTGTTCTTTAGTCTTTACAGCTTCCTCATTAGGCAGCGGTATCTCCGTGAAGTCGTCCGGCAGCGGCTGAAACTGCTTATCAAGGTATTCAAGATAGAGATTGTAGGCGACAGTATAAAGATAAGGGATTGCATCTCCCGCGAAGGGAGGATCCATTTTCGGGAGCCGGTGCGCGAAGCGTACGATGGCTTCGTGGGCCAGATCCTCAGAGCAGTGGCAACCACGGCAGTCCAGCATTATGACCAAACGCCGCCGGATGTCTTTCAGTTTCTTCTCTGCTGTATCTCGGTCGGAGGACAGCGATGAGAGAAAGAAGTTAAAGGGTTGTTCAACTTGTCCCATGTTTGTGCCGAGGGCAATCGGCTGACAGAGGTCGCAGATGCGCACGCATTATATTGCCCATATCGGTCAATGCAAACAGTTTGTTGACTACCATAGTCATAAAGACAACTGACTTTCGGTGTTTATCTTTTTAGGCCAACTTTCCTTACGAACTACTGCCCAAAGGAATTCCATTTTCAACAAAACGTTTTGCCCGTAGCGCCCTTTACTGTGTGAGGGACGAGGGAATGATCGGTCGACGGGCAAGTGAGATTACTTGCGTAAGCAGCCGTGTGAATCATCTCCGCCCAAGCTCAGAAGGAGGAAAAGAAATGTATAGCGTCAAAAGGTGCTTCTTGATTGTGAGTCTTTGTTGTGCCCGATCTCCACACTACGGGTAAAGACGGACACCAGCCAGCCGTTGACCACGACTTAAGCGGAAGTGTGTAAGAAGAATTTTTTGCTCAAAGGAGAAGACATGGGAAGCCAAATATGCAGGACCGCGATTTTCGTTTTGCTCGTTGTCGTCATCGCCTCGTGGACGGTGGTGGCTCAGGACCAGCCACGAGTGTTTTCTTTGCCGGACGCTTACGCAAGGGAAACTTATCGAACAAACGCCGAGGATGTTCTGCGCGATAAGTACGGACTGAAACTCGAGTCCGGATCACGCACTGCAATCATTCAGTGGTGCCTCGTGGAGGGTGAACTGCCACCTGGAATCTCACTGCGAACGGATGGGAACATTATCGGAACGCCAACCAGTAGCCGTGACGAAGGCTACAGATTCCGACTGAAGATTGTTGATGTATCGGTGAAGAATGAAGAACTCTTCGTTGATTTCACGTTACTGGTTAAGCCTGGGCGACTGCGACTCAGTAAGATTGAGGGACCGCGGTTGGTACCTGTGGACATGCGCAGTGCTCAATCAAATGGCGGCTCGGCATCATCCGGTGGAAGTTCATTCATCGATGAAGGCAGACTTCGATCCCGCGGAGCCAATCAAGGAGATGGTCTGCCGGCGCAGCCTCAGAGCGATAAGGAGCGGGCGGCGAAGGAACTCAAAGAACAGAATGACGCAAGGACTGCAAAGGCAGCCGTGGAGAAAACGGAAGTAGCGAAAGCAATGACAAGCCCCATCAGCGACCTTAACAAGCGGTTCATCTTAGGGTTCGAACAGACCGGAGCAGCCGCGTCGGATAGTACCGGCAAACCGTTTTTCGACATATTCATTAATACGCCTCTTTCGCGTAAAAATGATGATGATTGCTTGACACCGGACTGTTTGCCGCGATTTTCGGTGTGGGGAGATGTGCGACTGACAACCACGGCGGAGCAAGTTAACGCCTTGGCAGATGTCTCATCTGATTCAATATCCGCGATAACGGGCGGCAAGCTGAACCAAATCGCCAGTGCTTTCGATTTCACTGTGGGACCGGAAGTTCGTCTGGCGAGATTTAATAACACGCAACTTGGCTTGATCGCTGGTTTCGGAGCTGTTAGTCCTCTCTCGCCCACGCAATCGGCCCAGATCTTTCAAGTGCCGGATAAGAAGAGTTCTCAAGCCACCGCGTTCTTCGCAAAATATCCCGCCGCCGAGGGTAAAGATCAGATCGCTTTCATTACCCCGGATCGCGATCGATTTCTCCGCCAGTACTTCGCGGGTTTTAGATTCAAAACATACAACGTTATCAAATGTGAAAAGGACGACACGGTGTGTAATGAGCAGCAGCTTGAGGGACAACTGCAGCGGAACTTTCCGGCAACTTTCGATGTGACCTTTGGCCAGAATGAGGCCGTCACTGGAGGACGTCTCCACAAGTTCGTGGTCGGGTTGGACGGATTTTATCCATTACCATTTCCAGATAAGAACCGCTTTCTATACTTGTTTGGCTCCGCCAGGTTGAAGGCAGGCGGACCAAAGAACAACAATACGCCTTTCATTCTCGCCACTGCCGCCTCTTCCGTGAAGCTGACGGATCCTAGTGTCTTCATTGCCGATCCGGTGCCTACTAACCGTGATACTTACCGAATTGGCTTTGGTGTCGATCTGTTTGAACTATTTAAATTCACGAAGGATAAGGGCAAGGAGGAAGGAGAAAACGCGGAAAAGAGTAGGTCCCTTAAAGCCAGGGCTGAGTCTCACTAGTGCCGTACCGCAACCGCGAGAACCGAATGGCGGGAGAGACGAAACAATTGCAACATCCTTCATCCTGTATTCTGCGGTCAAAAATGCGGTTTGAGCCTGAAGGTGTTCATCGCCAATCCCTTTAGTCAAATCGCGAGATTTTTCGCAGCGTGGCCGAGATTTCTGCTGCACGGCTCCCGGTATCAAAGTTCGGCGACGACCCGTCGGCTGCCTTCGCACCGACGGGTCATGCAGGACATCGAACTGCTTCAATCTCGACCCTCATCTTTCGATGGTCTCTAGTCACTGGTGAACTTCGCTCGCGCTCGGCGCACTCTGTCTGCCATCACCAAAAACCAGCCTCACTCGCTGGCTTCCTACCTCTGGCTCTGTCTGACTCACCGTACTATGCTTTTCTTTATCCAACCTCACTTTCCGTTGTCAGCCAGTTGCTCAGTTATTTATTGAAACTCCAAGTTGACCTATTTCGGGGACGAAGCGGCCAATTAACGAGTCAAATGAGGAAAATTTCAAGTTATGACCGAATTCTGTAGGAAATTCTCACGTTATGCCCGAAAAGAATTTCATTTAATGACCGAATCGTCCGCGTAAGTTATTGATTCCAGTGATAGGCCAATTTCAATTTATGACCGAACCCACAGGAAAAAACAGCAACAACGGGGCGCGCAGCAGCAGCGCCTCCTGCCTCCTGCTGTGATGATGATGAAGCAGCAGCAGTCGAAGGATGTAGAAGGAGGAGGCGGGATTATTTTGTGGAGGTGGCGCCGGCTGGGGAGGAAGAAGAAATTCATCGTCCAAATCGTGAAGAACGGAGTTTTTCTTCTTCTCGTTCGCCGTCAGCAGCAATCATTCACTTTTGCCTTCTGTTGTTCGAGCGCAAAAGCCTGGTGAGTGCGCGTGACCGTGAAAGCTTTACGACGGTCCAAAGACTTCGCGTGTTACTAACGCTGCGTTCACGGTTGATTGTTCCCTAAATCCGATCGTCTAACATGGAGCACATGGACTCGGCGTCCTTTATTATAGTGAACAGCACACGATAACGGCCCATCATCTGACGAATCGCGACGGAGAACTCGTCGTCTTCTGGCGCGAGCGAGAGGCCCTTGGAAATAACGCGGAGACTGCTGACGAACCGGCGTGAAGTCAGGTGCCATGCAACTCGCTGATCATTTTGATGCGCGCTTGTGCTTCGTGACTAAATTGCTTCAGTTCTTCCGCCGTCAGCAACTCTTCACCAATGATGTTGGCCAGCAGTAAAAAGGCGTTCGATCGACGCGGGTCGTCAAAGGCCGCCGCCATCCTTTTATCGTGATTGAGAATCAACTCGTACACTTTGCTATAACAATCGTGATAGTCGGTCTCACACGCGGCTGTCTCCCGCACTTCTTCGAGGACTCGCTTGCAGAACCTCTCCAAAGCAATGCTATGGACGCGACGGAAAACCCGCCAATCCGATTCGTGGATATCCATTTCTTCTCCTTTCCGATTTGCGTCGTACGTTGTTGACCCACTAATAGGCCGATTTTACTCTATGACTGAACATACAATGCGGCCAGCAGCGTTCAGAAAGAAAGGCCCTTCGTTGACGTCCCCCCACTCGGCTATCTCAGAGATGATATGATTCGATCGGTGCAATCTTTCATCCTGATCGGTCGGACGCTTTTCTTTTCGGTGGCGGAACAACGGTGAGTAATCGGGGCTGAAGCGATGATTGAAACTGAACTTGATGTACTCCGTGATGTCTCCCGCCGCCTCGAAAGTGCTGGGATATCGTTTATGCTGACCGGTTCGGTTGCGATGAACTACTATGCACAGCCGCGCATGACACGCGATATTGACCTCGTGGTTTCGCTCAATGAAACCCAAGCCGAAACCTTTTTCCGCTTATTCGAAACGGAGTACTATCTTGATCGACAGAGGGTTGCTGACGCCATTTCGCGGCGCAGAATGTTTAATCTAATTCACAATGACGCAGTAATTAAGGTGGACTGCGTGGTGCTAAAAACCGATGCTTATCGCCAAGAAGAGTTTGCCCGCCGCCGGCAAATCAACTTAGGTAATTTTGAGACCTGGATCGTCAGCCGCGAAGATCTAGTTTTGTCCAAACTGGTTTGGGCAAAGCATTCAAAATCAGAAATGCAGCTGCGCGATGTCCGCAATCTTTTAAGCGCAGATTGTGATATGGACTATCTACGTAGCCGCGCGAAGACACTTAAGGTGGATGAATTGCTGGAGGAACTTCTGGTTGATGAATGACACCGCACCAAACATTGCCGCGATTGTTCGCGAACGTTTGTTGTCGCGCCCCGGCGCTGAACGAGTTGTGATGGGAAGCCGAATGTTCGATGTTGCGCGAACCATCGCTCTCGCCTCATTTCCGCCAGGTCTTTCTGAGATTGAAATAAAGCGCCGGTTATGCGAGCGGCTTTATGGCAATGAGCTTAATGTCGAGGCTTACATCGAACACCTCGTTCAATCAAAAACTTACTGAACCCTCCTGCCGTTACCAATCTCTTTGCGCATTCCAGCTTTTATTAACAACATGGCTATAGGCTTGTCTTGATGATCTGCCAATTCAGGAATGTAGGCCAATACACTGGCCTTAACTTGCTCGTATAAAGCGTCATATAGATCGGGTGTAATAACTGTCTCAATGTCCTTTCCGTACGCCGGTCTCAACATCCGTTCATGATAGTCCTTCCACCGATCATACATGTCATTGTCTTGATCTGTGTGACGTGAAGTGACGAAGGCAAAGAGGGGCCTTAAGTATTCACGATCCATCTCGAACGGGACTTGCTCATCAAATCCGAGCAGCTTCTTTATTTCTTCGTCGGACTTCCCTGAATCACGCAAGAATCGCGTCAGAATAATCAGGGTGTTTTGGCTGAACCATGCTGTAAGCGGCGAGTTTGAGACTCATTTCTCCACTTCTCTGGTGGAGCGTAGGAGGGATAGAGTTGCGTTGTGAGCGTAGAGGTTTTCATAGAATTTCTCCTGAGTATGAGAGATAGACGAACGAACTATATTCCGCTTTTCTAAATTTGTCAGCGAGTGTGAGAGCCGGTGTCGGAGAACTTGGGCGGCTTGCTGATAATGGAGATTGCTGCGATGGAAACAAGAGTCGAAAAAGAAGTGTGCTTCCTGCGAACTTACGCTGTCGTCACCACGCTTTTCTGTGGCTGTGAGGAAAATTTCAAGTTATGCCGGAAAACTGTAGGAAAATTTCACGTTATGCTGGACAAGAATTTCATTTAATGCCGGAACTGTCCTCGTAAGTTGTTGATTCCAGTAATGGCCCGATTTCACTTTATGAAATTTGTAGGTCATAAAGTGAGATTGCTCGGACGATCTCATATAGAACGAGGTGGGCAATAAACGTTTGTAGCCTTAAGCGCCCCGTAGCCTATCCGAACGTATAGGCATCTATCCGATCAGCTTGTAGCCTTCGAATGGTCACTTGTGGGCTGAAGAGCGACCTAGTACAAAATCTTTCTAATTTCTCGACCGCGCTGGCCGGAGGAACATAACGGCAACTGGCCCCCATCAAGTGGCCTACTGTGGCATGTGGGTTGCGGCCACGTCGGCTCTACCAAGTGGTAGCCCCAGATATCTGGCGCAGACTGCAATCCTTACGATCCTTCAGCATGTTTGCAAGCGTCAGAATCGCTCCACGGTTGTAGGACCGGAAGCTGGCCGCACCAGCTCTGTTTTGAAATCGCCACTCTCTCACGCACTCGAGAAAGGAAGAAAGCAATGATTAGGCGAATGTCTCGCTTCTTAACTATTGTTGGAGTTCTGTCGACGATGACCCTGGTCGCTCGACCGGTACGCGCCGATGCTGATGGGTACATCGACAATTGGAAAGGCACAGTCCAAATCGCCCAGAAGAACAACGTGAACGCAAACTGGGACAGCGTTGACAATGCTTTTACCGGGCAATCCCTCTCAGAAACTTTCGAGGACCGCTGGACGGAGTACCCGTTTTGCGACAAAGCCAACGCCGTCATTAGGGCCAAACCCGGTGCCAATCCACAACTGTGCGATAAGATGCCGGAAGGCGAATTACGTGCGAAGCTGATCGGCTCACACATCATTGGATTCAAATTTGTGATCCCGAAAAATCGTCTCGTGTTTGACTTTACCGAGAGCCCTAACCCCACAACCAGAATCACGGTGTCGTTTGAGGTAATCGTTGAAGTGAGTCTTTCGGCTAAGCAGGATATAGACGGGGCAATCGACGCACAAGATCCTGCACTGACAAACACACCCCTAATCTTATCCCCTGTAAAGGGTCACCTGACGAACGCAGAGGTTTCAAGCAGTCTTTCCCTAAGTGACGCGCAACGCGATCGGATCAAGAAGGAAGTCGAGTCGACAACTCTCGAAATATCCTCACCGATTGACATCGGATCAACAAACAGCAATCTCCACAAAACTGCTCGCGGACAAGGCAGTACGCTGGCGAACCAATTCCCGGGGACGAATTCTTACTTCTTGTTCGATGCCTTCATCGCTCTGAAGGACGTTTGGAAGGAGCAGATGGGGGTGCCACAGGATGATAGAGATCGTCCGCTAGTGTTTGAGTTCACGAAAGATGGTGCCCCTCCGTCCGCTCCAACTAGCTGCTCGAACAGTGTCGGTTGCAACGATTCCGTTGGGTTTTGGTGCACAGAAAGGTCGCCAGACACCTTTGTCCTCCAGCGCCTGCTAGCTCCGAATCGCAGGCTTGAAAACCCTCTTTGGTGGCCAGTGAGTAGTGATGGCTCAATACCACATTTCGCCTTCCCATTCATGTCTGACATTAATGGTGGTGATGAATCAAAGGAGACTTATCGCGTTTGTAGGTCGAATAAGTGGGGAATAAACTGTGCGGCTCCGGTAATCGTCGCGCTGCCCCACACCCAGTGCTCCTTCGACTCTGGTATTCCGAAGAAATGCGGATCTGCTGGGAAGCCAAAATGCCCAACCAAGGGGTAGTAACAACGATTAGACGGAAAGGCCGGCAAGATTCAACAAGACGAAGTCGAATTGTACGTTCCGTTGTCCGCCGTCTTTTGTCGCTCTTATAACTACCCGACGGGCCGCTTAATACGCAGCGACCCGATCAGGAATATAACTTCTACCGTGCGCGACTCAATCGTCAATTATTCGCCGCCGACTGTCCAAGGTTTATACAAGATGTCTGGCCGAGTCCTCATACGTTCTAAATTTCCACTTGACGCTCGAACGGCAACCGTAAGTTATTGATTCGAGCGAGAGGCAGTTTCACTTAATGTCCGAACCCACATTTGAGAAGACCAGAGGATTTGAGGATTTCAACCTGGCGCAAACGCTAATACCGTTCCGGATTGAGTGTGGCCCTTTCAAGTTATGCCCGAAAAGAATTTCATTTAATGATCGAATCGTCCTCGTAAGTTGTTGATTCCAGTGAGAAGCAAATTTCACTTTATGACCGAACCCACAACAAGATCCAGAGGAAGAAGCAAGGCCGTGTTCTTCTCGTCGGGCGGCGGGACCACGACTCGATGTGGGCTCGATGGAGGTGAGAGTTTCGAGCAAGCCATTGCAAAGCGCACAGGCGCTGCTAAACCCACCGCTACATCTAACAGCTGGCCGCTTGTGAATAGAAGGCGTCTAGGCGACTTGCGCAGTTGGTTTATTGATCCACGCGACCACGGTTCCAACGATCACAATACAAATCGTTTCCAAAACGATCTGCTTCACCACGACCACTCCCGGCCACGGTTGTACCGTGTAATAGATTAGATACATGGGGACCGCAGACATCAGTGCGACTGCAATACCGAACCTAACACCCTGCTGCACCCACGACGCACCAGCAGTTATGCCCTGCCGGTAGATCCACGCGAAGGCAAGTCCCATTATTAAATTCGCGAGAGCCATGAACGGCATGCGACTCATCGCGTCTTGCTCGGTACGGAAAAGATTCGGAAGCTGTAGGTAATCGCCGTGCAGCATCATCCCGTGCACGACAAACCCGAGCAGATAAAACAGCACCGCTGCGACGATGCCTGAGATCCAAAACTTCTTGCCCATAATTTTCTCCTTTGATGAGTTGTCGACTCCAGGAATAGTTCAATCCTCAGCCAGGGACAAAGTTAGGGAAATCTGCGAACGCCCAGAGTTGTACTTCAGTGTCCAATAGATGCGTGAGACCGTGTTCGATGCTCGACTAATCGAGGCCTTAAGTATACACCCGTGAATGACGTGGATGGTCCCTAATTGAACCCCATTCATATTCAAATCTGCTGTAGAATTTTTCACTTTATGACCGAACCCACATTGGATCTGTTGCTCCGCGTTGGATAACAGTTGACCTGTAGCATTCCTTGAGGAGTATACTTCGCACGTTCCGGTAGCATATCTGACCCTCCCGCGCGCTCACTTTCATACCACCCTCGCTGAGGAGGTGGAGCAATGATCGACCTAACATCCCAGTCTAAGATACCACCCACATTGGTCCTGCCCGACTCCCTGACCGATGTCACAACCCTTAAAAGGAGGATAACAAATGTTCTCACGAAGACTTTTCTCGGCCACTCTACTACCAATACTCATGCTTTCCGCAACGGCGATCGTGCTTGGCCAACTGGGTACAGCAGGCATTAGCGGCCTCGTCTCGGATACTAATGGAGCTGCGATTACGAACGCGCGCGTAGTTGTTAAAAACAAAGGGACGGGACAAACACGTGAGACCACCACCAGTGGCGAAGGAACCTATACGTTCCAGAACTTGCCACCGGCAACCTACGAGATCAAGGTTGAGGCTCAGAATTTTGCTCCAGCAGTTGTTGAAACCGTCACGCTTAACGTCGGAGAAGTACCCGCCATCAACGTCACACTTAAACCTGCCGGCGCACAGGAAACAGTCATTATTACTCCAAGTGACGTGATCAACGTCGACACAAACACTTCGCAGATCTCCGGAGTAATCAACGAGCGAACGCTCACGAACATGCCTCTTAACGGGCGCAACTTTCTTGATCTCGCGTTCTTGATTCCTGGTAATGCTCCCGCACCGAACTATGACCCGACTAAGACAACTACCATCGAAGTCTCATCAGCCGGACAACTCGGTCGCGGCGGCAACATTGCGGTCGACGGTGCCGACAACAACGACGATGTTGTAGGAGGCACACTGCAAAATTTTCCGCAGGACGGCATTGGCGAGTTTCAGATTGCCACCAATCGATTCACTGCCGAGATTGGCCGCTCAGCGTCGTCGGCGATCAATATCGTCACCAAGAGCGGGTCCAACGAATTTCACGGGTCTGGAGCATTTTTCTTTCGCAATAGTAGTTTGTCAGCTGTGTTGCCAACCCTCGATCGCAGCCTCGTGCAGGCTCAAGGTAAGCCGCCATTTGATCGAGAACAGTATGCCGTCTCGATCGGCGGTCCGATCAAACGCGACCGTGCCTGGTTCTTTGCGGCCTTTGAATATCGTAATCAAGACGGAGTAGTGATCACCGGTGTACGCGATCTCACTAGCCGTCGCGTAGTAACAAGTTTCTCCCCGGCGCCACTCAACGATCTGCTTTTCACAGGACGTGGCGATTGGCAAACGGGCAAAAACGACCGGATGGCCTTTCGGTATTCAGATCAGCGAGAAGACGACGTGGATCGCGGTAGTTTGCGACGTCCTATCGGCACGGCAGACAACCGGCAACATTCGTTCAATCGGTATCACGCCTTCGTCTACAATTGGGCGCACACCTTCTCGCCGACTCTGCTCAACGACTTCGTCTTTCACGAAAACAATTTTCTTAATCGCATCCCCTCATTTGTCGAGAATAAAAATGAAATACGCTTCCCGTCAGTCCAGGATGGTGGCAACTTCCGTATCCCTCAGCAGACGCCGCAAAATCGCGTGCAGTTTCGAGATAATCTGAGCTGGATTAGGGGATCGCACGCCTTGAAGTTTGGCGGCGAGTTCCAGCGCATCGATTCTGGTGCGGTCTTTGACCTGTTTGGCTCCGGCACAATCGAAACGACCGAAGATTTTGCTGTGCGCGATCGGAACGGTGATGGACAGGTCAACGACAACGACATTGTGATTGCGGACACGATTCGTTCAGTGGCACCAGTGCGTCCGCCGACTGTGGAGGATTTGGATAACTACTACTTTGCGTTCTATGCGCAAGATGACTGGAAGGTAAGGCCGAACTTCACACTCAATCTCGGTCTGCGCTGGGAAGTTGATACGGACGCGAAGGATCTTAAGCACTTCGATGAGATTAACCCCATTTTGCGTCCATTCGTCGGCACTTCACGAAGTCGTGAATACAATAACTTCGCACCGCGAATTGGCTTCAACTGGGACCCGTGGCGCAATGGCCGCACGTCAATTCGCGGCGGTTACGGAATCTACTACGACCGAATTGTGCTCGAAGTACCACTTCTCGAAAGATTGTTGGATGGTCGTAAGCTAGGCATCCAGGTTCGCCTTGGCTCCGAACTGGATGCGTCAGGCAACTTCGTACCCGGAACACCCACGCTGGCGAATCCGTTCACGGGTACGGCACTTACGGGCGTTGGCATTGGTATCAACATTCTGGACCATAACCTCAGCACACCGTATGTGCAGCAATTCAACTTCGGCTTTCAGCGCGAGCTCACGCGCGATCTGATCTTTTCAGCCGATTACATCCACGCATTCGGCTCGAAGTTTATCATCGGGCGCTTCATAGGCTCGGTCTTCAATCCCTCCATCGGCGGTAATGACGACGTGGTGAACATCGAATCGTCGGTCAAGACCTGGTATGACGGGATGCTATTGAACGCGCAAAAACGTTTCTCCAATCGTTACAGTTTCAACGCCTCATATACACTTCAGAAGTCTTTCAATTTCTCGAACGACGATCAGATTCCATTCCAGGTCCCACCGCTGAATCCCAACAATCTGCGGCTGGATAAGGGACCACCGCCAAATGAGGAACGTCACCGCTTCACTTTCCAAGCGGTCGTCGATATGCCTTATGGATTCCAGCTTTCGCCCATCTACACTCTGGCGTCGGGCGTGCCGTTTGACATTCAGTTGCCACCGGATATTGGTGGCACACGAATTCCAGTGCTCCAACGCAATGCAGCCGGCAGGACATTCAGTACGGGATCCGAGTTGAACGCTTTCATTAACCAGTTCAATACCGGTCGCCCACTCGTCAGTCGTCTCCCGCTTGTGCGGGACGATCTGGAGCTCGGTGATTCATTCCAGTCGTTGGACGTACGGCTGACCAAAACATTTCGCTTCAGTGAGAATTTCAACATCCAGGGCCTTGCGGAGGTATTCAACCTCTTCAATGTAACGAACGTTCGCGGCGTGAACAATGTGAACTTCTCCGGATTTCAGAACACGCTGCTGCGCGACAGCTCGAATACTGCAGATTCCGGATTCTTACGTTCATCAAGGTTCGGATCTGCTATCCAAACAGCAGGAGGTGTGTTTGGCACCGGCGGGCCACGTGCATTTCAATTTGCCGTGCGCGTCAACTTCTAAAGGCGGGAGGAGAACATTTTATTTGTAGGCCTCAATATTTGCGGTTGCCATTCGCGCTTGTGACGGCTCGTCAAACTCGGTCCATGCAAAGTGGACTTCATGACCCAACCCACAAACGCGGTGACTTAAATTAAGCGAGATCGTTTGCCACCTTCAGCCATCGAATACTGTTATCAATCTCCTGTTAAAATACCGCCAAGGTATTTTTATGAGGAACGCACTCCGACACGCAATTTCAGTCGCAGCGGCTGTACTCATCTCCGGCGGAGCCAGCCAGGTTGCTACTTCTCAATTGTTGGACCAGGCAAAAGTTTCTGAACAGCCAATTCCGCAAACCCTGACCCAGCTCAAGGAGAGCAATCGAAAGGTGCGAGTACCAGTTCGAACGGGATCGGTTGTGCTCCACATTTACGTCCCGCAACAGACAAGACCTGACGCGCCTCTCGTTATCTATAGCAGCGGTTCAGGGGGCTGGCATCAGTTTGACGATTACATTGCAACCGCGTTCGCCCAACGCGGAATGCCCGTGTGTGGCATCAGTATGCATTCGTATCTGAGAAAATTCTACAACACCTCGCGACCCGCAACTTCTGATGAGGTCATTGCTGACTATCGTACGCTGACCGACGAATCAACAAAGGTAATCGGAGTAAATCAAAATCAGCCGCTCATTTTGTCTGGCTGGTCTCTCGGCGCGGGTTATGCTGTGCTTGTCGCATCGGATCCGCTTATAAAGCCCCGCGTCCGCGGAGTGATAAGCATATCTCTTACGCGAGACAACGAAACAGCGTTGAGTCTGACAAACCGTCTGCTCTCGCGCGCGGGTGGAAAAACAGTTGGGCCTTCATTCGATGTTACCGAATACCTTTCAAAACTGTCTCCTCTCCCTGTTGCGATCATTCAGGCCGGAAAGGATCCCAGGGCTTCGCCCAAGGTGGCCACTGGGTTGATCGAGTCCGCCAGCCGGAACCGTTCGGCACGGTGCCGGTTATTCGACGTTGAGGCTGCACATGGCCACTCATTTTCCGGCGCGCGGTCAGATTTTGATCGAGCTCTGAATGAGGCTCTGCAATGGATTTTTGAGAGCATCAGCTCTCTGCGTGATAGACTCCGGCTCCGAGTAAACCAACACTCCATTCTGGGGGTCTGATTGTTCCGACGAAATCTTTCCTCATACCTTCTACTCGTTTTTCTGTTGGTAATAGTAGTCGCAGCAATCGTCTTGTTTTATCGATTAGGCGATCCGGCTTTGAAGAACTGGGACGAGGCGATCTATGCCGAAGTCGCAAAGGAGATAGTGCAGAGTGGCGACTGGCTTACATTGCACTGGCAACACGCTGACTGGTTTGAAAAGCCGCCGTTAACCTTCTGGCTAATGGCCGGTCTCTTCCGCCTCTTTGGCGCCAGCGAGTTTTCGGCGCGTGCTGTTTCCGCGCTGGCTGGCGTTGGAGTCGTAGCAGTCATTTATGGGATTGGAAAGCTTCAGCGTGGTCCAGTCTGCGGGTTGATCGCCGCTTTAATACTCCTAACGACGTTTCAGTTTGTACAGATGTCGCGCCTCGTAGACACTGACGTTTTGCTTCTGTTTTTTATCTACCTGGCAATCCATGGTTACTTACGCATGAGGAACGGTGACCGTCGCTGGTGGTACGTGGTTTCAGTTTCATGCGCCCTGGGTTTCATGGTGAAAAGTTTTGCGAGCTTGTTTGCACCGGCAGCGATTGCTTTCGCGCTGGTAGTTGACAGTCAAGTAAACGAGACTCTCAGAGCAAAGCAGTTCTGGTTTAGCATTCTGGCAGGTCTCGCGATCATCGTGCCGTGGCATGCGACGATGATTTACCTTCACGGCCCAGCTTTCGTACACGAGTATTTTTATTACCACGTGTGGAGTCGAACGATCACCGCACTCGAAGCACATAACGGGCCTTGGTGGTTTTACTTGCGCGAGATATGGGAGAAGATTCATCCGTGGTGGTTCATTGCTCCCTTCGCCGTGGCTTTTAATGTATGGCAGGTCAAACGCCGCCGGGTCTCGGTAGTACTCCTCGCTCTGACTGTGCTTGTTTTCGGATTCTACACCGCAGCGCAGACAAAATCGACTTCGTATATATTGCCGGTCTACCCAGCGCTGGCGCTGCTCATTTCAGATCTATTCACGTGGCTGTGGGATCGGCGTTATTTAGTGATCCGTGTGGCAGTGATTCTCGTTTGCGTGTGTTTTGCTTATATGGCAGTTGGGAAGATTAAGAGTTACTACGTGAGGATAGAGGAGTCGGACGAAGCTATTAAGGAACTGGCGAGTTTGGCTGCTGCTCAAGGTTCTCCCAACGTGTTGATTGTATATTCGCGAACCGGAGAATTTGATCCACAGTCGGCCTTGTTCTACAGCAACAAACGGGTGCTACAGGCCACTGGCGGAAATAGCGGATACAGCAGCACTCTCTACCACAACAACAAGCAGTTAGCCGACGTCACCGGTGAACAACCCTCGGGAATCATATTGGCGAAAGAGGATCTTGAGCCGCTACTCGTCGACTACACGATCGAGATCGTGGGCCAATCTCACAACCTGGTCTACGCAACGATTCGCAAGAAGTGAGTACGAATTGCCTAGCCTTGAGCATGAATAAGACGACGCAAGCGATCCTCGAAGAGCACGTCAATCTTTTGCGGCTCGATCAGCCCTGTTACTTCTCCGACGCCGAACGTCTGATGCGCCATAGTTTGCCCGGTGCGGTATACGCATGTTCGGTCATAAGGCAAAGGGCTCCTTCTTGATAATAGCGGCGATGTTCGTGAACTGAGTCTAAACGTGCTGACTATGCCGCACTTCGAACAACTCACGCGTGAAATCTGCCCTCGTTTGTTTACCGCCGTCACGATATGTCCACGTTCCTCATTGCACTTTGCGCATAACTTATCGGCTCGCTCGCCCACCGCGAATACTGTTTTCTCCATGGAGTTCTCCTTTTTGCGCTCCTTCCACCACAGATACTAGGCTAAAAAAGCCAAGCCTTCTGTGCGCTAGCCCGCTTATCTATTCTGAATCAGCTATTGGCGTCCTTACCAGTTCCTCCTCATATGTGCGTTGTCACACGGACATATCGGACTTCCAGTTGTACATTGAATCACAAGTCCCGGCAGATTTAGATCGAACACGAAACCGGCTGGGCGGTTGAACAATCCCGGAGAAGTTCGCCACCGAATGAATTTATGACAACAAGCAGAACGCCCTTCATAATCAGGTTCATGAACACTAAACCCCGGATCCTCCTGGAGCTGACTAATACCACGCAGATGGCCCTCAAGTGCATTGAGATTCTGACAGTATTTCTGAAAGACGAAGGGCCAGGCGCGGGTCCTTCGCGTGCGCACATTCGGTTCGACCGCATAAACTCCGTGCAACCAAACGAAAAAGCTGTTGTTTCTCACAGAACCTGGATCAATGGCATGCCTGCAAGTGAGGCACAGGATCAAATCGGACGTCTTGAGGTCGTGGATGGCATGGTCAAGCCCTATGTCCTGGATATTTCATGGGAAGATGTCGATGGAAAGACCCAGTTTCAGAGAATTCCGGTTGGTCACTAACGCTCTCAGCAACGAGTTTAGTGGAATTCGACTACACAAAGAAGGGCTGATGCTCAACAAGCCTTAAGGTTTCGCCGACAAAGCTGGCAAGGGCCTTGGACTCATTGTCATAAATATCGAAGACCGCCAGCAGTTTTGTCATCGACATTAGCTCATGGACGCTCTCCGTTATGTGCATTAGCTTGAGCGCTCCGCCTCTATTGTCGAGAGTTACGTGGCTTGCAATGAGTTCGCCCAGCCCGTTCGAATCAATGTGCTTGACTAAAGCGAGGTCTAAAAGAATCTGAGTCTTTCCTTCTTCAACAAGGCAGCGAATCGACTTGTGCAACATTACAGTGACACCGCGGAATCTTTCCCTGCCCTTTAGATCGAGGACCGTCACGTCTCCGACCCGGCGCGCATTGATATAAAGGTTAATCATTTGCGTTCATTCAAAGCTTTGGAAATTAGCAACCATCCAGGCATTTGCGGTGAGGGGGCGGACATTGCCCGCCCCACTCGCTGGGGAACACTATCTGCTTTTACATCAACCTTGAAGCGGTAGCAGCTTGGTGGAAAGTTGAATTGGCGAACTCAAACGTCTTCACCGTCGGCGTTCCATCGATCACATTCGAAAGGGTCTTTAACACTTCCGCGTACGCCGTGCGGTCGTAGGCCTCTGCATCCGCTTTGGTGTCCCAGAAGCTATTGGCGATCGCTTCCAAGCGTTCGGGCGAGATAAAGGTGGTCTCATCGCGGAAGCCTTTCTGCTTGCGCAGGATCGGGAGAATTTCGGCCTCAGCGATGCGGCTGAGCTCTGTAGCTGAGTTGGTCTTAAACTTTAACGTAACTTGTCGTCCAAACATTTTTTGCTCCTCTTTTTCCTTTGAGCTGTTGACTTCAGGTGATCTGGAAAATTCCAGAGGAGCTGAGAAGGGAGTAAGCGGACTCGATTCACAGCCAACCTTATGCCAACCAGGGATATATGTCAAGTGTAGAATATATTTTACATCGACACTATTTGTCGTATGTGGTAAATAGCTATAGGGGAGACGCATCTATGATTCAGATTCAAATAGATCGATTACTGGAGGAACGCGGCCGATCTTTCTATTGGCTCGCTAAAGAGACAGGTCTTAGCCATACGACGCTGTGGCGGCTGAAGAAAGGCAAGGCACTGGGAATCAATTTTGACACGCTGGAGAAGATCTGCGAGACCCTTAAGTGTCAACCCGGCGATGTGCTCTCCCATACGAATCGGAAAAAGATCCGCACAACGCCAGGATCAAAAAGACGACCGGCGAAGTAGGATCCGGTTCCATTATCCCTACAGCTCGCGTAAGTGTGTTGGCGCACAGACGCGTTGCGTTTCGAGTTGTATATCTGTTTACGAGCCCCTTGCTCTAATAAGAAGACTGATGATTAAAGAACTGGAAATGCGCAACGAAGCGATGACGAGAGGCATTATCTGGCATACAGCAATTTTCATGGGGCTGTTACATCTTGGAGCGTTGGCCGCACTCTTTTTGTTTAGTTGGCAGGCGCTGCTGGCCGCGATCCTGCTCTGGTGGATTTCCGCCAGCCTGGGCGTTGGTGTGGGTTTTCATAGACTCCTGACTCATCGTGGCTACAAGACGCCAAGGTTGGTGGAGTACTTTCTGACCCTCTGCGGCACACTCTCGCTTGAAGGTGGGCCAATCAACTGGGTTGTTACGCATCGCATCCATCACGCGCATGCGGATGCGCCGGGTGATCCACATACTCCACGCGATGGCGGCTGGTGGGCACACATTGGGTGGATGCTCAATGGTACTGCGCAGTGCTATGACAGTTCGGTTATGGCGCGCTATGCCCCTGACCTGTTGAAGGACAGATTTCATGTATGGCTCAACAAGCTATATTGGTTGCCGCTGGTTTTCCT